>Ga0214923_10005731_pt1 | contig 14280 bp, 4 predicted proteins | sample LL1510_MetaG_FD_177993 | JGI IMG/M metagenome (GOLD analysis project Ga0214923, IMG submission 177993) | Freshwater microbial communities from Lake Lanier, Atlanta, Georgia, United States - LL-1510 | ecosystem: Environmental > Aquatic > Freshwater > Lake | place: USA: Georgia | collected 2015-10-15 | reverse complement strand
GTGAATATGCAATTAGATAACAGCACATGGGAAAAATAATAACCTATTTATCCTATTTAATAAGCTAGAAAATATAAATTTTCTAAATCATAATATATATTATTTACTGAATTAGGATTATTTAATTGTATATAAAATGCTTAAACTGAATTAGGTAAGAAATTTAGAAGAGATAATTTCAATTTAATAATAGATATAATGAGAAACCGATTGAATTTATCATTAGTTGAATATTAATAAGGATAATTAGAATAAGCAATAATAGATGGTTCGTGTTCAGATATTATGACTCATATTTTAAAGAATTAAATTAATATGTAAAAAGAGAATATAATTGATAATAGATAATTAGAAAAAAATTGTGATTACATATAATAAAATTCATTATTATTTAAAACAGATATATAAATTTAATGTGATAAAGCATTTAATCATTTAAAATAAGTATTAGATTTTGAATATGAAGATAAATAAGATCCTTTTAATATTGCTTAATAGAATATATAAGATCATATAGAAAACGCATAATAATGTTTATAATCTTTCAAAAATAAATAATTAGATCATTTTAATTAATAGAAATAAAAAACGAAATTAACTTCAAAAACAAAATAAGAATAATAGGAAAAATATTAATAAAATATTGAAATAATCAAATAACATTAATAAGATCTTATATAATAAGAATAATCTAAAATTGAAATAATGAATTAAAAATAAGAATGTTAAGATATAATATAATACAAATAATTAGATTAATAATGTAATAATATATAATAATAAATTGATTAATTAAATAAAAATATTTTTGAATTAAAAGATATTAACTTGATATTTGAAAGATAAAATTAAATTAAAAATGGTATGATATATGCATTATTTATTAAATTAGCTGTTAAATAAAATGAATTAGAGTTTAAAAATAATAAAATTTATTTTACATTTGATGTATATATCGGTTAAAGCGTACAGTCCTCAATATATGATAGATTTAAATAACATATGTACGAAATAGACTCAATAATATAAGGAAAAGTAAATAATTGTAGAAAATATTCAAAATTAGTTGCTATTATGAATTCAATATTAGATAATAAACATTATTAAAATTTATAATTATCTGCTTCTGATATATTTGATATTCGCATTATTGAACAGAATATTACCAGTAAAATTACATTAGATTAATTAGAAATTTTTCATATTACTTAACACGACAGATATTCTTAATTAACAAATTCTAAACGATTTTCAAAAGAATAAATTATTAAATCAAATAATCTATTAATTGTTACATAATTTAAATCATATCTTAATCATTTATAATTAAATATGGATTCATTAACAGAATAATAAAAAATATATCTCAACACTTATTAAGATATTACAGATAATGAAATTCTTAATACTAATATTATTGATTAATTACTTACATTTTATTCATTACTATCTCATATAAAATTAGAATCATTTTTATATAATAAAGAACATATAATGACTATATAAGATAAAGAATAAATTTATAAATTATTACTGAATGAAAATGTTAATATTTAATAATTATAAAATCTTATATACAAAATATCGAGTTAATGATTAATAATAAGTATTTTACAATTATTTTTTTTTTATAAATAATATTCACAATCTTGTTATTATTAAATGTTAAAAAAATAATATGAAAATAATTTAATGGAGTATTTAAATATAGAAATATTATAAAAAGTTAAAGAAATAATAAAATAAAGACGTTTACAAGAAAAATTAAACAACAATTAACGAATAAAATAACAATGTATTTATTAAATCAAATCTTATTAAGAAGATTCAGATTAAATTATTTAAAATTAATGTACAAAATTAACTTTAGATAAATCCTAAATCTGTTATATTCATAGAAAATCAAAATTATAATAAAAACTATTAAATAATAAATGATATTTAAACGTGTATTTATTTTCATAATTTTTATTATTATTAATAAAATTATCTTAAATGAATAATAATAAAGAAAGTAATAAAAATTACGATTACTAATCATAACTTAACAAATTATTAGATATGTATAATTAAATAGATAAATAATTGAATAATATATAATAAAATATAGACATTAATTTAAATAATACAGATGTTTAAATTAATAATAATATAAATAATATATAATATAAAACTACAATTAATTGATTTAAATATAAGATAAAATAATTTTTTTTATAAATAAAATATTAAATATTTTAAATTTTATTTAAAAGAAAGCTTTATAAAATACAATTAAATTAAATATGTTTTTAAATAATTCTTTATAAATAGTTAATTAAATAATTAATGAAATCATTAATATAAGTATAAATTAATGTTAAATGTGTTATAATATAATTAATGAAAATAATTTATTAAAACCTTGTAATAAATGTAAATATTAAATATGTATTTAATGTTTTTAAACATATAAAATATATTCATAATAATAATATAAATTGATAGATAATAATTAATATATTTGTTTATAAAAATGTAATTTTTAAGAAATAAAAAATAATTAATATGATTAAGATGATGATACTTTTATTTTAGAAAACTAATATGATTAATAAGAAGAAATTATTATTAATCTTTATAATAATAGTATAATTGGTATAATTTAATTATTAGATAATTATATTATTGGAAATTAATCAAATATTTAACATTATTTTTCACTATATTTTATTAATAATATTATTACTAAAATAGATTCAATATAATAAATAAATAATAATTTAAATAATAATTTAAATAATAATTAAAATAATTGGTTATTTAATTCATAATATTTAGATAATTAATAGAATATTAAATTTAAAAATAATTCAATTATAATATTAGATTTATATGATTTGTAATAATAATGTTTTAATTTAAATAATAATGATTTATCTTATAAATTATAAATAATATAACGTCTACATTTTATGATTTATAAATTATTATAAATTAATCAATTTATTAATTATCCTAATACAGATGAATTTATAATATAAATAACAAATGAATTAATATAATTATTTATTTAAGTAATTAATTAGGATTAAGATTAAAATTCGTATTTAAAATAAATATTATTATTTTATGATAATTCTATAATATAAAAAAATATAAATTTTATATGTTATAATTAATTAACTTAATAATTTATAATTAATAATAATACAATCCAAATATTTTCTTAAAAATTAAAGTCTTTCGTAACTAGCTACGAAGATAATATAACATATGAATGTAGAGCATAATATTTATCATTAATAAATAAAAAATGTGAAAATTAAATAATGATTTAAGATCAAAAATTAAAATATAATATTTCTATAAGTTAGATTAAATAATTGTAAAAAATTGGATTTTTATGTATTAAAGATTAATTTAATATTATTTAATTTTCAAAATTATATTTTATTGTGAATTGTAATAATTTATTATAATATTCATAATTTAATAATATTTTATAATAAATAGAATTATTATAATCAGTATAATAATAATAATAATATATAGATTAATAATATAATAAATTTATTATATAAATTCTAGATTCTAAATAATTTAATTTATTGAATAATAATTTTGAATTTTTCAAAAATATAACATCTTTATAACTTATTAAATATACTAATATTCATAATATTTTAATTATATTATGTTTTGAATAATTAAACATTAATAATTAACAATTTATTAATGATTATTTATAAATGATATCTTAATATTATTGAATTATATAATCAAATAGTATATGAATTTATTTATTTTTTTATATTAAGTATAAATTTATGAAATTAATCATTTTAAATTTGAATAATTTCAGTTTAAATAATACCATAAACTTCAGAAATATCTAATTATTTAATAATAAAATATTAATATATAATTTACTAAATAGATTAAAGTATTAAATCTTATAATTATTTGCTACTATTCTTATTATGAAATTACCAAACATAAAATGGATACATAGAAAGATCTTTCATTATTTATTCATTATTTAGTTTTTTTTTATAATTTTAAGCTTAACGATAATCTATATATTTTGAAAATACAGATTCTTCATAAAATTTTTATTATATAATATAAGTAAATACAAATGGATATTATTAATATAATTATTAATATTTTTAATTATAATTAACATATTAAGTAGTATTCGAAAATAAGTCCATAAATAATTATCTTCCTTAAATTAATAAATATTATTTTTGTTATAATTTATTTATATGATCATCTTATCTCATTTTTTTATCATTATTTTATATATTAATTATTTAATTCATTTTATTTATATTATTTATTTCTAAAAATAAAATATTTTAAAATAATTATTTATATTTAATAATAAATAAAATTTATTAAAAAAAACTCTTATAAACTAATAATATATTATATAAATGTAAATTAATTACAAATAAGTAAATTAATAATAGTTACTAAAATCATAAATAATATTAAATAGTATTTTAAATTATTTATAACCAAAATAAATAATTATATTGTTTAATATAGTTTAAAAATATCTAAAACCAAATACAAATTATAAAATAGATTATAACGTTTATCATATAAATTTATCTAAAATTGTTAATAAAAATTGTAATAATATTATGTTTACAAATATAAACAATTAATATATATAAGACGATTATTTAGTAACTCGTATATTTGATGATAAATATATTGTAAATTCAATAATAGAAACTCATTAATAAAATAATTATAACTGTAGATTTTATGATTAAAACAATTTTATTAATATTGTAAACAGTTTATTTTATATTCCAATTATATAATAAAACTAATTTGATAATAAATTTTTATGTAAAACTCTAAATAATCAATTAAAAGATAAAATATATTTATAAATAAATATTAGTTAAATTCCTAAATTAAATTAAATTCCTAAAAATAAAATATTTTAATCAATATATACTTAATTTATTGATAATGTTAAGATTACAAATATAAAATAATAAATTTCATCAATAGATTTATAAAATAATAAATCAAAATATTTAACTAAATTTGATAAAATAACAACTTTAAATTAATTAAAAATTAAATATTTTTATATATTATAAAATTTTAATGATGATTAATTAAATAAATTAGAAGTATTGAATGTATAAAGTGAAAATATTTTTAAAAATATAAATGATGAAATTTTAAATTTATTAATGTAAAAACTAATTAATTTAAAATATTTAAGTATAAATTAATATTCATTAAGACGTAATAATAGTTAAAATACTAATTATAATTTTATTAATAACTTAACTAAATTAAAATATTTATAAATAAGAACTTATACATAAATAACATTATAATTAACAAATAATTTAAATAATTTATTAGTTTTTAAAATATCTAATAGTAATTAATCTGAATTAATTGATATATCATTTATGCCAAATTTATAAGTTTTAATTGCTAATAAAAATTATTTTACAAATGTTAATATTATTAAAAATTGTAAATAATTAAAATTTGTTTAATTATAAGATAATAATATTAAGGAATTTCCATAAATTTTTAATTTAAATATATAATATTTAAATTTAAGTAATAATCATATAACAAATATTCATTTATTAAAGTAATTAAAAGATTTACATAATTTAGGACTAGAATTATAATTAAATGAAAATCTAAATAAATCACTAAAAATTATATAAGAAAATTAAATTATTGATTTAAATTTGATAATTGAATATTATTAATAAAAAATAATTCCTTGTGATTTATTTATCAATTAAAAATAATTCGCTATTTTATTAATTTAATTATCAAATCTTTATATATATGATTTAATTATATAAAATAATATTATAACTAAAATCGAATTTAATAATTCAAAAAGTTCCTATAATAATAATAATATTATTTAATCATTAAATATTAATTAATCTGTTTTTAAAGCATTAACAAAATTATATATTACTTTTAATTAACTATAAAATATTATATAATGATATTTTATTATTATAATTTTTTTTTCGTTAATAATATTTAATAAATATTAAATTAAAAATACTAAAATATAAAAGATGTAATAAGTAAATAATTAATAAAATAAAATATAAAATGAATAAATAAATAGATGTGATATTTGTTATGAAACTTATTAAGATATAAATTTAAATAAATATTGTAATTAATGTAAATTTTAAATTTGTAAAATTTGTCATTTTAAAATTATTTAAATTAATGGAATATATAAATGTCCACAAAAATGTAATCAAATTATTAATGATTATGAAATAAGTAATGATAGTGATTATGATATAGTTATTTATGATTAATTAGATTTAAATAATTTTATTGATAATATATAATTTATTCTTGTAAATAATTATTTAAATAATTATTATTATATTTCTTAAATTTAAGAATATTTTTATATGATATAACATAAATATAATTTAGAAATATAAAATCATAATAATATTACAGATAATTAAATTATAAATTATTAATAATATTATATAAATTAAGAAATATTTTAATAAAATATCCAAATAATAACATAATTATTTATATTAACCTAAAATTCAAATTGTTATATATATTCTTAAGATTATGATAATTTAAAATTATGTTTTAAATTAATATATATAAAAAATATATAATAATATATTAATTAAGAAATATTTTAAAAATTTATATAAATATTATCAAATTTTATGTAATAATTAATAAAAAATTTATATGATAATACAAATAATATGGATTCTTTATTTATAATTTCTAAACATTATATGACATAAATAATTTAAAATCCTATAAAATTTTTAAATTATAATGATGAAACTAATTAATTATTATTAAATACATATAATAATTATCATCAATATTAATAAATTAAGTATATAAATAGAATTTAATTATATTTATATCTATAGTAATTAAAAAATAATTTTTAATAATAATATAAATTATAAATAAATTTAAATAAATTATAGATATAAATATTAAAATATTTAGCAAATAATGTAATTAATTAATATTTTGATATTTTATATTTTACAAAAATTTATTATATTATTAATAAGGATATAAATTGTATTTTATTTGATAATATATAATAATAAATTTTATTAAATTTATAATAAAATAAAAAATTTTTAGATATAAATTAATAAGATTATATTGAAACTATTATAAATAATTATTCCATTAATAATAAAGAATAAAATTCTTATAAATTTATATAAGAATAAAATATTTATCTGATTCTTAGATTATTTACATATGAAGATTTTAATATACATTTATTAGAATTTGATAATATTTTTAATAATATTATTTAAAATATTATTTAAGATCCTCTTATAAGTAATACATATATAAATAAATTATATTGATATATTTAAATTTTATATTTTTTTATAAAATAAAATAAAATCATTTAAAAAAATGTATTGTAAATAATAATTAAATAATAATTATGTAAAAATTTGATAATCTATCAAAATTAAAATTAAAGGAATTATAAGTAATCGCGAAAAAATAAAACATTAAATACTATTATAATAAGAAAAAATAAGATTTAATAATTCAAATATTAGAATTATAAATAACTAATAATTAATAACAATTTGTAAATTAGAATAATATTAATTAATAATTTATTAATAATAATATTAATCTTAAATTAATAAAAACATAAACTATTTTTAATTAAATTTTATCGTATTTGTAATAAAATAAGATAATACTATTATTTAATTTATGTTTTAAATATTTAAAATATAATACAAATTATTAAATAGATTATTTATTTACAAATGTAAAATATGAAAATATGATAAATAAAAATATAATATTTACATCTAATAATGAAAAAATACCATCTAAATATATATTTAATGAAATAAATAATTATGAAATAAATAATGTTATTAACTCATTATAAACATAAAAATTATTATTATCTATTAATAATATAAATACAATTTATTATATACCATAATTAACATAAAACAATATATCATCTATAAATAATATAAATGAAATATTATAAAATAAAATATATTTATAAATTAATATATAATAATTAATAGAATATAATATAATACCTTCTAATAAAATTTATAAAAATATATATACATATTATAATTAAAATTTAAATAATAATAATTTAAAAATATAAAATAATTAATAAATAGTAAAATTAATAACAAATAATTATAAACCATATTATAATAAACTAGTAAATTTAAAATTTTTATAATTGAAATCTTTCAAATAATTATTTAAATTTAATGATGAAATATTAAACTAACTATAAGTATTATAAATAATTGGTAGTAATATATTTAAAGACATAACAGAATTATTTATAAATAAAGAAATAATAAAATTGAAAAATTTAAAATATTTAGTTATATATAATAATAATAATAATTTAAAGTTTAATACTTTAGAATAAAGAAAATTAATTTAAAATTCAAATTATAATTTTATCAATAAATTAAATCATTTGTAATATTTAAAAATATAAGATATGTAATATTGTAATAAATTAAATTTTACTGCATAATTTAATGATTTAAAAATATTAAATATTTCATATAATGGATTATAAGAATTTACAAATGTTTATACATTAATAAATTTAAATACATTAATAGCAAATAATAATTAATTAAATAATATTTAATGTATTTAAAATTGTAAATATCTTAAATATATAGATTTATCTTTTAATCATTTATATGATTTACCAAATATATTTGATATTTAAACAGATTATATTGCTAATTTTTCAAATAATAATATTTCACATTAATCAATATTATTACATTTATAAGATTTAAATAAATTAGGTTTAGAATGTATTAAAACTAAATATTCAAGATAGAATTCTTATACTTTTAAGATTTAAAATTAATATGAAACAGATTATTATATTAATCTTAAAGAATTAAATAATATTAATAATGATATTAATAATAATTAATAAATATTTATAGATTCAAAAAAATACATAATTTTATTGATATATTTACATAATTAACAAATTGATTAATTAATAATTAAAAATAATTGTATTAAATATATAAAAATTAATAATTTATATAACACATAATTATAAAATGTATAACTTAATACTTTATTAATATAATAATTATACTATCTTTATTAAAAATATAATTAATTAAAAAATATTTAATATAGTAATATATTTACAAAATATTATAATTATAATTAAATACATTGATAATTAAATGTAATTTATCAACTTATTTATATAAGATTTATAATATATTCATAAATAAATCTATTATTATTAATTATTATATTAATTATATCTAATTGAATCTTTAATACAACAAATATGTATAATATGAATATTTATTTATAAATTATTCGTTCGCGTATAGCGAACTATACACTCTCTAAGAATTAAAAATCAAATGTATAATATTTTTTTATTTTTTTCGTTAATTTTATAAAAAATATATAATTTAATAATAATAAATTATATATATAACTAAATATATTTTTAATTATTACATTATTAATAAATTTTATGAATTAGAATAATTATAATTTATAACTAGTTAAAAAACTAATACACGGCTACATTTTTAAGATTTTTTCAACAATTTGAAGTGTTGAAAAGTATAAAGAATTTAAATTATTTTATTCCTAAGTATTAGGAAATCTTCTAGATAAAAGAACTATTACACGCTAAAGCCTTTTTACATTTATAAATTCATAGATATTATGAAATCTATTCAAAACTATATATATTTTCAACAATTATAAGTGTTGAAAGAAATAAAGAATGAAGAACTATCATTTAAAATGAAAATGAATTTGTATAACGACATAGTCGTTAAATACAAAAATAAAAGACTTTGCGTTCGCGTTAGCTAACGCACACTCTCTAATAGGATTTATCCGTGTATTAATTAATATAATTTATTCTATATCTTACTATAATTAGAATATATTTTAGTACTTAACTCTTTATAATAACAATTAGTTTATTATTCAAATTTTCAATTTTAGTAATAATGTTATTATTATTACTATTAATTTTAATATATAACTTATTAAATAATGTAATAACTTCAATATTTATATTATTAATATATTATTATTAATATATTATTATTAATAAATTGTTAATAAATAATTAATATTATTTAACAATTTAATTCTATTAATAACTTGTTTAAAAAAAAATCAAAATTTATTCATAATAATCAATAATAATATTGATTTAAATGATTTTATATTATAATTTCATATTTATATATTTTAATAAAAATAATACATTTATTTTATCATTAATTATCTATTTATTAAAAAATATATAATTTCAAATATTATTAAATCATTAATTAATATATCTATTAATTTACATATTATATATATTATCAAATTCTGAAAGAGAATAATTAGATTATTCATAAGTTAATAATCTAATAATCAAATATATATTTTGATCTTATATGAATTAATAATTAGATAATTTGTTCGCGTTAGCTAACGCACAGTCTCTAGAATTTAAATCAATTTAATAGTTATTAATAATATATTCAATTTAATCTTATAAATTAATATCTAATGATTATAAATTAGTTTATATTATAGATGATATTTAATGAAACAATTCAGAATTAATATTATTATTAATAATATAATAAAATTTAGTAAATGATAAAATATCAAAAGAATCAAAAATAATATTATGAGCTAAATAAGAAAATAATTTGATTTATTATTAATTAAGATTAATTTATATTTTATATTATAATTAAACATCATTAGATAATGATTATAAATATTAATATAATTAAACTCGATCAATATATTAAATATCCTCTTAATAATGATATAAATTAAATGTATCTAATAATAGTTAATTAATTTCATTATCTAATTCTAAAAAGAATATAGGATCTTAAAGTATTTATTTTAAGTAAAAATCGGATATAATAAATAAAGAATAAGTATTATAATTGTTATTATAAAAATCATCATAAATTTTTTACATTAAATCAAATATAATGAATATAAATTAATTAAACAATTAATTATCAATATATTACTAAATATTTTCTATATGTATTAATTTAAAACATAATTTTAAAATTTCATATTATTATTAATCAATAGTACATAAATCATTCTAAGTAAGAATAAATAATTATTTAATAATTTAGATATAATATTAAAATGTTTCTTATTCTTATTAAGAATTAAATTAATATCTAAGAATAGAATAATCAGTAATTTAATCAAATTTTTATATAGTAATACCGTAAGAATTTAAAATAAATTAAAATTATTCTTTAATTTACCATATATTATTAATATTATTAGTATTATTATTAATGATTAAATTATTTATATTATTGAAGAAATTATTAAAATCAATTTAATCATTATAATATTACTCAAATGAAATATCTATTTCATAATTACTATTATAAGTTGATAAATAATCTAAATTATTTAAATTACATTTTTAAGGACATAAAAATTAATTATTATTAAATTACATAATTTAACCATAACATTAAAAACAAATTTAAAATTTACAATTACAATAGTAATTTAATTATGAATCATTTTTTATTTCTAAACAAATATCACATTTATTTAATGAGTTATTGATAATATCTTAAATTAATTAATTTACAATTTCATAAGAATTTTTAAATTTATTAATATTATTATTGAAAACTAACATTATATTTTTCTTTATTATATAAATGTATTTTTTTAAATAGAATATTTTATTTTTTAAATTATTATATAATAAGAAAAAAATTAATAACATCGATATAGTTTCAAATTATTACTATATTATATAAAAACGTAATTATTCTATTAATAACTTATTTTCAAATAAAATATTCTTTATTTGTATTCATAAATTTAATTCTTATATTTTATTAATATAGTTAATAACGTTAATAACTTTAAAAAGGTCTTTAAACACGTATTAATGAATGGATATATATTGTAAATCATTCATAAAAGATTAAATTTAATAATTTGATATTGATAGATTTAAATAATTGGATGGTATTGACTTATTATTATATCATTTTTTATTTATAGTTAAAATTAGTTAATATAGTTAATCAGTTCTTGTTAGCACACTCTCAAATTTTGTATCGATTTTATCAAATTTACTGTCAATTTTATCACATTTACTATCAATTTTATTTATTAAATCTTAATAATTTCGATCAATTTTATTATTTAAATCTTAATAATTTCGATCAATTTTATTATTTAAATCTTAATAATTTATATCAATTTTTTAATCTAACTTATCGATTTTAGTAATCAATTCTATATTTAAATTATTTATGTTTTATTAATTTTATTATGTTTATTATTCAATAACTGTTAATCTAGTATTTAAATTATTTATTAAATTTTAACGTTAACCTAATCTTGTTAATTTATATATTTATTTTCTTGATAATATACTCAAAATTGTAATACCTGTTCCTATTATCCATCTGTTTGTATTAGTATCATATTTTTATATTTCATTTATATCTAAATATTAATTCATAGTATATATATTTATTATTGTTATTTTTAATTTTTTAATTTTTTATTATTTAAATTAAATATAAATTAATTACATAATTATGCTTTTCTATTATAAAACTAATTTATATTATTAAAATAATTATATAATATTTATATTTAATGAAAAAAACAATTAATAAAATTAAACTTATTCATATAATAATAAGTATTTCTTAATGATTTATAAAGTCTTTATTTTTCCTAATTAAATCTAAAAATATATCCTTTAATTTAATGATAAATCCTTAAATTTATCAACAATACATAATAAATTTAAAATTTAACAATATATATAATGAATAATAAGAATAAATACAAATTTAAATTATAATAAATAAGCAAATATAGCTTAATAAATAATATATATAACTATTTCTTAAAATCACTTATATTACAAAATATATCAATTTTTAATCTAATTTTTATATAATAAATATTAACAAACTTAATAAATTCATATATTTATGAATAGTTACTGATAATCATTATTTATGAAATTTAGGAATCATCAACTTTTATTTAATCATTTAATAACAAAATACAAAAAAATAATATAAAATTCATTTATAATTATAGATTATAAAAATCAAAATATTTAAAAACTACTAATTTAATAAATTTAGACTAAATTTAAACTCATAAATATTATTTAAAATTAATAATATTATAATATCTATATAAGATATTAAAGAGTAAAAAAACAAATACTATTATTAAATAAATAACAATAATTAACTAATTTTAATGAAAAAGTATCATCTCTGAAAATTTAAAATATGATAAACAAAATTAAATTATTATATAATATTTAATTTATAAATATAATGAATTATCAATTTAATTAATATAATATATGTTATAAAATATTATTTAATATTTTAGGATTTATATATTAACCTGACTTATCAAATAAAGAAATAATTCAAAATTATGTTATAATTAATATGAATGATAATATTAAAAATAATACAATATAAAAAATAATAGATAATATTACATATATATTGAATTTAAATTAATAATAAATTGATATATTATAATGGTAATAATTGTGATAGTTTATATATGTGTTATTCAATTAGATTAATGATATTCATAAATCATCAATTAATTACTATTTAATTAGAAATTTTTTTATTAAATCAATTATAAAATTTGCAAATTCTTATTAATATCAATAATAAATATAATTAAAATGATTTATTTATAAATAGTAAGAATATTATTTTATTAACAAATATCATATCAATTTCCCATTTAAAAATTATGATTTATAAAATATTAAATATTTGTTATTATAATATGATTTTAATGATTTATGAAGTAAAAATATATTAATAGTTAATAATATATTACATAATTCTTATTATTACAAACTATATTATAAGATATTATTATTGTCAGTAATGAATTAAAAGATTAAGATTATCTTTTAGAATCCGAATAAAAGTAATAAAATTTTTAATATATAAACCGTTTAGATATTGAAAACAAAAAAATATTAAAATTATATAACTCTTTTAGTAATAATTATTATATTTAAAAACATAAAAATTATCGACATATGATTTAATATTTTAATGAATATAATAAAATCAATATAATTAAACATTTATTAACTTATTATATAATGATTATTTATAATGTAAATAAAATTATATTTTTTTTGATAAACTCCCTAAT
>Ga0214923_10005730_pt1 | contig 14282 bp, 12 predicted proteins | sample LL1510_MetaG_FD_177993 | JGI IMG/M metagenome (GOLD analysis project Ga0214923, IMG submission 177993) | Freshwater microbial communities from Lake Lanier, Atlanta, Georgia, United States - LL-1510 | ecosystem: Environmental > Aquatic > Freshwater > Lake | place: USA: Georgia | collected... | reverse complement strand
CGTGCGGCCTTTAAATATAACTCCTTTACTGTCACACATGATGAGGTTTGAGGGCCTGACGCCGAGGGAAATAAATAGATTGGCGCAAGCGACAGCGGCAGCACCGCCGCCGCTAAAAACCACCTTCACGTTCTCAATTTTGCGATTTGTGATTTCCAGGGCATTAAGGAATGCAGCCCCTGCGATGATAGATGTACCGTGTTGATCATCGTGGAATACAGGAATTTTCATGCGCTTTCGAAGTTCTTCTTCGATGTAGAAGCACTCGGGGGCTTTGATGTCTTCTAGGTTGATTCCGCCAAAAGTAGGTTCTAAGGTTGCCACGGCGTTAATAAACTGATCTGGATCCTTTGCGTTAACTTCGATGTCAAAAACATCAATATCGGCAAATTTTTTGAACAAAACAGCCTTGCCTTCCATGACAGGTTTTGCTGCCTCTGGTCCGATGTCACCGAGACCAAGAACAGCTGTGCCGTTTGAAATTACACCGACGAGGTTAGCGCGGCCAGTGTACTCAAAAGAAAGCTCGCTGTTTTTGGCTATTTCTCGGCATGGACCTGCTACTCCGGGGGAGTAAGCTATCGATAAGTCCTTTTGACTGGCGACGGGCTTTGAAAGTCCGGTGAAGATTTTTCCGCGAGGATCTCTAGAATGGTACTCAAGGGCCAGCTTTTCATAATCAATAGTCACTAATTACCTCTTTTTAAATACTTCCGGTCGATTGCTTGGTCCAATTGAGCTATTCGTGTGCCCAATTATTTGCCTCTTTTACTTTGACTTGCAGCATCCACAGGTGCATTCTGTGGCTTTATAGGCAGTTGCGCAAAGGAAAAACCACCCCAAATGGTACACATGCCTCCACAAAAGATCAAATCAGCAGGCAATATCCTTGTTACAGGTGGCGCAGGTTACATAGGTTCCACGGTTTGTTCGGCTCTAATTGACGCTGGTTGGACGCCGATTATTCTTGATAATTTTTCGAGCGGACCCCGCGAATTTACGGCTGGTCGCATTTTCTATGAGGGTGACATTGCCGACCGTAATCTAATCCAAAAAATAGCCAGTGAGCGAGGGCCTATTTTTGGGGCAGTTCACTGTGCAGCTCTAATTGTGGTGCCGGACAGTGTCACTCAACCAGAGACTTACTACCGCGAGAACGTCGCTAAGTCACTAGAGCTTTTTGCTGCGCTTCGAGATGTCGGCTGTCGAAGAATCGTCTTTAGTTCGTCGGCGTCCATTTACGATGTTGTGGACGGGTTTATGGTCACGGAGTCTTCACCGCTAAAGCCCTCAAGTCCTTACGCCCGAACAAAGTTTATGATGGAGATGGTGTTAAAAGATTTCTGTGATGCTTATGGCATTCGAGGAATCGCCCTGCGATATTTCAACCCAATTGGTGCTGACCCTCAAATGAGATCTGGTCCTTATATCAAAGCCCCCACTCATGTTTTAGGTCGTCTTGTCAGCGTCGCGTTGGGAAAAATTCCATGTTTTGAAATAACGGGCACCGACTGGCCCACAAGAGACGGCAGCGGAATAAGGGATTACATTCACGTCTGGGATCTGGCGCAAGCACACGTTAAAGCGATTGAAAATTTTGACGAAGCCTTTAGTCAAAGCTCAGCTGTCGTCAAAAACGAGCTTTCCGATTCGCCAAATTATAAAGTTGTCAATCTGGGGACCGGACGAGGGGTGACAGTTCGTGAGCTTTTAACTGCATTTGAAAGTGTCCACGGATCGCCGATAAAAAAGAAAGAGGCTCCCTCACGGCCTGGAGATGTAGCGGGGAGTTTTGCAAGCTGTGAGCTTGCAGAAAAGCTCTTGAATTGGCGAGCTGAATTATCTGTCAGACAGGGTATTTCTGATGCCCTTAAATGGGCATCAGAATGGAGTCCATCTAATTAATTCACTTTGATTTCGGCACCGACGTGCGCAGGATGTAGGTGGCACGTCACTTTGAGCGTGCCTTTCTCTTTTGGGGTAATAGTGAAAGACTTGGTCTCGCCAGCTCCTATTGTGAGTTCTGGAACGTATCCTTCAATTTTGAAACCATGAGGGGCAGTCAAAGAGTTGTGGACTTCAATGGTGACAGGTTCACCTGCCTTGGCAGTGGATTCTTTGGGAAGCCATTGCTTAACTCCATTAATTTCTTTTGCGTCAAATTTAATTGTAGCGACAGCCTTTGGTGCCGCGACGGTTTTGTTGGCTTGTTTTGCTAAAGCATGGGTCGAGATTCCTGCGACAAGCACTACGGAAGTTACCGCAAATAATAGACATCGAATAAATGACATTTAGTTTCTCCTGTGTGTGAAAATCAGTCGTGTGAGAATCATAGCTTTTTTTTGCTTTTGGTCAAAACCCCCTCTTTGATTAGTTGACTTGCAGGGCGAAAAACGGCGAGTCTTCTGTTGATTTATTCATCAGCAGCGGTGTATATTTTCCAGCTGAGATCTTTCAAGGAAGTGGATTTTGAACCTTCGCATTCTTCATGAGCAATTGGTCAAACGTATTAAGCAATATGCAGGCGATGCCCGCGAGAATCGTCAGGTTTATCTCCGCTTGTCGCAATTACTCCCTGATCGGCTGAAGTCTCTTTCGAACTCGCATCGCTCACAGGGCCTAAGACCGGCAGAAGCCGAGCGAGCCGCGTCAGCCTCGGATGAATTTGTCATGCATATTGATGAAGTAGTTCAGGTGGGGGCTGCCAGTCGCGAGGCGCGCATTCAATATGAAACCCATATGATGTTAGTAGATGCTCGGCGCAGTTTGCGGGGCAGAAAATCTTAATCAAGAAAAATATGTCAAATTTTAAAGCGTCAGGTGGATAGTTGTCCGGCGATCATCGCGGGCAATTCGATGTCCACATTATTTTCCTTGACCAAGCGCCGTAACGCAAAGTTTCTTATTTATAAAAATTTCTGACGCGATTTTTCTAAGCTCTTGCGGATCAACATTGTTAAATTGCTCCGCGAGGACAGACAAACGAAGTTCCGTTTCTGATAAAAGGCCCCAAGCCCCACGCCAAGCAAGAGCAGCAGGCTCTGAAGTTGTGAGCTGAAGGTCAGTGATGGCCCTCAATTTATGGCGCTCAAGCTCATTCATGTCAACTTCCGTGTTTTTGAGGTCGTTTAGGACCTGAAAAACTTCCGCGAAGAATGGCCGAAGATTTTCAGAAGTCACGCTCGCCGTAAGATTCAGCAGTCCGCATCCGTAATATTGGTGTAAGTTAGCGCTGATGTCGTAGACAAGGCCGAGTTCTTCGCGAATTCTTTTTGTTAGACGGCTACTGAATCCGTCAGCTAGCACTCTGGTAAGTAATTCGTACGCTGAAGACTTTGGGCTTCCAGTTCCTTCACACAAGAAACTCATTTGGACCTGAAACTCATTATCACTGTTTTCAACCCAAAAAGCTTGTGGGCCTGAGAAGTCCGGATTTAGTGGGGCTCGCTTAATTGGGGCTGTGGTAGTCGACCAATCGCCAAAGTTCTTGAGGATAAGATTTTTTACTTTTTGAGAGTCGCCACCAACCACACAAATTACCGAATTTTTTGAAGTGTAATGCTGAGTGAGCCAAGTTCGAATGTCTTTGTTTTTGATGGCAGCTAGAGAAGAGGTCGTTCCAATTATTGGCTGAGACATGCTGTTCTTCGGCCAGATTCGATTAGCGATGTGGTAGTCGAGGTCCGTACTAACGCCATTTTCATTTAGTTCACCTTCAAGTTCTCGCTGAACGATTCTCCGTTCTGTTTCGAGATCTTGCAGAGTGGGGCGTAAAATAAAGTCGGCAAACAAGGCCATAGAATCTTCTAGGAGTCCTGAAGGGCCACTGTAAAAAAACTCAGTGTACTCATGCCCCGTAGCCGCATTCCATTCACCGCCTAAACTTTCAAAAGCCACGCTGAGTTCGGAAAATGTGGGGAATTTTGCTGAGCCTCTAAACATCATATGTTCTAAGAGGTGGCTAATACCTGAAATGTTTTGAGGTTCGTCACGGCTCCCCGTGCCAAAAAGCAGAGTGATTTGATAGCGGGGATCATTTTCAGGTAAAGGTACATGAAGACATTTTAGGCCATTTGGTAATGACCAGCGATTCCATTTTGAATCAAACTCCCTGAGGTGATTTAGGGAGCTTGTAACCACGTGATTGCCGTTCAAGCCGGAGGCTCCCTCTTTTAGTTAAAGCGCATGAGTAAACGTCGAGCCAAAATTTCCAGATCAGACCTGTTTTGACTTTTAGGGAAAATTTCTAGTGCCGCGAGAGCGCGGTCAGTCCAGTTGGCAGCGGCCTCTAGGGTTTTTCCTGCGGTATCGTACTTGTTTACAAGATCTAGAACCTTCAACATTGCGTCTGTGGAGATCTCTTCATTGTGAATAAGACCTTCCACAAATGCCCATTCTTGCGTCGTGGCATGCGTTTTTAGCAGAATAACTGGAAGCGTAACTTTTCCTTCGGGTAGGTCAGCTAAAGTTTTTTTCCCGAAAATAGAATCACTGCCAGCGTAGTCTAAAGCATCATCTAACAACTGGAACGCATAACCAACGCAGCGACCGAATTCGGCTAGAGCCATTTGTTCTTGCTGACCTGCATTTGCAAGAATCGCCGGAGCTTGACATACGGCCGCCAGTAGAACCGATGTCTTATTGTCAATGATCTCGAAGTAAGCTTTTTCTGGCATTGCGGGGTTGTAAAGGTGTTCGAGCTGAAGCAACTCGCCATCACTCATGAGCCGGATAGCTCTTGCAAAAAGTTGAACGATCTCGAGGCTTCCTGTCTCCGCCATGAGCTCGCTGGCCCGCGAGTAAATAAGATCGCCTACCAATACGGCGGACTCATCGCCCCAGATTTTATTCGGGGTGGGCTTTCCACGCCGAAGGCTACTATTGTCAATGACGTCGTCGTGAAGAAGGCTTGCGGTGTGCACATATTCACATACTGCAGCCATCGGGAGAAGATGCTCGCCGCGGTATCCCACGAGTTTGGATACAAAGAAGTAAAGAGCTGGCCGCACTCGTTTTCCGCCAGCGCCGAGCACATGCTCAATAATGTGCCGTCCCGAAGCAGTGTTTGCTTTGAGAAGCGATGTCAGGTGCGGGGCGAGGGCCTGGAGTTCACCCGCGACTGGAGCTAATGCATGATCGATTAATTGTTTCTCAGCTGATGCGTGACTTTCTGCAGTCGATTGACTTGCAGGAGTTGTAGTAGGGCTTGTAAAAGTCGCTTGGGTCAAGATGTCAGGACTCCCTTGATCTTGTAGTACTTTGCATCGCCGGGCGTTATAACCCACATTCCTAATTTTAGGGAATCATTAATTCATCCGCCCCCTTACAAGTGATTAAAAAAGTTGCGGCCAGCCTCCGATTCTGGTAAAAGCTGGCCTCTATTTGACGGGGGTGGCATCAAGTGTCTGATCGTTTGTCCGAAGAGGCCCTAATTCAGTCCCTGGACAGTGGCTGGAGATCTCTCGTTTGGAGAGATAGTTTATCTGGTAAAAACAGTGTGTTATCTCCCGCCGTGGATTTCAAGGCAATCCTTGATTGTCAGGATCCGGAGGCTGCAGCCCAAGCCATTGCGCGAAGGGACATGTATCTAGCCTTGGTCAGCCAAGGTCCTGAAGATGCGCTTGAGGTGCTCCCGCTTCTGTCGCAAGAGCAGTTTGTATCCATCCTTGATAATGAGGCCTGGCATGATGGTCATCTCATGGTTCATCAGGCAATTCGCTGGCTTGACCTCTATAAACACCTCGGGACAGATCAGCTCTACAAAAGATTCAGGCAGCTTGATGAGGAGTATCAAGTCGCTCTCTTGAATCCCTACATTGAGTTGGTTGATGAAGATGCGTTTGAAAAATTATCTCAGCACGATCAAGACAAGTTCACTGCGCTGCCGTGCAACACTCTCTGGTGGAAAGTTAAAGATGGGGATGAAAAAGTACAAGAATTTGTGACCTCCGTCGTATCTGCTGCAATATCCGAAGACCCGGCCTATGTGTACTCTTTGCTGGGCATGGCAGCGATGCTACCACCCAATGAGCAGGAAGCTCTTCTCAAACAGTTTCGTGATGCAAGACTCGAAGAAGATGGTTTTGTATGCCTCGAAGAAAGCCGAGAGTTGTTTAGCTCGTACGTTGGAGCACAGGATCTTCTTCAAAAATGGACGAAATTTTCTACTGGGGCTCAATCACGGCCCGTGCCATCTGTGGCCTCTGGTGGTTTGTTCTTAGATTCAGTTATGGGACTCGCGTCAAAAACCGGAATCGCAGATTCCCAAGCAATTGAAAATGTGCAAAGAGGATTCGCTTTTTTGGCGAATGCAGTCTCTTCCGCCTGTCAAGTCCAACCGGATGATGTAAATGGCCTCACAAGTCTGCTTCAGCAGGTAAAGTGTATTTCTAGTTTGGGACTTGAGATTCTTGCTCAGGGAGACGAGGCAAAAGCTGTAGAAGTGTTATTTACTGAGTATCCAAAAACAGTTTTCAAATTTGCCCTCGCGACTTTTGATGCGATCCGCCTGGAAGCGATTTCTGGATTGCGTACAATGGACGATGCTTGTGCCAAAAAGCTTGAGTTACTCTGGCGCAGCGGGAAGTTCGGCGCAGCTCTTTGGCTTATTGACAAGGGATTCCTGGATGCTTTGGGGGCGGAGTCAGTTGAAATACTAAAAGGTCTCTTTAACCGTTTCCCAATGGTAAAAGACGAGATCATCTCAGATGAAAATATCTGGCGAGTGCGGTTTAGGCCTGTTGCAACGACAGCCGACTACCAAGTACTTCTTGGAGATGTGAGGAAAGTCTTTTCGGCGCAAATCAAGGAACCTTTACAATGAAGTTGGAAAAATTGGCGCACAATCAGGCGCAATTAGAGAAAAATCACGAAATTTCAGGCATGCTCGAGAAAAAGTATGGGTCGTGGCTTGGTCAAAGATATTTTGAGGTCAGCGTTAACATGGAGTCAGCCTCAGTTTTTGTGACGGTGACTTTAAGGAACGCCGACAAGTCCTTTTTTTACCCTATTGAAGGGCGGATGCTCCATGCCGACCAGGAGCTTAAGGCCAGTGATGCTCGGGATATGCTGCTTGATTATATTGACTCTTACATCGAGGAATTTCTAACCGGTGGGGAGGAGACATATCTTCCTATTGATTGGGCAAACTACGAATGTGACGGTGTTGAGTTGCAGTTGCGCGGCCAAATTTTAAATATTAAACTCGAACAACTTGCAGACCAACTTATCAATGGATCGGGTGAAGTTCACTAACCTTCCGTACATTCTAAACCGATAAAGAGTTTTATAAATGTGCCCCCAGAAATCTAAACGTGCAGAAACCACGGTAGGTGGCTTAAGAGCCGACGCCATGGCAGGTTTTGTTGTTTTTTTGGTGGCTTTACCACTTTGTATGGGTATCGCTCTCGCGTCCGGTGCGCCGGTAGTTTCGGGGCTCATAAGTGGCATGGTAGCTGGTCTCGTTGTTTCTTGGCTTTCGGGCTCTGAATTGAGTGTGAGCGGACCAGCGGCTGGTCTTACGGTGACAGTTGCGGCTGGAATTGCAACGATGGGTTCATTTCAGGCCTTTTTGACGGTCACGATCATAAGTGGATGCATTCAAATTATTTTTGCGATGTTAAAGAGTGGTTCTTTGGCCGCTTTTTTTCCAAACAGTGTGATCAAAGGTATGCTTGCTGCCATAGGTGTTACGATTGTTTTCAAACAGATACCTCACGCGGTAGGGTGGGACTCAGATTACGAGGGTGATGAAAGTTTTTTTCAAACTTTTGATCACAGCAACACCTTTTTCAATCTTGTTGAATCTTTGGAGCATCTGGCAGAGGGGGCGATTATCATCGCTCTAGTGGGTTTTTTTATTTATTGGCTTTGGGGTCGTGAGTATGTAAAAAAATCTAGATATTTAAAATTTTTCCCACCGTCGTTAATGGTGGTTTTGGTCGGAATATTAGTCAATCTTTCTCTTGAGAGATGGTTTCCCAAATATGCATTAGCGGCAGGATCATCCCACATGGTCAATGTGCCTAACCTTAAAAACATCATGGATCTCAAGGCGGCAATCCCGACGCCAGATTTATCGGTCATTAGTGAAATGAAGACATGGTCGCTGGCACTCGCTGTCGCGATGATCAGTAGCATTGAAACTCTTCTGTCGGTTGAAGCAGTAGACCGAATGGATCCAGAGCGCAGAACGTCAAAAGGCAACAGAGAGCTAGTGGCTCAAGGTGTTGGAAATATAATCTCCGGTCTGCTTGGTGGTCTAGTAATGACATCAGTCATCGTGAGGAGTTCTGCTAATATTTATGCTGGCGGTAGATCCAGGATGGCTTGTTTTTTTCACGGATTATTCATGCTTGTTTTTGTTTTAATGTTTGCGAGTGTACTTAACCATATTCCTCTGGCAGCTCTCGCCGTGGTTCTTATTGCTGTGGGGTATAAACTCGCAAGCCCCAAGGTTATCAAGTCGGTTTGGGATCTGGGGTTAGAGCAGTTTATACCCTTCGCTGTTACTCTTGTTGCGGTTGTCTTCAGCGACTTGTTGACAGGTGTAGGAGTTGGGCTCATCGTTGGCATGCTCATCGTGCTTCGTATGAATCAATATTCAAGTATAACTATGGTTAATGACGGTGATCAGTACCTAATTCGCTTTTCAAAAGACGTGGCATTTACCCAGAAACCTCGTCTGAAGGTTTTGCTCGCGCAGATTCCAGATGGTTGCTCAGTTATTATTGATGGTGGTGGTGCTCAATTTATCGATTTTGATATTTTGGAGCTGATAAAAGATTTTATTGATCATGCGGATCTTAAAAAGATTCGGGTCGAGTGGAGAAACCTAAGATCTAAAAGATTGAAATTTGGTGGTGGAGATGGAGAGTTACAAAGCCCTGCTTTTGGCTAATAAGGCCTGGGTCCAGGAGCGTCTGCAAATCGACAAAGAATACTTTAACGAGCTTGCCAAAGATCAAAAGCCGGAGTTTCTCTGGGTTGGTTGCTCGGATTCGCGTGTGCCGGCAGAAGAGATAACCGGGACTAAGCCTGGAGAAATTTTTGCACACAGAAATATTGCAAACCTGGTCTTGCACACCGATGTCAATTTACAGAGCGTGCTACACTATGCTGTCGAGGTGTTGAAAGTTAAGCATATTATCGTTTGCGGTCATTACGGTTGTGGTGGTGTTCGTGCAGCCATGACCAAGCAGCGATTTGGAATTCTTGATGAATGGTTGCGAAATATAAAGGATGTCTATCACTATCACCGTAATGAGATTAGGAGTGCTGGTGATGAAACGGCCCAAGTGAACAGGTTGGTTGAGCTCAATGTGCTTGAACAAGTGAAAAACATCATGAAAACCAAAGTCGTTCAAAAAGCATGGGTCCATGAACAAAGGCCTGTTGTCCATGGGTGGGTTTTTAACATGGCTGACGGTAAACTATCTAATCTTTATAAAGTTGAGCCTGGGTCTCCGATTGAAGATATTTATGCGTACGACCCTGCAACGTTATAAGACTTTAATTATTCAGAATTTTTACAAGATCCTCCGTTTCGGTGGTGATGTCAATGAGGGGTATTTGGAATGCACATGTAGATGTGCAAACTGAATAGCTGGAATGATGATGCTTTCACCAAATAAAAATCACGAAGAAAAAGCCAATAATGCCTGACGGCCCACGCCAATTACCGACGCAAAGAAATTATCTCTTTAGCATCGCTGCCGTTCTTGCTCAGCTTGGCGAATTGCGGAAAATGAGATAAAATTTCACAAATTCCCTAATCAAGAAGTATCATTTATGAAATTAGCCAGAATCTCGGCAGTTGCTTTTGCGGGCCTGTTGGCTGCGGTGGCCTGCGGTAAAAAAGACGAAAAGTCCACTAATCCGTTCGATGCCCCAGCCGTAAAGCCGCCCGTCGAAAATCAATCACCTTCCGCTTTTAAGTCCACAAAGCTTGCTTTGGCTGCCGATCCAGACCTTACCAAGATTAAAGACAGATTCTATAGCGATGGCCCGACGGATTTCTTGGACCGGCTGGGTAAAGTCGATGAGCGTATGGCCGAGTTTGAAAGCCGTGCGAGCGGCAGTGATTCCGGTAAATGCGTTTCCGAGGAAGCCCAACTTTGGGATCTAAAAGACATCCCTGGAGTTGGTGCTTTTCCCATGTATTTTTCTTGCTATGATATTCCCTCTCAGTCGCAGGGCACGACGATGTCCATTTACTTTGGTAAGAAAGATGGATACTGGTATCTCGCAGAACTCTCCAAAAATGAATCCGGTAATGAACCTCCAACGATTGGAGTTCTTGCTAAGGTCAACGAAGCGGGCACTGAGACGACTGTTGTTCAAGTGAGCATTGAAAATAACTACACAACCAGCATCTTCCACATCTACGCTAACGACACGACTAAAGTTTTTGAGATGTCAAACGCGTCCAACCGAACCACATCCAACGGCAGTGGCTCTGGCCCAAACTATACGGGAGTTGGTTGTGGGGTGCGTCTAAAGTCCGATGCAAGCTTTGTCTATGGCGCAGGTAGGTTTGCGTCCGAAGACTGCAGCACGGAACCCGACACGACCGTTTGCGGCGATGCCGCCACTCTATCAAGTAGGAACGTAAATGATTGCGCGGCGGCAGGTTTAGACAACTTCTCCGTAATGAGCTTAACCGCTGCTGAATTGGGCGACGTCTCGGTAAACGGTACGGGTTATACCAAAGTAAAAGCCATTATCGACGGCTCTGGATTGCCCGCAGTCTCACAGTTTTAGTCACTCTGTCTTTTTTTTGGAGACACCTATATAGGCCCGCTTCGATATGAGAATGTCGAAAAAAAGATAATGTCATGCGGCGTTGTTGTTTGAGCCAACGATGGTCACGCCGGTGTGTGCGCTGACCTGATTGCGACCGTTTTGTTTCGAGTTGTAAAGAGCTGCGTCGGCTCTGGCAATGGTTTCTTTTGAAGATTCTTGACCAACTAAAAGCTGTGCCACTCCTAGTGATATTGTTACTGGGATGATTTTGCCATCGAATTCAAATTTTGTGGCTTCGATGTTTGCGCGCACTTTTTCGGCGGCAACTTTGGCACCCATCAGGTCGCTTGCTGGTAATATTATTAAAAACTCCTCGCCGCCATACCGGCAAACGATGTCTGTCTTTCTGAAGTTTTTCATAAATGTTTGCGCCACAGTTTTAATTACAAAATCTCCTGCTGGGTGGCCAAATTTATCATTTATTCGCTTGAAGTGATCGATGTCACCCATGATGACAGAAAGATTTCGATGGTCGTTGCCTGCAGGGAGCCCGCCAATTCGACCCTCCTCGATTCTCATGTACTCTTCGAAATGAGCTCGATTGAAAAGTCCAGTCAATTGGTCGGTTATAGATTTTGAGGCCTTGTCCTTGTATTTTCCTTGAAGCTGCGTCTCGGCTGTAACGTCTCTGATCAGGACAAATGCGCCAATAATTTGGCCGTTTTCGATTAATGGGAAATAACCAATGGTAAGAAATAGCTCTGCGCCTTGGTTTGTCGTTCCGTGGATGTCGTCGATGCGCGTTGGCGCGATATTTTCAAGAATAGTTTTCGCATCAAGTTTTTTTCCGGAGATATTCATCGATATCACGTCATTGAATGAAGAGCTTCTCAATAGATTTTTTGAAGGCATCCCGGTTAATAGGCTGGCCGCCGGATTTGTTTTAAGAATTTTTCCGCCCGCATCTAAGACAAAGTAAGCATCAAGCATTGCTTTGCAGAAATGCTCGAATGGCTTGAACGCCTGTAGGACTTTGTCATTTTGTTCTGTCATGCTTCTGATCTCTCAATTTGAATTTGCGATTTCATTTTAGTTCAGCCATCTACCCAGGCAAAAAATTCTTCCTCGATTTCGTCCATTTCTGAGGTCTTTCCGCATTTGCTGCACGCTACTGCACCGCCACCTTCTGAAGCTGCTTTTGGTGAATTTTTCCCCACGACAAACAAATGCCTTTGGGCATTGCCACATCCTGGGCATGTATATCCAGCGTACACAGACTGAATGGATGCTTTGCCTCGGAAGTTCGGAATCATGTTTATTTGGCTGACGATATCTGGCGTGCATTCCTCGAACACAATCTCGCGTCCTTTTTCTAGTTCCCGCATGAACGTAATCCATGCGCGGACTCCACATGAATTTACGGATAGTACTTCGCGGAAGTTGATGATGACATTTTTACCCAACGCTGAAACGAGCTTGGGTAAATGCACTTCTGCGTCCTCATTGATTGGGCCGAAAATTGAGAGTTTCTCCCAATCCCCGTTCCGCGCTATTTGAGTTGTAATGCTCATCAGTTCTGACTCCGTCAGGGCTCAACTTATCCACGTAGGAGAGACCTCGTGTCTGGATATCGGACGGTGTCGGGATGGCTTGAATTGAAGCTATGGAATACGGTTTTACCTTAGACCGTTATTTGCAGAACTAATACGGTTTTTTCCGGCTTTTTTGTATTTTGCCAATAATCGGTCTGTGCGGTGTTTCTCAGCCCTCTAATAGATAAGGGTAGCCTTTCGCAAATTTGGATAGTTTCTCCATGATCTGGTTGCGAAGGTCATCCTTGATTTGCCCGCGGTCAACTGCTGCATCAAGTTGGCGAAGATATGCAGATGTTATTTCGCTCATGTCGTAGTTCCTGCTTACAAGCAGTTCGTCAATCGGGTCGCCTTGGGTGAGTTTTGTGATTTCCCACTCTCCGTCAAGGTTTACGTGAACCTCAACCTCGTGGATCGCTCCGAATAAGTTGTGTTCATTGGCTAAGGATTCCTGGTAGGCACCCACCAGAAAAAATCCAATATAGTATGGCGAATCACTAGGCGGATGGAGTTCGAGCACGGTTTTCGTGTCGGCACGATCAATAAACGTTGTGAGGCAGCCATCTGAGTCACAAGTAATGTCCACAATAGTTGCTTTAAGGTTTGGTTTCTCATCGTGCCGTGAAAGTGGCATGACTGGGAATAGCTGGTTGATTGACCAGGAATCAGGAATTGATTGGAAGATGGAGAAGTTAGCCAGATATTTCGACACCATGACCTTTTGCAGGTTTTCAAATTCTTCCTGTGGGTGTCTTTCAAAGCTTGAGAAATATAGTGCTTTTCGACAAATACGGTAGAAAAGCTCCTCGGCTACTGCGCGATCTTTCAATTGCAGGTATCCAAGATTGAACAGGGTGAAGAGTTCTTCTTGGTAAACGATTGAATCGTGGTAGTACTCAACATAGTTCTTGCGATTCATGTTGTTGACAATGTAGCGCAGCTCATTCAGTGCTTTATGGGCACTTTGATCAACGTGTTCAAGGTCTAAGATGTCGTCGGCCTCGACGTTGACGTCAGCACCTTGGACTTCACGAATATTTGTTACAACTACGCTGTGGTAGGCGGCGATCACGCGCCCTGATTCCGTAACAATAGTGGGGTGCGGGACTCCTTCGTTGTCGCACACTTCCATGAGTACGTATACAGCGTCATTTGCGAACTCTTGCAGGCTGTAGTTTGCAGATGACTCAAAGCTTGTTTTGCTGCCATCGTAATCAACGCCAACCCCTCCGCCGATGTTTAGATACCGGGGTTTGAAGCCAATTTTTATCACTTTGGAATAAACTCGAGCAGCCTCTTTCAGGGCGCCTTTGAACCGCTTGATCTCGGTAATCTGGCTTCCGATGTGAAAGTGGAGCATCGCTAACTTGTCTTTGAGGTTTGCTTTTTCAAGCATCTGGAGAGCGTGGATTACTTCCGTGGTCGTCAAACCGAATTTGGATTGCTCGCCAGAGCTTTTCTCCCATTTACCTGAGCCTTTGGAGTATAGTCTTACACGCAGGCCTATTTCGGGGCATTCTTTGTAATGGCTGGCCTTGTCTATAATCATTTGCAGCTCGTCAGGTCCTTCAACGACCATAACGACGTTTTTGCCCATGGCTTTTGCTAAAAAGCCCATCTCGATAAACTCAGAATCTTTGAAGCCGTTGCAGACCATGAGAGCGTTATCTTGGAGCTCATATCCAAGCGCAGCCACAAATTCGGTTTTACTACCAACTTCCAATCCGTAGTCAACTTTGCGTCCTGCATTCACGATAGCATCAATAAATTCGCGACGCTGGTTTACCTTGAATGGGAAGACTCCCATGTGCCGGCCTTTGTAATTGTTGTCGGTGATTGCATTTTTAAACGAGCGATGCATGCGCTCAAGTTGACCCTCAATGATTTGAGGGAAACGGATGATGAGTGGAGCCGTTAGTCCTCTCTTTTTTACTTCTTCGATGACCT
>Ga0214923_10005729_pt1 | contig 14283 bp, 16 predicted proteins | sample LL1510_MetaG_FD_177993 | JGI IMG/M metagenome (GOLD analysis project Ga0214923, IMG submission 177993) | Freshwater microbial communities from Lake Lanier, Atlanta, Georgia, United States - LL-1510 | ecosystem: Environmental > Aquatic > Freshwater > Lake | place: USA: Georgia | collected... | reverse complement strand
ATACGATATCGACGATATTACAGGCCGAAGCAACTCGCTCAATACTCTCTTGGGAAATTTTCATGTAATAGACTACTTGCACAAGGCATAGATACTCCGCAAGTACAAAGACTCGCATGCCCTTAGAATCAGCAATCTAGCCCGGATATTTCATACTGATCGTGACGAGGAGATGTCTGGGGTCCTGTGTGTGAGCGGGCCGTTGATCACTGCTTGTGCAAGGACCCAGAGTTGTTGTGATCCCTGTTGAATCTGTCTGTTTTTTTCTAGCATCTGCGTGGTGCTCACACGAGGAGCTCCTTTGTCTTTTCTGGAGGCGTGGAGGAGGAGCGGCATAAGGCGATCGATGCTTGTGGAAAATTGTGCCTCGGCAGTGGCCTGCTCTTCAAATTCCATCCAGAGCATCAAGAGTTCTTTCTCCTGGTCGGGTGGCAAGAGAGCAAAAATTTTCCTTGCCCCTTCCCTCTCTCTGATACTGAGGGTTGGATCAGCCTCCTTATCATAATGAAATGTATCGCCTGAATAGATTTCTATGAGATCGTGAATGAGGAGCATTTTTAGGACACGGGTGATATCAAGGCTCTCATTGGCATATTCGGCAAGAATCACGGCAGCGAGTGCTAAGTGCCAACTATGCTCGGCAGAATTTTCGAAACGCTCCTCATGGAGCAATTGCGTCTTGCGTAGGACTGTCTTGAGCCTATCGATTTCTAGGATGAAGGCAATCTGCTGTTCCAATCGCTCGCCCGCCTCTGAGGTGATCTCGTGGAGAGAAGTCATCTGAGTAATTCTTTTTTGTAGCAGGCAATGGTCTTTTCAAGCCCCAAGTAGAGTGCCTCCGAAATAAGTGCATGCCCGATACTCACTTCGGCAATCCAGGGAATGGTCTGCGTTAAAAAGGTGATATTTTTTAAATCCAAGTCATGTCCTGCATTGACTCCGAGCTCAAGCTCTCGGGCGAGCATGGCCGCCTCAAGGTAGGGTGCAATAGCCTCTTCGCGCAAGCCTCTCTGGTAATGACGCGCATAACTCTCCGTGTAAAGCTCGATACGATCTGCCCCTAGCGCCTTACTCCCCTCCACCATCGAGAGCACAGGATCGATAAAAAGAGACACCCGAATGCCTGCTTTTTGAAAAAGAGAAACGATCGTTTTTAAGTAGACTGCGTGCTTGAGCGTATCCCATCCATGATCAGAGGTTATTTGCCCATTGGTATCAGGAACAAGGGTGACCTGATTGGGACAGACCTCTAGGACGAGATCAACAAAGGGTTGATGGTGTGGATTGCCTTCAATATTAAATTCTCCTCGTACGACTTTCTTGAGCGCACGCACATCATCATAGCGAATATGACGTTCATCAGGTCGTGGATGTACTGTGATCCCATCCCCCCCAAAACGCTCACTATCCACCGCAACTTGGAGGACATCAGGGATATTGCCTCCCCTGGCATTACGCAAGGTAGCTATTTTATTAATATTGACCGAGAGATGTGTCATAACAAAAAGATCAGACCGACTTCTCTAAGAAAAAAGTACGCTGCTTGGCACTAATGGGACGCTCTAGCTTTTTAAGCACCTGGAGCATATCCTCCCAGACCTTGCGCTTCTCGGCGAGCCTTTGATTTCTCAAAAGATAAGCCGGATGGTACGTCACCATGAGGGGGATATTTAAAAAATCAAACCATCGGCCTCGTGCCTCACGCAGCGGCATCGAGGATCCTAAGAGCCCCTCCATGGCAGTTGCCCCCCAGGCAACAAGGACACGTGGCTTGATGAGCTCGATCTGTTGTTGTAACCATGGGATACACGTACTCATCTCCTCGGGCTTAGGCTTACGGTTGCCCGAGACTTGGGGAGGCATGTTAGGACGGCATTTAAGAATATTGGCAATGTAAATCTCCTCACGCGCATAGCCCATGGCTTGGAGGATTTTGGTTAGCAAGACTCCTGATCGTCCCACAAAAGGCTCACCTTGGAGATCTTCTTCCTCCCCAGGAGCCTCACCCACAAAGAAGAGCTCGGCATACGGATTCCCAACGCCAAAGACCACCTGTGTTCGCCCCCCCACAAGATGTGCACAGCGCGTGCAAGCAAGCGCCTTAGCACGGAGAAGTGCTAATTTCTCTACGCGACCATCCTGATTGTGAGGCAGGATGAGAGGAACGCTTTGTGGTGGAATAAAGTCTTGAGAAAAAGAAGGAGGAAGTGTGGCTTGGACTAATTTTTGAAGACTTGTTTGAGAGGCTTTGGGTGCCTTGGAAAAATTGTGATTCATACTGCTAAGCAAGGGCTCTACGGCTTCAAGAGCCTGTTTCAAGAGAAGAGAATGTTGTGAAGACATGCAAGAAAAAGAGAAACTATAGTGTATTAAATTGAGAAGGGAGCGTTAGAAGCACAGTAATTTTTTGAGCACAAGGCCAAAGACCAAGCTTTCTGATTTTCTAATTCCCTTGCAAGCATGGAGTCTCATTAGGAATTCGAATGCTTGAGATCACACCATATTTTTAAAAAGACGAGTGTGAACACAAGTGAAAGCAATGGGATCAAGCCGACTGGAACCATACCATGGACTTGTGGTACTCCAAACCAGGGGAACATACGATCAGCTGGTGAAATAGCATAGCGGGCTGTCTGATTGAAGGATTGCTGACCAAAAATCCAGGCCGTATGTAAGCCGATGGCCAGCCAAAGGGAATGGGTGCGCAGTGTCACCCAAGCTAAGATCATTCCTAACAGTGTCAGCGTAGTAAAGGCTCCCAATAAGAGCGGTGTCCTCGGTAATCCTTCACCTACCTCTCCCAAGAGTCGCAGGCCACTGAACCAATCAACAGAAATCTCTCCTCTATGAGGCATATTGAGAAAATGAAGTGCTGCAAAAAAAAGGGATGTCAACCAGAGTGCTCCTTGATCTCCAAAAGCCCGACGGCAGATACCCAACAAAAGACCTCGAAAGAAATATTCCTCGAGCATGGCTACGACTACGGCTGTGATAAGGAACTTCATCAACAAGAGAAGATTCACCATGGTTGTAAAAACATACCATCCTTTCCAAAGGAACAAGATCTCTAGTAAAGCAAGAGGGAGAAGCGCACTAAAAATTCCAACCAAAAGGTCCACACGTGCATACTTGTTTGGATAAATGGAACAACCGGCAAGGTCATAAATACCGAGCCATCTGAACGTCGGCCAGAGAAGAAGCAAAGCAGTGACCTGAATAGAGCGTGAAAAATAGCGATGAAAAGGCATCTTTTGAACTTCAAGAATAAAGGAAGCAATATTCCCGAAATCAACAGCAGGTACTCTCTGGATTCCCACGTAAATCCAGGGAGCGACCACCGCTCCTAGGAGGACTGAAAACAAAAGATAAAAAAAGATTTTTGCTAAATGTTTCACGGGGGAAGAAAATATGCTACTTTCACGAGCATTACGATGAGAAATTCCCACGCATGGACAGTCAAAGATGAAGATCATATTAAACGAGAAATTCGTGTGACCAAAGAAGCTGCTCGCTGGCGCTTCCAGTCCAAACGTACTGACGAGGAGAAATGGACCTACCATAAAAAGCCCCCAGAAGGAGATCTTATCGATTTTTTAGATGTCCTAGAGCGTAAGTATAGTAGAAGGCGTGCTTCCTATGGTGACATTACCTTAGCAAAAGAGATGCTTGCAGAACTCAGGGCAGAACCTGCTTGAGGAGTGTAGCTTTTTTTAAAAATGATGGCCACACTCCAAGAATCCTCCCGCCTTGCAGCCCTTGATCACAAGCACCTCTGGCATCCCTTTACCCAGCAACAAGAATGGGTGAAGCAGGAACCACTCATCATCACCTCGGGTAAGGGAGCATTTTTATACGATATTCATGGGGGGAAATACTTCGATGGGAACAGCTCCATCTGGACCAATATTCACGGCCATGCTCACCCCAGAATGATCGAGGCTATTGCCAAACAAGCAGCCACTCTTGACCATACTTCATTTTTAGGAACTACCCATCCCAAGGCCATCATGCTTGCAGAAAGGCTGGTCGGGCTTTTCCCTGGAAAACAACTTGAAAGAGTTTTTTTCTCAGACAATGGTTCTACAGCCATTGAAGTAGCTCTTAAAATGACACTTCAGTATTGGCAGCTTACCGGTCATGCCGAACGCCAGCGCTTGGTAAGCTTTAGAAACGCTTACCATGGAGATACGGCAGGTGCAGCAAGCTTGAGTGGGAAGAATCTTTTTTCAGAACGATTTGAGATGATTCATTTTCCTGTTGAGCAAATCAGTCATATCAGCATGCTTGAAAAACTTCCAAACCCAAGCACCATCGCTGGTATTATCATCGAACCCCTTATTCAGGGAGTCGCTGGCATGAGGCTTTGGCCACCAGGCATGTTACGTGAGCTTAGAGGTTTTTGTGATGAACAGGGTATTTTGCTCATCCTTGATGAGGTCATGACTGGCTTTGGACGTACTGGAACGATGTTCGCCTGTGAACAAGAGGGAGTCATTCCTGATTTTCTTGTTTTAGCCAAAGGCCTTACCGGCGGAGTCCTCCCACTGGCGGCCACCATGACACAAGAGAAAATTTACGAAGCCTTTTTAGGGAAGATGCATGAAGAGAAAACGTTTTACTACGGTCATAGCTACACGGCTAATCCGATTGCCTGTGCTGCCGGGCTTGCAAGCCTCGAAATTTTTGAAACCGAATTGGTTTTAGAAACCCTTGCCTCAAAAATAGCACACTTCTCCCGTTCTCTTAAAAAACTCCAAGAGCTCCCTCATGTCAGCGAAGTCAGACAATGTGGCCTGATTGCTGGCATTGAGATCATGGAGGATGCACGAGCGAACATTCCCTATCCTAAACAAGCATACATGGGCGCCAAAGTTTGCATGGCCGCACGAGCACATGGCCTTTTAACACGCCCGGTTTTAGACACCATTGTGCTAATGCCTCCACTGTGTGCTAGCGAAGAAGAGATCGATCAAGCCGTGGAAGCATTATGCAAGAGCCTTGAGGCGTAGATAGCGAGTGAACTCTTGTGATCACCAAAGCAGACTCCATGCTCTTAGCATGGGTTTATCTGGGTTATCATCCCATTACTTTGACTCTACCATTTTAGAAATGGTGCAAGTGGATTTCTGATCAATCCTCTCATTCTGCGCATTCTTAAATCTTGAGGAATGACGCTCTTTTAAACATTTGATGATCTCTAAAAAGCTAGTACCAGATGCTTGTAAGAGCACGAGCAAATGAAAGAGCAAGTCTGCAGTTTCACTCACGAGTTGAGTTGATTTTTGAGCTACAGCTGCAATCACCGTTTCCACTGCTTCTTCTCCGACTTTCTGAGCACACCGCTCGATGCCACTGCTTAGGAGTTGATTCGTATAACTAGCAGCATGAGATTGCGAACGCGCACGTTCGCTAATGAGCATGGTGAGTGTATGTAAAAAACTCCATTGAGTCGGCATCGCCGGCTCAAAACAAGTTGGAGTACCTAAATGACAGGCCGGTCCTTTTGGCAGGACATGGACGAGCAAGGTATCACGATCACAATCAGTGCGGACTCCTTGTATTTCCATCACATGACCTGAAGTCTCGCCTTTGCGCCAGAGGCGTTGCTTGCTACGGCTATAAAAAGTCAGCTGACGTGTTTTTATCGATTCGGTAAAAGCCTCTTCATTCATATAACCCAACATCAAAACATCACCGTGCTCCGCATGTTGAACAATTACAGGGATGAGTCCATTCATTTTTTCCCAGGCTAATGAGTCGGCAGTAAGGTCAGGTATTGTGTTCATAAATTAGTATTAGTAAGAGATTCGTATGGGGAGATGATTGTTGTAGAGCATCTGCTTTAGGTCACCAATACTCAAAATACGATCATGAAAAACAGTCGCTGCTAAGGCCCCATCTACCTTCGCCTTCTCAAAGACTTCTAAAAAATCGCTTGCCTTTCCTGCTCCCCCAGAGGCAATAAGCGGAAGAGTGGTGATGCTTCTTACTTTTTGTAATTGCACGAGATCATAACCTTGGCGCACTCCATCTGACTGCATACAATTGAGCACAATCTCACCTGCTCCACGGTCTTGCACTTCTCTCACCCATTCCATGGTTTGACGCCGAGAGTTGCAAGATTTGCTCTCATCCCCCGTGTATTGATAGACGTAATAATCATCCTCGACCCACTGACTATCGATCCCAACAACCACACATTGAGACCCAAAAACAGTACTCAGCTCATTAATCAAGGAAGGATTTTGAAGCGCAGGGGTATTGATGGAGATTTTATCGGCACCTGCATTTAAAAGCGCTTGAGCTTTTTCAAGAGAACCAATGCCACCAGCCACAGTAAAGGGAATATTAATCGTACGAGCGACCTTGCTCACCCAATCTGTGCTAACAGAACGCTCATCACTGCTTGCCATAATATCATAAAAAACTAATTCATCTGCACCCTCCCTGCTATAAAACTCGGCCAGTGCGAGAATATCTCCAACAACGCGATGATTACGAAATTGAACACCTTTGACGACTTGGTGATCACGAACATCAAGGCAGGGAATGATCCGTTTTGTGAGCATAATTTTGTCTTTAGCACGCGTGTTCTTGAATCACAGCCTTAAGATCAAAATGAGGGTCGTAGAGCACACGGCCTAAAATCACCGCAGAGAGTCCCATAGCAGAGAGTTTATTAATATCATGAGCATCACGAATACCTCCTGATGCCTGCCATTGGATCATTGGAAACAATTTTACTGCCTCCTCATACAAGCGGATGCTAGGACCACAGAGCATTCCATCACGATGAATGTCCGTGCATAAGATCGTATCAATGCCAGCACCTTGATAAAACAAGACAATATCCCAGAGCGAATGGTTGGTTTCTTTTTGCCAACCATGAATCGCTATTTTGGGTACTGCATTCTCGATTTTTACATCTAAGGCTAAGACAACACGGTGAGGTCCTACTTCTTGAATGATTTTTAATGTTTCCTCTTGATTGCTAATAGCAATACTACCAAGCACAATCCTGTCCATACCTGCATGGAGAGCCTTGCGTGCGATCTCAATATTACTAATACCCCCACCCACTTGAATAAAGAGACCCTCTTTACGTAATGTTTTTAGAAGCTCCCATTGCTGCATGTGGCCTTGTTTGGCGCCATCTAAATCGACCAAGTGGAGATGTGTTGCTCCTTGGTCGGCGTATTGTGAGACGAGAGTCTTAGGATCATGATCGTATTGTGAAACACGATCAAACTGACCCTGCTCCAAGCGGACACAGCACCCCTCCTTCAAATCAATGGCAGGAATAATAATCATGAGATTCTTAGTGTTAAAAAATTATTTAATAAAACCATCCCTGCACGGGCCGATTTTTCAGGATGAAATTGCACTCCATAAATATGATCTTTTTGAACCACAGCGGTGAATTCACTGCTGTAAGAAGAGCGAGCGAGTGCATGCTCCTTAGATAAATAAGCGTAGCTATGGACAAAGTAAAAGTAATCATCATGATTCAATCCCCTATTGAGTTCACATTGGCTAGTCCATCTCAGACTATTCCAGCCCATGTGGGGAATGGAGTATTGCGGAAAAGCAGGCAAACGCTTTACACGACCTGGAAGCAATCCTAGTCCTGGCTTGCTGGCTTCCTCACTTTGCTCAAAGAGGAGTTGCATTCCAACACAAATACCAAGCAAAGGTTGTTGTAGGTGACTCAATGTTTTTACGAGGTGATGTTTTTCTAAAGCATCCATTGCAGAACCGACAGTCCCAACCCCAGGTAATATCACGTGACTGGCCTCCTCAATGGTCCTCGGGTCATGTGTCAAAGAATACTCAAAACCCAAGCGGTCAATCGCATTACCAATAGAGGTAAGATTATTACCCGTCACATCAATGACAGCGATCATAGAACACCCTTGGTAGATGGCAAAACGTTTCCCTGTTTCCTCATGGCTTGACGTAGTGCGCGACCCAATGCCTTGAAACACGCTTCAATCATATGATGATTGTTAGTCCCTTTTACCTGAATATGAATAGTCGCCCCCAAACTCGTGGCAAAGGAGTGAAAAAAATGCGGGATCATTTCCGTTGCTAATCCACCCACAAAATCACGTGTAAAAGTCCCTTCAAACTGAGATAAACCACGCCCACTAATATCCATCACAACGGTTGCCAAAGCCTCATCCATAGGAAGCGTACATCCATAACGTTCGATCCCAGCTTTGTCACCTAAGGCTTTTTTTAACGCCTCTCCTAAGGTAATAGCCGTATCTTCAATGAGGTGATGTTCATCGACAACCACATCACCTTCTGCGTGGAGGTCTAATTGGAAAGCTCCATGTTTGGCGACCTGTTCGAGCATATGGGTAAAAAACCCAATCGGCGTCTCGATATGACTAGGCTCCTGAGAATCTAAGAGGAGGGTGATGGCAATATCTGTTTCATTGGTTTTACGTCTTAGTGAGGCAGAACGCTTGGATGTTAGGATTGTTTTTGCAATTGCTCTCCAGTCCTGAGCCCTGGAAACAAGCAAGAAAGGTAAGCCTAAATTCCCTGCTAAAATCCGGTCAGTATCACGATCCCCAATCACATAGGAATGACTCGAATCGATTTTTCTCTTTTCTAAAAAAGCATCGAGTAAACCTGTTTTTGGTTTACGACAAGAACAAGCGTCTTGGGGAAGGTGCGGACAGATGAAGATCTCCTCAAAGTGAATTCCTTGAGAAGTAAAAAGCTCTAAAATAAAATCATGACATTTTTGAAAGGCATCTTGCGGAAAACGAGCAGTCCCTAAGCCATCTTGATTACTCACCATAACCAACTGAAATCCCTCTTGTATCATCGAGATCAATGAGGGAATCACAAAAGGTGCGAGACGAATTTTCGATAATGCATCAACCTGATAATCCTCTGGTTCACACACCAGAGTCCCATCCCTATCAATAAAGAGTATTTTTTCCATGAAATGATTTTTTAATTGTGATCTGGGGTGTGAAAAGAATGCAAGACTGCTAGCAAGAGCTCATTTTCAGCGGCAGTACCAACAGTGATTCGTAACATATCCTGCAAGACTGGATTGCCTGCAAAATGACGCACTAAAATATGATGATCCTCCAGCCATGCGTAGAGAGGCTTTGCAAAGGATGTTTTTATTAAAATAAAATTGGCCTTACTTGGAAAAACATGCTCCACCCAAGGAAAATTTTTCAGACATAGGATCAACTCCTCACGATAATGAATAATATTTTTTACCGTTCCCTCAACCCACTCTGGATGCTTCATGGCCAATAAGGCAGCTTCTACAACCACACTCGAAAAGGCAAAGGGAGGTGCAATGGTTCGCACAGCCTCGATCATAGCTTGGGAGCCTATCACACACCCTAGCCTTAATCCTGCCAGGCCATGAGCCTTGGACAGAGTTCTTAAGACAAAGAGATTCTCAAAGCGATGAATGAGCGTGGTCGCACTCTGTGTGTTTGCAAATTCAATATAAGCCTCATCAACGACGATAATCGAACGATCCGCAAACTCTTCACACAAGCTTGCAATAGTTTCTAGCGAGAGAAGATTGCCAGTAGGATTATTTGGCCGACAGAGTAGGATCATTTTACAGTGAGGTTCCCAGAGCTCTAGAAGTCGCTCCCTATTAAAATGAAAATCAGGCCCCTCAAGCGGACAAGAAATAATCGAAGCCTGTTGCAGCCGCGCATAAAACGCATACATCAAAAACGTCGGAGGAAATTGCATCATGCTACTCCTCCCAGGAGATAAAAACAGACGCATTAAGAAGTCGATTCCCTCATCGGCTCCTCTGGTTAGGAGTAATTCGCAGGGGGCGACTTGATAGAACTTGGATAGCTCTTTTTCTAAGCTGAGTTGCGGTTCTACGTCAGGATAGCGATTGAGAGGAAGCTCATAGGCCTCTAATGGTTTCCACGGTGATTCATTAATGTGCAAACGAATTTTTTCCTTTGTCGAGGAAGCCAGATAATTGGGAATACCTGCTAAATCAGGGCGTACTAAATTAAGAGCACTCATGAAATATTCGGTCTAGTGCCAATCGCTGAGCAATCGCATTGGCATGTCCATCTAATCCCTCCATCATGGCAAGGGTATGGGCTGCTCCTCCTAAGGTTTTCAAGCCATCCTCAGAAATAGATTGGACGCAGATAAATTTAAGAAAATCTCCCGTTGAGAGACCACTCTGACAGCGTGCATGACCATAAGTGGGCAAGATATGATTGCTCCCAGTCACATAATCACCGAGCGTTTCTGCTGCCCATGACCCCAAAAAAATCGTTCCCGCCGCCGTAATCTCCTCCACCCACCGTGCCGCATCAGAGCACTGGATCATGAGATGCTCGGGAGCATACTCATTAGTAATTTCAATCATCATAGATCGATCTGCACACAGGAGAATAGCACTCTTTTTTAGCGATTGTTGAAGTAATTCTTTTCTCTTTAAACGCTCATACTGCTCGCCTAACGCCTTGTTAACAACTTCTGCAAAGACGTGATCTTGACATAAAAGAAACATCTGAGAATCCGGACCATGTTCCCCCTGCGCTAGTAAATCGGCAGCGACGAAATTTGGATTAGCCTCTCTATCAGCAATAATAAGCACCTCAGAAGGGCCAGCAGGCATGTCAATAGCAGCACCAGCAGGATCGATAGAGACTTGCACTTTAGCTTCTGTGACGTATGCATTACCGGGGCCAAATATTTTATCCACTTTGGGGACGGTTTCACTTCCATAGGCCATTGCGGCGATAGCTTGGGCGCCTCCAATTTTATAAATCTTCTCGATGTTACAGAGACGTGCAGCAACTAAGAGAGCCGGATCAATCGTTCCGTCGGACTTTGGCGGAGTACAGAGAATACGTAAAGGACATCCTGCCACCTGAGCTGGAATAGCCTGCATGAGAAGAGAGGAAATCAAAGGAGTATTGCGACCACCTGGAACATAAAAACCAACACGACTCATCGGACGATGGATGCGCTCAAGGGTCACTCCATGAACAATCCTCACAGAGTGATTCTGCGGTAGCATCGAGCGATGAAAACGGGTGATATTTTCTATCGCTACTTGAATCGCAGCAAGAGACTTGGCTGGAAGAGAAGCCTCTTCCATTTCCTTTTGAGAGATCGTGAGGGTCTTTAAATCAACATGATCAAACTCTCGTGTCCACTTGCCTAGTGCCACATCACCTTCTTGCTTGACCGTGTCGATAATCTCTCGCACTTGCGCCCCAAGAGCATGACTTTGAGGAGGCCTGGAGAGAATCTCTTTTTTTTGACAAGCAGATAACTCCTGCCAGTGTTTAATACGCAACATGGGACAATAGGTAAAAGGGTTACTCTAATATTTTTTCTATTGGCAAAATCAAAATAGAGCTCGCCCCTAAGGATTGAATCGTCTCCAAAGTATTCCAAAAAATACCCTCCGCCGACACAACATGCACGACGACCTTATCCGGATCTCCTGGCAGTGGGAGAATCGTGGGTGATTCCACACCAGGGAGCTCTTGACAGATACTCTCCAAGGCATCTTTAGGAGCATGGAAGGCAATGTACTTACGTTTGAGGGCATGCTGAACGGCCTGAATCCGACGCGCTAACATGTCCAGTAATTCCTGCTGTTGTTCCGAGATGGAATGCACGCCTCGAATCAAAATCGCCTGACTCTCTAAAATAGTTTCTACAGCAACCAGCTTGTTTTCCTCTAACGTCTGTCCACTGGAAACTAAATCACAGATCGCATCTGCCATTCCCATACGAGGAGCTACCTCAACAGAACCGTGGAGGAAGAGGGTTTGGGCAGAGACATGTTGCTTTTCTAAATAATCGGCTAAGAGCAAGGGGTAACTTGTGGCAATCCGCTTTCCTTCCAAGCTTACTGGACCCGCATAGCTCATCCCCTCTGGCACAGCAATCATCAAGCGACAATGACAATTATCGAGAGGTAAAATACTTTGATATTTTTTTTGAGGAAAGCGTAGTGCCGCCTCTAATTCTGCCTCTAGGAGCACATTGCTACCTATAATACCCCCATCACACAAACCATCAAAAACCAACGTAGGAATATCGTCATCACGCACAAAAAGCAGATCGATGGGAAAATTTTGCACATGTGTTAACAAGGCATTTCCTTTGACGTAGAACTGAAGGCCACAACGTTCTAAAAGCGAGATAGAATCTTGAGCTAGACGCCCTTTTTTCTGAAGAGCCAAGCGAAGACGAGGAAGCATAAGGATGGTAAATCTAGGTTTTAAAGCAAAGGAGATTTCTATTCTAAAGCAATCACTCAAGTCAATGAACTAGTTCATTGCAAAAAACCTGATGCAATTTATTGAGAAAGAGATCTCGGTTAGAGGTGATCTCTATTGATATGCTTGGCATGGAATAGCTGAGCAAAAAAAAACGATAAATTTTATTTTTACCTTGCAAGTAAAAATCAAGACTGCTAGCTAAATAGAATTCATTTTTAATCATCCATCCTTCTCTACTCTATTTCTCTAAATTATATGATTTTGCCATTTTGCGTTCTCATCGCTGCCGCACTCATACCTGATTCACCCAATCAAAGTGCTCAGCCCACTGCTGCCAGGGAAGCCACGACGGCAAAGAGGACTCCGTCTGCTTACCAGGATGATCGCAAAATATTAAATGCTGCTGTAGAAATGCTAAGATTAAAAGTTGATGAAGAAGAAGAAGATCTCATGAAAGAACTCTTCGATCCTAATTCTCCGGCTCAGCGCCCGATCACCCCTCAAAACACCATGCCTGCCATGCCTCATACGGTGAAGGAATTAGAATTTGCCTCCAGCAGCATCCTCTTTATTGGAGGACCTCGTGATCAATTAAGTGAGAAAGGGATCGATTTTTCTGCTACCTACACCTCCATTATCGCTGGAAATCCTGTTGGAGGCATCAGTCCTAAAGGCTCTACGTACATTGATAATATTGCGCTGACAAGCATGATTGATACCGAAAAATTATTTGGCTGGCATGGTGGGCATTTTATCATGAGCGTTGAACAACAGGATGGAGGAGATAAAAACAATCTCTCCTCCAAAAATGTGGGCAATTTTTTTCTCGTCAATGGAGCTGTTGGCGGTACGACCATTAAATGGGTCAACCTCTATTATCAACAGCTCTTTTATCATGATCGCATTAATCTGAATATTGGACGTTTTGCTGCTATGGATGAATTTGACAACTCACCCGTCCTCTCCAACTACATAGGTTCCTTGCAAGCCAATCCGACAAATTTAAGAACCACATGGAATCCCAATACAAGCTGGGCGAGCCGTTTGAAAATCAATACCACGCATGACACGGAAGCACGTTTTGGTATTTTTCAAATCACCGATACTTCTGTTAATGGACTTAATTGGAATTTTTATCCGAATGATTCAGCTTCCTTTTTCACTCAATTTGATTGGAATCCGGAATTCGGCAAGGCTGGTGATACTTGGATTTTTGGTGACAGCGCAAAAAAAGATTCCCGTATTGTGCAACAGGACGCATCCTCGAGCAAATCATTCAAAGCACCTGTGGACGTTTCCAAGCTCAAAAGATTCCCTGGCCATTATTTTACAGGAGCCTACTACAGTGCTGAAGGTACAGCTCAGTATTTGACGACCACTTCCCTTGCCAACTCCTATGCTTTCTACTGGCATGGAGACCAGGTTGTGTATCGTCCTAACCCAATGACAGAAGCAGGCCTCTTGCTCTGGACTGAATTTGGCTATACTCCTGAGGTTGAAAACACGGTGATTACCTTACAAGCAAAAGGAGGCGCCATTTATACAGGTTTAATTCCAGGCCGTAAAAATGACTTCACAATTTTAGGTATTGGCTATGGTGGCTTTAGTTCCTCTTACATTTCCTATGTCGAGGCAAATCAAAATCAGGATCCCTCCTATGAAATGGTGAGTGAATTAGGTTATCGCATTAACTTCTCGCGTTTTTTCTATGTGCAACCTGATATGCAGTGGATTATTAACCCTAATGGTCTGGGAAGTATTCCTAATGCACTTGTCTTGGGTGTTCAAATAGGAGTCATTTTTTAGGCTTCCTCCATGGTTATCCCTGCGAAAGCGGGGATCTAGGCAAAATCACAAAAAGCTAGCCCGGATATTTCATGCTACCGGATACTTCATGCTAATCGCGACGAACCAGTAGAAAACATCCGGGTTTTAAGGCTGATAAAAAACAAGAAGTCGACGGCGCACAGTGATCACGCGTACCTGAAATGCTCGGGTAGAGCGAAGGTCGGCACAA
>Ga0214923_10005728_pt1 | contig 14286 bp, 5 predicted proteins | sample LL1510_MetaG_FD_177993 | JGI IMG/M metagenome (GOLD analysis project Ga0214923, IMG submission 177993) | Freshwater microbial communities from Lake Lanier, Atlanta, Georgia, United States - LL-1510 | ecosystem: Environmental > Aquatic > Freshwater > Lake | place: USA: Georgia | collected 2015-10-15 | reverse complement strand
CAGGATAAACTGTTCCCGCTATTACCTCCTGAATTGTTATATCAGGATAAACTGTTCCCGCTATTACCTCCTGAATTGTTATATCAGGATAAATTATTTTTAAACTTAACTCCGGATATCCCTGATCCTGGCAATAGATATATTGATTTCTTCCCGTTTCTTGAACCACCAGCAAATAAATATATTGATTTCTTCCCGTTCCTTGAACCACCAGCGAATAGATATATTGATTTCTTCCCGTTCCTTGAACCACCAGCGAATAGATACATTGAGTTTTTTCCATTGCTCGAACCACCAGCAAATAGATACATTGATTTTATACCACAGCTAATTAACGATTTATCTCCGTTAGTTGAATTACCTGCTGAACTTTACATACCCGAAAATTTATATTTGCCATTGACCTCTTATAGATTAACCGAAGAAAAATTCTTTCTAAATTTTCCTCCCAAACTCGATCAACTTAATGTTCAATATCAAGATGGATATAATCTGTACGGTGCTTTCAAAACAGAATTTTTAATTTTTGCAGATCATGGAAGAGCCGGAGATCTAGGTCAATATCAAGGAACGCCGCCTGGTACTCCGGGTAGAACTAATATTCCTATTCTACCTTACAGAGAATTTATGGGTAGTGCCTTGCTCAAATATAGCCCAACCTACGGGTTTGGCGGATTCGGAACTCAGACCGACGCTCAAACTATGGCAAATAAGTACGTAAATGCAACAGCAATAAAAGTCAACGTAGCTGGTTTTTGGAATTATAGGATACATTTTGATAAGAAAGTTTTCCGTCCAAGAAAGAGTAAAATTTTTCCAGTGTTGTGGTATGTTAGGGGATCATAATGCTTATAGTGCCTAACAATCATGTAGTTGTACCAAAAACAGGAGAAATTTCTGTTGAGATAAAAGATCAAGTTACCAGTGATTTAATGAAGAGACGAGCTCACGTTCGTAGATACCAGCTAGTCAACACTACTATCTTAGAACTTGATTTTACGCCTTTGAGTGACCAATGGTTAGAATTATATTTAGATGGTCATAGAATGATCAATTACATATATCCAACTTTTAATCATATAGGTATTAGATACGAAACTTATAATTTATATAATAATAAATTTATAAGATTTGAAAATCCTGTAACCGGTAATTTAAAAATTGTTTGCGATACACTGTCATTTGCACCAGCAGAAAATTATATAGATTATAAACAAGCCGGTGTAGTAATTGACTTGGAAAACCTTCAAAGCTATGATACTTTTGAAAAACGTTTTAATCCTAGTAGATACCCCATGCCACAGTTGGAGTTGCGTAATTCAATAATTCGTATTCGGGTAGGGGATGCACATTACGCAGAACCATTAGTATTGACTGAGCCATGCTACGGACATGTAAGATTAACTAAAGACAGAAAAAACTTAGTTTATACTCCTCGTCCGGGATTTAGAGGATATGATGTTTTTGGCTACACCATGATAACCACGCATGGACAGATTGGACGTCCTGAAGGAGTTACTGTCCGAGTTTTCAGCGATGATAATTATTACAATTGGTCAGCAGATCTTGCGGGCTATAACAATCATCTTGCCTTAAGAGATTTAAAACACCCATTTATTACTGCCCTTGGTGGTAAACAGTCTACCATAGAATTTTATTATTACACAAAAAGCGTCGGTACTGATCATAATTATAGAGTTGGCATGTTTGGGCAATATAGAAATACCCCAACCGAAGGAAGATTAGCTGTATATCTACAAGGAACTTCTACAACAAGTGAACAAGTTGTAGTTTTACAATTTTGTATCTCATCGGTAGATATTTTTGGTAACCCTGTTTTTGCTGATTACAAAGTAAGTAGCAAAGCAAGGCTTGCTCAAAATCGTTGGCATCATGTAGTTATACAGATTGATGCAGTTACCCCGGCTTCGGCAACCATAGTCATGTACTTAGATGGGTTTGGTGAATTTTTCTACTACAATGATTTTACAGCCCAAACTGTTGCTAGCGGAGAATATTATTTAATTGGCAAAGTAAACGATCTTAACACAAGCCAGACATTTGTTGGTTACATAAGTAATTTTAGATTTTTGTATAATAGCATCCCTTATATAGGTGAACGAATAGCTATACCTAGGCGAACATTGGCTAATGTGGCAGCAGCAAAAATACTTGGTATAGTAAACGGGATTAATGATCCGCAAAGCATACAAGATATGTCGGATATAACTAGGATACAGAAAATTGGTAATGTAAAAGTAATAACCAAAGGACCTTTTAGTCCGGTTATTCTAAGTTCAAACATGTATGATTTAATGCATGGTGATGTTGTAACGGTCACAACATCAGCTGATTATATTTGTAAAGATACCGTTGTTGATTGGCAAGTCAATTCAAATATTGGTTTAAGCGTTATCAATGAAAGACATTGGTCAAGTAACGCTCCTAATCTTATTATTAAAACTTATAGCGAGGTTGGTGAATTTTATAGTCAATCAAATATCTCGGGAAATTTTATTATTGATGACATAGATACTGTGACAATTACAATAGACACAAAAACTAATCTTATGACTTCGCAACGCCAGTTTGATTTTTTTCTACCTGAATTTCCATTGATGATTGAAACCTATACAGTATACGCCGACCCCAACGGATTAGTATTAAGTATAGATCCTACAAACGATGGATTTGCTAGAGACAGTGTAAATTTCAATCATGCTAGTCCTTTAAATTTGGGAATGTATAATGCTAGTTTAGGTGGATACTTTGATTTGAATGGAACGTCTGATGTTATGAAAGCCACTCATAGTAGACCCATAGATATATTAGGTGATGTCTCCTGTGAAATATGGTTTAGAATACGTAACCCTTCTTCTAACCCGGTGACTGTGTTTACTAAGGGAGTTACGGGGAATATAACATATGCTGTTTGGTATGAAACCTCGAATAATGCAATTGGATTCACTAGAAATAGAATTTCAAGTAATGTATGCGTCGAGTATAGATCTCCCACAAGTTTAGTTAGTAACTGGTATCAAGTGGTAACAGTTTCAAATGGTAACGAACAGCAAATATATATAAATGGTGTCAAAGTTAAACAAGATTTATATGACATGGAACCAAGCATCTCAAACAACTTGGGATATTGGTTAGGCACAGGCAATTCAATCAATTATCATGATGGGCAGATTAGCCACGTTCGTTTGTATAATCGTGCCATAGATGCATCTGAAGTCCTCGGTGCTTTCAACCAATTTAGATTAAAGTATGGTTTGTAAATAAAATAAATATAGAATTATAGGATAAAAAATGGCGGCACCAAATTTAATTTCTATCAGTACAGTTATAGGTAAAACAAGAGCCGATTGGTGTACTACTTCATTTGTTACAATCCTAGAAAACGGTGCAAACACAGGGCAAGTTATAAGAATTAATTCTTTATTTGTCACTAATGTGGGATTGGCTGATGCTGGGGCATTTGTAGATTTACTGCGTTCTGGGTTAAGTTTTTATATGTCTTACAATAATTTAATTTCTACAGGCAGTACCACAGTACTAATGGGAAAAGACACGGGTATTTATTTAGAGGAAGGCGATAGTTTACGTATTCGTGCGTCAGCATCTAGTACCTTACAATATATGGTATCTTATGAGCTAATTTCTTAATCAAAACATGCTAAACAACATAAGATTACCTTCTTTTATTAAGAATTTTGCCGGAAATTCTAGTCCATCTGTTACTATTTTAAAAACTCCTCTTTCTATTACATCTGGTAATACAAGTGCATTAAGAGTTAACGGGGGAGCTAATGTTATTGGAACTCTATCGGCTAACCTAATATCTGCATCTAGATTTGTTGGCAATATAATTACAGCCAATCAACCTTTTATTACAGGATTAGGGTTCGTTGGCAACTTAATGGCTGGCAATGTGACTATCACTGGCAATCTTGTAGTAAGTGGTGGAATACAATCAGTCTCAACAAATAACGTAAACGTTGAAAACAGTGTATTTGAGTTACACACAGCAGCAGGGGGTGCTGCTTTAACTGTAGATGATGGAAGTGATCTAGGACTAATATTAAATTATTATAAGCTAGGAGCTGCTAGAAAGGCCTTTCTAGGTTGGGATAATCAAACACAAAAACTAAAGTTTCTAACAAGTGCTACAATTTCTAGTGGGCAAGTAACTGGCACAGATGGTACAGTTGAAGTAGGAAAACTAATTCTAACAGACAGTACCGAAACAGTAAATCTATCAAGTGGTGCTTTAGTTGTAGCCGGAGGAGCAGCATTTACAGGTAGTCTACGCACTCTTGCTGTGTACACTGATACGCTTTTTTATGCTAATGGTAATCCTTTTACAGGTATTATAGGACCAGCAGGATCTCCCGGACTAATCGGGGGCACCGGTGCAACTGGTTCAACTGGTCCGGCCGGGCCTATCGGTCTTATCGGATCGACCGGAGTTCAGGGTCCATCAGGTCCAGTGGGATTAATTGGTGCATCTGGAGCTCGTGGCTCAACCGGAATACAGGGTGCTACCGGATCCACAGGCCCGCAAGGTACGCCGGGTAGTAACGGCACACCGGGACTAACAGGAGCAACAGGGCAACGTGGTCTACAAGGTACACCGGGTCCAGCAGGATCTACAGGGTCCGATGGGGCTCCTGGTTCACAAGGTACTCCGGGATCAACTGGGGCTACCGGCCCAATTGGGTTACAAGGTATTCCAGGGCCTACTGGCTCTACAGGATTAACTGGTCCAGCTGGCCCAATTGGTGCCACTGGTATATTGGGAGCCACGGGTGATCCCGGACCACAGGGCATACAAGGATCTACCGGAGCCACCGGACCTCGAGGAGCATCGGGTCTAATTGGACCAGTGGGTCCGAGTGGAGATCCCGGTGGTGCCACAGGGGCCACAGGAGAAAGCGGAGCAATAGGATCTACTGGAGCAACTGGTCCACGTGGTATACAAGGACTACAGGGTATTACTGGTACTACAGGTGCTACTGGACCTCAAGGGCCGCAAGGACAAATTGGTGCCACTGGTGTTGGGGCCACAGGAGCCACCGGTAATCAAGGACAAACAGGAACAACGGGGGCAACTGGTATACAAGGAGCTACTGGTCCTAGAGGATTCACTGGAGATCCCGGAGGTGCTACAGGTGCTACCGGCCCCTTAGGCCCAACTGGATCTACGGGACCAACTGGTGATCCCGGGGGTGCTACTGGTGCAACAGGTATAACTGGACCGATTGGTACAACAGGATCAACTGGGTCTACAGGGCCAAGAGGACTAATAGGATCTACCGGTGCAACAGGCCCACAAGGAAGTCCGGGCGGTGCAACAGGTGCTACGGGCATACAAGGCCCGAGTGGTCCGCAAGGTAGTCCAGGTGGTGCCACAGGTGCAACTGGTATTGAAGGTCCTATCGGTGCCACCGGGCCAGCTGGTGCAACTGGAGTAGGGGCTTCGGGACCACCGGGACCAACAGGACCTCAAGGACCCACAGGTAGCCCCGGTGGAGCCACAGGTGCCACTGGTTTACGTGGATCTACTGGTTTAATAGGGTCAACCGGAGCTACGGGACCTTTTATTGTAAGTGGTAATATAATTGATGGAAATCTAATATTATATAGGGATGACAGTGAGTATTATGATGTTGGTACTGTTATTGGAGCCACTGGATTAACTGGTGCTACAGGAAATATTGGACCAACTGGTTCAACCGGTGTGGCTGTATTATTAGCTAATGTAGCACATTATATCGGCGATGGATTTAATTTAGCCTATAATTTACCATATCCTATAATTAGTTCTGACTACACAATAGTTACTGTGAACGGAAATCTTATCAGTAAAAATGATTATGTAGTAGATACAAATACATTATATTTTGATACAGCAGTAAGTGCTAACTCATTAATAGAAATTCAAAGTTTTTCTACAGCAGATGCTATTGGTGCTACCGGCAGTACTGGCCCAGTAGGAGCCACTGGTCTACAAGGTGTTCCTGGTCTTTTTGCTGGATTAGGTGCTACAGGAGCTACTGGGCCGGCCGGCCCAGTAGGAGATCCCGGCGGAGCGACAGGTCCACAAGGTAGTACAGGAGTAGCCGGACCCTCTGGTCCCCCCGGGGCTACTGGTTCTGGAGCCACAGGTGCCACAGGAGAATCTGGACCACCGGGGGCTACAGGTTCAAGAGGATCAACTGGACCAATTGGGCCGCAAGGTAATCCGGGCGGTGCAACTGGTTCAACCGGAGCTACTGGTACCGGTGTTACAATTTTAGGCTTGCAAGATGACTACACCACTTTGCTTAACACAATTTTTACAGCAAACATCGGTGATGGTCAGCTACTTAACGATAGTGGTAATTTAGCTATATGGACTGGTATAACATGGCGTGATGTTGGTCCAGTACGTGGTCCGCAAGGCGTATCTGGTCCGCAAGGCGTAGATGGCCCGTTAGGTGCAACTGGACCACAAGGCATACAAGGTGAAATTGGATCACCGGGTGCAGCTATTTTTATTCTCGGGCAATACGCAAACTTAAGTGTACTAGTTTCTACACTGTCTTCGGGTAGTATAGGTGATGCTTATATATTTGCTGAGAATGGTAATGTAGCTATATGGGGTGGTAGTTCTTGGATCGACGTTGGTAAAATTTCAGGTCCACAGGGCATACAAGGAATACAAGGAGTTCAAGGACCGGTAGGGGCAACTGGACCAATTGGAGCAACTGGGTTACAGGGCATATCCGGCGATCCAGGTGGAGCAACTGGTGCAACAGGTTTAATAGGAGCAACTGGGGAACCTGGTGTGGCCGGTACTATTGGAATTAACGGTGCAACCGGTGCTACGGGCCCGTCTGGTATAAATGGTAGTCCGGGGTCTACTGGAGCAACAGGTTTTGGTGCTACTGGTGCCACAGGGCCGCAAGGAAGCCCGGGCGGAGCAACAGGTGCAACAGGTATAGAAGGCCCAACCGGAGCTACAGGTTCGCAAGGAGCTACAGGGATAGATGGAGCTGATGGACTAGATGGTGATTCTGGAGCTACTGGGGCCACTGGTCCTAAGGGCAATACTGGTGATCCTGGCGGTGCAACTGGGGCTACTGGCTTAACTGGAGCAACTGGTGCAACTGGGGAAACTGGCCCAGTGGGTGCCACAGGATCCGGTGCTACTGGGGCCACTGGACCTAGAGGCAATACTGGTGATCCTGGCGGTGCTACTGGGGCCACTGGATTAACTGGTGCTACTGGCCCTGGTAAGTTTTTTTACGGTAATGTTAGTCCAGTAGGGGCGATTCCTGGAGATAAGTGGTTTAACACAGACATGATGTCTGAATTGGTTTATTTAGACGATGGCGATAGTATTCAATGGGTTGAAATTATCGGTAAGACTATAGATGCAGCTAATAGACGCCTAGACAATCTTAACAATATTGCCCTTAACACATCACTTGTTCCGCAAGTAGATAATACCATAAGTTTAGGAAGTGGTTCATATAGATTTAGATCTTTATATTTGAGTGGTCCTAGTTTTGAACGAATAATACCTATAATTAATGCTAGCGGAATAGTCGATCATAACACTACCCAAGCATCAATCTGGTTACACACAAATATATCTGCTAATTTTATTGTAAATTTTACTAATATGGAAACTATAGATAATTCAATAACTAATTTCACTTTAATATGCCATCAATCATCTGTGGGTAGGTACCCTAATGCCTGTCAGATAAATGGTTCAAATGTGCAGATCAGTTGGTCAGACGGAATAACTCCTACCCCAATGGCTAATAGAAAAGAATTCTATAGTTTCGCAATTTTAAGATCATTTAGTAACTGGACTGTTTATGGTAGTTTAAGTTCGTTTGGTTAACAATGCCAAAGGTAAACAGTTCTTTTTACAAAAATCTGCTAGCCCCTAAAAGAAATAAAGCAATTTCAAGTCAAGGGTTAATAGTTCATTATGAATTGGGTTCACAACAAAGTTATCCAGGATCGGGCTTAGTGCTTTATGATATAAGTGGGAAAGCAAATAATGCAACTTTTGCATCAGAATTGATTTATAATCCGGCACCTGGTTATTTAGATTTTGAGGGTACTGTGCAATCAGTTGATTATTTTACTATTCCTAGTACATGGCACAGTGGAAATTTTACAACTGGTATGTCCTTCAATATTTGGTTAAAATCTAACGTCACTAGAGGTGTTTTTAAGAGTAATTTTGGTTCATTATCTATAAATTATCAGCCGAATTCGTCTCAATTTAAAATAACAGTAACAACTACAGTTTTGTCAGGTACGGCAAAAAATTTAAGAACTAATACATTTACTTTTATTACGCCAGTTAAATGGATTATGATCACCGGGGTCTATGAAAATTCTAACAAAGCATTAAAAATATATGTGGACGGTGTGTTGTCCTCTACTGCAACAAATACACTGATCCCAGGTACTTATTTTAAATCTTCTGCACCTACTTATATTGTTGTAGGGAGAAGTAATGGAAATGGTGCAGAAACAGATAGTTGGTTTTATAAAGGTAGCTTGGGATCTTTTAGAATTTATGATCAAGCAATTACTGCTGAAGCTATTGATTTAATTTATAACGAAGAAAAAATCAAATATTCTGCTCTAGGCCTTAGTTAGATAATGGTAAATTTAACTATTACTATTTTGGGTAAATACTAGACTATGGCTATAAATTTCCCATCGAATCCCACTCTTAACCAGATTTATTCATTTAACGGATTTCTCTGGAAATGGAATGGTTCATATTGGGAATCAGTAGTTACCCCCGGCATCGCCGGAGCTACAGGTGCTACAGGTGCAACCGGAGCCGGTGCTACCGGAGCTACTGGCCCAACCGGTCCTTTGGGATCAACTGGTGCTACTGGTGCTGGAGCAACTGGTGAAACTGGTCCTACAGGCCCAATAGGTGCCACTGGACCAGAAGGTATACAGGGCATTACTGGGGCAACCGGGGATACTGGAGCCACTGGTTCCACTGGCCCACGTGGAGATCCCGGTGGTGCTACTGGTGCAACTGGCCAAATTGGTACCACAGGCTCAACAGGTGCCACAGGTCCTCGTGGGCTACAGGGTTTATTTGGATCTACTGGTGCTACTGGACTGACTGGGGCCACTGGTATTCAAGGTGGATTTGGTGGTGCTAGTTTTGAATATGTTTATAGCAATATAGCTACCGGGGCTGATCCTGGATCGGGTAAGCTGGCATTCAACAATACTTTTTTAGATTTAGCCAGTTTTTTATATATTGATGACGAACAATCTGGTGCGTTTGATATTCAACAGTATTTGCGTACTATAGATGACAGCACAAGTACTTTGAAGGGACACTTCAAAGTCAGTAACAAATTAAACCCGGATCAATTTGTAGTTTACATAATTAATTCTCTTGCTGAAGTTCCCGGATATTTTATCGTTAGTTGTACCTACACTGGCGGCAGTGTATTAAATTTTACAAACAATACTCCGGTAATCATAAGTTTTGCACGTACCGGCGATAAAGGTGAACTAGGATCAACTGGTGCTACAGGTCCACTTGGTCCTACCGGGGCTACTGGAGCCACCGGATGGCTACAAGTAAGAAGTTTTTACGCCAACGGCAATGTTGGGCTAGCAACATCTACTAGTATATTGGAATTTGATGAGGACAGTGGTTTTACTGTAACTAATCGCGGTGGTGGTAATGTCTTAGTAGGTATGAGCAGTACGTTTAAGTACTGGGAAGTAACTGGCAGCGATAGATTAATAGCTTCTGGTTTAGATCATATCACTATTAATAGTGGTAATAATATAATTATTACTAGTAACGCAAATGCTAGTCCTTATCAAGCTATTACATTTTCTGTACCAGATAATCCAATATTTGCAAATGTAAGAGCTACAACTTATTTAGATGGTAACGGTAATGTATTTAAACCTGGTATTACTTACACAACAAGCAGTATAGTACCAGAGTATCCAAGCCCGGGAGATCAATGGTTTGATACTAGTACCGATATTCTTTATACCTATGTACGTGCAGGAAATAACGAGCAATTTTGGTTAGACTTAACAACAGGATTGGTTGGTCCTTCGGGAGCAACTGGACCACAAGGCGGCACTGGTGCTACAGGTCCAGCTGGTGCTACAGGTAGTTCTGGATTAACTGGTCCACAAGGAGGCACAGGAAGCACAGGGCCGCAAGGTAGTACAGGATCGACTGGTGCTACCGGGCAGTTTGGAGCTTCAGGTGCAACAGGCAGTACTGGACCTACCGGTGCCACTGGATCTACAGGGCCAGCAGGTATTTTACAGTTTACATCAAGTTCTACAGCTCCTATATCACCAGCATACGGAGATCAGTGGTATGATACAACTGTTGATGTCTTATATGCTTGGGTAACAAATAATGGTGAAAGTTTTTGGTTAGATATAAGCACAGGACTCACTGGACCACAAGGTGCTACTGGTATAGGAGCTACTGGAGCTACTGGACCACAAGGTGCTTCGGGAAGTGTTGGTTTAAGTGGTCCAATTGGTAGTACAGGAGCTACAGGGCCTAGTGGATTAGGATTTTTGATAGCAAAAACTTATTCAAGTGTTGCAAATTTACAAGCTGATACTAGTCCTACAGGAATAATTGCCGGGCAATTCGCTATTATAGATAATGGAAATTATAACTCAGACTCTGAAAATTCAAGACTATATTTATGGAATGGAACCAGTTATCAATATGTAACAGATCTTTCTGGTGCTCAAGGTATACAAGGACCACAAGGTGCTACCGGTTTGGCCGGCGGTGCTACATTCAGCGTTACGAATTCTGGGGCCAGTGCTTATACAATAAATGGTGGCAATAACCCGACATTAAATCTATTGCGAGGTTTTACTTATTATTTTAATGTTTCTGCCATCGGGCATCCGTTTTGGATTAAAACTGCTCAAGTAACTGGCACAGGTAGCTCATATTCCACTGGCGTAACTAATAATGGTACTGAGAATGGTTTAATCACATTTGTTGTTCCATATTCGGCACCTAACACTTTGTATTATATTTGTCAATACCACGGGTCAATGACCGGGGTAATTAATATCAGTGATTTGGGACCGATAGGAGCTACTGGTGCTACAGGTCTGATAGGCACAACTGGTGCCACTGGTCTAACAGGAGCCACTGGAATCAGCGGAGTGCAGGGTTCTACTGGAGCTACGGGTATTGCTGGTCCACAAGGTGCCACTGGTCTAACAGGAGCCACTGGAATCAGCGGAGTGCAGGGTTCTACTGGAGCTACGGGTATTGCTGGTCCACAAGGTGCCACAGGAATTACTGGTGCCACTGGTCAAACCGGTACACCGGGCACAGTTGGTAGTACAGGAGCTACGGGATTAATTGGGGCAACTGGATTGGGGGCGACTGGGGCAACTGGCCCGGCAGGGCCTCCCGGAGCAGCAGGTTCGGGTGGGGCAGCAAATGTTACAATTTTGAACGAAGGTAATCAGCTTACTTCTGCTGTTACAAGTATCAATTTCGTTGGACCTGGTATTGATGCCACAGTATCTGGTAGTGCTGTTACTGTTAGTGTGACTGCCACAGGTGGTGGTAATGTTGGTGGAACTGGGTATGTATATAGCAATGTTTCTGCACAGAGTCAAGTTTATATTGCTAACGGATCTACAAGTTCGTTTGCTTTTGCAAGTAATGCTGCCAATGCTAACCAACTTATTGTACATGTAGATGGAATTTACCAGACTCCGGTAACGAATTTTACAGCTAACTCTACTCATGTTGTTTTAACTGGTACGCCTGCCGCTAACTCAGAAATAGTAATACAACACGCTATAACATCGGTTACAAGCAATATCTATATCGAACCAGTATTCAATACTGGAGTTGGATTCAATATAGGTTATATTACTGCTGCGGGCAATATTCAAGCAAACAAAATTATAGCTAACACCGGTGTCTATTCTAACAATTATTACTACGCTAATGGTCAACCGCTGTCGCTTTTGACTACTTTGAGCAGTCTAACAGATGTTAATATCATCTCACCCACTAACGGGCAAGTTTTAAAATACAATGGCACAATCTGGAAAAATGACACTGGATCCAGCATTACTAGTGGTAACACAGCACCTATTGGGCCAGTAGAAGGCAGTCTTTGGTTTAATACAAATAACGGCGAACTGCTAGTTTACTATGATTCTATATGGGTACAACCAATTGGTGGAATAGGGCCACCTGGTGCAACAGGACCATCTGGGCCAATCGGTGCAACCGGTAGTGGTGCAACAGGTGCAACAGGTATAACCGGCAATATTGGAGCTACTGGTGCTATAGGTGCCACTGGGCCAGCTGGAACTAGTGCAAATATTGCCATATATGATGAAGGTAACCTAGTTGTAGGTAGTATAACCAGTATTAATTTTACTGGTGCAGCTATTTCTGCTAACACCGCAGGCTCTAATGTAACAGTAACAGTAACAGCTACTAGTAGCACAGGTCCCGGTGTAGGTGCAGTTCCTTTAATCAGCCAAACATTCACTGCCAACGGTGTTCAAACTGTTTATACATTATCTGAACAAGTCAGTTCAGCCACCGACATATTAGTTACTGTAGATACAGTTATACAAACTCCTGTGACAAACTACACAGCGTTGGGTAATCGGCTAACATTCTTGACTGCACCCGCAGCTAATAGCATTATCGGTGTAAGGAGTTTTGGTAGTTATTCTAGTTCGGCTGGTTTTGTTAATTCCTTTGTTGGAACTGGCTCGCAGACAGCGTATACCTTATCGGGAACAGCTATTGCAAGTACATCGATGGTGGTGTTTGTTGATGGCGTACACCAAATACCCGACACCGATTATACACTGAGCGGCAATGTTATAACCTTTGCGGGTGCTCCTGAAGCAAACAGCAACGTTACTGTGCAAAGTTTTAATAACACAGTTGGCACTAATTCAATAATAGCCAATCCAGCAAACATTGCAGTATCTACCAATGATACACTATTAGATACTTTCCCCGTCACAGACTACAGAACCGCTAAGTACATAATATCAATTTCGGGCACCGCGGAATACCAGGCCACAGAAGCAATGTTAGTACACAATGGTAACACAGCTCAATTAGTTGTTTATGGTATAATCTATACAGGCAACAGTCAGATTATGACATTTACAGCAAATGTAAGTGCCGGACAGGCGAGATTATTTGGCAATAGTGTGACCTCGACTAATCAAGTTAAGTTACAAAAGACATACGTTAAGGTGTAATAGATGGCAATTAAAAAGTTTAGTGTAAAAGGTCTAGATACCACTGCAAATGTGCGTGTAGTCCTCAACACTGACCTAGCCAATGTCACTCTAGGCAATGCCTATGTGACTAATCTTTTTGATAGTAACGGGGAACCGTTTGTAAGTGGATCAACTGTAGCAGTATCTAACGCTGCACCATTGGCCAGTAAGACCGGTGCATTGTGGGTCAATTCTGAGACCGGTGAATTGTACGCATATATTGCTAATGTTTGGATACAACCGGTGGGTGGTATCGGACCAGTTGGAGCCACAGGTAGTACTGGTCCACAAGGTAGTACAGGAGCAACTGGTGTAGTTGGCCCTTTAGGTGCCACTGGGGCTACTGGTCCACAAGGTAGTACGGGTATTACCCCAAACTTATCTAGCTTATCATATAGCCTAATACCCAGTGCCAATGTCACATACGACTTAGGATCAAGAGCATTTAGATGGCGTGATTTGTATTTAAGCGGTAGTACTATTGATTTAGGCGGCACTAAGATAAGTGCTACAGGTAATGCTGTGAGCTTTAGTGATGCTAACAACAATTCCGTAAGCGTAACAGTCAGTTCTATCATAGTAGGCACTGGTGCAAATGCTGTTGTTTTGCAAGGCAGTCAAACGGGATTAAAACAGACAATTGGTAACATTACTACCGCAGCTGGTGGAGCCAGTGTAACTGTAAGTAATGCAGCGCCGAGTAGCCCGCAGCCCGGTAATATGTGGTTTGACACGGAATCTGGTAGATTATTAATCTATTATAACGATGGTACAAGCAGTTATTGGATTGTACCTTTAGGCGGGGTTGGTCCTACAGGTAGCAGTGGTGGTGTGATTATTACCACAGTGTCGTACCCGAACGCAGCTAATTCAGCTAGTACAGCCGGTGGCCAATTAATAACAGTTAGTGGCAGTAACTTTATAGCCAATTGTAAGGTATTCGTTGATAAAACC
>Ga0214923_10005727_pt1 | contig 14286 bp, 19 predicted proteins | sample LL1510_MetaG_FD_177993 | JGI IMG/M metagenome (GOLD analysis project Ga0214923, IMG submission 177993) | Freshwater microbial communities from Lake Lanier, Atlanta, Georgia, United States - LL-1510 | ecosystem: Environmental > Aquatic > Freshwater > Lake | place: USA: Georgia | collected... | reverse complement strand
GCGGACGATTACGAAGGCTTCTGAGTGCCAAAAGAAGAAATATCGAAGACCCGATGTTTGAACTTAATCTCGTGGCTGCAAAAATCCGACATGATTTATCACGCATGGCGAGAAAAGTGTGGACGACGACCAAGTGCAAGGACAGGCTTCACAAACACTTGATGCTATTTCTAGCTTCTCAAAATGGCTATTCAATTGCAGATTAACTTTGCTTTAGATTTAAGTTACACAGTCATTCTTTTTATTAGAGCTCACAACCAAAGAAGATAGATAACAAAGAAGGCATCATTCTTCCCTTTTTCCTCTCCCCACATCCCGGCCTAAGCACAGTAAAAGGGATCAGGTATCATGTTCTTCATATCTCTTCACCCATTTGTAAAATGTCTTGCGTGAGATACCATAGTACCGACAGGTCTTCGCAATATTCTGGGTGGTCTGGGAAGCGTGCTTAATGACGCTGATACGGCGCCTGACTTGCCGTTGTTGGTGGGCTTTTTCCATATTGTCTCCAATCTAGTTTTATCCTAGACGAGACTTGCTAGTTGTCCCCTATCTATCCGAATTCTACAACTAAGAAAGGCGTTCAACCGTAAGACACACCAATTTAACAATGGTGCTTCTGAGCTTTTCATCTAAAGCGCCAACTGATTCCAAGCACTCTCTATGTTTCCACTCTAGAGCTTCTTCCACCCTGTTTTTAAACCCTTTTTGTGTAGCGTAGGATTTTAATTCCTCTAAAAGACTCACTCCGATGGTTTTAATGTTGAAGGCTTCTTCAAGACTGTTTTTAAGCTCTGGATAAGTTTCCAGCAAAAGAAACAGGACTTCGTTTACTTTTCCCTCTCTAATATCCTGCCAGGATTCTTTCGTAGCACTTCCCTGAAGATCTAATATATCGTCCGTGAATTGATAGAGAGCTCCATATCGATTTGCGAATGCAGCACACGCAAGATCTTCTCGATGAGTAGTCAAAATCGCACCCACCTGGGAAGACCACTTCAAAAGTGCGCTTGTTTTGAGGCGATTGAGCATTTCAAAGTAATTTAAACTCTCAGGAATTTTATAACGATACTCATATTGGAGAACTTCTCCTTGCGTTACTTCTTTTACTGCCTGACACATCATTTTGGTCAGAAGTGGATTCCCCTTATCTGCCAACTGAAAGATCGCATCACTCAAAAGATAATCTCCGCTCAAAACAGGAAGGGTATTATCAAAAAGAGCGTTAGCTGACGGTCCCCCTCGGCGCAGCGGTGCTTTATCGATGACATCATCATGAAGCAAAGTGGCGGCATGGATAGCCTCTACGGCCCATGCATAGAGTTTTAAATGATCTTGAGATTGGCCAAACGCTTCACCGAACCAAAAAACCCACTGCGCACGAAGCCTTTTTCCTCTTCGCCCCCACAAAATAGAGCAGACGTCATCTATCTTTTTTACCTCTGGAACGTCCATGGGCCCTGTGAGCTCGTTCATCCATTCAGCTATCATCAGATTCTCACCTTCACGAGCAAACCAAGTGCCACCACAAGCAGAGAGGCCGATTTAAGAATCACCGAGGGAGAAAGACGTTCTGGGAGTTTAACGACCACGAAAAACCAACAAATCAGACGACAAAGATTTGAAACAGATGTTCCCTCGGTTTCGAAAAATAAACTCGTTAGCAACGCAAGTGAAATGAGGGTGAGCCAACTTGAAATACGGTAGGTCTTCTCTACCCCATGGCGGACTGCAAATGACATTTTTCCAGCTGCAAAATCAGTAAGAACTTGGGGAGGCTGGTGGGAGAGGAGAACTGCCACGGCTAGCGCTCCAAAAGCTAACGACCCCACGATTACCTTAACAGTCCATTCTGGATGAACGAAATAAGCTAAGCATCCAAAGACCCAGGTCCATAACAGATCCCTGTTACCCACTCGCCCCATCGCGTGTAGGACAATGGCAATTGCGAAAAATTATAAAGCACTCCTAAGAGCACAAGAGGAAGAGCAACCCAGAGCAATTCTCCTCTGTGTGCATGAAGCACCAAAGCCATTCCCAAACCAACTCCAGTAACAAGACTTGCCCATGCGTGAAATTTTAGAGCCGCCCTATTTCCCCTATGAAAATGAAACCAGGAATTTGTTTTTTCGGTGTCAGCCCCTTTTTCCCAATCCGTCTCATCGTTAAATACATTAATGGCATGTTGAATCAGAACGACTGCCAAACCAGCAACAAAAATATTGGAAAGTGGGAGCGAGTTGGGAAAGACCAAAGCACCCACGACCACGGGAAGAATAGAAATAAGATAGATGGCGGGCTGAAGCACCCGCCATCTCCTATCAGCCCAATTGGCCAGAGTGATCGCCATTTTTAAGCGGCCACCGAATTTGCTTGAAGATTCTTCAATGCCGCATGGAACCACTGGGCATGCTGTTCTTCAGAGTCTATGACTTTCTGATAAACAGCAGCTGCTTCCTGGTTGCCGGCCTCAAGCGCTTGGTCTCGGAAAGAAGGATAAATATCCTTATATTCTCTTTCCTCCACGCGGATAGCAACTTTCAGCGCTTTTTCGATCACCGTTTTTGGGTCTTGAGCTAAGAGCTTGTCACTGTTCTTTTGAATAGTGGTCAAGGCATCGATAGCTCTTTGAGTGTCCTCCCCTCGAGTAGGGGTCCCCATGTCGTGGTAGAGTTTTCTAAGCCAAGTAGCATGGAGTTTTTCCTCTCCAGCTACTTTCAAGAAAAGCTCGGCAATTTTGGGATAGCCAGCTTTTCGGGCCCATCGGGAAAACTCAGGGTACATGACTTGGTTTTCATACTCTTCCACATCCACAAAGGACGTAGCCGTTTCCCCTTGGGTTTTTCCAGAACTAGCTGCGGCAAAACACTGATAAATCGTGTCTTCCGTAATTTCGCATCGGTTCATATTTTTCTCCTTTTCTGAACTTTCAGTATTCATTGAAACCTCAAAACTGATAAAATACAAGTTGGTTTTAAATCCAAAACCCAATACAACTCCCCCATGCGGCAACCTTTTCATGACATCGCGCCCCAATATGATTTATTAAATGACCTACTCTCTTTTGGAATTCATCGATTCTGGAAACGCCGACTGGTTTCAATGCTAATAAAAATTAACCCTCGCCCCGGAAGAGTTCTCGACATCGCAACAGGGACCGGAGATTTGGCTGCCCTTTTTAGTAAAAAAATAGCCGCTTCATCCATTATTCCTCTAGATCCCTGCAGCCCCATGATGGACATAGGAAAATTAAGATTTCCCCACTTAACCAATTGGACTATTGGAACCGCGGAATCACTCCCTCTGGAATCCAAAAGCGTCGCTATTGCCTCTTGCGCCTTTGGGATTCGGAATTTTACGGATCGAAAAAGGGCTTTCCAGGAAATTGCTCGAGTGCTCGAACCAGGCGGGTTATTTGGAATTTTGGAAATCCATCCCATCCCTAACCAAATAAAGTATTGGCCCTTTCGACTTTTTTGGAGCTCTATCGTTCCTGGAATCGGACGGATCTTTAGAAAAAAAGCGGCTTATGAATACCTAAGAGATACGGGGGCAGGCTTTATTTCCTCAGAGGATATGGTAAAAGAATTGGCTTACGCGTTTGAACTCAAAACCCATAAAAAACTCCTGGCTGGTGGACTCGTCAGCCTGTTGGTTTTTGAAAGATTAAATGAGCCATAAAATAACGATGAGCGAAGAAGAAGTCGCTTTTGCAGAAATCATTGGCGATTTGGTTGAACAATGGGGGTTTAACCGCCAGCTAGGGCGAGTCTGGTGTCTTTTGTTTCTTAAATCCAAACCGCAAAGCCCTTCAGATATTCAAGAGGCTCTCGGCCTTAGTGCTGGGAGTGTCAGCAGCGCTTTAAATGAGCTTCAAATGTGGGGAGTCGTAAAAAGGCTTCGGGTTTCGGGAGATAGGAATTTTTATTACGAACCAGAAATAAGAATTTGGAAGTCTATTTCCAATGTTCTCCGGGCTAGAGAAATCCGAATTTTGGATGAAGCGCAGGCAGGTCTCAGCGGTCTTATCGAGAGCCTTCAACAAAAGAAGGACTCTGAAAAAGAATTCCAAATAAAAAGAGTGAAACAAGTCAGAGAAGCCATCGACACTGCTCAACAGCTCTTTAATGCCCTCATTAACGGCGGCGCTTTTTCTCTTCCAAAACTCAATCGTCTTTTTGATAGATTCAAATCCCTGTAAACTCATGCCTTGGAACTTTGAAACGACCTATCTCCAATTGCCCGAAGATTTTTATCACCGACAAATGGCCTCAGCAGTTTCAGGCCCTCAAAAAGTAATCACCAACGAACTTCTCACAGAGACCTTGGGGCTTGAACGCGCTGATCTTGATGAGGCTATTCTCTCTGGAAATAAAAAGGCCCGAGGCTCGGAGCCCTTTGCACAAGCCTATGCTGGGCATCAGTATGCTCACTTTACTATGCTAGGCGATGGACGCGCTTTAGTTCTGGGGGAACAGATCAATCCCAAAGGCGAACGTTTTGATATTCAACTCAAAGGTTCGGGGAGAACTCCCTTTTCGAGGATGGGGGATGGCAAAGCAGCTCTTGGCCCCATGTTAAGAGAGTATTTAATAAGCGAAACCATGCACTACTTGGGGATTCCAACGACTCGAAGCTTAGCCGTGTTAACCACCGGGGAACCTGTCTTCCGGGAAACTGTTTTGCCGGGCGCTATTTTAGTGCGAGTAGCGAGCAGTCATATCCGAGTGGGGACTTTTGAATTTGCGGCTCGTTTGGATAACATCACCAAACTGAGATCTCTTGCCGACTACGCCATCCGACGCCATTTTCCGGAACTCAAGGAGTCGGACAATTGCTATGTTGATCTGGTTCGCAAAGTATCGGAGCGCCAAGCAAGGCTCATTGCCGGTTGGCTCCTGGTTGGATTTGTCCACGGAGTGATGAACACAGATAATATGAGTATTTGTGGGGAGACAATTGATTACGGCCCCTGTGCTTTCATGAATGCTTACAACCCTTCCGCTGTTTTTAGCTCCATCGATCGTTACGGCCGATATGCTTTTTCAAAACAACCGTCGATAGCACTTTGGAACCTCGCTCGATTTGCGGAAACGCTTTTACCGCTCTTGGATTCACATTTTGAAAAAGCCAAAGAAAAAGCTGAAGGGGCTCTGAATGCCTTTACCGAGGAATTCCAGAGGGCGTGGCGCAGGGGAATGGGGTTGAAACTAGGATTCTCTCAAGTCAATGATGAGGAGCTAAAACTGATAGGGCGTTTTCTCACGATTTTAGAAAATCACCGCGCGGATTTCACTAACACTTTTCGAGAGCTGTGTGCACCGGAATCGAATGTATCCGATTTTTTTAGAAAAAGCGATGTGGTGGATTGGAAGCGTCATTGGAAAGAAGCGCTCTCTAAAACCGGCTTGCCATTGAAAGAGAGCCAAACACTGATGCAGTCGGTAAATCCCGTTATGATTCCCAGAAACCACCTCGTCGAAAAAGCTCTTGAGACAGCTCAGCTGGGGGATTTTTCACTTTTTCATCGCTTACTCAACGCCGTTAGAAACCCCTATCAGTTGAATCCTGCAACCCAGGATTTCATTCACCCTCCTACCAAAGATCAAGAAGAGGGGTATCAAACTTTTTGTGGGACTTGAGGCTCGAAAAAGATTCACTCCCCCTGCATTCCTGCCGCCTGGCATTTCTCCAACCACCGGGGATTGAAATACCGATAAACACTATTCGTGGTTTTGGGGTCGTCTTGGAGAAAACCTATCGAACGCAAAAATAAAAACCCTTTCGAAGGGTTCACGGATATTTTTTTGACGTTGGGCAAGTCTTCGGTCTGGCCCTCAAAAGAAACTCTATCTATCAATTGAGGGGGTGAGCTTTTCAAGTCAATCAAAGTAAGGCTTGGTGGAGCGTAAGAGCCCACGACCAGGCAGTCTCCTAGTTGCGCTAAGGAATCTGGGTTCGAGCCTGGAATAGTGATGGTCCCTTTTAATTTATTCGTTTGAGAATCGATCAGTAACACTTGATGGGATAGTGATTCGGAAGTTGCCAACGTTTTCCGATCATTTAAGGCGATCAAGGAGAGCAAGCCGTTTCGGTTTGCTGAAAATACTCGATCTACTTTTAGATTTGTTAGGTTTACTCTCAGTACATCTTCGTCCCCAGGAAGCCGACTCCGACGCTCCAAAACAAATAGCGAGTCCGCAATTTTAGTCATCATCCCAGGACCAAAAATCGTGAGCGGGAGCTGTCGAATACTTTTAGGGTTTACCTCAATTAAGGTGCGGTCAGATACGAGGTTGAAAAATAATTTTTCCGGATCACCTGTAAATTCTTCCACTTGAAATTGTTCAGGTAACTGATGGGTCTCGGTTTTAATTTTTTTATTCTCAAAGCTAGCTATCGTAAAATAACTGCGCCACCCCTTTGCGGTGAAACGCTTGCCAGTGAACAGAATCCGTTTCTTATCGAATGGAAAAAGATATTGAACAGAATGTCGGGGCTCAACGGAGTGCAGAAGATTAGCCCCAGCCTGATCTCTGATCTCTAAAAAATGGTGATCGGTACCATCATCACCCGTTCTCCACCGACCCAGCCACAGGTACCCATCATGAAACACTTGAGGGGTATAGCCTTCAGCCCGATTTAGAGAAACCAGCTTTTCTAGCCGCGGCTCAGAAGCAAATAGCCCCAAGCAAACCATTGAAATGAATAAAGAGAGTTTCACAAATGAGATTCCAGTCCTGTTCCCCTCTCCATCTAATGATAAAAAAGGTGATGTGGCAATCTGTGCCTAAAAAACGTACCAAACTCCTCCCCAAAAAAAGGGCTTGACTCAATGCATAATCTTAATTATCCCTTTTTCCACTTTAAGGGAGTCATGAATGAAATTCTTGTTAACTCTTTTGGTTTTAGGATTAACGACGGTATCTCAAGCGGGGCAACGTAGCTATTCTTCCGTCAGTGAAATACGAAAACTGCTTCAACATCATCCGAAACTTCGAGAGGAATATCTGTACTTTGTAGCGGAGAACCCTGGGGTAAGAATGGCAGAAGCGCATGTTCGCTACATTACAGTTGTGGATGAATCCTCCGGCGAACGCAATTACTCTTGTGAGTTAAACACTCAATTGGTTTTGACTTCAGGGCACGTGTTCACTGATGAGGTTGAAGTTGACCGCCACTGCGAACATTTATTTTAAGTTGTAAGTATCTTATTGTTAACGAGCGATGATACCCAGTGGCTTTGCCAACTGTACCGAACTAAAATGCACATCAGGTTTAAACCGTCGTTCATATTCCTCAGGGTCGATTAGCATATTGTTCATGGGATCGGCCATTTTCCTAATTTCAGGAAGATACAACCAAACGTGTTCGCCACGCCCTTCGTCACTCTCAATAGTTCCCGTAATTAAGTTTGCCTGAATACCGAGTCGATTAAGAATCGCTTTCATCACTAGAGCTTTGTGCCGACACATATCCGCTGAAAGTGGCTCTTCGTTAAAATACTGAGAAGCCATGACCGGCTTGAGGTAAGGAGCCACTTCTAAATTGTCGCTGATATTTTTGGCAAGGTAATCAATCAGAATTTCGGAAATCATCACAACATTCTTTTTGGGTTTGCTGAACTCCGCCCGTTCCGCTGGAGTGAGAAAACTGAGTACATTCTCGTAGTCCAAATAGATCGATAGTCCAATATGGGGAGTCTGGTTGAGATATCCCGCAAGTTCACTCCCCCCGGTTAATCCAGCGGCAAGGCCCCCAACAATGAGAGCCCCTTTTACCGCTGAAAAGCTAAGTCTTCTTAACGCCATCACGCACACCGATTGCTCGGAGCGGTCTTTTTCAAAGGCTAATGCGGGTTGATCAGCTCCCAAAAGTAATCCCTGTAATAAAAGAAAAATGAAAGCCTTTTTAATCATGGGGAATCAGCTCTCCCTCATGGTTCCATAATAATCTCGGCGAGGGCAGACTCTGGAGCAACGCTCCTGCCACATTCTTCCCGCTTTTTGGGCTGGGCTCGGTTTTACACCAGCCATCACGACAATGCTTGCCCCAATCTTGAACATTTTCTGCCCCCAAAGCCGAATATACCGTCCTATCTAGAATATTAGACATGAGTTGCTGGGCCTCATGTTTTGAGGGGTAATAAAGTTTCTTTCCTTTGAGATTCTCGACGGGAAAGTGATCTTCAACGCTTCCCGCCCCGCAGGAGGAAAAAACGACTGGGGCATTCTTCCATGAAATCTCTTTGATACATCCCACGATCTTTTTGAAGAGATCTTCATCTTGAGGAAACTGCTTCCAGTTTCCCTGTTCCACCTTAAAACCGAATACTTCTCCTAAACCTACTGAAAAGCCTTCAGAATGCCCTGCAATTTCAATTACCGAGCAAGAACCAGGCCCTAACTCTTTTTTGATTGTCTCGCACGCTCGTAAAAAATCCTCGGTATTTTTGTCTGCTTTACCTTCTGATGTCGTGATTACCTTAACTCTGGCGGAGTCTTGCCAGCCTTCACCCTCAACCGAACTTTCTCCTTGAAAGAGACACTTTTGAGGGTGATTAAGAATTGTTTGATTGAATAATATTTCTTCAGGGGTGGATTTGCCCGAAAGTCCTGGGATATGAACAGGTGCGGTGGGCTTATCCGAGTGATAACCAACACTCGTTTCATGAAGCATTTGTTCTTTAAAACGTTTTTGAAGTTGGTGCACGTCAGCAGAAAAAGAGGTGAAACTAAAAAGGATAAAAAAACTGCTTATAAAATGTAGCATCCTCTATCTTGGTGCAAACAGCAGACCAAGCTGGGCCTATTCTATTTGAATACGGATAGCCGAAGCAAAAAAAAGAAGCTAAGCCGCCTTAAACCAACTGATAGTAGAAGACGAAAACTCTTTCATAAAACTCTTTGGCTTTTCAGAGAACACTTCTTTTCCTATCAGCCGAGCATTTTTTCTTAAAGCTTTCTTCTTTTCCTTGATCAGCGACAAGATGAGTTCGAGCGCTTTTTTATTTTTTATCTCTTTGCGGTTTTCATCGAGCTGTTCTTGAATCATGGTCAAATCTTGAAACTCTCCCAACACATCAGAAAGTTCATGCAGACTCCGATTCCATTTTTTTGTTTCAGGGCTTAGACCTGCCAAAAAGAAATCAAGCTCAACCCGTAAAAACTTAACGGCTTTTCTCCACTCAATAAACATCTCTTCGTCATCGGTTTCTTGGCAGTAGTGATTGAGTTCTAAGCATTCGTGATAAATCGAACGGAGGCTCTCGTCTATCGATTCCCAAACATCTCCCTTCACTTTTATCTCGGGAATCCGCTCCATCGCTGCTTGCAAAAGTTCAATGGCTTCTCTTAGTTTCTTTTCTTGTTTAAATACTTTTTCTACAGTTCGCTTACTCTCCTCCACTAAAAACAGTTTAATCTCATGGATCTCTTCAAGCTTAAACGACTTCTGATGGTCATCGAGCAGCTTTTGAAATACTTCTTCAGTCACATGGGCATCTCTCACATCTCGAAAAGTTCGGGATAGGGACCTTAAACTCTTTTCCTCTTTAGCAAACTTTTCATCTGAAATCGAACCTCGAAGTAAAAAGAGAACCGCTCGGGCCTTTTTTAAAGACTTTCTTGCCTGTTTGAATTGCTCTCGATGAAGTCCTTGGCTGAGTGATAAAACACTTGCCGCATCTTTGATTCCCGAGACAAGGATATTTTTTAGCGAGGTTTCAATCGGTTCATTTTTCGTTATTTGATAAGACATGTTTGACTCCAATTTAAAATCAGAAAGAAAGATTCTTATTTTAACTCTTTGGAGTTTTATCTCTAGCCGGGTATTGTCATTCTCTATTCTTTTAAGACCACATGCTCAGCGCCCTTTTCTGAAATAAGTCTCTCAAAATACGCAACTATGCCATCTCGACGCATCAGGATTTCAGAAATTTCTTTATCTGATAAATACCCTTTTAAAGTCTCAAAATGTTTGGAATTTAATCGTTTGAGATACTTCAGAGTTCTTTCTCGAACAAGAGAAACAGGCTCTGAATTTCCAGGCGCGGGATAGCGCCGCATGGTCACAAACGTTCCTGCTCTGAGCGATGCGCCAAAATCAATAAAAGCTGGCCGCTTTTCTCCGTCAACCCAGTGCTCCCCCAGGAGTAAATTTTTTGCATGCCCATCAGAGTTATGAAGCAAAACACAGAGGATTCTGTGATCGCTTTGAACTGCCTCTTTTGAAATCCCACCCCATTGGGATGGCCGGGTTTCATATAAAATCTGAGCTTTGGGTACCACGTAAATCAGCGGAGCCTCATGAATGAAATCATTCCCTACCTGTACTTTTCTCCGATAGACCGTCGGAGGAACATAATCCATTCCCAGTGCTCGGTTAAGTGCATAGGCAACCACTTCCATGGGAGCACGAGCCCACCCCCCGCTATCTCCCCATTCTCTCGGTTTCATGATCGCCTGACGAGTTCTTCCCGTTTCTGGATTTTTTAATGTCAACCACCATAGGTCATGCATGTTCCCGTTTACTCTTTTCTTGGAAGCCCCAATAATTTGTCCTTGATCCAGATCGCTTAGAATTGCGCTGTGAGCAGCTGAAATTTGGGCAGGCGACAACTTTTTAAAAAGCGGAGCGCAATCAGCTAAAGACGAAATGGGTAAAGCCAGTATCACCCCTAAAATCAGCCGCCCAACGTACCCCACGTTCTTCCCCTCCGAGAGTCTCAGCTAGACCCTCTGGGCAAGAAGAGATAGCAAGTCGTATACCTAAAGAGGACGCTGAAAATGCAAGGAATTTACTTAAAATAACTGTTTTTGAGGGGCTTTCCAGACTCATTTCGGCAAAGTGTTTAACAAATCGGCAGCTAACGCTTCTTCCACCACCACCAGGTACTCGAAGACTCTTTTGCACTCTCTACGCGGGATCGGAGCTCTTGGCTGGAAATACCTGAGACAGTAATATTTCTCTTTAAGTTGTCAGTCTTTTTTTCGAAATTAAATTGTTGCTCTAGCTGTTCATCGCGAAAGTTTCTCATCTTCTCTTCGTACTCATTTGCCTTTTCAAAATCGGAATCGGTAACTGCTTTTATAAACCCGTTTCGTAGCGCTATCATGTTACCAAGAATGGTTATTGCCTTGGATTCAATGGGGATTTGCTCCAATTTTTTTAAAGACCACTCATAAACTTCATCTGGACTTTTTCCAGCCCAAACATTTTCAAACTGGTCAAAATCAATCGTTTCCTCATAAACCGCCGTATCTTTTACTTCTAAGGTAGCTTGAGTGATTCCACTCAAATCACCGGCAACAACACGGTCCATGATTTTAGCTGCAAGCTCAGTCACATTAATGCAGGTCCGTTTAAAATCCCCTTCGGGTGTCTGTGAATACGCACAGAATATAGCTGGATTATCCTTCAAAAATTGAGAAAGACTGGCGTTTTCTTTCCATTTTAAATCGGTAAGTACGTCCGCAATGAATTTCATTTCGCCTTTTTGAAGCGCTGGCTTATCTTCCACTACGAGGGTTACCTGGGGCACGTGGTCTTTCATAACTCCGAGAGCTTCCCCCAACGCCTTCTCTGCCTCCTCATGGGTGCTTCCAGTAAGAGATTGAATCGCTTTTTTAATATCCCCCTTATTTTCGATGAGCGCTTTACCCACTTCCCGTGACAAAAACTGGCTAACTGGTGTATTTGCATTCGGCAGTGTGGCTTCAACGGGTCTTTCGGTGGGGCTAGATTCCGAGGTGATTTGGTGATTCTCGCCCAGGCAAAAAAACGAGACAATCATTAACAAAGGCAATACTCTCCACATACGAACCTCCTTCACAACTCTCTCTCCAACTTGCACGACGCATGCCCGACTTTTCGCTGTTTAAGTGAGTCACCCATTCAAGATATGCCCCAAAGTAATCAACATCTCTGAAATGTTCGGCGGCTTAGGGATAATGGCTCTGACGAGTCCTTTCGGCATCTGGCGGACCAATCCAGCCGTCAGGACAACTATGGGAATCGATTCCAACTTTGAGCGAATCTGAGAATCTTGAAGAAACTCCTCTCCAGACATCACCGGCATCAGCAGATCTAATAAAATCAGGTCGGGAGAACAACCCTGTAGCAAAAGCTGCTTCGCACTCTCCCCATTGGAAGCCAAGATCACTTGGTAGTTTTCCATCTCAAGCAACTCAGCGAGAGTTTGTTGGATCTCAAGATTGTCCTCAATTAACAGAATGGTTTTCATAGTGCAGAGGAATCTTCACGATAAAGGTGGAGCCTTCTCCTTTTTTGGACCTCACACAGATGCTTCCTCCATTGCTCTCAACAATTTGTTTCACGATATAGAGTCCCAGCCCGATTCCCCCCACGGAGATCTCACTTTGAACCCGCTCAAACCTTCGGAATATTTTTTCAAAGTTCTCAGGGTCAATGCCCTCCCCGTGATCCGTCACTTCAATAATGGCCCAACTCCCTTCTTGTGAAAGGGTGATCTCAATGGGTTTTTGATGGCCATACTTGATAGCATTGGTGAGCAAGTTTGAGACAATTTGATCTATCCGCCGCACATCCCAGAACCCCACAACTACATTCTTTTCAACAAAACTGATCTGCTCGGTGTAAAAGCGGTCGACTTGGGACCTGATTGCTTTACCCAAATCCATTTTGCTGGCTTGTCTCGTTAATTGGCCCTCACTTAGAGCTGAAACATCTAGCATCCCATCGATAAGAGAGTTCAGTCTCTCCAGTTGCTGCTCCCAAGTCGAAAACATTTTATCGAGCTGGGGGCCAGTAAGTTGTTCTGCTTGATGCTTGCGCTTCACAATCTCAACCTGCAATTTCATCGAAGTAATCGGAGTTTTTAACTCATGAGAGGCCATGGAGATGAAGTCGTCCCGAATTTTGATGGCCTCTAACAATTGATCTTGAATATCGACCTGGTATTTAGTTTTTTGCTGTAATTCCCGAGTGAGTTTACCGAGGTTCTTGATAATTTCGGTTTTCTCACTGTAAACCGTGATCGCACCCACCTTATTTTTACCGGTCTGCCCGGTCTGCGAGCCCGCAGGAGAGGCACACACTAAGATCCATTTTCCCGTTTTTTTCGACCGAATCATGAATTTCCGTGGCTCGTTGGCCTGTGGTGAGACAAAAGTAGCCGAAGAAATCGGAGATCCATCTTCCTGAGTGCAGGTCTGTGCTAGATCGTCCACATTTTTGTTTTCCAATGAGTCAAAACCAAAGAGTTCCAAAGCTTGGGGATTAGAAGCAAGGACAGTTCCGTTGGGACTGAAAATCACTACCGCATTGGGGATGGCACTGATCACCGCTTCAACTAACGAATCTACCATGCGATGTGGGAGTGCGATTCTTGTGCCAGAGTTTTTAAGAATTCATCTTTGAGAACTCAATCCAAAATAAAAGCCCGTTAATCAGTCCCAAAGAAATAGCAGGGATAAAAGCAAACCAAGGATCCTTAATTCGCCACCGGGCCCACACACCACAGATCATCAGAAAGGCCAGACCGCCCGAAGCTAAAAGACCCACTGGCGAAACCCAGAAACCGACTATTTGTCCTAACGCTCCAGCTACTTCAAGAGTTCCGGTTAATCGGCGATAATTACCCAATCTGTACCGATTGAATTCAACGATCATCTCCTTAGAAAACAAACAATGAAACCCGTAAAAGAGAAATAAGAATGCTGACACGAGGCTTAAAACAAGAAAAATATTCAAGAGATTCTCTTTTCCATTAGGAGTTGGCTTACTATAATAATCCCTAGAACCAAAATCACCGAGGAACTTCAACATGACGATAATAACTCACCTGGCACAGCTGATTGTAGGGTTAGGTCTTCTAAATGTTTGGCTCATTCGATTTAATAAGGCCACTGAATACCGAGGCGGGACGGCCAAAAGCATGAAAGAAGAATTCGCGGCTTACGGACTTCCCGAATGGTTTTGTTATGTAGTCGGGGGGCTGAAAATTATTTCAGGAATCACTCTCATTCTCGGCTTGTTTTTGCCTGGGATTGCAGTCTACCCGGCAGGGATCGTGTCGATCCTGATGATTGGGGCTCTGGCCATGCATGTAAAAGTACATGATCCTCTTAAAAAGTCAGTGCCGGCAGCTAGTGTTCTTGCACTCTGTGCCTTGATACTCCTGTCTCCTGCATGAAAAAAGAGATACCTGATCCCTTTTACTGTGCTTAGGCCGGGAAAGGGGGAGGGAAAAAAGGGAATGATGATGCGGCCCTAGGGCACTTGAGGGGGCAGTGTTTTTTAGTT
>Ga0214923_10005726_pt1 | contig 14291 bp, 16 predicted proteins | sample LL1510_MetaG_FD_177993 | JGI IMG/M metagenome (GOLD analysis project Ga0214923, IMG submission 177993) | Freshwater microbial communities from Lake Lanier, Atlanta, Georgia, United States - LL-1510 | ecosystem: Environmental > Aquatic > Freshwater > Lake | place: USA: Georgia | collected... | reverse complement strand
ATCGGTCCTGTCGCTCCTGTTGCACCGGTTCTACCCGTTGATCCAGTCGGACCTGTTACACCAGCACCCGTTGCTCCTGTAGATCCTGTCGCTCCTGTTGCACCGGTGCTACCCGTTGATCCAGTCGGGCCTGTTACACCAGCACCCGTTGCTCCTGTAGATCCTGTCGCTCCTGTTGCACCGGTGCTACCCGTTGATCCAGTCGGACCTGTGACACCAGCACCTGTAGGTCCAGTTGATCCTCCAAATAATAAAGAATAAACAGGACCCGTTAATCCTTCAGCAGTATTTTGTCGTGCAACTAAATCAATTAATTCTCCTTGCTGATTCGTCACCGAATATAATTGCCAACCTCCAACTGTCCCAGGGATTGAAATATTAGGTCCAATATTTATAAAGGGTGTAGCAAAACCAAATTCTGTATACACGATTCCAGATAAATCAGTACCTATTGTAGCTTGATTTTGTGAATTGGAAGGAACCCCAATATTAATTGTTCCTGGTCCGACGTATAAATCCTTAAATCTATCATCACTAGATCCTAAACTATAAGCATTTGATAAAGAAGGAATAATATTGGTATTAACGATAATATTATTATTAAGAATGGTTAATGATTGAGAAATCGATCCGTTCCCTTGTGATATATTATTCAAACGGTTAATAAAATTGTACAAATTATAAGAATTAATAAAATCATGATTACAATTACATTCAGAATGGTATTTATTACAATGTTGACATAAATACATTTTATTATTGGAAAAAATATTTTTTTCTTATTTTGTATAACCTTAGGATGAAAGAAAATGTAATTAGACAGAACCTTTTCCACTCGCTTCACCGGTCGTTCCCCCAACTCCAGATGGTTCAACTGAAGTAGCATCAGCTGGGGTTTTTAATGAATCAAAAAATTCACTCGGTAATTCCAAAATTGCCTGAACACATTCAATTGTATTTGGATCTAATGTAAATTCATCTTCTGGTGGTGGTGGTGCTAATACTGGTGCTTGTGCTAAAACTGGTGGTGGTGGTGCTAATACTGGTGGTGGTGAAGGTGCAGCCGCACCTCCTTCAGCACTTCGATATGGATTTATTCCCCTCTTAAATAGTAATTGATTTGCTTCAAAAAATGCAGTACAAGCCGCTCGTTTACTTTCATCTAAATATGATGATTTTAAAAGAGCAATAAAATTAAAATCTTGTGATCCAAAAATATTTAAAGGATCAAATATTTCTTTTCGTGCTTGTTCTATAGCCTTGTTAAATTCATCTTCATTAAATGATGGATCATATTCTTTTATATATCTAATAGTTGACTCTCTTACAATTTCAAATAATTGTTGATTATTTGGGAAAAAAGAAATTTCATCTTCATTAATAACTTTACGTCCCTTTTTATATCTTTTATATATATTATCAAATAGTATAATCTGTTTTTCAGAAATTGACATTCTATTAAAAAAAATATAGTTTTTTTTGAATTGATAATTTGAACCAGATAAAAAATCTAACAAGATAATATTATTTATTTCTTTAATGCCAATAAAAAATACAAAAATCCGATATAACTCAAACCCAAAACAATCCAAGACCATCCATTATGAATTTTATCCAAAATGTTCAATAGACGAATAGTTTGTTGAACAATAGGATAATCGGGTAGTGATAACAAAAAGATATTTGTTTGAATATGCATCATGCTGATATATTGCAATCCTCCCATAAATGAATTTTTAAAAACCAAGAGGAATCCAAAGTTAATAATATAAGAAATAGAAATATACGTGATTAATAACAATAATACTACAGGAAAGGATAACGACAGAAAATAGGATAAAAACCACATGAATACATTGGTAAACAACATACTCGATGTTAAAACTAAAAAAAAAGCCCTTGAAGGCATTGATATTAATGTAACTATACATGAAGTACAAAGTAGTAAAAGATGATCAATAATCAGCATACTCCATATATATAAATTTTGGGGATAAAACCCTTGAGATATTTCATGATGTACAACGAGTTTTTGCTGAAAATGGTCTGTCAAGAAAGAAATAGGAATAATACTTGCAGTAAAAACGACAATATTAAAATTCAATATCATTTTGTAAAAACTGATTCCATCATCATGAGAAAGCCATTCCCGTTTTAAAGAAAATAAACGACCAATTAGAAAATTTTGTATAGCAATCGTAAATAAAGGAACGATAAACTTTGCAAACGTCGCGATTGGATTACGTTTACGAATAAGATATTCTCGATGTAATAATGTTTTGAATTTTGTAATGATTGTCGTTGGTGATTTAGGTAATGAAGGTGCATATTCCTCATGCAATTCAATCTGTTGCCATATCTTTTCAGAGGTATATTTATGGAAAGAAATATCCTGGAGTCCACAGGTAAGTTCCCAAATATTATCTAATTGTGACATGAGTTCAGAAGGAAATTCATGTACTGTAAAGATGATACATGATTCCTTCTTTTTTTTCATCAATAGATCAAATAATAAATGAATATTTTTTGAATCTAATCCCGAAAAGGGTTCATCCAATAAAAAAACATCCACATGATCCAACAAAATAGAAGCAAAAATGACACGTTTTTTTTCACCGCCCGAAATAATCTTATCTTCAAAAGAACCTATCTTTGCATCGGCTAAATCTTTCATGTCCATTTTTGTCAATACATTATCGATATTTTCAATGTTATTGGAACGCATTTTTTCATAAAAAACTAAAGTTTCGGTGACCGTCAGATCGGGATGCATAATCACATCTTGTTTCATATATCTGACAGATGTATCCGAAAGGGTTTCATAAAGATATTGAATGAGAGTGGTTTTACCAGAACCACTGGCACCAAATATACCAATGATACAATCTCTATTTATTTCTGTTTCTGGAAATTTCAAAATAGAATCATTAATCTTTAATTCAAATTCATGTATGCGCATTTAATTTATAAATTTAGTTTTATTTTTATACAATCATTTTTAAATAAAAACAAACCCTTCATCTTATGGATCATTTCTAAGAAAAAAATTAAACATTATGAAACCGGATTTAACGAAAATGAAATCTATTTTTTTATACTAAAAGTTAAAATTACATATCTAAGATCTTTGGATAATCTTAAAATCTTGTGATTCTGATCGTAAACCTTTAATCATCGCTGCATGAAATTCTTCCCATGTGCACGTTGTCCCACATGTAAACAAATCTACAAAAGCACATCCATACTCTGGATAAGTATGGATGGAAGCATGACTTTCGGATAGTAAAAAAACAGCCGTATATCCAACAACCGAAGGATCATCCGTCGTAAATGTAAAATCAGAATCATTCAGGATTGTGGCTCCACTTATTTGGATAGCAAGCGTCATAATTTTTTTAATCTTTTCAGGATCATTTATTACTTTAGAGCAACATCCTTTATAACTCGCGATTAGATGTTTCCCGTAAAATTGATGATTTGACATATCGTAATATTTATTGATTCCTGTCAAATAAATAAATATCGTTAGATATTTTTAAATAAACCTGATAAATAATCGTGGTATCATTGAAAAACCGATCGTTAAAATTTTTTTATACCAGTATAAATTAAGAATGTATAGTGAAATTACTAAAAAATACTCAAATACATTTAATTTATATTCTATCGCATCAAAAAATAGAGCAATGCTCAACTTATAAATCCTAAAATAACTAAAACTTATTAAAAACAAAACAGAATTTACCCAATGTCGCACTCCATAATGTTTAAAGACAAGAAAAGGTGTGCTATATTCTGTTTCCAAAAATAATTTTATAAAACCCCAAGGAAAACGTATATTGATCAAACCATAACAGGATAGCATAATCACTAAACAATGGTGAATAAACATATCGGCTCTTAATCTGGGTGGCATGATCATATCGTTTAAAGAATAAATAATTATACCCGTCAGGGCAAAAAATTTAGGGTATTCAAAAAAATGTAATAAAATAAACAAATATATTAAAAAAAATAAACATATTGTATTCTTTGACATCATTTAATAGGTTTCAGAAAGTTATTATATTCATATATATTATTTATAGAATCATTTTTTAATTTGGTTTGATTTTTGTTTAAAAATAATTGATAATCTTTATAATCATTAATCTCATTCCTCGAAAATTTGACATGATTTTTATGTGACATGATAAGGAATGAATGAATAAAAGGCATAAAAAAGATGTAAATGTAGAGAGTAAGATTCATTTATTTTATTTTTAATAAAAAGAATCTAAAAATCATTTTTTTACTTTATGAAAGGCTATAAAGTGTATAATTATGTAAAAAAATGATTTATTTAAATTATATTATTTATTATGTAAATATGCTAAAAGAAATAAATAAACATGATAGAGACGTTAGAATTATATTCGAAGAAGGAAATCATCAATATTTTGTCGATGGCGATCCTAATTATATTTCTGTGACAACACTCATTAAAGAGTTTTTTCCAAAATTTGATAGTGATTTAATCATTCAAAAAATGCAAGCATCTAATAATTGGAAAAATTCTATTTATTATGGAATGACGGTCGATGAAATCAAACAACAATGGAAAGATAAGGCTGAAAAAGCAGCACGATTGGGTACTCTTTTACATAATACGATTGAAGATTTTTATAACGGTAAAGATCCTGTTCCAGATGAATTAATTAAAGATGGATTTCAGCAATTTTTAGAATTTCATGATAAAATTAAAAATACAACGTCTTTAGTTCCTTATCGAACCGAATGGTGTGTCTTTCATGAAGATTACCGTATTGCGGGTAGTATTGATATGATTTTTAAAGATCCTGAAACTAATGAATTACATATTTATGATTGGAAAAGAACACCGAATCTTAAAAAAACAAACAGATTTCAGAATGCATTTGATCCTATTTCTTATTTAGAAGATTGTAAATATATCCATTATAGCTTACAATTAAATATATATAAATTTATATTAGAATCTAAATATGATCAAAAGGTAAAAAATTTAACATTAGTAGTTTTTCATCCTGATAATGAAACATTTTTTGAAGAAACAGTTGACGATTATCAAGAAGAAGTAAAAAAAATTTTACAGAGAGGATTCGAACAAAAATTATATGTTAAATAAAAACATCAAAATATAATTTTTTTTTTTAAATCACAATTTTATGATACATTACATGCCAGATCTATCCCTGAACGATTGAGATTGTACAGAATGTTGAAGAGCCTGCATATTTCGATTGTTTTTGGCGACAACAGCCTCTTGGATATTAGCGCGATCTTCTGGGTAAGAAACGCAACGAGGATAGATTTGTCCACCGCTCGGTGATAATCCAAAATTACCACTTATCTTTGGTAATTGTTCCAAGTTTATTGTACGGATACCAGCATTATAACATTCCATATTCACATTGCTATTTGAACAACTTTCATCATCATCGGGTTTGCCCTGTATGATATCCTGGTTATAACGGAAACCTTCAGCATCAAGATTAATGTATTCCATGTATTGGGGTCTTAAATAATTTTCCACATCAATACGATCTAAAGGACTATTACATCCGGGTGATTTTGTGTAATATGAATCGACACAAACCGGACGATTAGTATTATCAAATCCTGACCAAACAGGGCATACTAATAATTCAGGATTTTCAAATCGGTCGGATTGAATACGTGGTGCCCACCCTTGATCTACTTTACATGTGCGTAATGAACCTGTTAAACTTATTTGTGACATTTTATCTTTATCAAAGTTTAAAAAAAAAAAAAATTTTTTTTTACAGTTTTCTTAAATTATGATTTTTCATAAATATTTCTATATATTTTTTATTTGTATTTGATTCACATTTCCTTTAGTTGTTTTATATAATTATTCCATTGTACCGCTAAATCCAAGAGTTCCTCTTTTTTTTTCAACAAGAATAGTTTTGGTATGATTATTCCATATATTTTTTCCATTTCTATACATTCCTTTCGACGAGTTGAACAATCCAGATAATTATTTATAATGGTTCTCAAAAAATTTTTAAATAAATATATAATTGTATTATATACAGCATATATATCTTTTTTATCATATCTTTGTTGGTGAGTTTCAAAATGTTCCGAATCGATGATATTGAAAGTATTTGTATTATAATCAAACGTTATATTACCCGGAGTCATATCTCCATGGACAATATCATTATCCCATAAAACATACAAAACCCGGAAGATTTGCGATAAATTTTCAAATAAGGGCACCAATAATCGTAAAATTTTTGCTTGTGTGATTTGTTGTTGTTGTTGACTTTGTTTCCCGCTCGGCAAACTTTGAAATTCAATACCCAATTTGGCACCTATATCAGAAATCGATAACCCTCCGTATTCCATTTTTATAGATCCATCTTTTTTATGAAAAAGTACAGTTCTTTTAAATATGGGTCTCCCAAAATCAAAATTTAATTTTTGTATAATGGTCTGTCGTTGAACGACTTTTTGTTGAGATGGATATTCTTGATTATAAAATTTTGTAATCAAACCTTTTTGCAGATCCTGAGGGGTTCTAATCACATAGCCCCGAAGGCCTTGTCCTATTTTTGGTCCTTGATATCGTTTTTGTTGTTGTGAAATTTGCAGATGAGACATTTTAATTTAATAAAATTTATGATTTTTTATTTTCGTTCAATTTGCATGTATTCTCAGACAAAGTATATTCTTTTATGAAGACACCTTGATTCTTTTTTTTTTTGACCAATGGTCATGTAAATAATTATCAGAACGGATAAATATTTTCATCAAGGCCTTTAGATGATTTAGATTTCATTTGATTATAAAAAATTGATTTATTTAAATACCTTGATCAGAAATAAAACATGATGGAATCAATCCGAGAAGAACTTATTCAAGATTTACATTTGGAACCACAGTATTCATGTCCTCAATGCGTTATCGATGAATGTATAATTGGTGAATGTGAATGGGATGACGGTAGTGGTGGTATATGCGACGAACCCCTCCATCGTGAAAGAATACTCCGTAACTGTTATCGCATCGGAGGATTTTCACTCTGGAAAAAATGGAGGATAAAATTGAGGTTTGGAATGAGTATAGATGAAACAGATGATTACCCAGAATTATCTGCCTTGATCGATGATTGTTTATGGCATCACGAGGATGCCAAAAAATTCGATGAGATTATTCAATATTGTGCAGAAAATAAGTATGATATCTATGAAAGTGAGTTAATCCATAAACCATTTTATATCGACAAAGAAAAGTTGAATATCCTCAGAAAATATCCAGAGTATACAAAAAACCTTTGACATGTCCTATAAACGACCTTGTTTCGCATGGCAATTGACGGAAATTCAATTTGCTTTACATTGAATTTATGTATCGCCTATTTGATAAAACCTATATTATTAACTCTTATTTCATTTATCAGTTTGTGATTTCATGTCATTATATTAAAGGTAAATGAATACATTGATAATATATATGGATTAACCCACACGACAAACTGAACACGACATTCATAAATAATGCATAATGATTCCATTGATGAAAAGCGAATGAACCCAAGATTCCCCCACCAAAAAAACTTGCAATAGATATGATTTGTATACTTAATTTCCAGGATTCATCTTTTCGTCCTTTCACGAGATGGGCTAACGTTATACCCAGATCAGTCGTCGTTCCCGTTAAATGTGTCGTTCTTATAATATTACTGCTATATTTCGATGTTAAAGCATTTTGCATCCCACATGATAAACTACAAATCCAAATAAAATATAAACTATCAGGAAAAAAATATTCAAGATATATACCAATCGTTTGAATAATACTGATAATTATGAGCATCTTACCGTATTTCCAACCTAAATCAAAAACCTCATAATTAATGACGAGCCCACTTGTAAATGCTCCAAAAAGAAAAAAACAATAGGTAGATAAATTATTTCCTACATTAGAATAATTTTTTTCATATAAACTATCCGAAGATTTACCAATTAAACCTGTCATATGAGCAGAAGAAATCTGATATACTGTATTTAATGTTAATGCATTAATATACCCGGCATTAAAGCATAAAATCATACATCCAAATAAAATCCAATTAAAATTTTCCATTATTTTATTGATAAAATGCTAATTTTATGAGTTTTCATTATTTTTTATTTTTAATTGGCATTTTAGGTAATATTTTTAAAGGGTCTTTTCGTTTTTGATTGCAGATTCTTGCTATTTGATTATGATCCATCTGTTCCCAGGTTGTTGGAGTTTTTTCAGAGACACGTTTATAGGGTCTGCATACCGGATATTTATTTTCTATATTTTGACGACCACATTTTACAATTTTCGTAGGAGGATCCGATTGACAAATATTTATCCATTGTTGTTTATACCACCTATTCAAACCCGTTAATTGTTTTTTTTCGTCTTTAGATTTTTCATCATCTGCATATCTCCCCCCTCTTTTTTTATATTCTCTTGTCAATCGAGAAGATGCATATATCCCCCAACGAGTATTTTTGGCTTTTAAATCTTGATGAATTTCTTGTTTAATTCGACCGTACAATTGTTTATCTAATACATTATCTGGAATAGGACTCATATTTATTCATTTAAAAATTTTAATAATTCTCCAAAAATAATATTATTTTTTTAGTCACACAAATCATACAAATTGTAAATAATATGGCTCAAGCTGCGATGCTAAACCTCCTTTTTTAACGCAAATATTTTGATAAATTGCTAAACATTCTGTATTATCACAATTTTTGGTCCAGGGAGTAAATAATCCATCACCCTGATTATAAACACCCAGATACCAATATTGATTATTAAAATAATCTCCTTTGGTACCACTACCAAATATAAAACGATCGTTTTTTAATAACTCCCTATTTGGTTTGATATCATTAGGACCATCCCCATTAACGCCCGAATCACAACCACATGTTTGTGAAGTGGTACATGTTGCACATACGGCCTGATCTGGTAAAATATAAAAAATACGTGCATTCTTCATAAATTTATTCCCTGTTTTATATTTCTGAGAACTTCCATTCAAATTATTCACATATACTACCATATCTGTACCGTCTTGTCTTTGAATAGAAATATCATAATGATCGGTTTGGGCAATTACGGGTATTTTTGTGCCACTATCATCATTAGCCACATCAAATTTGATTTGAATCTGAGATTTTTTATCACACGTATTACCTAATTCACACATATTGATATTGTACCATGTATTTGTAAATATTATTTGCTGACAATGATTTATACATTCTTGATTATCCGAAAAATTCTGTAAAGCAGGATTATCTGATTGAGTTCTAGGTCTGCAAGATGTTTCATCATTGCAAACCAAATCCAAGGAAACATCTTTTTCATGAACAATATAACCACTTTTTGTACATAAATCTGTATCATAAATCCATTTTGATCCATCTGCTGTTCGAGGTGTTTCTAAACTGTTGAGATCATTAGGACATTCACAATATTGAGTGCTACCAGGAGGCCATATTTCTTTACGCACAGGTGTGCAATCATCAGGACATTTGGGTATAAAATCAACGAGTCCACTTTTAATAGGACTTGCATTATTGATTATACTTGAAGAATTTGAAAGTGAAAATTTTCCAAAATTATTTTCTTTTCCATTATAATTGTATGATGAAAAATAATCAGTACCAGAATTTTTCAAATTTGTCCCCTGATCCACACAATCAAAGTAGGAATTGCATACTTTATCATCGAAATATACATATCGCGAGTTTGTGAATACACCCCCTTGTAGAGCCGCGTGGGCTCTATCTTGAACGTCTTTACAACTATCTGAAAATTTTAAAGATCGGATACGAACGGTTCCGTCACCACAATAACTTCCTTTAAAAGCCCCGTTGTCATCCGTTTTTAAAAATTCATATTTGATTGCTTTATTTATTTTTTCTGTGTTTACACCATCTTCATTATAATTAACTTTCACTATATTCAAGAGATCGCAATTATTGTCATTTACGCAATTATAGATATTAGAATCTTTGTCATTTCGAATTTTATTCCAACAGTTTTGATATTGTTCAAAAGGAGCATTCACATCTTTAGGGACACAAATATTTAATTGTAAAGGGGTAAATTTAGATTCATCCTCTGATTTAACTTTTGATTCGTCCAAGTTTTTCCATTCACCCGTTCGATAACATGGATAAAAAGTGATTTTTTCATTTGCAATGGATGGAGGCACAAATACCGGAGTCGATTCTAAAGTACATTCGGGTGGTTTTGCACAAGTATATAAAGAACCTCCTGATATGATAGATTTTTGTTCAGCAGGAAACGATGATTGAAAAACCTTTAAACTTTCAATATCTCCATTTGTTTGTAAACATGATTCACCTTTAGAACAAATAAATTGTTGATCGGGTGGACCGCATACCGTGACACAAGCATTTTCTACACATTTGGTTTGAGGATCACAACATTCTGTAATTCCAGTTTTAGGATTAAAACATTGTCTGTCTTTAGATCCACAACAATTAGCGTTGTCGCCTTCTTTTTGACAAACATCGGGCGCACAGCATTGATTCTTGCACTCAATATTGGGAAAAGGACAACAAAAACCACCGATACAAGAATTTCCTTGACAATCATCCGAGGAACGACATCCAAAAACACAAGAATCTTCTAACAGATAATATCCTTGTGGACAAGTACATTTTCCTTTAATATTTATAAGATTATTTTTGCACACACACTCACCTTTTTCATTATATATTTTATTTGGGTCACTACAAAAATTTATGATTAAAAATATACACTGTGAAACGAGTATAATTAAAATGACCGACAAAAAAACGATTATTCCAATGAGGGTTTTGCTCTTTGCAAACCCAAAGATACGGATATAATTATAAAAAATAATAATCATTAAGATCAGGGCTATTCCATTCAAAAGTAAACTTACTATATCTATTTCTTTATATCGAACTTGGTAATGCATTTTTCCAAATACATCTTTGTATAAACGTCCTAATGCAAGAAATACAATAAAAATTAAAACGGATAAAATAAATGCTATGATCGAAATGAAAGATAAATTTCGTACAAATACTGATGACTTGAATAAAAAATCATTTGTATCTAAATATACCACCGACATAATTATTTTTATATATACTAAAATATTGAAATTTTCTAATAAATTTTTTAATTCGTAATGAAAAATTTAATTACACAAATCAAATAGAAATATCATATCCATAGTCTTCCGATACAGGTAACGCAAAATGTAATTGTTGATATTCCGAATCATATAACATTAAATAAATTTTAGATTTATATTTCAACAGAACGATATAAAAATGTAATACAATATGTGTTGATATAAATTGATAATTATATTTATTTGAAAATTCGAAATTACGAAATAATTTTTTTGATTTTTTTAATTTCGGGATAATTTTATGATTATAAGCATAATCTATAAATTCGTAAAATCCAGCCATTAATTCAAGAGGAAACCCATAATAATCCTTATCAAAAAAATGTTTTACATAATTTTTTAAATCTGCCGTATATTTTATATATTTCATAGAATCACGGATATCCAATTTCGTAATTTTTTTCTTTAACTCTAATCTCTTTGTGATTGATTTTTGGATCTGAGGTATTAAATCTTGTGGAATGGAATATTCTTTACCTGTTCGAAGTATTTGATCCACTAATGTTTGTACAGAATGTTGCCGTAAAGATTTCATTTATATATATTTTTTTTTTTAAATGTACAGACTTAATCGAATGAAAAATAATAATTTAAACAAACTTTTTATTAAATAAAATTAATGTTGGAAGATAAATGCATGCCTTCCGTAAGAGGAGAAATTAAAAAAGCAAGAAATTCAGGATATGATGTCCAATCCGCAATATTTGAATTTATAGATAATGCATTTGATACGAATTGCACTACGGTAAAAATTTTTATAAAAGAAAAGTTTGAACACGGCGTCAAATATTTGAATAAAATCATTATTTCCGATAATAATGATTGGGGAATTTCCAAAGAAAAATTACATGATATTTTTTCTTGGACGTATGAAAGAGAAAGAAAAAATAATGATATCGGCGAGTATGGAACGGGATTTAAATCCGCATCGGTCAATTTAGGGAATACAATCAATGTATATACTTATGATCAAAAATATGATAAATATTGGAAAGCGATTGCCGATTGGGATGAAATGGAAGAAACAAATCGTTGGCACCCTAAAATATTAGAAATAAATAAGGATTTTTTTAATGATTATCACCCATTTGATAAGGGAACTTCTTTCATAATTGAAAATCTTCGTTATGAATTTTTTCAAAATCAAAAGAATCAATACTCTCTCATTCAAAAATTATACGATGAGATATCTTATTATTACAAATATTATTTAAAACAATTTTCAAATAAAACAATAATTGTAAAAGGGTATTTCGATAATGATGAAAAAATAATAGAAAAACATTTATCATTTCAAGATCCAAGTCATTTCTTCTATTTTTTTCAAAAAACCGAAGATATATTAGAATCCAAAATATTAATTTATAAAGATCAGGCTCATTTTTTGAACTTTTTTATCCACAAAAAAAACAATCCCAAGATTGAAATAGTTGAATTTGTTGAAAAACGAAAAAATGGGAATAGTATATGTAAATGTTCAGAAATCAGTTCAAGAATTTTAGCCTCAATGTATTTAATGGATGAAATTATATTCAGAAGTTGTCATTATTTATCAGAAAAGTCCAATGATGAAATCATCCAATCATTCGGGAGCGTCGATATTATCCATAATTATAGGATAATGGGTAGAGACATTAATTTTAGAAAACCAAGACACGACCCGTTAGCGACTTTTATAAAACACGAAATATTATTTAATTCGAAAAAATTGTATCCACTAATGGGCGTTCAATTTAATAAAAAAAGTAATATTCTTGACAATGATCTCAATTATTCATTGGAATATTTACAATCGTATCACGAAAGAGAACTCATCCGTTTATGTAATAAAACTCATGTTGAAAATATTCCAAAAGAAACTTGTAAAGAAGTACAAGATTTCAATGATGCATTAGAAAATTCGTCTATTCTTAATTTGGATACTATCGTCATTGTAAATTCTAATAATGCAAAAAATCAAACGACTCCGTCGATTGAAACCAATGAAATAGAATTGAATGAAAAAAATAAGAGGAAAAATTTTTCATTAGAAACAAAACTTCAGATTATTAAAAAACAGGAATGTCGAGATTCAGATTTTGATTTTTTATTAAAAGATGACGTATTACCCCTCGATTATGATCATAAAATTGATAGGACAAATAATTCAGAAGAAAATTGTCAGGCTCTATCAGTAATTTCACATGCTATAAAGAGTAGAAGACCACAAACCTATCATAAAATTGTACAAAATAAAGAATCTTATATCATCCAATTACTAAATTGTCTGACGAGCAGTAAATATTTTTTAAATTTGTACAAGGCTCAAAAAATAAGTATACTACCCGTTACAGAAATTACTGGATCTGTAGGAATATTTAAATTGAATGAATAATTTTAAAAAATTGATTTTAATGTTTCTCAGGTATCCCACTCATATTTCAATTTAAAATATTATTTTTATTTATATATCATTCCATATCTCTTGAATATTCTTCCTGTGATCTCTATTTGTATAATAAATAGTTGGATAAATTAGAGTTTTTAATACTGTCGACCTGGTGCATCCGTAACCGGAACGGTTACGGATGCATCGCTTACGGGAGCATCTGATACGGGAACTTGAGAATTTGAATCTTTTGATGGCTCTATTACTTCAAGCCCGGGACATACACAATTTTGTGTTTGTGTTTCTATATTGCCTAAATTTTCTCTTCTTCTCAAATTTATTATACATCTTTGTCCATCAGTAAATCGTATATTTGTGGTAATATTTTTTGAATTTTGATCCCTAATTTGGCCTATTTGATCACCAAATTGTGATATATTATCTCTAATCGCTCTATCTTTAAAATCTTGAGTATTATAATTATTTATTTTATTTGCAAAAAGAGGATAATTTGTACCACAGCGATAGCACAATATTCCTCTTGGGTCGTAAATAAAGGTGGTATTTGCGCTACTGGAGGTTGAAAATCATTGGGTTGAAACATTTTTAATCCTATTAATAGTAAAAGATTTTATTTATAACGATTTATTAATGGATATATAATCAGGTAATATTTAACGCTTG
>Ga0214923_10005724_pt1 | contig 14295 bp, 12 predicted proteins | sample LL1510_MetaG_FD_177993 | JGI IMG/M metagenome (GOLD analysis project Ga0214923, IMG submission 177993) | Freshwater microbial communities from Lake Lanier, Atlanta, Georgia, United States - LL-1510 | ecosystem: Environmental > Aquatic > Freshwater > Lake | place: USA: Georgia | collected... | reverse complement strand
ATCATCGCGATCATCGCGATCATCGCGCCGGTCATCGCGCCGGTCATCGCGCCGGTCATCGCGCCGGTCATCGCGCCGGTCATCGCGCCGACTAGAACTGCCTCGTCGGTCATCGCGCTGATCATCGCGCCGATCTTGACGCCGACTAGGACTGCCTCGCTGACCATCGCGGCGACCAGGACTATCTCGCCGATCTTGACGCCGACCAGGACTATCTCGCCGATCTTGACGCCGATCTTGACGCTGACCGTCATTTTCGTCATCAGTGTCGTCCTCGTCACTACTAATGTCATCTTTATGTGCCTCTTCCTCTTTTGTTTTTTTCTTAGGTCTCTTAGGGCTATTAGGTTTCTTAGGGCTCTGGCTACTAGATCTACCATTACCCTTAGCCGCACCACTAAAACCCTTAACCTTACCCTTAAAACGACCACCACTCATATTATCAATTGATTCTGATAAAGAAGTATCTACAAAGATATTATCATTAAAATCACTAGTTTCACTAGAATCATCATTTTTTGATAAATAGTGAGCTAAAGATATTTTTTCCAAATTACTCATTTATATATTAAAAGATAGAAAATTTTAAATTAATAATATACAAAAAATATTTATTAAAGTATTAAATAATTAATTCATCAAAATTGTCATTACCATAATATGTCTTAAAAAAATGTAGATTCTGTTGGCGAACTACACAATAAAGCATTTTTTATAATATCTTCAAAGTTTTCAACAAATATTACTTTAAATTTATCATCAAGTAGAGAAGGATTCCTATCTATTATTTTAGTTAAATCATAGTTATTTTCTTTTGGTATTAAAGCAAGCACACAACCTGCTTTTTTTGCACCTTCTAATTTTTCTTCTAATCCTCCAATTGCCGAAATACGACCTTGTAAATTAATTTCACCTGTCATTGCAATATTATTATAAATTTTACGATGAGTTAATAGTGAATAAATAGCTAGTGTTAATGCACCACCAGCAGAAGGTCCATCTTTAGGTGTTGCGCCATCAGAACAGTGAATGTGAAAACCCATTGGTTTGTTTTTCCACATTTCCATAAATTTTTCTTTTATTTCTTCTGGTAGATAATTCCAAGCAACAGAAGTTGCAACATCTGTACTTTCTTTAATTACTTTTTCAAGATTACCAGTTGCTTTAACTTTCATTGCTTGTGATGCAGGCACCCAAACTACTTCAATTGGTAATACACCACCGATTCCAAGATGATTTGCCCACAAACCATTTACAATACCGCATTTTGGTTTATCATTAATCTTATCTGGTTCAATTTCACGTTTATTTTTAAAAATAGTTTTAATATCTCTAGCTTCAATAATAAATGGGAAAATCACTTCTCTATCATTTATTTTAGTATGAATCAAGTTACAAATATTTAATTCTCTTACTATATTATAAAGTAAAGATTTAAGATCACGAATACCTCCTTCATGTGTATATTTATTTATAATTTCTCTTAATATATCATCACTAAAGATTACTGAATTTTCACTAAAACACATTTCTTTAAACATAGCAGGTAATAAGTAATTTTTACAAATATGAATCTTTTGAGAAATTAAAAGATATTTAGTTTCAATACAAGTAATACGATCCATTAAAATATGATTTATTTTACTTGGATCATTGAATGAAAAAATAAATGTTGCTTTTGATAAATCAATATCAATTCCATGAAAATATTTATCTCTAAAATGATTATTTTGCACAGGATCAGTTAAATGTATTAGAATATTAGTAATTTCATCACCTCTTGGTGTTTTTGAAATTTTATCTAATTCATCAAAATAGATGACAGGATCCATACATTTAGCTGTCATTAATCCATTTACAATTTGACCATATATAGAACCTTCGTAAGTATAACTATGACCTTCTAAAAATGATGCATCAGAAGCACCACCTAGTGAAATAAAAATAAAAGGTTTATTCATAGCAACGGAAATACCTTCTTTAATAAGTGATGTATTATGTGTTACAGTAAAATCACCAAGTAAAAATCTATTATTTCCATCTAAGGTAAAACCATAATAATCTCCTTGTCCTTTATGTATAACTTCAAATTTATATATTAAACTATCTTTATTTTTATTATTTTCTTTAAATTGAGTTTTTAGATATACTGATGGAATTTCATCTAATTTATTTCCATAAATTTCTATTCTATAATAATCTTCTAGCTTATTTTTATCATCATTTTTAAAAGATTTTATTATTTTATATTGATATCCTACAAATCCTAATGATCTTACTAGATATAAAACATCATCTGATAATGTTTTACTTTTTTGTATAATTTCATAATGTGTCATTCTTTCATTATAATATCCATTACTATCAATAATACCAGCTAATAGTTTTAATCTTGTTTCTCTATCATTAACTTTATAATCATAAGGAATAAATTGATTTATAATAAACTGAGAATCAATATCTTGAGTTCCTAAAAAAAGACCAAGTGAATATGGCTCATCGCATACTTCTTTCTTTGCAAATTCAACACCTGTTTTATATCCTCTTAATTTATTTTTAATATAATTTGGTAATTTTAAATAATCTTTAACAGTTATTTCTATAATTTTATCTTCTTCATTATCTGTTAAGCTTTCTAACTGTTTTGAAGCATCTTCAAAAGTAGTAAAATATTTATAACTCATTTTAAAATTTGTTTTATCAAAATATGCTAATTTAAAATTATTATATTTTATTTTTTTAATAAAATTTATTCTATATGCTTTTAAACATAAAATATGTTCGGAATTTACAGTATATGATTCGCCTTTATTAGATTTAATTTCATACATTTCATCTATACCATTACCTAAAGATAAAACAATTCTTGGTTTAGAGTCATCACCCATTACCACATCATAAACCCGAACATCTTGGACATTTTTATATTTACCATCATACATTAAAATTTGTGTATCTTTTGCAAAACATTTACCATTACCAGGAGGTCCCCATAAACCTAATATATTACCTTTAGCTTTTGGATTACGAATCTGTTGAGCCATCATTTGGATAATTTGTCTTTTTGCATCATCATGACTATAAGCAGCTTTATCCATTGATTTTTGTAAATCATTTAAAAAATTTTTTATTTTTTCTGGTTTAATAGAATTAAAATTAATACCTTTATATTTTCCAATTGGAATTTTTAGTACACTTTCAATCCATTGAGACAGTTTTGAATTTTCAGAACGAGATGTAGCAATAGTTATATAGTTTTTAAGAATATAATTTTTTTGAGATATGGGTAAATCTAATTCCATAATTTGAAAAACTATAGGTTTATCATTATTTTCATAATTATTTATTTCTTTTAATTTATCTAAAGTATTTTTACGTTCTGTATTATTCATTGAAGTAAAAAATTTAAGTGTTTCCTCTTCTAACTCTCTAGGAGACCCTTTTCCCTGATAAATTTTTTTAATAAATTCTTTTCCTAATTTTGTAGTAACTTTATTACGAAAATTATATTCTTCATATAAGTCTTCATGTGCTTCTTCATCATATTCTTCTTTTTTTTCTTCTTTTTCTTCTTTTTCTTCTTTATCTTTTTCATTATCTTCTTCTTTTTTTGCTTTTTTATTTTTTTTGTCTTTTTCTACATCATCATGACTATCTTCATCATGACTGTCTTCATAATGACTATCTTCTTCATATTCTTCATCATATTTAATAATATTTTTCTTTAAACGTTTACATGATGGTATATTTGTTAATTCGTTTTCTAATTTTTTTCGTTTAATTTTTATATAATTTAATATATTAAATTGTCTACCTTCTTGAATCATTATTTTACGAATATCAACTATTTCTTTAATAAAAATATTTAATAAGGAAATTAAAAGAACATTATTGATATTATCTTCAAGACTTGCTTTTATTGAATTCATACTATATTCTAAATCATTTAAAAGTTTTGAATTTTCACGTGCAGATAATTTTTTATCTTTAAACATATTCTCTAATTTTTTTAGAAATAAAATTTGTAAATCAACGTTAACTTCTTTATTTTGTTTACGCTTTTTATTTATAATATTAAGTAAGTCATTAATATTAGGATTATCAGAAATCATTATATACGACTATAAAAAATTAAGTCTATAAATAATATTATTTTTAATTTCATTTTAAAGTATAAATAATACACAAAAATCAAATATTATTTATCTCTCTATCTATAATAGTTTAAATTAATATGGGTATAGAAAGATTTTTTTCAGCTATCAATAAAAATTTTGATATTGTATCTTTAATGAGTAATATAAAAAAATTAAAAACGGATGTATTTTTTATTGATTTTAATTCTATAATTCATTATGTTTCATCTAAATATATAAAAGACACTTATGATGAGACTACTCTTATATTAAGTGTTAAAAATTATGTAGATGATTTACTTGAAAATGTAGAATGTAATTTAGTTTATATTGCTTTAGATGGCGTTCCATCTATTTCAAAAATATTAGAACAAAAAAAAAGAAGTTTTATAGGTGATTTAATTGAAGAATTAGTTAAAAAAACTCCATTACCGTTTAAGTTTAATAAAAGTTTAATTAAACCAGGAACTAAATTTATGAGAAAAATATCAGAATATTTAAATAACGAAAAATTTGACACAGAAACTATAATATCTGATACAGATGATACAGGAGAAGGTGAATTTAAAATTATTGATTACATTTATAAAAATAAAATCAAAGATTTTGTTATTTATAGTCCAGATGCAGATTTAATAGTTTTAACTATGATTGCTTGGTCTAATAATACTAAATCTAAAATAAAAATTCTTAGATTTGATCAAAATACAGAAATTTTAAATGTTATACACATAAATACTCTTATTAATTATTTAATTTTTTATTTTGAAGAGAGAGTTAAAAATAAAATAGAAATAGATAAATATATAAAAGATGTATCTTTTATTTTTACTGTTTTTGGTAATGATTTTGTTCCACGAATTAATGAAATAAACGTTTCTATGGATTTATATTTATTATTAGATGCTTATATAATTAATTATATTGATAATGGATATATTTTAGATGATTCAAATAAAATAGTTCCTAAAAGTTTTTATCATTTAATTAGTTTTTTAAATAATTTTTCACCTATTTTAAAACAGAGAACATATATGCAAAATAAATATATTAATTTTAATTATGCTACAATGATTAATTTATATTTAGATATTAAAAATAAAAAACCTAATCAATTTTTTAAATTTTATCTTGATTTTGTTGATAACTTTGATTTTAATAATAAATATGGTAAATTACAATATTATGTATTAGATGATAAAGAACTTTTAAAATTACCTAAATTTACTTATAAAAATAATTTTAACCAATTATATATTGAACAAAAACCAAAACATTATCAAAAAATGTTACCAATTGAATATTCATCAAAAAGTAAAAAACATTTAATTGCAATGAAAGATTTATCACCAAGAGATAAAGAATTATATTTAATAAATAATAAACTTGATAATTATTATGATTTATTTATGTCAAATGATAAAGTAAAATTAAATAAAAAAGAATTAGTTAATGAATATTTGAAAGGTCTTTCTTGGCTAACTAATTATTATTTTAATTCTAAAGCTGACGAAACATGGTATTATAAATTTCATTCTGCACCATCAATTAGTGATATATATAATTATTTTAATCATTCGATATTAAATTATGAATTTAATGATGTTATTTTAGGTATATCACCAATAGAACAATCATTATATATTACACCTATAAAACAAAATACTATTGATTCTTTTATTGAAACATTAGATACATCTTATTTTAATGATAAAATAAATCCTAAAACAATTAAAAAATTTATTGAATCAAATATGAATTTATTTTATAACTTGGATGAATTATATTCTACGATTAACTCAAAAAGTTTAAAAAAAAATTTAATGAATTGTTCATCTAATATTTTTATGTCAAAATGTCATTATTATATTTTAGATCATATACAACCAATTAATAAATTTAAATTTAAATAAAAGATTATTAAAATAATTTTTTATTTAGTCTTCTTTTTTCTAAAAACAATTACAAGAAAAGAGTATGTATCTAATTTTTATGCTCTATTTCAATTTTACAGAGTCTTCTGCTGGTTTCCATGCTAATTCCATCTTATATTTAGCATCAGAATAGTTTTTAGTAGCTACTTCATTGTTGTATATTGCTTTTTCATACTCTTCAGATGCTTCTTTTTCTTTTTCTTCTGCTTTAGAAAATTTTGATTCTGTTTCTTTTTTATTATATAACATACACATTAATTTTTCTGCCAACGTTGTTGTATCTTTCAACCCATCTATATTTTGACTAGCATAATGTATAGTCTGAACTGCATTATAAAATTCACATTTTGCTTTATCTCTTTCTTCTCTTATTTGAGTAAGTTTCAAATGGGATTCTTCAACTTTATTTTGTGCTTCTGACTTTTCATATTCAGCTGATGCCAATGCCTCGATACACTCCGCAAAGTAATACACTTCAGGAGTAGGTGTACCCATCGTGGTTTTTGATTTATATTATAATATATATACACTAAATACTAAATTTTTCAATTTTTATTATGTCTAAAATTTTTTATATATTTTTTTTTAAAATTTTTAGCTTATAAATTTAGTAATATAATTATTATACAAATAGTAATTATATTATTTTTCACTGTAGAAACTATTTTATTTATTTGGTATATTATTTATATTTTTCTTTTTCTGAATCAACATAATATTATTTTGATTCTCATAATTTTATTAAGATATTCTTTTTTATTGCTTCTCGTAAATTAATTAACCTTTACCTGTCAAAAAAAAGTATTGGGGATTTGTATTTATTAGGATTAGGTTCAGGTTCAGGAGGAGGACGAGGAATAGGAAGAGATTTAGGAGGTTTCAACTTTTTTCTCTCCAATATTTCTTGAATAGAAGGATGAGATAAAAATGCCTGCTCATTTTTAATTAAATCATTATGATATGTAGTATTGGTTTTCCACTTAATTTTATATAATGCAGTAATCAGGTTATTAACTTTTTCCTTTATTGATGAATCATCTATATTTATTAAGCTACCACGATTCTCTATCTTTTGTTCAAAAAATTCTATTACATTTTTATCTGGAGTAGTAGGCAACGTATCTTGATGAGCAGCAGCAACAGAGGCAGCAACAGGGGCAGGAGCAGTAGCTAAAGCAACAGGGGTATCAACAGGGGCAGTAGCAACAACAGAGGCAGGAGTAGCAGCAGGAGCAGAGGCAGCAGCAGGAGCAGCAGCAGGAGCAGAGGCAGCATCATGAGCAGGGGCAGCAGCAGGAACAGAGGCATGAGCAGAGGCAGTACCATGAGCAGAGGCAGCATCATGAGCAGAGGCAGCAGCAGCAGGAACAGAGGCAGCAGCAGGAGCAGCGGTAGCAGGAGTAGCAGCAGGAGCAGCGGCAGCAGGAGTAGCAGCAGAAGGAACAGGAGTATGAAAAATTTGAGAATAAATATTGGGGTTATAGGAGGAATTAATTTTTAATCTTTGTAGTGGCTTATTAACAGGTCCAACATCTGTAGGTGCACCACCTAATTGATTTTTGAGATCTAAATACTTAGTTTTATATTTTAGATATTTTTCTTTATACATATAATATATTTTAGATATTTTTTTATAATACAAATCTTTATTAAACAGTAATTACATAAATATTTAATGGATAATTATATTTATAAATTAAATATTATTCTTTCTACTCATAATGTCTGTTTATCTCACGGAATTACACACGCTATTGCCGTTATGCATCATGCTGAAAATGCATTAAATCATACTACATTTAAATTTGATGAAAAAATTAAACGTTGTGTTAAATTAGCTGCACTTTTACATGATGCAGATGATAGAAAATTTTTTCCAAATAATCAAAATTATGAAAACTTAAGACAAATTTTAGATGATTTACCTTTAGATGAGGTAGATTTAATAATTAGAATGGTATCTTTAGTTTCATCATCAAAAAATGGTGATAGAATTCCAGAAGATGCAATTAAAAATGAATGGCTTCTATATCCTCGATATGCTGATAGATTAGAAGCAATTGGTATTATTGGTATAGAAAGATGTTATCAATATGCGTTAACGTCTAAAAATCCCTTCTATATTTCAACCACACCTCATGTAACTACTGAAGAAGAACTATGGAATGTTGCTAATATTGAACGTTATAATCGTTATACAGGATTTAGTGATTCTATGATTGACCATTATTATGACAAACTATTACGTGCTTCAAAATTTCCTATACGTAATAAGTATTTTGATAAAGAAACAGAAATTCGACGTAAACCATTAATTGATTTTATTTTTATGTTTGGAAGAAATAAAAAAATATCTAATGAAGATATTATTATCTTCATTAAAAATAATACTAATACTCTTTAAGAATTTCATAATTTATTTTTAATTTTTTTAATTTTTGTTTAATTAAAAATTTAATTAATCCATAATCATCAACTAATTTTAATAATAAATTTTCATAATCTGGTTCATTCATTTTTAACATATTTAATGATGTTTCAATTATTTTAGGATTAGTAAAATAGTCTTTTGTATCTTTATAATATATTTCATTTGGGACATTCATATTATCATTTTTCATTAATTCAAGTGTTTTTTCTATATTTTTATTTTTTGAAAAATATTCAAAAATAATATTTGGTTTATATTCTGATATTCCTTGACAATAATCACAACCAAGTAAAATACAAAAATCAATAAATTCATCTTGATTTAAGTTTAAATGATTTAGTAAATTTTCCAAGTTAATTTCGGTTGTTGGAACTTTATGTGATGTTAAATTACGAATAATTTTTGTTGAACCAAAAGTTAAAATGTCCATATCTTCCGTTAAAACTCCATCTACTAATCCAACTTTTGCTAAATATGCACATTGTGAGTCTGCTTCTTCTGGTGCAATAATATATGGAACACCCATTAACTCTAATAATTCTTTACATTGTTCCCATTGTTCTTTTGAAATAGTTGAACTACGTTTAAAATATTTAATTTTTTCTTCTTCTGTAATTGCTTGTTCTAATTTTTCTAAAGCCTTTTTTCTTATTTGTTTTCTATTTTCTAATGTTTTATTTTTAATATTAGGTGGTTTCCCATCAAAAACATATACTGGTATAATATTATAATTTAATAATTCAATTGTTTTATTAAATAATCCTAAAATATGTGTTGTAATTTCTCCTTTTTGATTAATATAATCAGCACCTGTATTTCTAACTGTTATTATAATTTTATATATTAAGATACTAATATCAATTGCAATTCTTTTAAATTTATATTTAGAATTATCAACATTCTGAATTAATTCAGGAGTTTCATTTATAAATTTTAATAAACATTTTACACCCATGTGTTATTATATAATTATAATTTTCCTTTAAATTATTATTTAAATAACAATTTAAAAAAAATATATAATATATATTAATATGCTATATACTGTTGTTCATCCTTGTAATATGTCAATATATGCTAATTCTTTTAATGATGCTGCTAAAGATGCCGTAAAAGAATATATAAAAGTAAAACACTATTTAGATATAAGAAATTTAATCATAACTGATAATATTAGATATATGAAAGCTGATTTAGAATTGTATAATGTTAACAAAAGAAAAAAAGTTGGTATTACTTTAAACCCTACTACTTGGCCTTTAAATAACTCATCTATACCTTTATCTACTTGGCCTTATTCGCCTTCGATTAGTTATGATACTAAAGAATATCAACCAAGTACTTTTCTTCAAATGCCAACAATTATTCCCTTTAATACTTTTAAAGAAGATTCCAATGAAGATTCAAAAGAAGATTCCAAAGAAGATTGTGAAAAAACATCTAAAAAATCGTCTTTGGGATATTTAATACCATCATTAGGACCTTTAGGACCTTTAGGACCTTTAAGCCCTTTAGGCCCTATAGGACATCCTCTTGCTCCTATAAGAAATCCTTATGCCCCTATAAGAAATCCTTATACCCCTTTAATAAATCCTTATGGTTATAATATGAAACCTAATTTCGCAGGTAATGTTTATAATTATAAAAATAACTAATTTATTCATCATATAAAATTCCATTATAATTTCTTATTTGATTTATCAAATCAATACATATACTAATTGTTTTTGGTCCAGATATTTTATACATTGGTTTACCATCCATATGTATTGATTTAATATTTACTTCTTTAATATTATTTTTAAGATGTAAATAATACTTTTTATTTTCTATTAATTTTCCACTTTTTAATATTCCTGTTAAAATTATACCAATATGTGGATTATTAAAATATTGTAAAACTACAAATTCTGTTTTAATAACTTTTGATTTTTCTATTAATTGTTTTTGAATATTATTAAAAAAATCATTTTTATTTATTAATTTATTACAATTATAATTAGGAAAGTTTTCTAATTTTGAATAAATATTTATAGAACAATATGGTATATTTAATTGTTTACAATATTTGATATAATTTGATTTCCATTTCCATTCAGTTATACCATTTTCAATAAATAAACATAAATCAATAGATTCTCCAAATGATGAAATAATTTTATTTCTAGTTTTTAAATATTTATCATCTCCGGGTGCTTCAATTAAAACCCATTTTATCCCATTATTTATAATATAATTATAACTAAAAGATGATGTTTTTTTTGATAATATTTCATGTTTATGTATAAATAAATACATTCTTGCTTCTTTTTTATCTTCATCTATTTTTGAGTGAATTAAATTAGCTATTAAAGTAGTTTTACCAATATTAGTATCACCTAATAATAATATTCTTTTTTCAATAATATCAATTAATTTTTCTCTAATAACTATTTTAAAATAATTATTTGTATTGTCATTAATGATATAGTTAACTTTTATTACTTTAATAATTTTCATTTTTGCATTATTAACTATAATTTTAAAAGTATTTAATGTTTGTTTTTTTTCAGTTTCAGACCAATTATAAAAAGTTCCTTTGTCTTCAACACCTAAATAATAAATTGCTTCACCATTTCCTTCACGAACACGCCATATCATTTGTGAAATATATTCTTCTAATCGATGTTCATTTAAATCTGATAAATATCTTTTGTATTCAATATTTCCTTCTTCAACTTCTGGCTCCAAATAAATACTCATATATAATTAATTAAATTTTTCTTTAATTTAAAAAATTGTTATAAATTAATATTATAATATATTTATTATAATAGTAATGGTTAAAAAAATTTGTATTATACATACTGAAACAACTGGTCTACACGAATTACGTGATGAAAAAGTATATAAGAAAAATTTATTTGGATTTGCAAGATTAGTTTCTTTTTCTTGGATTATTGGAACTAGAGATGATATTGAAAAAAAAGAAAAATTTATAATTAAACCTCGTTGCTTACAAATACCAGATGAAATTGTTAAATTTCATGGTATTTCTCACGATATAGCTTTAAAAAAAGGAACTGAAATTGAAGAAGTATTAGATGCATTTATATCTGATTTAGCAGGCGTTAGTGTTATTATTTCTCATAGTTTAGAATTTCATCTAAAAGCGGTTCAAGCAGAATTAGTTAGATATAATAAAGCAATTAATTTTAATAAATATATACTTATCGATTTAAATTCTTTCGAACATAATACAGTACCATCAACTTTACAAAATCTAAGTAAGCAAATATTAAATAAAGATTTAAAAGATAAAGCCTTAGTTGTTGATTTTATATGGGAACTATTTTTAAAATTATATAATGAGTATGAAAAAAAATTAATAAATTAAAATTAAGATGTAATTTTATCATGACATGTTTTATTAGACCAAGTCATTTGATATTTTTTACAGTCTTCTGGTGTAGTAAAATCAACACATTCAAATCCTATTTTTCTACAAGACCCAATTAAATTACTTTTATTAGAACATTTATCTAAAGTAAAAGGTTTATTATCTATAATTTCATTTTTAAAAATATGTCTATGATTACTGTTAAAATTACGAGAACAATTTTCGTTAAGGTTATAATTATACCCAAAATTATTATTTGTAAGAACAACTTTTTTTATTTCACAACATTCAGTTGACTCATTGATATTAGAATATTTACTTAAATTTTCTAATTTCTCAACATTATTACAAGTAATTATTAAATATATAATTACACCAATTATTATACCAATTATTAAATTCATTTATTAAGTGTTATAAAAAAAAATTTTATATATATTTTAAATATGGATAAAAATAAAATATTAACAGTTTCAGAATTTTGTTATCAAATAAAAGATTTTTTACCAACAAAAAAATTTATAGTAATAGGCGAAATAAACCAATTAAAAAATTCACACGGACATCATTATTTTATATTTAAAGATAATGATAATATTATTAATGCTACTATTTGGAAAAGTAAAATGGAATCTTTAAAGGTTATAATTAAAGATGGTGATAAAATAACAGTAGAAGGTAAATTAGATTTTTATTCAGTTGGTGGTAAATTAAATTTTATTATTGATAATATTATTAGTAATGATGGTATTGGTGAATTATTAAAAAAATATCAAAAAATTAAAAATGATTTTGAAAAAAAAGGTTATTTTGAATCATCATTAAAACTTAAATTACCAGACTGTATTAAAAATATTTTATTATTAACTTCAGAATCTGGAGCAGCATATCATGATTTTATATATGGATTAGAAAATGCAAAATCAAATGTATCTGTTGAATTAATTGATGTTATAGTTCAAGGTGGTGATTGTCCACAAAATATTTGTAAACAATTAGAAAATATTAAATTAAAAAATTTAAATTATGATTTAGTTATTTTGACAAGAGGTGGTGGAAGTTTTCAAGATTTATTTGGATTTTCACAACCAGAATTAATTGAAACACTTTATAATTTTAATTTACCTACATTAAGTGCAATAGGTCATCAAATTGATAATCCTTTATCTGATTTAGTTTGTGATTATTCTGCACCAACTCCATCTTTAGCAGCTCAATTTATTGTTGATTATAATAAAAATTATTTAAGATCATATCAAAATATTTTACAAGAAATTACACATATAATGAATATTAAGTTAATTAATAAATTAGAAAAAACAAATAACTTATTTGAAAAGTTAAATAAAAAATGGTTATCATTTGAAAGAAATAATAAACAAAAATTAATAAATGAATTAAATATTATGCTTAGAAAATTAGATAATTTTGAATCTAGATTAGATATGTATGAAACTACAAATATTTTATTAAATGGTAATGGTAAAATAATGCATACTAAAGAAGATTTATTAGAATATAAAGGAAAAAATTTAGAAATCATTTGGAATGGTATAATTGTTAAAGTTAAAATTGAATCAATATCAAATTTAATATAAAGAAAAATAATAATTTATAGTAATGAATACTAATTGTAAAGAACTAGATGATATAGAAAAAGAAATTAATAATTTAGATGATATTTTAGATTGGAGTTCAAAAATAAAAAAAATGAAAGAATTAAAAGAACAAATTATAACACATCGCGATAAATTAAATTCTTTTATAGAAATTATTAATTCTGGTAATGTTAAAAAAAATAAAAAGAAAAAAGATTTATCATTAGATGATTTATTAAAACAATTTGAAGAAACAGAAAATATTGAAGAAAAGGTTAAATTATTTAACCAAATTCAATACATAATTAAAGAAAATGAAAGAGAATTATTTGAAGATTAAAATATAAAATATAATATATAATATATGCCAATTAAAACTAATTTAAGTGATATTTTTAGTGATTTAAATAGTGAAAGTTCAGTTATTTTACCAAAATCTATAAAAATAAAAAATATAAAACATATAAAAAATTTAGATACTATTTCAAATACAACGTCTAGCTTTATGCCACAAAAAGGAGGCTATTCTGATGCAACGTCTAGCTTTATGCCACAAAAAGGAAGCTATTCAGATGCAACGTCTAGCTTTATACCACAAAAAGGAGGCAATTTTATTGATTCTAACAAAGATATAAATCAATTACTATCAATGTTATCTGCTACAAGTGATGATAATTACACTACTAATTCTACTGATAATACAGAACAATTAAAAAATAAATTATTTAATATATTACAAGATGGTGGCACTCCTCCTAGATTAAGCAGTGGATTAAGCAGTGGATTAAGCAGTGGATTAAGCAGTGGATTAAGCAGT
>Ga0214923_10005723_pt1 | contig 14296 bp, 14 predicted proteins | sample LL1510_MetaG_FD_177993 | JGI IMG/M metagenome (GOLD analysis project Ga0214923, IMG submission 177993) | Freshwater microbial communities from Lake Lanier, Atlanta, Georgia, United States - LL-1510 | ecosystem: Environmental > Aquatic > Freshwater > Lake | place: USA: Georgia | collected... | reverse complement strand
CGGCGAGAAGAAGATGAGCAAGTCGATCGGCAACACGATCGACATCCTGGGTGACCCAGCCGTCATCACCAAGCAGGTGATGGGCTCGGTGACCGACACCAAGCGCCCACTCAAGAGCGACCCGGGGCACCCCGAGGCCTGCAACGTCTGCCAGCTCCACAAGCTGGTGAGCACCAACTACGAAGAGCTCTGGCAGAACGAGCGCGCCGCCCTCACCGGCTGCGCCGACATGAAGCGCCTACTGGCCGAGCGCCTGATCGCCCACTACGCCCCCGCCCGTGAGCGCTACAACGAGCTCCTCGCCTTGCCTCATGAAGTGGACAACATCCTCGGCGACGGCGCCGCCCGCCTCTTGCCCATCGTCACCGAGACGATGCGTGAGGTGAAGGAGAAGGTTGGGTTGGCGTGATGTCACTCGTCTGGCAGTTTTACCCTCGCTCAGAGAAAGCACCGCACCGAATTGCCGAGATTGCAGCGGTATTCACCGCGCATCACGAAGAGATCTCGTCAGCCAAATTTGATTTGAATAGTAACGACGTGTTAGCCGTTGTTCATGATGATCTTGCACAGATGGGGATTGAAGTTGAATCTGGCAAAACTAAAGATCAAAAGATTCCACGGCCAGTTCGCTTTGCCCGTAACGGCGCCGCAGAAAAGTCATTCGAAGTTGATGGGTGGGACCCACAGAGCAGCACCATTATTGAGGTTGAGGCAGGGCGTGGGGTTGTGAACAACCAATGGCTTAAGGACCTATTTGAAGCGTTCGTTATTCCCGACGCCAAGTACCTCGTCATTGCTGTGCGCGCTGAATACAAGGGCGGTAAGGACTTTGAGTCGGTCGCGACAATGCTTGAGACACTCTATGGATCGCGACTTCAGATCCCCCTCTCCGGGATCTTGCTCGTCGGCTATTAGGCTGGGGGCTCCCGTGCCACATCGATGGCACGAGGCCGGGTACACTCACCCGTGATGCAAGAGCCATATGCCCCAATTCCGCGCGCACTCGCAGAGCTAGCCCTAGGCCAAGCCGCCCAGGCTGGCGCATCGATCTCGCAACTGGATCTTCTGAGGGCCCGTCTCTACTCTCCCCCACCCGCGCCTGGCGACCTAGTTGAACGAGCTTCTGCAGTGGCCTCGGAACTCGGCATTGGGGACGCGTGGAGGAAAATTGACTCAGCGCGATTCACCTTTGTTGATCTTTTTGCTGGCATTGGAGGCATGCGCCTTGGGGCTGAGCTAGCCGGCGGCCGATGCCTGCAATCTGTTGAGTGGGATGCTGCATGCCAAGCCACTTATCACCAGAATTTTGGCGAAACCCCTGATGGGGACATCACGACGATGAAGCCAAGGAGTAAGAGGTTTAAAGCCCACGACTTGCTTCTTGCCGGGTTCCCATGCCAGGCATTCTCTATCGCTGGAAAAAAGGGTGGCTTCGAAGATACGCGCGGCACTCTCTTCCGTGACGTTGCTGAAGTTATTGCCGCAAAAAAGCCCGCCGCCTTCATTTTGGAAAATGTAAAGGGGCTAGTACTGCATGACAAGCGCAGGACTCTGCCAGTAATTCTTAACACCCTCACTGGTTCGGCTGTGAAGTATCACCTGGTAGCCCCTTCTCTCGACGCAAAGCTGAGCGCACGTGGGTGGGCCGTCCTCAACGCACTTGACTTTGGAGTTCCTCAACATCGCGAACGAATTTTTATCGTTGGGTTCCGAGACAAGAAAGCCGCTGATCGATTCGCATTCCCTACCGCGACTACACCTGGCGATGCGCGCCGAACGCTGCAAGACATCCTCGAGGATGGGCCATCGTGGAACACGTCGGTCGATGCGCGCCACTTTATCTCTGATAAGTATCTGACTGGCCTTAAGCGTCATCGCGCTCACCATGAATCGAAAGGGCAAGGTTTCGGCTACGAAATTCGATCGCACGACGGTCACGCTAACGCTGTAGTCGTCGGGGGCATGGGCAGAGAGCGGAATCTGGTCCAGGCACAGAAGCCCGCCGCGGCAGGCACGGAAGTGCTCCTCAAATCAGCTCGTAATGATGCAGGTGTGCGCAGAATGACCCCCCGAGAATGGGCCCGGCTTCAAGGATTCCCTGAGTGGTTCCAGCCACATCCTACCGATACCCACGGCTACAAGCAGTTTGGAAATGCGGTGGCGGTCCCCGTAGTAAAGGCAGTCGTTGAGGAGGTCCTTCGCGCGCTGGAAGGCACCTATGGCCGATAAGGCCTGGTCAGGCAACGTTGGCGAGTGGGGGGAACTCTACGCCGCATGTGCACTCCTAGGCGCAGGGCAACTATCTATTGCAGAGCGGCCAAAGCCATACCAACTATTGGATCTCCAAAGGCCAGAAAAGCAAGGTAGTGCCAGCTATATTGTCGACGGCGGCAGCGTAACGCCAAGCTCGATTGGAACCAAAATTCCGCGCTCACAATATGCCGATGCAGCCATGCAAATCCGCGCGGCCATCCAGAATAGAACGACGGGGAATCGCGCATTTGCCATTCCAAGTCACCTGCAAGCCCAACTTGAACGTTTAGGTTTTACAAAGATCTCGGCCGGAAGCACAGTTAACTCGGACCTACACTTAGAGATTCTTTCGCCTAATGAGCTCGAGAGGATTTCACTTAAGGGCTACAGCATCAAGACCGAGGCAGGCGCAGCACCGACTCTATACAACATGTCAACTGGTCGACATTTGCACTTCTCAATTACCGCTGAGGCTGCTGCGCTTGAAAAGCTCAACCAGGCATTCATAAAGGGAGGCCGAGGCAGGAAGAAAGCGATGAGCGAATTTGCCAAAAGCCAACCGTTGATAACGCCAGGAACGCCAGATTTTCCCCAATGCTTTACTTCCGAAAAGATGGTTTCCGACTTTCGCAGCCTCGACGGTGATGCACCGATGCTAATGGCGCATGCGGTGATTCAGTACTACTTCTACCAGGCTGGAAGATGCTCTACTGCAGTCCAAGCCGTAGCGAATCTGGATCCACTAGGGAACCTTGAGGCTATGGCTTACCAGCGCAAGTTTGCTCAGATTTGGCGCGAGCTTTACCGGGGAATCGGTGGGAAACACTATGCGGGTATCGGCGCAGCCCAGGGGGGAATCCTTAGAGTTAAGTCGGATCTATCGCTACAAGCAGTGCCAATTGAAAATGATGGTGGCGGCAACTTGCTTTCAAGTACGAACTTTGATGCGCCGGATTTCGGGCGCTGGCTAACCGATCAGGGCCTGAAGGCCCTAACGCTTACCAGCCCATCTAGCGCAACACTCGTATTGCCGTGGCAGGTGAGGTGGGCGTCCAAAAGTTAAGTTTGTAGGGGCTCCTAGCTCAGCAATTAGAAAGGCCAAGGCCTAGGGCCTACCGTCCAATTCCCGCCTTCCGGAAGGCGTGCTCGGAGATCATCGCGACCCCAGACCAGATGAGTGCTGCCTCGAGCTTCGTTGCCTTGATCGCACGAGCGTGCGCAAACGAGCTTGCACGACGGAACAGGTGCTTCGCAATGAAGATGTCTGCTGGATCAAGGTTGCCGCGAACGCTCCCTCGATCATTCAAGAAGTCAGCCATCGCACCGAACTGCAACCCGCGGACTTCTACGCCGCCGATACGGAGGTAGACAGCACGAATCGTCGCATCGAGCGCCGTACGCGCACTCGAGATTGCACCGTTTGGTGATGTGCCCCAGAGCCGCGCGGACTCAGCGAGGTTGAACCGCACCTCTTCTGGGTAGGCATTGGATTCCCCTTCGTCGATGGGATTGAAGATGCCGATGCGGCCCGCACCCTGGACCGTGAGGACGGCCTGGGCGAGGCGCTTGTTGATCGCCTCGGCACTAGTTGCGCGCGCTTCCACTTCCTTCAACTTCTCAACCAGCGCCGCGCGCTCTTCCTCGAAGCGTTCCACGAATTCTTGGCCCTTCGCGGCGGGGACACTCCCTTGCTTGAGCACCTTCGCAAGCTCACGACGGAGTACTGAGGTCGTTAGCGCACGACGCTTTACTGGCTTGGCACGCTTTGTGTCGCGAACGCCTGTCTTCTTTACCTTTGCCGCCTTCGTGGCGCTCTTGCGAGCTGAACGCTTCTTCGCCTTCGCGGGGATCGGTTCACCTGCGATGGTGGCATCGATGGAATCAACCCATGACTTTGCAACCTGCGCACCTCGGTCAGTTGGGGCCACCCCGCCACCGAGGGCGACTCGGGCCGCTGCTACCTGGCTCTCAGAATAGGAAGTACGACCGCTCCGCTCACTTTCAACGAAGAGCGCGTCGCCCTTTACCCATGCGCGGAACTTGACCCCACGCGCGCGGGTGTAGAAGAACTTTCCAGTTCCGAGATGTGCGCCTAGTCGGTCAATCTGCTTCCCCATTTTCAACTCCTAGCGGGGTGGCATCCGGCGCCAAACCGCTTTCGCGATTCGGTCTGCAAAGGCTTCAAACTTGCCGTGGTCGTGCTCCCAAACGCGGAGGACCATCCAACCACGTGCCCGGTACGCGGCGTTAGCCTTGCGGTCACGCATCCGGTTATCGCGCGCTTTATCTCGCCAAAAACGCTCCCGTGTCTTCGGAGCAGTCCAATGATCTACACAGGCGTGCCAAAAGCACCCATCAACAAAAACCGCGATTCGGGAAGGGGTGAAAATCATGTCGGCCGAATAACGGATTCCGATCGGTTTTGTGTCAATTCGATAACGCAAACCGCGAGAGTGCACAAGCCTTCGGAGCGCAAGTTCTGGTCTCGTATTGCGCCTAACGTTTCCGCGCATGATAGCGGAACGAGCTTTGGGCACTCCTTTGCGTCGGGAGTGCTTGGGCACCTCTACTGCTCCAGGACTAGTCGAAGCGGCAGCGCGCTCACCGCGGCATGGGCCAGAATTGGTGGCACCGCATTGCCAATCCAGCGTCGTAAGTCTGTCACCTTTGGCACTCTTCCTCCGGGTGCAAAATCAAACCAATCCGGGATAGCCTGAATTCGCGATGCTTCTCGGTTTGTTAAAGTTCGTGGCTCCAATGGATGCACAAATCTTCCGCGGCCTGGCGTTGCAAAACCGGTTGTCAGGGTTCCCGCCGGTCCATCCCAATGCATTCGACCATAATTTGCGTTGTAGGTTGTTCCATCCTGATGACATTTTGGGCGCAACGCGTTTGGTAGGTCATATTGGTCGTTATCGATTAGCCATTGCATTCGGAATTGGTTCTCGTCACTCATTTTGGCGCTCATGCACATCCACGACGGATCCACCTTTTCAGTTGGTAAATCCTTTAATATCCAAGAAAGCGGCCGTGTATTTGATGCAAAGTCTTCCCGTACATCTGCCATTGTTCGTGGGGCTCCCCATCGACTCGCGACCATGAAAAAACGGCTCCTGGTTTGGGGCCATCCAATCCTATCGGCACGAAGCACGCCCATCTCAACCTGGTATCCGCTGTTGCGTAGGAGCGCTGCGGCAGTTTGGACTACACCGTTGCGGTCCCTCACAACTCCAGGAACATTCTCAATCACAATGTTGGGAATCCCCAGTGCCACCGCAAGCGCTGGAACGGCCAGATACAAACCGTTGCGTGGATCGTCGTGGCGTGTGTGGTTATTCAATGCGGAGTGGCCCTGGCAGGGCGGACCCGCCAGGAGTAGTTCAACTTCATTTCGGAAAGCGCCGATAGTCTGGTTCTTAACTCGGGGTTTCGCCGTAAATCGGGCATTCTCACCAACACCGCTGACAACATATTCCACATGTTCAGCAACAGATTCCGCAATTGCTAGCGGTGAGGGTAAGTTTTGCGCGTAGATGCTTAGCGCAGCCGGATCAAGATCGCATGCAAATACAGATTGTGAACCGAAACCGGCATCGTCAATTGCGAGAGATGCGCCGAGAGAGAGGCCGCCAATGCCAGAAAAGAGATCAGCAATGCGAAACACTTTTGCCGGACGCAAAACGCGCCTACCTGGCTGTTCGGTGAGAAATTGGAGCCAATCAGCTTCTGACCTGGGCCCTAAGCGCTCGCCTGGAATGCTCCAAAGTCGAGGCTGGTGCAGTTGATTCATTAGGCCCCTGTTGAGAGCTTGATCACGGTTTTGGCTTCAGATTTCACCAGGGCTTCTGCATCTTCCCGATCAAGGGCCTCAAAGAGCGTATTGGTGCCTAGGTTTCGTAGCTGTTTTGCGAGGTCGCGAAAGCCCCCACCCTTGTTGGTGAGGTGGAGGGGCTTGACTGAGTCAAGGTGACCATGCTGAAGCATTAACAGGGCACGGCGAAGTTCAAAGGCGCGACCATAGTTTTGGCGAAGAAGATGCGAGCGCCACAGGTCCTGATTCGGAAATCGGCTAAGCCAATACGGATCTTCCGCGCCGACATCCAGTGCAAGGTCTGCACGCATGAAAAGGCGATACGCGAGCCCCTCAACCGGTGCTCCAATTCCAAAGTTCAAGTCTTTCACCACGCCGTCCTCTGCATTGTGACGCCAATCGATAATCTCCCTGAGCATGGTAACCGAGATCCAACGCCAGAATCCCCGGTCTAACAGCACCTGACGAGGTAGGGCTGCTAGTCGACGATGCAGCAGCTCGTTGGCATTCGCCTCGAAATGGCCACCCCGCGTTACCCCGCCTACGGGTCGTTTTGGAGTCTTTCTCCGGACGGCTTCAAGCGCCACCGCTGTTTCCAAAACCATCTGCTGCTCAGCTCTGCCGGTTCCATCAATGTGCAGCGCTGCACCAAGCTCACCCACTGAGACACCGTCCCTCGCTTGCTGCAGCAAAGCACGAGCTGTCGGGCTATCAATTGAAAAAAGGCCGTCAATCATTTCCTGGTTCTCGTACCATCAAACTTTCGAGGCGCAACATAGCCTGGGCACTTTTTCCGGCCGGCGACATTACGGCCCGTGCCGCAGCTCGCAGTCTCTCTGGCTCCTTTACGGCGGCACGTTGGACCTCACTGAACTCCATTTCTACATCTTCAAGGCGCTTAACCATGCCATGCAGCACCGAACCCTCACGCAGAGTTTCGGTGCCTAATGCGACCATTCCAGCCTGCACCAGGGCAGCCATAACCTCAGCTGCGATTACAACCATCATGTATTCCGCACCAGGGCGAGACAATGCCTTATACACACTAGTAGCGATCCTAACGTTGATATCGCCCCCTAACTCCTCTTTGGTCTGGTTTAGGTCAAGCTCACGAGGAACATCGACCCAGAATGGCGTATCAGAGGGAAGATTTAGTCCTCTGAATTCCTCAGGTGTCGTGGGTATTGTTCGGAAGCCATTCTCATCAGAAGCCAATGAGATTGTGAATGTGCTGTCAGCAAGAATGGCTTTTGGAATTGAAGTGCCGTCCCCAACTTTTATGGCTCCGGCGGACACGATTGCAAGCCGCACCTCAAGCGGACTACCAGCTGCAAGCCAACGGAATTCGGCTTTGTCAAGCGAAAAAATCGTGTCGCCCGGCACAGCCGCCTTCCGACTAACCACGGCAGAGTAATGCGCCATGGGTCTTGTCACAATCATCAGTACCTCTGCTCCTTCGGTCCCGCTAGGAAAGTTCAAAGATTTCAGACTGCACTTGAAGGAGGGGGCCAGACCTTCTAACTCATCAATTGAGCCTAGCGTCAGCGAGGTGTCTCGGTAGAGATCGTCAGCTCTGTATCGAGCACTCCAACGAACTTCGGCTGCGCCGTCCACGGGACTGAACTCAAGCGTTTCAGTTCTCTTGCCCCACTTCAAAACATCTGGGAGCTGAACATGCGCGGCCTTCATATTCTTGATCTCACATTCCCGGTAGGCGCCACTTCAATTTGATATGCGATTGTCCAACGAGGATCAGCTGGTGGCGCAATTTGAAAATGAACTTTCTTCCCTTGTTCTCGATTGACCCAGACAAGTACGTCCAAACCTTTGGTTGAGATTTCTTCACCCGGTGCGCCGAGTGGGACTGGCTGCTGTTGGTCTGGGCGCCCGTCCGCCGAAACAAATGCCCTAACTCTCAGGACCACCTCAATCGCTTCGAGCAATTCACATCGCTTGTCATCTGCATCTAGTCTCAGGCGTGTCCATGCGTGCTTCATTTCATTCTGCAGCGAATCCGAATCTTCGCCCCTCGTGACTAGTATTGGTAGTGCCTTGTGCCCACCGGCGGCGCCGGGCCCTTTCAGAATACTTGCAATCATTCGCTCAAGTTCGCGTGGACGATCGTACTGTTTCTGCTCATCGTTGGCGAACTCGCCTAGGAATTTCCGTAGGGCCCGTTTGAGATTCGCTTCAATACCCTTGACGAGGAAGCGCACTTCCTCAGAACGTGGGTGTTCCATGATTCTTGAGGATGACTTGTCCCACCGGTCGTGAGTCGAAGGTTCCGAGTATCCAATCGCTTCCTGGATATCCCGTTCATTGCTCAGGATGAATGCCCCATAATAGAGGCCGGCCCTTTCGTCTCTGTCGTCTGAGTCCCAATAGTCAATCACCATCTTTGTTTGACGCATCCTGGCGATACGCAGTGGTTGCGCAGGGCCGATTACCAATGGCGCTTCATCCCTTGAGAGCAACGTCAGCCCTAGGGTGCCAGGCACTCCCCATCCAGCAACATTGTTTGGAACTAGCCGTCGTTCACGCTCACTTGAAGGTTCAACTGCGCCTATGGCAAGAGCATAGGCGTCAACGAAAGGGCGGAGATCTGCGCGTTTGTTGATATCCAGATCATGTAGCACTCCCGCCTCAAAAACGTCCACAGTGAGCTCTTTGTCTACCAAGCGTGGCCACCACCAGGTAAGAGTTTCCTCTGCCAAGCTTTCAGCTGTAACGGACTTGTCATAGTCAATTATCAAGATGGAAGTTCCGGTGTCACCAGCTGGACGTCGCGAGAAGCCCAATTGATCAGCAAGTTGGGTGGCTTCATCACCAGTTACTGATGTCACTTTCTCCTGAGAATCATTTTGACTACCCGTCGCAACGCCAAAGTGTGCTCTTCCCGTATATAGAATGCCGTTGTGCTTGTGCTGATTGAACAAGCCTACCCCAAAGATTCGCTCCCGCTCCACGCCATCTACTAATGCCCTTGAGTGCGCAATCATTATGCGCGCACCACTCGTAGCGGGATAGACCGATTTCCCAAAACCGAATGAACCCCCACTGTTGGGATCGACCGACCCGCCTCCGAGTTGCTTTAGTAATCGGTAGAAGTGCCCACCAGGGTCTGCGTCGCCGCCGGTAAGTCCTTCCGTCGCTCGATCCTCAATCCAGAGTAAGCGTAGTGGCTTGCTTGGATCGTCGAGTCCAACGAGGCAGTTATCAGACGCGAGACCCAACGTTGTAATGTCACGTTCGCGTACTGCGGTTAGCCCTGCAAGCGCGGAGACAAAGCTTTCTTTCTGCACCGTTGTAAGTGAATTGAACTTGAATGCCACCGAAGGTGTCATCCCCTTTTTTGCACGGTCCGCAGAATTTTGGACCGCCTCACGGACAAGGGCCTGAGTCATAGTGAGCCCGGAGCCTGCTTGGGAGCGCCGGAGTGCATCGCCAGTGGTGTCACGATCAGGGTCGAACTGGAAGAACATCCATTCCGTGACTTTTTTGCTCTTCACTGAAGCTTCCTCTCATCAATACTGAAACGTGTTTGGAATTTGAATGCCAGTTAACACCTGTGGGCTAACTTCATTGTTACAGAGACCCGTGCGACCTCTGTTGCGCCGGTGAAGAATATCTCTATCCGAGAGGATTTCATATCCTAACGATGCGAAGCGGTCATGGTTGTATCCCTATCGCCCCCGACTCGCAATCCCCAACAGCATGAAAAAGAGCAGCCACAAGGCGAGCTCCTTCACGTGGGAGCCGACTGATCGAGCCGCACGCTCGAACGGTCCTCGGGCCGCCTCACGAGCTCGCTGCGCCTCTAGAGCGTCGTAGTGGGCACGAAGTGCCGCCTCACGGGCGGCGGCCTCGGCTTCACGGGTCGCCTTGGCGGCGGCGGCAAGTTCCGCTTTGCGGCGCTCCTCGGCTCGGAGGCGCTTGCGGCGCTCGGCGAACTCCTTGCGCCGGTAGGCCGCCCGGCCTGGGTCACTTGGCACCAACTTCAAGATGCGGCGGGGCACCTCAAATGTCTGTATGCAGGCGTAATCCTCGTTCACCCGTAGGTCGGCCCGACCGCAGCCTAGGCAGAAGAGTGGTGCGTAATGGGCACCTCGAAAGCCCCCCACCGTGCCATCGGGACGCAAAAACGATCCCGCATGAAACCGGCTGTTCGAATTCGGGTGGAAATCAAAACAGATGCCGGTTGGTGTGAGGTGTAGGCAACGCTCCTTGTGGAGCGCCGGCTGCCAGGCCTCACGGTTCTTGTGCGAGCTCTGGAACATGGTCACGGCGTACCCAAGGGTGTAGGGGCCACCACGCATGAAGTCTGCGGCGATCGCGTCGCCTTCGTCTTTGACTTTCTTCTTCCACCTGAAGCCGTCGTCGATGGCCGACAGGGCCAGCCCGCTACCGAGCCGTGGTGCGTTCACCGGCGCCACCCTACCGCCCCTTACCGGGACCGGGCGCTGTAACGCCGTTCTCTAGCGCCTCCAGCACCCAGGCCTGTGCAATCTCTTCGGGTAGGCGGGCGGGCTTGGTGTACATGGCATGGTGATTCATCTTTGCGGAGATCAGGCTGGCTTCCTGAAACTGCTCAGCGGTGCCGCCCTGCGCTCCGCTGAAGTCTGATGCCCTGAGATGCGCACCATCCATGACCGCGCCAATGATGAGCGCGCCAATCATCTTTACCCCGGTCATGTTCGCCTCGCTGAAGATTGCGCCACTGACGTTTGCCCCTCGGAAGTTCACCCCATGAAGATTCGCCCCGCGCAGCTGCGTGCCCCGCAGGCTCGCAGATGCGAGGTCGGTCGCCGTATACGGCGGATACTGATTGAAAAAACTGTGTCGGTGGCCAAGGACTGCACCGTTCAGTCGAGCGCCATCGAGGATCACCCCACGCATGTCACAGCCAAGGAAGCTGGTTTCCCGTTCTGGGCTCTTCTCAGCCAACCCGTTGATGTGCGAGAGATCTGCCCCGCGCAGGTCGCACTCCCAGAAGGTTGCCCCTCGAAGGTCGGCGTCGCGAAAATCGGCGCCCCGCAGGTCAAGTTTATGAAGCTGGGCGTCCTGAAAGTCCCACCCTCTGAACTGGCCCCCTGGCTGACTCGTGTGGAGGTGCTGCCCGGCGTAGACAGACTTTCCAAAGCCCCTCATGAGTTGCCACCTGCTGCGTCGGCGGCCTCTTGCTTCTCCCAATGCTCCAGCACATCACTGCGCAAGGCTGCAAAGTCCAAGAGCTGCAGGGTCTCTGCCGTAATGTCGCTTTCTTGCACGATGCCGAGACGGTTGATGCGCCACGCCACCGCAGCAGCCTCATCATGCGTCGCACCGTAAAACTCAATGTCTAGCCCGGTGAATGAGTACCCACTGATGGTGTACGCCCCATAGGCGACTACCTCGCCAAGGGTGATGATGGAGAGACCGCAGGAGGTTTCAATTTCGTCGCTCTCCACGGCAATCTCGACGAATTGCTTCACCCAGGCTACGTCCGCCACCTCAGGGAGCGGCCCGTAGGTCTCTGTTGCGTCTGCGCGATCCTCAGCCGTGAGTTGGTAATAGATCGCCGTTTGAAGACCGCTCCAACTGAGCAGGTTGCTTGGGACGTGCCACTGGTCGAGGTCCATAAGCCGATAGCGCGGTACCCCCTCGCACTCGTCGCATGACCCTCCCATGTCGTTTTGCCAATCTTCTGCGGTGCCTTCCATCGCAATCCCAGGGCCAAACCACCCGACCTTGGCTGCGGCATGGAACATGATCGCACTGATGTGTCCGCTGCAAAGCTCTTTGACCTGCTCTTTGGTTGGGGTCAGACCGATGTGCGTTGCAGCCTCGTGGATCTGGTCTGCTGTCAACACCCACCTTGCTGGTGGCTCATTAAAGAGTTCTTCAAGGATTGTCATGATTGGCTCCTTTCACTTGGGCTGCTAAACAATGCTTTTTGATGAGTTTTTTGCGCTCGGTTTATGTCGCTGGCCCCGCTTGATAGCCGCACCCCCAGCACTCATGGAGCGCCTCTGATCCACCACAGCCGTGGTTGTATCCCTTGCTAGAGACGTACCAGCGAACCATTCCGTTTTCTGGTGCGGGGCGACGCAACACATCATGCTTGCACTGAGGGCATGTCCCGCACAAGGTGCACTCCACCTCTTTTGTTGGCTGGCTATCCGGGAGGGACATCTGTGGTGAATTTTGGTCTTTGCTGTTCATCGTGACAGTGACGCGAGATTGACTTGGAGACGGAACTTGAAAGCGATTGCCTCGGGCATCACTCGCCGCTCCACCACTGAAACCCGCGGTTGCGCACCCCGCTCATAGGTCTTCAGCACGGCCTTCGCCTTTGCCTTGAGCTCCCAGTTGCGCACCAGCATCGCCCGCCCGCCGGCGAAGTCGAGCAGTAACCCAGAGGGTACGAGGGGCCAGAGTTGGGTAACTTTGATCAGTTGCCATGCTCCGTCGGTATCCAACCAGATTGGATGCGGCTCACCCTTTGGGGCGGTGAAATCACTCGTGCGCACGTACCTCTCGGCCGCTCGGAGCGCCTCCTCCCGTGACGTGTAGCCACTTGAGATAGGCGACTCGAACGGATTCTCTTCGTCTGGCAGCCATGTGATCCAATTGCCAGGCGTTTCAGCTTCAGTCACCGAGGCGCGGCGCGTAATGCTCGGATCAACGCTGGACACCGTAGTGATGTTGCCATCAACCTCAAAGATGAACTCAATCTTTGGGGTCATGATTGCCTTCCCTTCGTTGCAGTCGCACTGCCTTCAGTTGATTCACACACCACACACGCGAGCAGTTCGGCGCCCTGCGCGCCATAGGGGAAGTGCTCCCCCACGGCCAGATGCTCCTTGCCGAGGCGCTGCAGGTGACCGCAGGGGAATCGCCCTGGGGCACCCTGGCTCGCGCCGGCGCGCTCTGCCACGCGCTTGAGGAACTCGGTCTTTGGGTCAATCTCGTTCTCGTGCTCCCACGGCAGGTCGGCGTGTCCCACATGCCCGTCGCGTGCGGTGCGCTCAAAGAGCGGTGTGCGTAGCTCGAGACGTTCAATCATCGCTGCGGGGCGAAGGTCAAACTTCAGTGCCACGAGTTCGGCGATCTGTTCGTCGGGCATGGTGCCCGTGCCGAACGTGTCGACCGATACGGCCACCGGCTTGTCGACGCCAATCGCATAGGCGATGGCGATCTCGGCCCGTACAGCCAGCTTGCTGCGCACAAGGTGCAGCGCCGCCTGTCGCGCGGCGTATGCCGCCGAGCGATCGACCTTGGTGCCGTCCTTACCGCTGAATGCGCCACCGCCATGGTGTGCCACGCCGCCATAGGTATCAGCGATCACCTTGCGACCGGTGAGGCCCGAGTCGGCGAGCGGACCGCCCACCACGAACCTCCCAGTTGGGTTGATGTGCACCTTGGTGTTGGGCGTCACCCAGCTACCGAGCGCTTCACGTGCGAGTGCCTCGAGGGCGCTGCGGACTTCGTCGATGTGTACCTCGGCGCGATGCTGCGCCGAGACGACGAAGGCCGTTACCCCCTGCGGCGTATCGCCCACGTATCGCACGCTGACCTGCGCCTTACCGTCGGGTCGCAGCCACGGGATCGCACCAGTGGTGCGCGCCTTGGTGAGGGCTCGCGTGAGGCGCTGTGCCAGTACGAGTGGCAGCGGTAGCCCCTCAGGCGTCTCGTTCGTGGCGTAGCCGTAGACGATCCCCTGATCGCTGGCGCCCAGCACGCCGTCGTCGCGAACAACGCCCATGGCGATGTCGCCGCTTTGCGGGTCAATCGTCACGCGCACGGTGCAGGTATCGGGGTTAATCCCCTCTTCGGCTGATTCGTAGCCGATCTCGCGAATGACGCGGCGCGCCACCTGCTCAATCTCGCTGTAGCTCAGCGGGTCACGGCTGGCGACCTGGCCAAAGACCCAGACCTCGTTGCCGCTCGCGGCGGCCTCAATACCGCAGCGCGTGTATGGATCGCGTACCAGGTGCGCATCGAGCAGCGCATCGCTGATCTGATCGCAGAGCTTGTCGGGATGCCCCGTGGTCATGGACTCGCAGGTCACGATCCTGCTCTCGGTTGGCTTCGTTGCCATCTTCTGTACCTCCCAGTTCGACCGGCTCGGGCCGGCGCCTGGGGCACGACACAGCGCGCCACAAAGGGCGCTTGGTCCGCGTCGGACCCGTCCGCATCGCCATATCAGCGTTGGCACCGTTCCGGCCCCTGGGTTGGGGATCCGTTGGTTGC
>Ga0214923_10005722_pt1 | contig 14296 bp, 11 predicted proteins | sample LL1510_MetaG_FD_177993 | JGI IMG/M metagenome (GOLD analysis project Ga0214923, IMG submission 177993) | Freshwater microbial communities from Lake Lanier, Atlanta, Georgia, United States - LL-1510 | ecosystem: Environmental > Aquatic > Freshwater > Lake | place: USA: Georgia | collected... | reverse complement strand
TGTACTGGAGAAGAGAGCATAGCTGCATGTTGCAATCCATTTATTTTATCCTGATAGCGGAGCTCATCTTTGTAATAATCTTTCGAAACCAAATCGAAATGTGTATTGGAAGCTCGAAATACGAGATACGCCATAAATGCGGCAAACAAAACAAAAACTAATATTAATGATCTTCCCCAATTCATACTTTGAATTTATTGTTATTTATTAGTATGTTCCTCAGCTAATGGACCTAAAAAATTGGTTGATTGCTGAGATATTATGGTATTACCCTGTGCTACCTGAATGGTTACCGGAGTTTTACGATTATGAATTTCACTAATTGGCAACACTACAAAAAAAGAAGCTGCCGACTGCCCTTCAACGGGAATTACTATATCCTCCTTCCCAACCATCTGAATTCTGCCCGACGTTGAGGGTAGGCTGATATGTACTTTTTCTTCGCGGGTAGTTTTGTTTATCAATTTAATGTTGTACAAATTGGTGATGCTGTCTTTTCCTCTCTCCTGATATAACATACCGGCAGTTCGTATTATTGTAACATCAATATCTTTTCTTGTAAATAATAATGCACTCAAAATGATGAGTAATAAAAAGCATAGTGCGGTATAAAATTTCATACGGGTAGTATACCGAAGAGGCTTGCCTTCAGCAATAGTATTTTCGGATGCATAACGAATCAAGCCAGTTGGCTTTTGTAGCTTTTGCATAATGTAATCACAGGCATCAATACAGGCGGTACATCCAACACATTCCATTTGCACTCCGTTCCTGATATCTATTCCGGTAGGACACACTTTCACACACTGTTGGCAATCGATGCAATCACCTAAACTGGTTGCTGCATCACCTTTATGCTGATGACCTCTCGGTTCTCCCCGCTTATAATCATAAGCTACTATCATTGAATTTTTATCCAATAAAACACTTTGTAATCTGCCATACGGACAAACTACTGTACAGGCTTGTTCTCTGAAATATGCATATACCGCATAAAAGACTCCGCTAAACAATATCAAAGCAAAAAATCCGCCCACATGTTCTGATACAGGTTCCGTGATAATTTTTATCAACGCCTTCATGCCAATGATATAGGCCAGAAAAAAGTTAGCAATAATAAAAGCCAATGCAAAAAATGCCAGATGTTTGGTCACAACTTTTAGAATTTTTTGGGTATTCCATGGAGCTGCAGCCAGTTGCCTTTGAGCAGGGGCATCACCTAAAATCCAGAATTCCACTTTACGGAACATCATTTCCATAAAATTGGTTTGAGGACAAGCCCATCCACAAAATAATCTTCCGAATGCCGCTGTAAACAGAATAATGAAAAACACAAAAGTGATCATCGTTATACCGAAAATGAAAAAGTCCTGAGGCCAGAAAATTTTTCCAAACAGAATGAATTTTGCCTGCGGAATATTAAATTGAAACAGGGGCCTTCCATTCACCTCAACAAATGGCAACCCAAAGAATACAAAAAAGTAAAGAACACTTAAGATGGTTCTTATCCGATAGAATTTCCCCGAAGGACGATAAGCGTATATCCAGTTTCGCTTCCCTTTTTCATTAACGGTGGCAATTCTGTCGCGGAAGTTCTCTGTAACCGGCTCATTATGATGAACAATCTGACTCATAGGGTACTCCTATTATCTTATTTTGTTGTAGGTTTACCAGTCGAACTATCTGGTGCAGCAACTCGCGTAATGCTATCCGCAGCAGGCGCAGCACTGTTTTCTGCAAACAATACGCCTTGAGGATCTTTGGGTTTTGCCGGATGAGTGCCATGAAGCGACTTTACAAAACTTGCCAATTGAGCGATTTGCGATGGGGTATAATCATCCTGCCAGCTCTTCATCCCCTTTTCGGGATAGCCGTATTTGATAGTTTTGAATATATCTTTAATGGTCCCGCCATGCAGCCAAAAATCATCAGTTAAATTGGGCCCAACACTTCCTCCCCCATCTGCCAAATGACAAGGCGCACAGGCAGTGGTAAATATTTTTTGCCCGCCAGCCAGGTAATCCGGGGAGGATTGATACATAATAGTGTTTTCGTCTACTTTATTGGCTGCCTTTGCCAAATAGGCCTCTTTATCAGCAGCAGCCTGTATTACTGCCAGCTGATATTCTTCCCCACTCAACGGGGCTGAATGGGATACATGGAAGCGATAGAGGTAAACAACTGCAAACACAATACACGCATAAAATCCATATAGCCACCAAGGTGGTAAACGATTATCCAATTCCCGGATACCATCGTAATCATGTCCTAAATCTATATTGGATTCCTCCTGAACAGGTTTGAATTTGTTGATTTTATCCCACCAGGAAACAAAACTAAATGAAGACTTTACTTCGGCTTTCAATACTTCTTTCTCTTTAGCTAATAAAGAACGTAGATTAATCAACAAATAAAATATTGCTCCCAATTCAACTATAATCACACCAATAAGTGCATATAATGACGTAATGGATAATTTACCAACTTGCGCAGCAGTTGTAGCAGTTGATTCAGCAAAAAGCGGAGATGAGCTTAGCAATAAAATCGCTCCTACAATTAGCTTAGCAGCTTGACGACTTTCTTTATAACGATCCAGATACATTTCAGCAGCACCCAAAACCACATATGCCAATAAAACAATTACCAACATCAATGCAACAATAATTCCCACCAACAACTGTGCCATTGGATCGCTCATCTCAGAAGGAGCGGGCGGCCCGGCAGCCCAAAGAGGTTGCTGAATAAATATAAACATCAATAAAGCAATTGCTCGTGTCATTTTTTTTTGAATAAACTGATATAGTAGTTTCATACAGATTATTTTAATTCGAAGAAATGTTAGGGTTTCAGCGGAATATTTTTTACTTCATCAATTAGCTTTTCATCAGCCTTCATAGCCCACCAGAACATCACTAAAAACAAACTGAAGAATATAAAGAAGGAAGTCATACCATATATATCTACTCCAGATACTTTTTCTAAATAATGAATGAATTTCATAGATGCATTTTTTCAAAGATTGAATGATTATTGTACTGATGCGGTTGCAGGCACTGCTTTTATATCGGTACCCAATCTTTGCAGGTAGGCAATCATTGCGATGATTTCCCGATTGGCAGGAGTTTTAATTTTATCGGCTTCTAATTTGATACGGATAGATGCAGCCTGCTTCATTAAATCTTCATTAGCAACCCGATCGTATCCCTTCGGATAAGGAACTCCCAGTTTTTGCATAGCCCGAATTTTTGCTGGAGTGGATGCGGTATCTATTGGGTTATCGAGCATCCAGGCATAGGTAGGCATAATACTACCCGGACTCATACTTTGTGGTTCCAACATATGATTGTAGTGCCAACTATCGGGATACTTATTTCCAATTCGGGCTAAATCGGGTCCGGTTCTTTTACTTCCCCACTGAAAAGGATGATCATATACAAATTCTCCTGCTTTGCTATATTCACCATATCGAGCCACTTCATCTCGGAAAGGACGAATCATTTGTGAGTGACAAACATAACAACCATTAGAGATATACAAATCTCGTCCTTGTAATTCCAATGGAGTATAGGGCTTAACTGCAGCAATGGTTGGAATATTACTTTTAATTAAAAAGGTAGGAATTAATTCCAGTAAGCCTCCTATAGCAACTAAAATGAAACTAAATACAAGCATTTGAACCGGGCGGCGCTCAATCCATTTGTGCCAATATTCTTTTCCATGCTCTACCGTATTTTCGGAAAGTGGGGCTGCCTGTGCGGCTTCTTCAGTAGCTAAACTTCCTGCCTTCACCGTTTTTACAATATTGTAAACCATAATAAATACCCCAACCAGATAAAGCAACCCTCCGATACTTCTTACTATATAAAGTGGGATGATATGGGTAACTGTTTCAAGAAATTGAAATGCCAGTGTTCCTTCAGCAGTAAACTGCTTCCACATCATTGCCTGAGTAAAACCTGCCCAATACATTGGAATCGCATACAATACAATACCTACGGTTCCAATCCAAAAATGTGTGCCGGCTAATTTCTTTGAATACAGATTGGTTTGATATAATTTTGGAATTAGCCAATACAAAATGCCAAAAGTGAGGAAGCCATTCCATCCAAGTGCCCCCACATGCACGTGAGCTATAGTCCAATCGGAGAAATGTGAAATGGCATTCACACTTTTCAAACTCAGCAGCGGGCCTTCGAAAGTAGCCATACCATAGCAAGTAATAGCCACCACCATAAACTTCAATACCGGTTCCTCCCGCACTTTATCCCATGCACCCCGTAAAGTAAATAATCCGTTAAGCATGCCCCCCCAGGAAGGTGCAATCAACATAATACTAAAAACCACTCCCAAACTTTGTGCCCAATCGGGAAGAGCCGTGTACAAAAGGTGGTGAGGTCCGGCCCAGATATATATAAAAATCAAAGCCCAAAAGTGAATAATAGAAAGCCGGTAACTATATACCGGGCGATTGGCCGCTTTAGGCAGAAAATAATACATTATTCCCAAATAGGGAGTGGTTAGAAAAAATGCAACCGCATTATGTCCATACCACCATTGTACCAGGGCATCTTGCACACCGGCATACCAGCTATAACTTTTAAACAGACTAACCGGCATTTCAAATGAGTTCACAATATGCAACATGGCCACAGTTATCCAGGTGGCAATAAAAAACCAAATGGCAACATACAAATGCTTTTCCCTACGTTGTAAAATGGTGCCAAACATATTTATACCAAAAACCACCCAAATAAGAGTGATGGCTATATCAATAGGCCACTCCAATTCTGCATATTCTTTTCCGGTGGTATATCCCGCCAATAAGGTTACCGCTGCCGAAACGATAATCAATTGCCAACCCCAGAAATGAATACTACTAAGCGTTTTACTAAACATAGGCGTTTTACAGAGCCTTTGCAAAGCATAATACACCCCCATAAAAATTCCATTTCCCACGAAAGCAAAAATTACTGCGTTGGTATGCAGTGGTCTTACTCTTCCGAAAGTAGTAATTGGCAAGCCGAAGTTAGCAGCTGGCAAATACATCTGTACAGCAGCCAGCAAACCTACCAGCATGCCTACCGCACCCCATAAGATTGTAGCAAATGCAAAATTTTTTACAATGCGGTTGTCATAATAAAAAGTTTCTACTTGCATGTGTTTAAATGATTATATAAAGGATTAAAAATGATTTTCAATAGTTGATGTTTGTGGCTCTATCTCCTCCCGAATAGACGGAGCGGCTGATGTCCGGTCATCAAACAATATGCGGATGGCAGGAGAAACCTCATCATCGTACTGGCCGTTCTTTACGTTCCATATGAATGCCACTAAAAACAAAGTGGCAATGGATAAACTAACGATTAACAGAATAATGATCACACTCATAATCAAAAGAAAAACCAAAACTATATCGGGTAAAGCAGGTGATATATGACAAAAGTCATTTTTACAAAATTTATTTCAACCCTAACCGACTGCAATACCAATTACTTAAGCCAAAGGAAATAATAAGAATACTGATACTGCTACACGGCATCAAAATGGCCGCAATCATTGGGTTCAGGGTGCCCTGAACAGCAAAAAAGAGTCCAATAAAATTGTATATAATTGATACAACAAATGCAGTCAACACAATTTTTTTATTTGCCCGGGCAACCTGTAAAAAAAGATGGAGTCGTGTTAAAGAATTGGCACCCAGTATACAATCACTTGCCGGAGTGAAGCGATTATTATCGTCGGTAACTGCAATACCCACATTAGCCTGCAGTAAGGCTCCTGCATCATTTAAACCATCTCCCACCATAATTACTCTGTGACCTTTTTCCTGCAACTCTTTCACAACTTCCAGTTTATCGGCAGGTAGCTGGTCGAATAATAGAGGTACTTCTTTACCAAATAACTGTTGCAACATCCATTTATCAGCAGCATGATCACCACTCAAAACCGACACATGAAATCTTTTTCGGATGCTTGAAATTAGTACAGACAAACCATCCCTATATTCGGCACGGAAAGAAAACTTTCCCATCAGTTGTTGCTCCCACGAAAAATACACTTCTGCATGAGAACCGGGCGCATATGCATCCCCCATTACAAATCGTGCAGAGCCTAACATTAATAAATCTTCTCCCACCAGTCCTTCAATTCCTTTTCCTGCAATTTCCTGATAAGCCATCACTGGTAAGCGATCCCGAATTCCCGTCCACTGTACAATAGCCTTACTTAAGGGATGAGTACTTTGGGAAGCAAGACTGGCTAAACACTTTCTCTGTTGAAAAGTAAGGGTAGTTCCTTGATATACTACCTCTGTAAATTTTCCGGTAGAAAGTGTGCCGGTTTTATCGAACAAAATATAATCGGCATTAGCAAGATTTTCGAGTGTTTGCGCATTGCGTAAATACAATTGATTTCTACCCAGCCGCCTCAGCATATTTCCATTGGTGAAGGTATTGCTCAACAATAATGCACAGGGACAGGCAATTATTAATACAGCAGTTATCGCATTGAGTACCTTGGATTCATCTGTTAGCATCCAGTATACACCTGCAATCATTGCAATGGAAAAAACACCCCAGGTAAAATAACGACTGAGCGTATTCACAAATGAGTGGGTTTCTTTTGTACTATCCTTCTCTTCCCTTCTATTCCATAGCTGAGTTAAATAACTATGTGTTACTTCCCTAATTACCAGCATTTCAATATTACTTCCCAACTGTTTTCCCCCGGCGTAAATAATTTCACCCATTTCTTTTTCAACAGGAAAACTTTCTCCGGTAACAAAGCTATAATCAATGAGGGCCTTCCCTCTGGTTAAAATACCATCTGCAGGAATCAGATCGTCGTGATGAATTAAAAGGGTATCATTCAATCGAATTTCAGGAAGCGTAGCCGTAGTAATGCCCGTTGGGGTAACAACTGAAACAGATAAAGGAAAATAGGAAGTATAATCTCTATCAAAACTGAGTTGCCGATACGTCTTATCCTGCAATACTCTTCCCAGCAACATAAAAAATACAATTCCGCTCATGGAGTCGAAATAGCCGCCCCCGGTATTACTCAACACTTCATAAACACTGCGAAAAAATGTTACCCATATTGCTAACACAATGGGAGCATCAATATTTAGGTATCGATTTTGGATACCCGCCCAGGCACTCCTGTAAAATTCCGTTGCACTATAAAAAAATACGGGTAAACTTAGCATCAGGTTGGCATATCGAAATACCTGCTGCAGCAGTTGCTCCTGAGTATCTATTCCAAAGTATTCGGGAAAACTCATGAGCATTATATTTGAAAAACAAAACCCGGCAACGCCTAATCGGAAAATTTTTCCCCGGTTTACCGGAACCTGATTCAACTTCAGGTTTTGCAAACTAAAATAGGGCTCATATCCAATACTGGTAAGTAGTTCGGCGAGGTTACGCAAAGAAAAGTTTCGATGATGAAACATAACTGAAACCTGTTTTTTTTCGAAATGAACCTTACAACTAAACACTGCGGGATTCAATTGATGCAAATGCTCTAGTAACCATAAACAACTACTACAATGAATTTGAGGAAGATATAATTCAACATGGGTTTGATTGTCATCCCGAAATCTAATAACCCCTTGCTGTGCTTTTGGGTCGTCTAAAAATGCAAACTGATCTTCTCTAACTTTTCGTAATGAATTACCAGGAGCATTATCAATTGTATAATACTCACATAAACCGGCTTGGTGTAAAATTTCATATACCATTTTACAACCACTGCAACAAAAATGCTTTTCCTGAATAATTACTTCATCAGCACCTACGGCTTCGCCACAATGATAGCAGGTAATTGCTTTTTGAGTGAGTGGAGATGTTGGCATTCTCATATTAATTTACCGGAGTATTAGAAAGAAAGGCAGGATATAGCATATTCTGCTCTACATAAATCCATTGGTGAATTTTTTTCTCGAGTTGAAAAAATTGCTGAACACAGTTTTTCCAGTCATTATTCCATCCTGGCTTCATCTGAAAATTATTCAGCAATTGACGAAGCCTATTTAATAACTGACTAATTTTTTCCTGAGTAAGCTGTATGAGTTGTATCACCGGAGCAGGCATTTCAAAATCAATTCCCCTTTTCACGATTTCAGGAAAAATCAAAACCCTTTCTTTCAAGAATATATGAGTTAACTCATCAAACACTTTTCCAAACACAGTTATTATCAATTCGGCTACTTCATTATCTGGAATCTCCGTTGGATGCTCAAGTAGATAAGCTTCGATTTGCTTACATATAGTTAATAATTCGGGCTGGCATTCGAATTCAATTCTGTTACAAAGTGCAGATGCTGAAATTGAATCCCCTAACTGAATATTCCAAAAACTAAGTTCCATGCCTCGAATTTTTCATGCAGGTTACCTAACATGATGAGGCAAATAAATAAGAAGCCGTTAATAAATAAATGACATTTATCATATTTAATTGCCAGCATTGTAAAAAGGGGATAAAACCCTTAAAAGTAAGGGTGTTTCAAAAGGCTAATCCTGTATATTGGCAGTACGTACCAGTTCTTTTTGATGTATAAGCTTAATTTTTTTGCCCTCCAGATCAATCATGCCATCCTTCTTAAATTCACTTAACAGTCGAATGGCAGATTCGGTAGCAGTACCCACGAGATTGGCAATTTCTTCTCGGGATAATCGAACATTTAAGGTTTGTCCGTCCTTTTCAAAACCATAAGTCTCTTTTATAAATAATAAAGTTTCTGCTAATCGTTCCCGAATTGGTTTTTGAGCAAGATGTGTTAACTTAATTTCGGCGCGATGCAGCTCATCACTTAACAGCTTCATCATTTCAAAAGCAAGATTGCTATCTAACTTTAAAACTTTAATAAATAAATCTCTGGGAATAAAGCATACCTGAGTATCTTCCAGCGCTTCTGCACTTGCGCTATATCTTTCACCGCTCAACAAAGCCCGGTAACCCAAAATATCTCCCGCTTTTACCAACCTGATAATCTGCTCTTTTCCGTCATCCCCCAGATGCGACATTTTTATTTTTCCATCACTCACACAAAATACTCCAAAAGGCTGTGACCCTTCCTTGAAAAGTGTTTGCCCCTTTTTGTAAACATTACAAACTTTCTGCTCATTAATCTGATTCACATGCTCTTCATGCGCTTTACAAAAAATTGAGTTAAACCGCTGGTTACAGCTCTGACAGGTAGCATTATCGTTTGGGGTAGTCATGCATGCAATTTATTAATTTTTTTCCGTGTGCGTGTATATACATTTAAACGTGACAAAGCATTCAATTTTTTGATCGCTTATTCTTTGTTCTGTTGAACTTTTATTTGATTTATTTTAAACATTTATTCCTTTCTCAATTGTTCACAGTAATTTTATACCCATGTTTTATTGGAACTTAAACGACACCCTCAACTTATTGTCGAAATTAACATTGCGTAGAATCTGGAATGCAATGTTGGTATATCTTTCTTTTCAACTAACTCGCATAAGCGGTAAACCCATTCAGTGGGGACTACCTATTTCGATTTCTTTTGAGCCAACTACCTCTTGTAACCTTCGTTGCCCAGAATGCCCGAGTGGGTTACGCGCCTTCACCCGACCTACTGGCATGCTTCACTCCGATTTTTTTAGTAAAACCATCCAGGAAATTCATCAAGATTTGTTGTATCTGATATTTTATTTTCAGGGAGAGCCATATTTAAATCCCGAATTTTTACACATGGTTCGGTTTGCCAATGAAAAGGGTATATATACTGCCACATCAACCAATGCCCATTACTTAACTGATGAGAAGGCTCGAGAAACAGTTGAAAGTGGATTAGACAGGTTAATTATTTCTATAGATGGAACTTCTCAGGAAGTATATGAACAATACAGGGTTGGGGGTCAACTTCATAAAGTATTGGAAGGCGCCCGCAAAATTGTATATTGGAAAAAAAAATTAAAAAGCCGTACTCCCTTTATTTTTTTTCAATTTTTAGTAGTTAAGCCTAATGAACATCAGCTAGAAGAGGTAAAACAATTGGGAAAAGAAATCGGGGTAGATCAGGTACGATTTAAAACCGCTCAGGTGTATGATTATACCAACGATCCTCATCAACTCATTCCCAGTATAGGCAAATACAGTAGATATAAACGAGATGGTAGTGGTAATATGCAGGTGAAAAGTGGATTACATAATCGTTGCTGGAAATTATGGCACGCCAATGTGATTACCTGGGATGGACTCGTAGTGCCCTGTTGTTTCGATAAAGATGCCACACATCGGCTTGGAAATTTACAAACACAATCATTCAAGGAAATCTGGAACAGTAAATCCTATTTCGATTTTAGAAATCAACTGATCAATGGAAGAAAAAATATCGACATTTGCGCTAATTGCAGTGAAGGATTAAAGGTTTGGGAGCAATAACTCAACCGAAACACGAATATTTATTACAATTATGTATCGAATTAATTACTTTTTGAAAGCATGTACCTTATTATTTTGTTGGGTGATTTCTGCATATTCAGTAAATGCACAATACACATCGCCCAACTATGAATTCAGAGGAGTTTGGGTAGCCAGTGTAGAAAATATAGACTGGCCAAAAAGCAAAAAGCTTTCAGTAGAGGAACAAAAAGCCAGCTTTATTGCTTTGTTGGATATGCACCAACAAAATGGGATGAATGCAATCATCATGCAGGTGCGTCCGTCGGGGGATGCATTATATCCATCCAAACTGGAACCTTGGAGTGAATACCTCACAGGCATGCAGGGTTTAGCACCTGATCCACTATACGATCCGCTCAGTTTTATGATTACGGAAACCCATAAAAGAGGCATGGAATTTCACGCCTGGCTAAATCCCTACCGGGCAGTTTTTAATATTCTAAAATCATCTGTTGCACCCAATCATCCTACCAAAACCCATCCGGAATGGTTCGTGACTTATGGAGATAAAAAATATTTCAATCCCGGGCTGCCGGAAGTGAGAAAGCATACAGTTGCGATTATTAAAGATCTGGTTAGCCGTTACGATTTGGATGCAATTCATATGGATGATTATTTTTATCCATATAGAATTTCAGGGAAAGAATTTCCCGATGAAAAAACCTATCAACAATTTGGCAAAGGATTAACCAAAGATGCCTGGCGAAGAAGCAACTGCGATAGCATCATTCTCAACTTACACGATGCCATCCAGCAATTAAACCCACAGGTTAAATTTGGAATCAGTCCGTTTGGTGTTTGGAGAAATAAATCCCAAGACCCAATGGGAAGCAATACCCGTGCTGGTCAAACCAATTACGACGATTTGTATGCAGATATACTTTTATGGCTTCAAAAAGGCTGGATAGATTATGTAGTTCCCCAACTTTATTGGGAGAGAGGCCATCCCCTGGCTGATTATTCTACTTTGCTTAAATGGTGGAATGATTACAGCTATGGAAAAAACGTGTATATCGGTCATGGCTTTTATCGCGCTGGCAGCAACAGTTCTTGGAAAAATCCTAATGAATTACCTGCTCAAATCAAAGAGCTTCGCGGATATCCAACCACACAGGGAAGTGTATATTTTAGTAGCAAATCTTTTGAAACCAATCCTAATGGATGGAGTGATAGCTTACAAAACAATTATTACCGTTATCCCGCTCTTGTGCCACCCATGCCATGGAAAGACGATAGTAGTCCTGAACAACCCAAAGTCGAAAAAAAGTCAACGGGCCAATTCCAGATTAACTATACTGGCACAGAAACCATTCGTGGTTTAGCATTGCTAATTCTGCCTCCTGGAAAAGAAGTGAAGTTTATAAATGCCCGACTAATCAAAGTCTTTCCGCAACAAAATCAGGTAACCATCCAAATCAATCAATACCCCGAAACGCAGGGCAATCGGGTGTTCATAGTAACAATCGACAGAGGAAATAATGTTAGTCCGCTCACCGAATTGAAATAGCAGATTTGGGTTCTAAGAAAGCGGTTTTTCACTCCACTTTCCAAATAACTCTTCTATCTTTTGCGTGCGGAATTGAAAAATATGTTCCAATTGACTTCGTACAAAAAGTTTGTGTGCCAAATCACCCAACCACCAGCCCGGTATCTTGTAATGTACGATATCGGTCATTTCTACCCCACCGGGTATCGCCTTGAAATGATGTTGGTGGTGCCAAAGACTGTATGGACCAAAACGTTGCTCGTCAACAAAATATGCACGATCAGAAACATGCGTAATTTCTGTCATCCAATACATGGGAATTCCTAAAATCGGTTTAACATGATACTCAATAATCTGACCCGGGTACATTTGTTTGCCATGATATTTCGAAAGAATAGTGAACCCAAGGTGTGGGGGAGTGATAGTCGCCAAATTGTCGGGTCGACTGAAAAAATCCCAGGCGTCATCCAATGAAACCGGGATAGTGAGCACAGTAGAAAGGGTATAGGTAGCAGACATATAATAATTATACAGAAATAACATTCAATCAGCTAATTAGTTCGGGTGAATTTCCTTATTGTATGATCCGGGATTAGATTTAACAAAAATTATCCGTTACTCAGTATATCAACAACACTGAATTTTAGGTTTACCTTTGCGAGGCATGAATAAATTAATTCAATCATTGGTCGGCGGAGTCATGGTGGTAATGATATCCCTATTCATAGGTGTTGGATTCTTCAGCTCCTGTGCCAACATCATTCCACCGGGAGGTGGTTTACGAGATACACTCCCCCCCCGTTTAATTATGGCTGTACCAAAAGACTCTGCATTGAATGTAAAACCTAAACTCATTACCCTCAGTTTTGATGAATATGTAACTGCCATGGACATTCCTCAAAATCTGGTAGTAAACCCCTATCTCGAAAATGCTCCATTGGTAGATTACAAACTCAGAAATATTACCATCAAACTGAAAGACACGCTGCGGGATAATACCACCTATTCATTTCGTTTTGGTGAAGCTATCCGCGATGTAAATGAAGGAAATATTGCCAGAAATCTAACCTATACTTTTTCAACAGGTAAAACATTAGATAGTCTCAGGTATCGGGGTAAAGTTATGCTGGCTCAAAATGGGAAAATTGATTCAACCCTGATTGTAGTTTTACATCGCAATCTGAGCGATACGGCAATTTTTAAACTAAAGCCGCCCTACTACGCAAAACTGGATGGCAAGGGAGAATTTAGTTTTTCATTTTTACCGAGTGATTCTTTTCAGGTGTTTGTAGTTAAAAGTACATTCACTAAAAAATACGACGACAGTACCGATTTATTTGCGTTTTTACCGCAGCCAATTTATACCGGAAACACCAAAAAAGATACCTTATATGCCTATCAGGCTAAGGAACCGGTAATCAAAACTTCCGGCACGTTACCAGTCAAATCCAGCACTTCAACTACAAAAGAAGATAAACGAATTCGGTTTACCACCAATCTTGAAAATGGAAAACAAGATTTACTACAACCGCTACAACTGAGGTTTGCCAAAAAAATAGCACGGCTGGATACAAATGGCATTCAAGTTTGCGATACCCTTTTCAAGCCCATACAGGGGGTTAATATTCGATTAGACACATCCGGAAAAACTGTCGTAGTTTCTTATCCTACTAAGCAAAACCAATCCTTTCGAATCATTTTGAATAAGGAATCCGTAACTGATTCTGCTGGGGCAACTTTTGTAAAATCGGATACAGTAAAAATAACCACCAAAAAGGAAGAAGAATACGGTAGTGTGCGTTTGCGGTTCAGTAACCTGGATTTTCAAAGAAAACCGGTTTTACAAATTTTTCAAAATGATAAATTCGTTGGTTCCTACCCATTAACCAGTTTAGAATGGAGGCAACCTCTTTATTATCCAGGAAACTTTGAAATGCGTATTTTATATGATACGAATGGCAATGGCATCTGGGATCCCGGACAATACCCGGGTAACCGTAAATTACCCGAAGTAGTTTATCTGATACCCAAAGAATTATCGATTAGGGCTAATTGGGACAATGAACTAATGATTCAATTATAGTTGCTGAAAATTAAATAATACCTTCGGTATCAGAAATTCCTGAATATGCCGCTTCCATCTGTTTTGCTTGAAAATGCAGTGACCGAATTTTCCAGACTACCCGGCATTGGCCGCAAAACTGCATTGCGATTGGTTTTACATCTGTTAAAACAGGAAGAACCGATAGTTAGTAACTTTTCGGAAACAATTTCCAGAATGCGAAAAGAAATCAAATTCTGCTCGCGTTGTGGAAATATAAGTGATGATAATCTATGTGCAATTTGCTGCAATGCTTCCCGTAATCAGCAATT
>Ga0214923_10005721_pt1 | contig 14300 bp, 13 predicted proteins | sample LL1510_MetaG_FD_177993 | JGI IMG/M metagenome (GOLD analysis project Ga0214923, IMG submission 177993) | Freshwater microbial communities from Lake Lanier, Atlanta, Georgia, United States - LL-1510 | ecosystem: Environmental > Aquatic > Freshwater > Lake | place: USA: Georgia | collected... | reverse complement strand
GGGCTGAACATCCACGTGAGTTTTAAACAGATATGTTTTCCAAGAAACATTTCGATATCTTTCCTGGCCTCCGTGCCTATTTTCTTTAGCATTTCACCCTTTTTCCCGATCAGGATTCCTTTTCGGGAGTCTGAATCCACATGAATTGTAGCGTGGATAGTTTCAACCTTGGACTTTGGTTGCTCAGTTGCTGTTGTCGCCCATCTTTGTATTTCAATCCAAGAGGAGTAAGGAACTTCCTGGTGAGTAGCTTGATAAATCTTTTCTCTAATGAACTCACTCAAGTGAAAATCCGTATTTCTATCGCTAATTGAATCTTCAGGATAGAACTTTTCCCCTTCAGGGAGCACCGGATTGAGAATATTTACCAATCTATCTACGCCACTACTCTTCTTTGCAGACACAGGGACAACTTCTTTAAAAAGTCCCAATTCCCACACAGATTGAATCAGAGGGAGGAGTTTTAGTTTATCAATCTTATCAACTTTGTTTAACACACAAAAAGAGAGGTCTTGTCGTTTTAAATTTTTGATCTTTTCTTTTAGCTTGAGGATTTGATCAAACACTCGAATGGAAGATGCATCAAAAACCCACAGAACGGCATCACATCCAGAAGCTTTTTGGTCAGCAACCAGGTTTAACAGCTGCGCTACTCGTTCTGGATGACGCTGATATCCAGGAGTATCCGTAAAAACGAATTGTCCATCACCGGAGTTAAGAATTCCACTGACACCGCGATAAGTTGTTTGCACTTTTGATGAAACGATACTAATTTTTCTCCCTACTAAGGCATTCAAGAGGGTAGATTTTCCTGAATTTGTAGGCCCAACAATCCCAATAAATCCACTTATGTTTTTTTTCTTTGTTTCAGACATAGATCACACACCGTAACTTTCTAGGGCTTTTTTTGCAGCTCGCTGCTCCGCCTCTTTTTTGCTTCTGCCTTCACCAGCCGCAACAACTACTCCTTCAATTTCAATTTCGACTTTGAAATTCTTTTCATGCTCGAGCCCCCATACGTCGACTACACGGTAAAGGGGAATAGAACGATGTTTTGATTGTGTAATTTCTTGGAGGAACGTTTTTTGGTCCAATTCTTTTCGATAACTAACATCGTCGACAAAAATGTTTTGAATAGACTGCGTAAACACTCTCAATAAAAAACTTCGTGTTTTTTCAAGCCCACCATCTAAGTACAAAGCACCAACTACGGCTTCAAATACCCCCGCCAAAATACTCTGCTTTTCAGACCCGCCAGTTCTTTTTTCTCCTCGCCCCAAAAGAACCCAATCACCCATTCCCACTTGAACAGCTAAATCGGCTAAACTCTTTCTACTTACCAACTGACTGCGCCAACGCGATAAGAGTCCTTCGGATGAGCTGGAAAATCGCCTCCAAAGCTCTTCTCCAATCACCAGCCCAATAACTGCATCTCCCAAAAACTCTAAACGCTCATTATCCTTTTCAGCGCCCTTTTCATTTCCAAAAGAGGAATGCACAAGAGCTTCAAGCAAAAAGTCTCTGTGGTTGAACTGGTGGTTTAGCTGCTCCTCAATTTGCCGGAGCAGTTCTGGGGTGAGAAAACTCGCTAAATCTTTAGGCATTAACGAACTCAGAACAAACCTCTTTGGGTTTGACCTCTGAATTTTCGGGCCTTGCCCTCAAAGCCGCGATAATTCAAGGGTCACAAAATCACGAGGGTTTTATCAGAGTTACTCCAGCAACTCAAGCGATATCATTTTTTGTTGAATTATTTCAAGCATTTACAGTCTGTTTTGAAAGCTTTTTAAAACGGTGTCCTCGTTGACACCAAAGACCCGTCAAGGCTAGTGTTTCTCCCACTTGTTACAGGACCACGCATGAAGTTACCTCCAATGGATTGGATTGAAAAAGCAATCCGCATTAATTCGACGACCTATCAAACTAACGAGGATCTCGTGCGCTTTTTGGTTCCGCTGCTGACTGACTCCGGACTCAAAGTTGAAGAACAAAAAGTTACTGAAAATGGGGTGATTTTCAAAAACTTAATCGCTTTTAGCCATGATCTTGATACTCCTGACCTTCTCGCATTGAACACTCACTTAGATACGGTTGATGCGGGATCTCCCGAGCAATGGACCAAAACGGGTGGAGATCCCTTTAAGGCAACTCGGGTGAGAGATCGAATCTACGGCTTGGGAAGTGCCGATGTGAAATTGGATTTTCTGTGCAAGATTTGGGCTTGTCGGTTGGCTCGGCCCTGGAAGCGCCCTTTTGCTTTGATAGGAACCTACGGGGAAGAACGCGGGCTTGTAGGCGTTCAGCATTTATTCAAAACCAAAAAGATTAAACCCAAATATGCGTTAGTGGGTGAACCCTCGAATCTTGAGTTAATTTACGCTCACAAAGGACACCTGATTTTCACCGTTTCTATTCCCTGCAAACCAGAGGGCAAAGGAATCCCCACCAGTCAAAAGAAATGGAGGGGGTTATCAGCCCACAGCTCCACTCCAGACCTCGGGGACAATGCGCTTCTCAAAGGGCTAACCGATATTTTCAAACGAGGATATGGAGTGGTCTCTTTGCAAGCGGGAACTAACTTCAACAAAATACCGGACAGTTGCGAAGCAACACTGATTTCCGGTCAAAATTCTACGGCCAAGCTCATTTTTTCATTTTTACAATTTTTAGAAGAACTAAAGCGGCAATTTAAGCAAAGAAAGGATCCTCGTTTTTCCCCTTCTTATACTTGCCTTAGTTTAAATATGGCAGCTTCCTTCCACGACCGGATTGAATTTACGTTTGACGTTCGCACTCTCCCAGACGTGGACCAAAGCCGATTGGAAAAAAAGATTCGCGATGAGATCACCAAATTGGGCGCTAAAGTAACAGGTGTCACTTCAGATGCTTCATTGAAAGGACAAAAAAACAGTCGTTTTCTGGTCTTGGCGTCACAAAGTCTCAAGCAATGCGGTGTAAAACCGGTACTCAAAACCAAAGCGACATCGACGGAAGCAGCTATTTATCAAGCGAATGGAGCCAGTGCGATTGTTTTTGGTCCTGGCATCAGCGTAGGAAATGCGCACCGGCCCAATGAGTACAATTCGCTAAAGCAAATGGAGGTAGCAACTAAGTTTTACTCTACCCTTCTCAAAACTCAGGGAGGCACTTTATGACCGAATTTAATTTCCTAGTAAGAAGTGTGAGAGAGCAAGACCTTGATGAGCTCGAACGGCTCAGTGGATTGGTTTACTTCATCAACTTGCCCAATAATCGTGACCTCCTGAAAGAAAAAATTAAAAAGTCAGTAGACTCGTTCAAAGGAACCATCACTGACAAATTTGACCGAGAATACATTTTTGTCATGGAAGACTTATCCAATGGAAAAGTCATCGGTACTTCAATGATTATTGCTCGCCATGGTAGTCCCGATAGTCCCCACATGTATTTTGAACTGAAAGAAAAGCAGAAATACAGTGAAACTATTCACGCCGGTTTTATTCACAAAGTACTTAGCCTGAAATTCGAGTCGGACGGTCCCACTGAAATTGGAGGCCTCGTCATTGACCCGAGCTATCGTGGCCACAAGTTAAAATTGGGTAGAATTCTTTCGTTCTCGCGATTCGCTTTCATCAAAATGAAAAGACGGTGGTTTAAAGACCGAGTGCTATCGGAATTGATGCCTCCTTTGTCAGAAAATGGGGAAAGTTTGCTATGGGAAGCGCTAGGACGTCGTTTCACAAACTTGTCTTATCAAGATGCGGACCTGCTCTCTCGAAAAAACAAAGAATTTATTACTTCTCTGTTTCCTCGCGGAGACATTTACACTGTTTTACTTTCCGGGGAGGCGCGGGATGCTATTGGCAAAGTGGGCCCAGACACTGAGCCTGTTAAACACATGCTTGAGAAAATTGGATTTAAGTGGAAAGAACACATTGATCCTTTCGATGGAGGCCCCCACTTTTGGGCAGACACTGATAAAATCACTTTAGTAAATCAGACTAAAAAATACCATCTCCATAGAGACACACTAAAAAGCCGGTTGGCGGTGCGAGCTCTTGCGAGTCGTTTTGAAAATGGTGAGTTTCGTTGTCTGCAGACTCCATTTGAATTATTCCGGGGTAAGGTTCTTTTGCCCAAAACGGCCTCGGAACTGCTAGAATTAGACGGGGGAGCAGATATCTATACGCTTCCCCTGGAATCTTAATCATCAAAAAAGGGTTTCTGCATGAAAGACCGACAATACAGGGGAAATTACTTCGGAGGTCACTTTGTAAAAGTCCAGGAATCTAATGGTTCTATTTTTAGCCGAAATCCCGGTAACCTTGATCAAAAATCTATCGAATTTCCTTTTTCCAACTCACATGTTGTAGAAGCCATCAGTTCTGCAAGACGGGGTTTTTCTGTTTGGAAACGACTTTCTCTCCAGGAACGCTACACCTCAATCCAACGTTACCGAGAAGTAGTTGCTACAAAACGCGAAGAGCTAGCCTATTTAAACTCTTTGGAATTGGGAAAGCCGCTTTGGGAGTCCAAGCAAGAAGTTGCCGAGTGCCTAATCCTAATTGACCATTTTTTACAATTAGGAAGCCAAACCAGTGCAGAAACACCGGTTCCCGAAGCTGTTCCAGGTGTTGACGGTGTTATCAGGTACTTTCCGCTGGGGGTACTTGCAATTGTCTCTCAGTCGGTTCTTCCCCTAATATCAATTCATCATCATTTTATTCCTGCGCTTCTTAACGGAAATACGGTCATCATCAAAACAACTAAACATGCTCCTGCTTTGGGCCAAGCTCTTGCCGAGTGTGCTCACGAATCAGGACTACCAGCGGGTTGTTTTAACTTTATTCAAGGTGATGGTTCCATTGCTAGCCGTTTAACAGGGCATCCGGATATTGACGGCGTCTTTTTCACCGGGACTCCAGAAACCAGTGTTGCCATCCAAAAACAACTTTTAATGGATTATTGGAAAATTCAGCTCATTCAAAGTGGCGGGAAAAATGCTTCGATAGTTTTAGATGATTGCTATTACGAAATGGCTTTAAGTGATATTCTCGTTTCTTCCTATCTCACTGCGGGTCAACGTTACACTTCCACCAGTAGAGTTTTAGTTCAAAAAGGCATTTTTGATCGCTTTATGAAGGACTTTCACCGACTATCCAAAAAATGCATGATCGGATATGGGCTAGAAGCAGGAGAAAACACAGTTTTCATGGGACCCCTGATAAGTGAGACGGCCGTGGAAGATTATTTGAGATACCAGGGGATCGCAACTCGCGAAGGCTGTGAGGAAATCATGCGGGGAAAACCGCTCGAGAGACCCCAGAAGGGTTATTATGTTTCTCCGTCGATTTACCTTGTTAATCGCGCAGATCCGAAAAGTTTGTTTCAGAACTCAGAGTTTTTTGGGCCTAACATTGCTTTCTACACTTTTAATGACCTAGATGAGGCTCTAGAAATTAATAATCAAACTAAATTTGGATTGATAGCCTCTATTTACACTGCATCTAAAGATAAATACTACCGGTTTATGGGCGAAGCCAAAGTGGGCATGGTCCATTGGAACACGCCGACTACCCAAATCAGTTTTAAGATGCCCATCAGTGGATTAAAGAAAAGTGGCAATGGGAGACCCATGGGGTCATTTGCTGGTTATCAGTGCACTTATCCGCTCAGTACGTTAGAGCCGAGCGGAAGAGAATCCGGAGAGTTCCTGATTCCTAAACATTTGCTTGGATGGGATTTATGACATCGAGAACTCGAATAATGAGCTTAGATATTGGCTCCAAACGCACAGGAGTAGCTCTTTCCGATGAAACCCGTTTGCTAGCAAGTCCTCTTATCACTGTTGAAGAAACTCAAATTAAACCATGGTTAGAGAAAATCAAAAACCTCGTAGAAACTCATGAAGTCGCTGAAGTGGTCGTTGGTCTTCCGTTAAATCAGTTTGGGGAGGAAGGAAAGGATGCGCTGAACATCCGAAAATATATCGCAGCGCTACAAGACGGCATCACAGTTCCGATCGTGGAATGGGATGAAAGGTTTACTACGGTCCAAGCAGAACGGTCTCTTATTGAATCTGATTTTTCCAGAAAAAACAGAAAAAAAGTTATTGATCAAATTGCTGCGAGTATTATCCTCCAAGGATATCTTGACCGGCTGAGATTTAAAAATCAGAAGGAAGAATCAACGTGGGACGAAGAATAGATTCACCTAAAGGCTCTATCAGAAATGTACTCCTTTTAGGAGGTGCTCTCATCCCCATCGTGGGGATACTTCTCTTTTTTCTCCTTCTTCAAGGAACCCCATCGGGAAAAACCAAAGATGTTCTTATTCCTAAAGGGTTATCGTTAAGAGCAGTAACCGACGTGTTGCACCAAGAAGGTATTGTTCAAAGACCCCTACTTTTTCGTCTCCTGCTGCGAGTAACACGAGGAAATAAAAATGTGCGTGCAGGCGAATTTAAATTTTCATTGGGTGCAAATCTCCTACACACGCTAAAAACACTCTATTATTCAGAGCCCGTAACCCATCCCTTAACCATCCCAGAAGGATGGAATATTAAACAAATTGCCGACTTGATCGGTCAGCAGCAACTGGGTGATTCTAAAAAGTTTGCTGCTTTAGCCCTCTCTCAGAAATCAGCTGAAAGGTATCATCTTCAGGCTCCTCACTTGGAAGGGTTTTTGTACCCAGACACTTATTTAATTTCTCGTCTGGATTCTGAGGAAAAAATTCTAGAGCAGATGGTAAATCGGTTTTTCCAGGAACTTAATTCTCGTTTTAAAGACAAAATACAGAAATCAGGGATGACACTAGAACGCGTAGTGACTCTTGCTTCAATTGTCGAAAAAGAAACGGGAAACCCTCAGGAACGTCCGCTCATCGCTTCTGTGTTCTCAAATCGATTGAAAAAAGGCATGCGATTACAAAGCGATCCCACCACTATTTATGGTATCGATAACTTCAACGGGAATCTCACTAAAGCTGACCTCCAGCGAATGACTCCCTATAATACTTACACCATTCCAGCACTTCCACCTGGACCCATTGCAAGCCCCGGGGGCGATGCCATTGAGGCAGTTCTTAATCCGGCACAAACAGACTACCTTTTTTTTGTTAGTAACAATAATGGCTCACATCTATTTTCAAAAACCTACGCTGAGCATACGCGATTTGTTAAAAACTTTCAGATAAACAGAAACCGTCAAAAAGGAAACCCATGACCCAATCTCATAACGCGACTGACGCAGATGGTTTTTCCGTACTCATGACAGAACTCGTTCTTCCTCAACATACCAATGCTCTTGGTACTATTTTTGGAGGCGTCGTAATGGGTTGGATAGACGTGGCCGGCGCGATTGCAGCAATGCGGTTTGCTCGACGGCCTGTAGTAACAGTGAGTATCGACTACTTGCATTTCATTGTTCCAATAAAAAAAGGAAATACCGTGCTAACACGCGCCCGAGTTACTTACTCGGGAAAAACATCAATGGAAGTGGAAGTTTTGGTGGAAGCAGAAAATAGCATCACTGGCGTTACCAAGAAGGCTACTCATGCCTATCTCACTTACGTTGCTGTGGATGACAATGGAGATCCCACACCTGTTCCAGCATTTAAGCCTAAAACTAAAGAGGAAGAAGCACGCTATCAAGGTGCTTTAGAGCGAAAACGAAATCGCTTAAACACACAAAAAAACACTTGAGATTACTGAGGTAGAGGCAACTTTTTAATAAAAGCTACTATTTCACTTAAAGAATTTGCGGCAGTAAACACTTCTCTCACGCCAATTTTTTTAAGAGCCACGACATCCGAATCTGGAATCACCCCACCTCCGAGAACATGAATGTCTTGGGCTTTTCTATCTTTTAACAGTGTCAAAATTTCAGGAAATACTCGCTGGTGGGCTCCGGAAAGAATGCTCACACAAATAACCTGAACATCTTCTTGTATGGCAGTGTTGACAATCATTTGGGGAGTTTGATGAAGCCCAGTATAGATAACTTCCATACCAGCGTCTCTCAGCGCATGCGCAAGTACCTTGGCACCCCGATCATGACCATCCAGTCCTGGTTTAGCTACTAGGACACGAATCATTAGTGTTCTGTTGCCCCCTGTTTCCATTTCTTAGGAAACACACAAACAACCTTTTTCTTGCTCTCTACAAAGCTTTTGATGTGGGCATGAATAGCAGTTAAGTTTTCGGGAGTTGCCGGAGCAGCCGCTAACTCTAAAAATTTCACGGCAAACTGATAATTTTCCCCTACAATCTTACGCGTAAAACTTCTCCATGGCAGTGTGGGATACTTGGTAATTCGTTGATCGGTGGCTGCAGTCAGCCACTCTTTTGCCCATTTTAATTCTATTTTTGCTTCGTTTTTTAAAATCTCCTGAAACTCTTGTGGAACCCAATCTCCACAAAGTTCCAAAAAATTTTGAATGTACAATTGATCCCAATCACGCAAAATGCCAAAGACATAAATCAGCTCATCATCCTCAAGTGCTTCATTAGACTTTCTCAGTTCCAGCAGAGCTGAAACATTTGCCGAGCGAAGAGCGCAAATCGCTGATTGGATTTTTTTCCAATTATCCAGGGAAGCTTGCAGACCAATTAATGGGGACTGTTTTTTTTCAAATTCCGAGATTTGCTTTTCTATTTCTTCTTGCTCAAGCCCCGAATCTACATTTAACTCTGGAATTCCTTCAATAAACATAGACCCCCCTATTAGTTTTTCGACCCTTCCACCCCGCCTCAACATATTTCCGAAGCAAGGGAGCGGGTCGATATTTTGAGTCACCCAAATCTCTATGCAACACTTCCATTACAAACAAACACACGTCCAATCCAACAAAGTCCGCTAATTCCAAAGGACCCATCGGAAAATTACAACCCAACTTCATGGCAGAATCGATGTCTTTTGCCGAAGCCAAGTTTTCTTGCAGAGCAAAAAAAGCTTCGTTGATCATGGGCATTAAAACACGGTTTACGGCAAACCCAGGGGAATCCTGAGCTTCAATAAAGACTTTTCCCATTTTCTCAGCGACTTGTCTCACGACTTTAAAGCAAGAATCGTCAGTCGCTAAGCCTCGAATTCCCTCAACGAGTGTCATTAGAGGAACTGGATTCATGAAGTGCATGCCAGCAATCAAATGAGGACGTTTGGTCTTGCTGGCTACTTCAGTTACTGAAATGGATGAAGTATTGGTAGCAATGACAACTCCTGGAGTTAACAGCGCATCCAGATCGGCAAATAATTTGAATTTGATTTCTCTGTTCTCAGTAGCCGCCTCAATGACAAAATCGCTATTTTTTAAGTCAGCAAACTGAGTGGTGGATTTTAATCGTTTAAAAACATCACTGGTGGGTTCTTTGAGCTTTCCCTTTTCTTCCAGCTTCATGAGACTTTTTTTGATGGTCTGGAGAGCTTTCTCAAGCTGTTCCCCTGAAATATCAAAAAGGATAACTTGATATCCGGCAGTAGCGGCGACCTGGGCAATTCCATTCCCCATAGTCCCAGAGCCAATGACGCTTACTTTCTGAATCTGCGAAACGATGTCTGACACGCTGTAGTACCCCCGCATTGATTTCGCTCTAAAGCTACCAATCCGAGGCAGCGTCGTCAAACGAACGACTTTTAAAAAAGCGTTAGCCCGGGAGCTTTGGTGCCCCCAGGCTAACTGTTTATGAGATGGAATTAAACTATCGACGGAACGTATGAGTCGGTATGGTACCAAACCCATTGGGTGAACCAGGGAAGTTGTTCACCGAATTTCGGGGAACTCCTGGTGTCGTATTGTTCAAACCTGTTGTCGAAGCGTTGCCCGAGTTTCTGTTTTGAGAGTTTTGGGCTCGCTGACGTAAACTTTCTCGAATTCGGCTTGCAGTATCGCAACCTTCCATCAGGGGTTGCAATGAAGGTCCCAACTGAGCTTGCATGTTACGGATAGAGTCCATGACTCCAATGGCTTCAGTCAGCATTTTTGCTGGATTTTTGGTACTGCGAACTGCTTGAAGCTGATTGGGTAAATCAGTGTTAAAGAATCCTCCGATAGTGCCTTGTAAAGTAGTACTCACGTCGGGGCATGCGCTGTTCACGTCGCCTCGGATGAATCCCATGCTATTTGCTCTTCTTTCTTGAGCTAAGGCATCTAAACCAGCTACTCGACTTCCTACGATAGGAGATAAGTAGGCTCGAGTGTTATCAATTTCCTGGAAAATTCCGTCGGTTTCTTGCACGCAATTTTCAACCAATCGGCTGGTAGCTTGTTGAGCAATCATCATCATGAATTGTTGTTGTTGCTCAATTCCACGAGCAAACTCGTCTCCTAAAATTTGGACGCGTTTGTCATTGTCTCGAATTTGAAATAACTGCTCAGTGAAGCTCTGGAATTTTCCCACCAAATCAGACTCGATTTGTTTGAACTGTGCTTTAGCTTGAGGATTTTTTTCTTTCTTTAGTTTTGCTAATCGTGACTCAATCGCTTGAATGCTATCTAATTTAGCTGCTTCTTCGGGCTTAAGCGCATCTGCATCAAGCGCTTCATTGTTAGCATTCAATTCTTTCAAGTTTGAAATCAAATCAAGAATTTTCTTTTTCTCTAGAGCTTTTGCGTCTTCGGATTTCTCTTCGAGAAGAGCTTGTGCCTTACGTCTCAAATAATCGACTTTGTCAGTACCAAAATTTTGAGCCATTTGGAGCAGAGGACTAAAATCCACCCCATTTTGGCAAGAATTTGCCAAGGAGCTAACGTCAAAATCAGCTGGATTAATAAAAGGAGTTGAAGCCGAAAGCTGGCTAGTCAATTCTTGTGCTTTATCAAGTTTCAAGCTGCGATCACTGATTGCCTTCTTAACAAAGCTGTCCATAGCAGGCCCAAGAGCGTTGGCCTTTTTAATTTTATCGTGCCATTTTTGAAGTTTGGTTTCTTCTTCAAACAATTCTTTTCGTGCGCCCCCCAGCTCAAGGCCTTCAGCAGCTTGTGCTAAATTGGAAGCGACTGTTTCTCTTAAACTCTCCGATGAAGCCCCAGGAGCAGAGCCTTTTAAAAGAGCATCAACTTTCGGCAAGTCTTTTTTGAAGCTTGCATTGTACTCATCAAAACTTTCAGCATAGCTAAGGACGGGAATAACCATCACTACACCCAGCGCTGCTGCCAAAACTGAATTACGAACCGCTTGCTTTTTCATCAGACCACTCCGCGAAAACAAATTCCACTCATCGATAAACAGAGCACACAACTCTGAGACTCTTCTTTAAACAGAAGGTCTACAGAGTTAGCTCCCCACACGGAGAGCGGCTCAAGGCCGTGAGTTGCAATCAGTCTGCCAAGAACAGTTTGAGTGATTTCCAGGCACTGTTATCTCAGCCCTTAATAAGGGTGTGCCCAAATGCGCTCGGTTCAAAAGTGAATTACTAATTAGTTTCAAGTACTTAGAAAGTGCCTAAGTTTTTGATAGTTTGAAGAGGAACTAGACAGTGTTTTTTCTTAAGCTTTTTACCTTTTTAGAAGCTTCTGAATAGCAGCCAGAATGTTTTCAGCGAAAATCTGCTGGCCAGGAGCTGCAATATGATAACAATCCATCGCAAAAAGCTCGGGCCTCAAAGGAGACGGCCATTGAGCTTCCAAGAATCGATAAGTATTTTTGCCCGAACTTTTGCTGTCCCACTTCTTAGCTATTTCCTCTAAAGATGAATTGAGTGCTTGGGTTCGAGGCTTCAGATAACTTTCTAACTCACCTTTTTTGTATCGCTGAAAAAAATGGGCACAATACGGAAAGTACTTGGTCCAAGCATCCTGACACTTAAATGATTTTTTTTCACTTTCAAACCAAGTGTAGTTATCCAGCACTGGATACAACTCATAAATGGGGGCGGCAGGAATTAAAAATACATTTGAGCCCTCGTGATTTTTTTCCCACTCCTCCATGGCAGCATTGAGGTGCTCTTGAAATTGCTGAGTTAATACCGTTGAATCTCCCGGGACATGACAAAGATCATTATGTCCCACAAAGAATAATGCCCAAGTATGAGCGCTTGAAACACCTCGCTGTTTTACTTGGCGAGGAATTTCTGAACTTCGGCTTCCTGAAATAGCTAAATTCACTACTTCAGAAACAACAATTCCCTCACGCGCCAAATTCTTCGCAAAAAAATAGGGCCAAGCGTTCTCGTTAGATTCAAATTGTTTTAAGAGAGTTCGATCTTTTTGCAAAAAAGCAAAAGCAAGATTCTGCAACGTCTTACTGAGTTCAGAAATGGGAGGAGGATTCGTCAATAACGTGTTTGCGAGAAATCCGGCTGTTAACGAGTCTCCGTAGGTTTCAAGAGTCACGGTATCAGCTCCGGCTATCGCTCCCGAAACCAAAAAGATAAAAACAACGTGACTTAAGAATCTCAAATCCTACCCCCCTCTAGCATGTTGCGGCATGTTAATTCAAAATAATTAATGCTGCAACCCTCTCGATACCGATATTAAATCATTGTTTTTATTACCTAAAATGTTGTCGCTGTTTTTGAACTCACCTTTCAATCCCCCAGGAGACACTCTGATAGTGTCTTGAAAAAGAATGATACAAACGTTGCCATATCAACTACTTAACTGTAAACTCTGTCAGTTGTTTGAGACTCAAACTAAAACTCTTAAGGAGAAACTCATGAAAGCACTGTTAAACATCCTAGTAACCTTGGGACTCATTGCAGTTCCTGCCCTTGCTGATCACCCCGAAAAAGCAATGGATAAAGTTGAAAAAGCTGCTGAAGCTACCACTGAAACGGTAAAAGAAGGTGCTGCAGCTGTTGAACAAACGGCTGCTAAAACAGCAAAAACATGGAAAAAAGGCGCTAAAAAAGCCATGAAAAAAGCTGAAGAAAAAGTAGACGCAGCAAAAGATGCTGTAAAAGAGCACATGGGAACTACAACAGAAACAGCTCCTGTTGCTCCTCCCGCTGGTCACTAATTAGCGCGGAAATTTGCTAGCAATAGCAACCGGCCCAATTTCGAAGACTTCTTCGGGTTGGGCCTTTTTTTATGACTCTCCGCACATTTCCTTCCCTCGTTTTTCCCCCTGAATAAGCCGATAAGAGTTACGGAAAGGTAACTCCTTAATTGAACACTTTGGCGCAAAAATGGAAGAAGTTGGGAGAGCTGGTTCACCTGTTGGTAGAACAGTTTGCGCGCGCCTATGAAGGAAAAACCTCAGACATCGTTAAAGAAGGAAAACCTCATCGCCGACAATTTTTTGCGCGTTTGTTTTATTGTGTAATCTTCGCTTTTTGTATCGCTTTTGTTCTGGGACGAAGCCATCAAGCAAAAATTCCGCCGGAACTTCCCCGCCTGGGAGACTTTGCCGAAGTCACTTTAGTTGCGCCATTCACAGTAGAAATCGAACCTAAAGAAGCATCTCCTCAAGAAAAAGAGGCTCTCCAGAAAAGAGTACCTCCGATCTTCGACTACGACGATTCCCTCATCAAAGGCTGGCTCGACAAATGGAAACAGGCGTTCAGAACTTTACGTACCGACTTTTATAAAAATGATCGTGGTGCATGGAAACAGGCTCCTTCGGAAATTACCACTCGACGGCTTATAGAAATCACCGGACAACCTATTTCGGCACGGGATCTCATCTTTTTACATCAAGTCAAATTCAGCAAAGAAGCTGAGGAAATCTTTGTAAGAATTGCTTCAAACCTCAAAGAAAGACTTATTTCTGAAATGGAGCTCTTCTCGCTTTACTATGGAACGGGCATTATTGTCAGAGAAACTAATCACAACTTTCATGAATTTCCTATTCAAGACCTCACAAAAATTTTAAGTCTAGACGAAGCAAGAAAAGTAGTTGAGCTTTCGCCCCAGCGACTGAAAGAACAGTCTAAACAATTGACAGTGCCCATCGCTCGATTGATTTCCGATATCATTCCGCCCAATTTGATTCACAACCCATCTCTCACTCAAAAACGTATTGACGCTTTTTTAGCCAGTAGTCGCCCGTCGTTGGTAGCTTTAAAAGAAGGACAAGTCATTGTGGCTCGAGGAGAAAGGATCACTGAGCAAAGTCTCGAACTTCTTCGAGCTCTCCAAGATCTAAGCTCTCCACAAAATCAGCTCAAACGCTTTTTTCTCACTTTCATCATTTTTGCTATCTTTCTTCATTTGTTATTCAACATGAACTTCTCTCCCAAAACCTTCTGGTCACTGTCTTTCAAAGATTCATTGCTTTTCATGTTGGCTATCACGGGATCGCTCGCTTTACTGAAACTTGGCTATCTGTTCGCACAAAGTCGGTTTTCCACCTTTCTTGAAGGCTACGGTTTGGAATACCT
>Ga0214923_10005720_pt1 | contig 14302 bp, 23 predicted proteins | sample LL1510_MetaG_FD_177993 | JGI IMG/M metagenome (GOLD analysis project Ga0214923, IMG submission 177993) | Freshwater microbial communities from Lake Lanier, Atlanta, Georgia, United States - LL-1510 | ecosystem: Environmental > Aquatic > Freshwater > Lake | place: USA: Georgia | collected... | reverse complement strand
CACGACAGTGCCAGTAAAAATGAAGTTCCCCCAAGCACCGGAGGAACTTATGAAGGAACCTCCGATGTTAAAATCAGTGAAATCACAACCACAGTCGTCGAAAACTACGGAACCTACTACCAAATCTCCGAGCAATTAAAGGCGTGGCAAGAGTGGTATAAAACACAAAAAGAAATCTTCGAAAAAGCTTTTAATTAAGAGGTAGTATGGACAATATTGTACACGGTATTACGGTAGACTATTCGCGCGATTCTTTGTTCGATGAACTAGGTATCAAGCGCTTAAAAGAATCATATATGACGGATGAAGAAGTATCACCTCAAGAGAGATTTGCTTATGTTTCTAAAACTTTTGGCTCAAATCCTGAACATGCTCAAAGACTTTATGACTATAGTAGCCGGCATTGGCTATCTTATAGTACTCCTATCCTTTCATATGGCCGTAGTAAGCGGAGTCTTCCTATATCATGTTTTCTACCTTATTTACACGATAGTGCAGAAGGCCTGGTTGACTGCTTATCAGAAGTAAACTGGTTGTCAATGCTTGGAGGTGGTATTGGAATTGGTCTTGGTATTCGCAGTGCTGATGATAAGTCTGTTGGTATTATGCCTCATCTTAGAACTTATGATGCATCTTCTCTTGCCTATCGTCAAGGCAGGACTCGTCGCGGTAGCTATGCTGCTTATCTTAACATTTCTCATCCAGACATTCTTATCTTTTTAGAAATGCGCAAGCCTACGGGCGATCAAAACATGCGCTGTCTAAATTTGCATCACGGCATTAACATTACAGATGACTTCATGCATATCATTGAAAGATGCATGATTGATCCTGCAGCTGATGACACATGGGAGCTGAAAGACCCGCACAATAATGAAGTAAAGGAAAGGGTATCTGCGCGCGAGCTTTGGCAGCGTATTCTTGAAATGCGCATGGTTACTGGTGAGCCGTACCTACACTTTATTGATACTAGTAATAAGGCGTTACCAGAATCACAAAAAGCTCTTGGACTTAAAGTTCAGCAATCAAATTTATGTTCGGAAATTGTTCTACCAACGGATAAAGATAGAACCGCAGTGTGCTGTCTGTCGTCAGTCAATCTGGAGTATTACGATGAATGGAAAAATGATCCTAGATTTCTTCGGGATATTGCGGAGATGCTTGATAACGTGCTACAACACTTTATTGATAACGCTCCAGATGTTATTCACCGCGCTCGTTTTAGCGCCGCTCGTGAGCGGAGTATTGGTATCGGAGCTCTTGGCTTTCATGCGTATCTACAAAAGACCAACATACCCTGGGAGTCGCCGTTAGCAGTTAGTGCTAATCATCGTATTTTTAAGTATATGAGGGAGCAGCTAGATGTTGCAAATAAACAACTTGGCAGTGAGCGTGGCGAAGCACCAGATGCGGCTGGCACTGGAAACCGTTTCTGCCACCTTATGGCTATCGCGCCTAACGCCTCTTCATCAATTATCATGGGAAATACTTCGCCAAGTATTGAACCATACCGTGCTAATGCCTACAGACAAGACACACTCTCAGGTTCATTCTTGAATAAAAATAGATGGCTAGATGCAGTTATAAAAGAAAAAGTACCGCAAGACGAATATAATGATGTTTGGTCTTCTATTATTGCTAATGACGGATCTGTACAACATCTTGATTTTTTAGATGACTGGGCTAAAGAGGTATTTAAGACGTCGATGGAGATTGATCAAAGATGGATTATTCAGCATGCAGCAGATCGCCAGCAATATATTGACCAGGCTCAATCGTTAAATCTTTTCTTCAGACCTAATACAAATGTTAAGTACTTGCATGCAGTTCACTTTATGGCTTGGAAACAAGGTCTAAAGACGCTATACTATTGCCGTTCTGAGAAAATTGGTAAAGCTGATAAGGTAGCAAAGAAGATCGAAAGACAAGTTATTAAAGAACTAGACCTTAAACAAATAGCAGAAGGCGATGTTTGCCTTGCATGCGAGGGATAAATGATCAAGAAAACAAAATCAAAATTAACCGATGAGCGGGAATCATTTAAGCCATTTAATTACCCCTGGGCATATGAGGATTGGCTTAAACATGAGCAAGCACACTGGCTTCATACAGAGGTGCCAATGCTTGAGGATGTTAAGGACTGGAAGAACAAACTTACACCGGCTCAGAAGCATTTCTTAACTAATATTTTTAGATTCTTTACACAAGGTGACGTAGACGTTGCCGGTGGGTATGTAAAGAATTATCTACCTTATTTTCCACAGCCGGAAATAAGAATGATGCTGATGGGGTTTGCTGCTAGAGAAGCACTGCATGTTGCAGCTTACTCACATCTAATCGAAACTCTAGGTATGCCAGATTCAACATATGCAGAGTTTCTAGAATACTCGCAAATGCGTGATAAACATGATTATTTTGTTGATTTATCGCATAAGAATGGAACAGCGGCATCAGTAGCAGCAAATATTGCAGCTTTTTCTGCGTTTACTGAAGGTATGCAATTATTCAGCTCATTTATCATGCTGCTTAATTTTCCAAGACACGGTCTTATGAAAGGCATGGGTCAAATAGTTACATGGTCTATTGTTGATGAAACAATGCACGCCGAGTCTATGATTAAACTATTTAGAACATATATTGAAGAAAACAAGGAATTATGGAACGATGAACTTAAGGGTACAATTTATACCATCGCTGAAAAAATGGTTGAGCTCGAAGACAAGTTTATTGACCTTGCTTTTAACATGGGCGACATGCCAGGTCTTACAGCAGAGGATGTCAAGCGCTATATTAGGTATATTGCTGATCGTAGGCTTATATCTCTCGGTCTCAAGGGAATATTTAAAGTTAAGAAAAATCCTCTCCTGTGGGTAGAGGAAATGATTAACGCACCAACTCACACTAACTTTTTTGAAAATAGAGCAACTGATTATGCAAAGGGTGCACTATCAGGTACATGGGAGGACGTATGGGCCGCTTAACACCTTTAGCTTTACTACTAGTATCATTTAATTCTTTTGCTGCTGATTTACCGAATCCGGCCATCACTCCTGGAGCTACAGATCCCGCTGCAACTAAAGATGTTATTTGCGTACGCGGATATACTAGCGGCACCAAGGCTGATGGTACAAAGGTACGGGACGTATCCGAAGCCACCAAACTTCAAGCTTACCGCAATTATGGTGTAGAAGGTAACTATAAAGGTTACTGCGATCCCAAGGTAGGCTGTGAGATTGATCATCTTATCAGCTTACAGTTGGGAGGATCAAATGATATTAAAAATCTCTGGCCGCAGTCATATGCTGGAGAGTGGAATGCACATCTCAAAGATGGTCTTGAAAACACACTTCATTCTAAAGTCTGCAAGAGCGAGATTAGTCTAGAAGAAGCACAAAAGGCTATATCCTCAAATTGGATAGAAGCTTGGAAAAAATACGTTAAAAAATAGGAGTTCGTATGTTAGAAATAGAAGAAAGTTCAAGTGACTATAACTATTTTTGCTATTCATGCGATACGGAATTTGCCGTAGTGCCTGCATTTGAGTTGGGTGAACAAGTTTCGTTCTGTCCATATTGTGGCAGTGAAGTTGAAGAACCAGTTGATGAAGATCTTGATGATATGGAAGAAGAAGATCTAGATGAAGATGAGGATATAGAGGATGAGTAGTGGCATGTGCCGGGATTGACTTATCACTAACCTCACCTGCTATTTGTATCAATTTAAATGGTGATGAATTTAGTTTAGATACCTGTACATTTAACTACCTTACTGATAATGTAAGCAAAGTTAAATGTACAGGTAATGTTTATGGTTCAGTTTTTCCAAACTACGTAACACAATCGGAAAGATATCATAACATATCTAACTGGGCTTTGCAGGTGTTAAATAATTATGGAATTACTAAAGTATTTCTTGAAGATTATAGTTTCGGCTCGACCGGTAGAGTATTTCATATAGCAGAAAATACCGGAGTTCTTAAATATAATCTTTGGCGTAATTCTATAGAAGTAGTTACTATTCCTCCTAGCGTGGTTAAAAAAATAGCTACTAATAAAGGCAATGCTAATAAAGAGCTGATGCAAGAAGCTTTTATTTCTGAAACAGGAGTAAACTTTAAAAGTATGTTTGCACTAACAGAAAAACAATGGAATCCTTCCTCCGACCTTATAGACAGTTATTACATCTGTAAATATGGTTCCCTAGAGTACTCTAAACAAAGTTGAATTTATTTTTTACTTCCGCTAATATTAATGTGGAGGTAATATGAGCAAACAAGATTATTCATACAGCTACGACTACTCAAATAAGCACCCGCAGTATAAATTCTTTAACGAAAAGAATAAGACTCTTATAGAGATTTTTAGAGAACAATATTGCTTTACCCTTGTTCAGAAAAACGATAAAGGTCAACAACGCTTAAAGTTAGATGAAGTCTCTCTTCAAAAAATGATTACTAATCTCGTTAATAACGGCTGGAATGAACTCACATGCAAGTAATAGAATATTTAATAGTTGCGGTTCTCGGATGGTTTTGTATTAGTTTTACTTTAGGATACTTGTCTAATAGAATTAACGGAGAAGAACAAGAGCCTGAAGAAAATTATGATGGCGAGTGGATTTTACCAATTAAATTAGGCCATAATGGTAGTACTTGGTATGCATGGGACACAGCAGATGCGTTCATACTCCAAGCTGATTCACGTGAAAAACTAATTCAAGATATTTTAAATGAATTTGAAATTCCACCTAAAAGACTAGAAATTATAAGCGAAAGTCATGTAAATGAACTCAAATCGACGACCAGTGTATAAAATTAAAGAAAATGTTACTTTAAAAAACATTTTTTCTACTAGTGTCCATACCGGAGATATTATTGATGAGCAAGATATCGAAGGTAAGACTTTCTATGTTATGAGAAGTAACAACAAAGTTTTTAAACTAGCAAAAGAAGCGCATATTATTAGGAAGAATAATGACTAACTCAGCATTCAAGTTTGACCGGTATCTTAAGCGGATGGTTTGTCTCGTTGCAGATAAGACCAAGGCAAACGCATTTAAACAAGTTTTTATTGACGCTCAAGTATCTGAGCAGAAAGCAAAGCAGCAAAAATTTAAGGCTAAGGAAGGTTCAGAAGAATAATGACTACTACTTTTGTTGAACCAGTTGCTAAGGAATGGCTAACTGGTGTGCTAAAAGAAAGACCAGTGGTAATTAAATTTACAAAAGTTGATGGTTCGGAAAGAACCATGAAGTGTACTCTTAATGAGAGTCTAATTCTACCTCTGCCCGAGCCGGTTCAAGAGAAGGAAAAAAAGGCTCGTAAAGAGAATGAAAATGTTATTCGTGTATATGATCTAGAAAAAGAATCCTGGAGATCATTCCGCCTAGATAGTATTATTAGTGTTAACTTTGATCTGGTAACCTGAGATACTTATTATGAGAATTGGCTTTACTTGCTCTGCATTTGATCTTCTCCATGCAGGGCATATTGATATGTTGAGACAAGCTAAGGAACAGTGTGATTATCTAATCACCGGCTTGCAGGTCGATCCTAATATTGACCGCCCGCAGAAGAATAAACCTGTACAAAGCATTATCGAGCGGTATATTCAGCTTAAAGCTGTCCGCTATGTTGATGAGATTATTCCATATTCTACAGAAGAAGATCTCGAAGATCTTCTTAGCATGTTGCCAATTAATGTTAGAATTGTTGGTGAAGAGTATAGAGAAACGACCTTGACTGGTCGCGATATCTGCACTCAACGAGGTATTGAAATTTTTTATAATAAACGTGAACATAGATTTAGCTCTTCCGAGCTTCGTAAGCGCATGAGCGCCTGAGGATAAAATGGGATTTGAAGAAAATGAAATTTCGATTAACTCGCAAGGTGGTACCGAGTTAACAAAGCGAAATATTGCTAGTAAGATGCCGCCTGAGCTAGCCAATGAATTTCAAATAATCTGCTCACGTCTTCGTAATCTAGAAGAAGACAAGATTAGAGTATATTGGCTACATGATTTGCCTGAAGATCCTGAGATTAACCATCTCAAAGACAAGTCAAGCCGTGATCGCTTTCATAAATTTGTCTTTAGCAGTCAATGGCAATATGAAAGGTTTAGAAACGTTATTGGCATGCCATACGATGATAAGTCAATAGTCATTGAGACTTGCGTTGATCCTATTGAGCATGTTGAAAAGAGTAAAGATGAGATTCGACTTATCTATACTTCTACCCCGCAGCGCGGGTTGTCTATTCTTGTACCAGTATTTGAAAAGCTCGCAGAGAAATACGATAATATCTACTTAGATGTATTCTCAAGCTTTAAGATTTACGGTTGGGAAGAATCTGATAAGCAGTTTGAGCCTCTATATGAGCGTTGCCGCAATCATCCTAGGATTACATATCATTCGTTTGAACCAAATGATGTAGTTCGAGCAACGTTGCAAAAAGCTCATATCCTTGCTTATCCGTCTATCTGGATGGAGACTAGCTGCAGATCTGTTATTGAAGGTATGTCAGCAGGCTTGTTATGCGTACATCCTAATCTAGGAGCCTTGTCAGATACTTCGGGTGGTCTCAACTTTATGTACCAGGGCCATGCCGATCATAATAAGCATGCTAATATATTTTATCAGGCGCTTGACGATGCTATTCAAAAGGTAAATAGAGACGACGTACAAAGCTACCTTAAGCTTGTTAAGATGTATGCTGATAGTAGATTTGGAACTTATAAGGTTGCGCAGCAGTGGCAAGACTTGCTTGAAGGTCTTCATAAGACTTATGAAACAGTAGGAAGTCGTAAGTTACCTAGTGCTCAGATGTTTAGGTATAACACATAATGATAGTTTCTAAGACGCCGCTAAGAGTATGCTTTTTTGGTGGGGGTAGTGACCTGCCTAATTACTATTCTAATAAAACGGGTATCTGCTTATCTACAACCATTGACAAATACATGTACGTTACTGCGTGTAAAACGTTTGTCAAAGGTTTTAAAATTGTGTATAGTGAGATCGAAAATGTAGATAGCTATGATGATATTAAACACGACCGTATAAGAGAAACTCTTAAGATGTTTAATATCACCGGCGGTCTAGATATCTCATCATATGCACAGATACCTACAAAAGGCACTGGCCTCGGCTCATCCTCAACATTTACAGTAAGTCTGTTAAATGCTCTAAGCACACTAAAGGGCAAACAAATGAGCAGACACGATCTTGCTGAGACTGCCTTTGATGTAGAATTTAATAAGTGTAATGAGTATTTGGGTAAGCAAGATCAATACGCAGCAGCATTTGGAGGCTTCAACGCTTTTCATTTTTCTGCAGATGGTGTAAGAGTAGAGCCTGTTAATATCTCTTCAGACCGAACTGACGGCCTTAATAATAATCTACTGATTTATTATACTGGTATTACTAGATCTGCATCAAATATTTTAAGAAATTATGATGATGGTGAATCCAGTGCTAGTATGGATACAATGGTTGATCTTGGACATCAAGCACTGGATTTTATTATTAAAAATAAGTATGATGATTTCGGTGCGCTTTTACATGAAACGTGGCAGGTAAAGAAGAAACTAGCAAGCGGTATAAGTAATACCACCCTCGACGATTATTACGAGACAGCATTGAAAAGTGGCGCGTTAGGTGGTAAGATTCTAGGTGCAGGTGGTGGTGGTTACTTCTTGTTCTATGTTCCTGAACAGCAACAGGATTCCTTTAAGGAAAAGATGAAGCTGACAGGTATGCAGGAGTTTAACTTTAAATTTAGTGATGAAGGATCTAAAATTGTCTGCGCGGACTAAAGACTTTATTTCTGAGTATAGCAGAAAACTGCATGAGGCTATTAATACAATAGATGATGAGATTTTTGATCGCGCTGTTGTTGCTATAACTAATACACATCGCGGCCGCGGTCGAATTTTTGTTTGCGGTAATGGAGGTTCTGCTGCAATCAGTGATCATTTTATGTGTGATCATTCTAAAGGCGTAGAAGCAGATACGTGCTTTATTCCATCTGTTCAGTCACTTGCATCTAATATGTCACTCATTACAGCAATTGGTAACGATATCTCCTATGATGAGATTTATTCATACCAATTGAGTATGTTTGGGCAAGCTGCAGATCTTCTAGTAGCGATCTCGTCGAGTGGAAATTCACCAAATATTATTAAAGCTCTGCAAACGGCAAAGCAAAACGGTATTAAGACGATTGCGTTTGTAGGGTTTGATGGTGGCCAGGCAAAGTCCTTAGCCGATATCGTATTTCATATTCCAGTAAAAAATTATGGTATTGTAGAGGATGCACATCAAGCATTGATGCATATTCTTGCACAATATATTCGAATTAATAACTCTGTAAAGGTTGATATAAAACTGTAGTAGGGTTATTATAACAAGATGATACTATTAGATCTTAATCAAGTGTGCATATCTAACCTGATGGCACAGCTAGGAAACCATACTAATACAGTCGTAGAAGAAGATCTTCTACGACATATGGTTTTAAATACTATCAGGTCACTTAAAAGTAAGTTCTCGGAGTACGGGGAGCTTATTATCTGCTGTGATGATAAAAAGGTATGGCGTAAGGAAGTTTTTCCTTATTATAAAGCAAATAGAAAAAAGAGTAGAGATGACTCTGAGCTTGATTGGAGCCATATCTTTAACTGTCTTAGTAAGATTAAAAGTGAACTTAAAGAATATTTTCCGTATAGAGTCATTCAAGTCGAAGGAGCAGAAGCGGATGATGTTATTGGCACTTTAGTTATTAAAAATGGTCAGCTGCTAAATACCGGTGAGAAGATTCTTATTTTGTCAGGTGATAAAGATTTTATACAACTACAAGTTTTCGGCAATGTCATTCAATTTGACCCTGTGAGAAAGAAGTCATTGATTTGCGATAATCCAATTCTATTTACACGAGAGCTTATTTTAAAAGGCGACCGTGGAGATGGTATTCCAAACATTCTATCAGCAGATGACTGCCTTGCTACAGGTGCGAGACAGAAACCTATTAGGGTAGAGCGTTTCTCAGGTCTTTCAAACCCGCACAACGAACTTTCCGGAGATCTCTTAGTTAATTGGAAGAGAAACGAAAGACTTATTGATTTAACGTTTACACCTGAAAAAATTCAAAACAAAATTATTAAAGAATACGATGAACAAGCTGGTAAGACAAAAGAAAAGTTGATTCAGTTTTTATCTGAAAAAAGACTTAAGACTCTACTCGAACATGTGAACGACTTTTAATGAAAAAATCATTTTCTTCTATTTTTAAATTCATAGATGAGCAAGGTAGTAATGTAGTAGCTGCTCTACGCGCTAATGATCACCCTATCATTAAGCAACTTCTTTTCTATACATATTCACCTACTATTAAATTTCTTCTCCCAGAAGGCGCGCCACCATATAGACCGTGCGAGTTTTTTGATCAAGAGGGAAGACTTTATGTAGAAGCCAGAAAACTCTACTTGTTTATAGAGGGTGGTAATCCTAATCTTACTAAAGTTAAGCGTGAAAGTCTTTTCATTCAACTTCTTGAATCTATTGATCATGAAGACGCAAAGCTTTTAATCGCTATCAAAGATAAAAAATTACCATATAAGAATATTACTGAGAAGGCAGTTCGTGAAGCGTTTCCAGACCTACTACCCAAAGAGGAGATAAATGAGCAAGTCCCAAAAAAGAAACGGCAAGCGTCAGTTTGATGACATGGATAAGCCGCATCATTATATCAAGCAGCTTAAAACGTTCAAAGAAAGAAAAACAGTGAATCGATTAGATAATGCTTTAAAGTCGAAAGATGTTAGTAGACTTCTTAATATGGAAGATTCTATCTAATGCCTACCTATGAGTTTTTTAACAAGGATACAGGGCAGGTAGAAGATCATATAATTAAACTTGCCGATCTTGAAAAATTTAAACAAGATAATCCTCACTTAGAAAAAGGCATCTATACATCGATTAGATGCTGCGATCCTGTTATAGCAGGTCGTATGAAACCTGCGGACGGGTTTAGAGACTTGTTAAAGAACATGAAGAAAAAACATAGAAGAAGTACTATTAATGACTGGTAACTTTAAGCATTCACCTCTACATGAATATAACCTTAAGCAGGTTGAAGTAGATGGGAAAAGATTTTATGATGTAGAGGGTGAATTGTTCCCTTCGGTTACTACTGTTCTTTCTTCTCTAAGTAAGAAAGGTATTCTAGAGTGGCGAGAAAGAGTAGGTGAAGAAGCTGCTAGTAAGATTACCAGGGCAGCTACTTCCCGAGGAACAAAAGTTCACACTATGTGTGAAGATTATGTGGCTAACAAGCCAGACTATAAAAACAATCGTATGCCTACTACGATTGAATTATTCAATCAAATTAAGCCATACCTCGATAATAACTTAGAAGAGGTATATGCAATTGAAGGCTCGCTTTATAGTAAGAAACTTAAAGCAGCCGGTAAGTGTGATTTAATTTGTAGAATGCATGGTGTTAACTGCATTATTGATTATAAGACAAGCACAAAACCTAAAACTGAGGAATACATAGAGAACTATTTTCTTCAGGAAACTGCATATGCGATGATGGTAGAAGAAATGTACAAATTACCTATCTTTTATATCATTACTCTTATAGCAGTAGAAGAAGGAAACCTTCAGTTCTTTGTAAAACGACCACACGATTATGAAGACAAGGTATTAAATATATTTCAAGCGTATCATGCTAATATGAAATGAGATCTTTCATGGCGGCTGCTCTTATTTGTATTTCACTCCCTGTGTATGGTGTACAGGGAGTGAAAGCGCCACCTGCGTTTGACTCTCTTATAGACACTCTTTTAGAGGATATAAGAACAATCCTTAGTATTAGTATACCTAGTGAAAAGCCTATTGTTTTCTTTGCAGATAATAGAGAAATAGCAGAAGCGTACTGCCGTCCAAATGAGCAATGCAACGTTGCTGCAATAACAGATGAAAAAACAGGGGTGATCTACATTACTGCTGGCCTTGAATTAAATAATCCGTATAATGTAGGTATACTCTTTCATGAGTTAGTTCATTTTGTTCAGGTTAAGAATAAAATGTTTGCTAATCTTGATGGGTGTGAAAGATGGGCAGCAGCAGAGCATCATGCCTATTCAGCTCAAAGCAATTGGTTAAGGTACAATAACCTCCCCGGCTTTAGAGTTCCTAACTTTTCTGAGAAATGTAAATAAATGAAACGTAAGCTTAAGACTAAGTTTAAGGCAAGTCCTTTGTTCTCTGAAGTACAAACAACCACACAAGAACTCTTCGATAAGCTTGGCATTAAGAGTTCGATGTCAAAGCTTGTCATGGTTCAGACTGTAAGAGAATATATTGAAAATCAATCTAACCCTATCAGAGCGTGTAATGCTATTCTCTTTAAGCTAGGTGTAGACGTTCAGATTAAGGATTCGCCTAGGAGAGCACGTGTCTACGCACTTACAGCTGTAGACGAAGCTGCATCTCAAGGTTCTAATTTTGACCCTAAGACCGTTGCTGTTGCGGCAGAAAATCGCCTTATTAAAATTGATAACATGCTTGGTTGTGAAGTACCTTCTGCCAAGATAACAGATGAAACAGTAGAGAAAAAGACCTCTAAGAAAGAAATTGCTATTGAAGTCTATCTTAAGAATAAAGATGGTGAAAAAGATGACATTCTTAAGAAACTTATGAAAGCGCTAGACATTGAAAGGTCGGCTGCTCAAACCTACCTATACATTGCTAAACGCTCACTCGTGGTATAGGTAAATACCACCATCTAAATAATAGTAGCATGTTATTTAGAGGTGGTTATGGATTCAAGAAAAGCTCTTAAACTAGAAGAGATGATAGAGACGCAAAGTTTCTACGGAATCCCTATTAGTGAAATTGACGACGATATGATGGAAGAAATGGATAACGATGAGTTACGGGAACTCTATGTTATCGTTAACATGCTCCATTGGAAAGAAATCGATAAGATGGTGATGAGAAAATAGTTGCTTTTATTTCGTGACGAAGTTAATATACACATGTCATTTGAAAAAGGAGATATGACATGGCACATCTAATCGAAACTATGGCTTACGCTGGTGAAGTCCCTTGGCACGGTCTTGGTAAGGAAGTCCCTTCCGACCTGTCGCCCGAGCAAATGCTCAAGACTGCTGACCTTGACTGGTTGGTTGATAAGGTTCCTACCTATATTGATCTTAACGGTGTTAAGACTGCTACTGGTCGTCATGCGTTGGTTCGCTCGACTGATAATAGCATTCTTGACGTTGTCACTACTGACTGGAATCCTGTCCAGAATCAAGAGGCTTTTGAGTTCTTTGACGAGTTTGTTCATAGCGGTGATATGGAAATGCATACCGCTGGTTCGTTGAAGAACGGTCAGGTCGTCTGGGCTCTTGCTAAGATCAAGGACGGTTTTGAGCTGTTTGGTGGTGATGAGGTCAAGGGCTACTTGCTCTTTACTAATCCTCATAAGTTTGGTCAATCGATCGACATCCGATTTACTCCTATCCGTGTTGTTTGTAATAACACCCTTACCCTTGCTCTCGATACTAAGACGGCTAATTCTTACAAGATGAATCACCGTCGTACGTTTGATGGTGACGTCGCTAAGGAGATGCTTGGTATTGCTAAGGATAAGCTTCAGACTTACAAGGAGATGGCTGCATTCCTTGGTAGCAAGCGCTATAACGACGATAAGGTCAAGGAATACTTCGCTACTATTTTCCCTGGTATTTCTAAGGAAGAGGGTAAGATGTCTCGTAATGCCGTTCAAGCTCTTGACGTGCTTGAGAAGCAGCCTGGTGCTAAGTTTGCCGAAGGCAGCTGGTGGCAGCCGTTCAATGCTGTTACGTTCATGACTGATCACCTGCTCGGCCGTACTAACGAGACTCGCATTCAGTCGGCTTGGTTTGGTCCTAATAAGTCCCTCAAGATCAAGGCTCTTGAGAAGGCTGTAGAGTTTGCTGAAGCTGCTTAATGTCTGATGAATACGAAAAGATCTTCAACCCACCTGCAGATCTTAACGTAGCGGGCCTGAATCGTAATGCACTCCCATATCCTACTGAGGTAGGGAGTGCATACTTTCCACCCGTTAAGGTTGAAGATATAAAATCTTACAACCTAAGTCTTTCAGTAAATAGATATAATGAGAAAGTAGCTTTCCTACAAAAGCAAGCGGATATTATTAGGGAAGAATACGAAAAAATAAGAGCTAGGATGGAGCTTGCTTTTCTAATTGATCAAGCAAAATATGCCTTTAAGCCTGTTTCAGGTAATGTTTATTATCTACAAAAGGATTGGGCAGGTAGATTAGTATTAAACCTTTGTCATATTACGTATAATGAGTTTATACACAAGGTTCAGTATAGGGCAGATGGTGAGTGGATAATATTAGAGTAATGATACTCGTTACTAATACTTAATGGCACTTTAGCAGCCTTTTTAGTTGTTTTAAGATAAAATACTATAGTAGGATATGCCTACGTGATTATTTAAGGAGAAGTATATGTGGACCAAGCCAACTGCCCAAGACAAGCGTTTCGGTTTTGAAGTCACGATGTACATTGCATCGCGCTAATCAGTAGTATATAATATGCCCGAGGCCTCTGCGAAAGTACGCCTCGGCTCTAAGACCGTCAAGCGGTCTTTTTTTATAGTTGATTTTTATCAATCCTAACATATATAATGTATTGTAGGAAAGAGTCATGATCGTTTGTATCTGCAGAGAAATTTCTGATAACGATTATTTAACCGAAGATGCACTTAAGAGTCGCATTATGCAAAGCGATTTTAAATGCGGTCTTTGTCAAACTAGGTATATTGTAGAAGATGAAAGTAAAGACACTAATAAAGAGATTATACGCTGCAATAATTGATGGTCAGACTAAGTTACAAGACAAGCTCTATCGTAAGATTACAAAGAAGAGCCTTGCAGGTAAAAGGACACAAGCAGTAAAATAAATACTATATGGCAATAACATTTCAAAACGCTAAGTTATCTGGAGCTATTAAATTATTATCTCTAGGCAGTAGCATATCGTATACTACTCCAGGTACATATAGTTTTGATGGCTCCGTCTATAGAGCAGCCGGTATCAATACTATCTCGGTAGTCTGTATAGGTGCTGGTGGCGGTACCGATGCTGGCACAGTTTCAGACGGGTCAGGTGGTGGTGGTGGTGGCGGTCTCGGATGGGCTACTATTACACTTGAAAATAGAGTATATACTATAGTGGTCGGTGCAGGAGCAGCTGGTGCAGCCGGGGGTAATAGTTATTTTGACT
>Ga0214923_10005719_pt1 | contig 14305 bp, 16 predicted proteins | sample LL1510_MetaG_FD_177993 | JGI IMG/M metagenome (GOLD analysis project Ga0214923, IMG submission 177993) | Freshwater microbial communities from Lake Lanier, Atlanta, Georgia, United States - LL-1510 | ecosystem: Environmental > Aquatic > Freshwater > Lake | place: USA: Georgia | collected... | reverse complement strand
GGTTTCCGGAGCCGCCTTCCGACGAACCCAAAGGCGGCAAGCGGTTGCGCCGCACCGGTCCCGACCTCGAGGCACTGGCCAGCTTGCTAAAGTCCGGCACCCACCGGGAGAAGCGGACGGTGTACGACCCGGGTCGCACCGAACCGCGCGAGACCAACGATCTGGTTCACCTTCCTATCCCGCCGGCTGGGATGCCGGCTGCACAGGCGGTGCTGTACGCCTTCGAGGGTCGACGGGCGGTGCTCGACCAGATCACCGAGGCGGCCCGACGCCCGCGGGCGCAGTACGACCTTCGCTACGCCGACGGTCCCAATGCGCTGCTGCCGCACTTGGCCATTCACAAGTCGATGGCCGGGAAGTTGCGGACGCGATCTGCGGCGCGGGTGGCCGCCGGCGACACAGCGGGCGCCGCCGAAGACATCGACACGATCCTTCGGCTCGCGGAACTCACCGGCGAAGACCCGGTGCTCATCGGCTACCTCGTCCGGGTGGCCATCCAAAGCAGCGCCTTCAGCGCCTTCTGGGACGGCACCTCGCAGCACGCGTGGTCCGACACACAGTTGGCCGCGTTCCAACGGCGCTTCGAAGGACTCAAGCAGCGGGACAGCCTGGTGCAGGCTTTCCGCGGCGAGCGTTTGTTCGGCAAGACCACCTTCGAGTTGATGCGAGTGGGAAAACTCGACCCGGACATCTTCGGAGCAACGGAGAGCGACGAAAGTGGGAACTCGTTCGGATGGGGGCTCGTTCCGAGGGCGTGGTTGTTGCAGAGCCAAGCCTACCACTCGAAGGTGCTGGATCAGGTTGTGGGTGCGCTGCAGCGCTGCGACCCAGAACGCGGCATCGCCGCCAAGGGCTCGATCTGGGAGACCGAGCGCGTCGACCAGACGCTCTTCGATACGGCGGGCCGCCGGTTCCATCCCTACCGGATCTTCACCGAGTTGCTGTTGGAAGGCCTGGCCATGGTCCACACCAAGGCGGACCGAAGCCTCACGACCAGTCGCCTCGCCATCACAGTCGCCGCGCTGGAGCGCCATCGCCTTGCGACCGGCACCTATCCCAAGTCGCTCGACGACCTCGTGCCGCGATTTATGGTAACCGTACCGCTCGACCCCATGGACGGCCAACCGCTGCGCTACCGCCTCAACGCCGACGGAACCTTCACGCTGTACGGCGTCGGTACCAATCACGCGGACGACAACGGCGTCTTCGAGTCCCAACAAGGCCAAGACCTCGACTGGGTCTGGCCCCCCAACCACCCCACCGAAGAGCGCCGGCTGTTCTGAGGACGAGCGTCACTTCAGCACCTGGATGGTCAACGGGTACTGCCAGACCACACCGTTGTTCGCATTGATTGCTGCAATGATCGGGAGGACGACCCCAAGCACCCCAAGGACAATCAGAAGCGGGCCGCCTATGATCGCCCGCGTCAAAATGAAGCCGACCACCGCGGAGATGAGCGCAGAGATCATCCAATTGATCGCGTTTTTGCCGTGCACATCGAGTCCGGGTAATTCGGCCTTCTTCAATTGCCAGATCAGGATCGGAAACGGGGTCAGGGAACGATTTTCGGTTTTGGATGCACCACTCCTTTCGGCCAAAACTCGGTAAAAGGGGCCACGCCCCCCTGGATAGACCCGTGCGAAAGGATTGAACAACACGAACTGACACTCGTGCGCCTGAGTCAAATTCGGAAATCGTTCCCTGACCCCGTTACGGTCTTAAACATTCATCAAGGTTTTGGTGTTGGTTCCTGCTGCCACATAGCGACGTCGAAGGACACCCATCATGCGCGGCGCGGTAGCGAGATTGTATTTATAGGTGTCGTTGGGCTATCTTTTTGGTTTTTCCATCCGTCGTGCCATGGGACTGCACTCATCCCACGCGTCTGCTGTCTTGTCGTGTTTCAGCAGGAATGCCTGCATGTCCTTGGACTGCGCTGTCAACAGAATCCCATCATCCACTTTCTCGTGCTTAATGGCATCGGGATGTTCTTGGAGATACTTCTTAATCCAGTCCTGTTTCAGGGATGCCATCTGGAGACCGTCGCCCTGTTGCTGCATGCGCATAGAGGTGTGTACCGGTAACAGATGGCATTTGTAGAATTCATTTTGCTGGATATCGGTGTCGGCTGCGTAGATATCCAAGAACCGACGATCCCCGACCTTGAGGAGATGCACGGTGAGTTCCCCCTTCTTCCCTTTGTCATCGACGTAAAGAAGTGTGTAGGCGTCCTCGGCCTTCTTTGTAAACGTCCATGTGAGGTTACCGTCCTTGTCAGCCCACACGCCAACGAGCAAGGGGTCAAAGATCAGGTCTTGATCCGTGTAGAGCGGATGCACGGATGGAATGAGATTACAGCCCGTCATGAGAAACAGTAGTCCGAGAAAAATCAGCGTCGTAGCCTTCTTCATATCTTTTACTTTCTCTTGATGCCGATCATTGGCTCCGGTGAATCAGTTGCGCCCATCGGGGTTGTTAGGGCGCGATCGGAGTGCCGGATACTTTCACTTCCCCGAGCAACTTGAGGAAGTTTTCTTTGCCAATGCTTCCGTCTTTCTGTTGTAGAACCTTCCCTTGCGGATCAGTGATGATCGTGCTTGGCGTGCTGCCGACACGATAACGACTTAACGTTTCGGCGACACTAGGATCATCCACGTCAATCGTCACGGCGACGAACCCTGCATTGACCGAAGCTGCCACCAATTTATCTGCCCAGACAGTACGCTTCATGATTCGGCAGGGTACGCACCACTTACCCGTGAAGAAAAGAATGATGGGCTTATTAGACTTTGCAGCTTTTTCTTGAGCTGATATGTAATTGTCAGCCCATGCGATGCTGTTGGAAGGTACATAGAAGCAGTACCAAGCATAGGCGAGAGAGACAACGAGGAATGAAAGCCAGAACCATCTCCAAAAATTGAACGCGCCTCGATCGGATCGTAATGCCGACTCAATGGGCGGTGGTAGTGAGGATTGTGAATCGTTCATGTTGAATTCGTTTGTCGCTGAATGACACCGTTCACTAGGCCCCGGCGGGAGACCTTGATTTCAGAAACCGCGCGGCACGCGACTCCGCAAGCAACCGTTTGTTACCCGGTGCCGAGGGTCACTCACCATCATTCTTCGGTTTCGATTTTCCGCGTTGAGTGAAATCGAAGATCGCTCCGGTTGCCGTGCCTAATGCGATGCACAGGGCCAAGCTTTGCCCCATGTTCCCCGATGATGCTCCGTAAGCGGCCCCAAAGGCAGCTCCAAGAGCAACACCGACTCCAATCCCGTTTCCGGAAATGCTACTGAGGCGCTTCTCGGCCGCCTTTTGCTCTTTATCGCTCATTTTAGTTTATTAAATTATAGACGGAATTGCAATTTGTGTTGCCGAAATAACTTATCTGGCCTTTTGGTCGTCGAGCATGACTATTGGTAAATCCGCAGAATAGGCTAGTGGAAACTTTAGAGGATCGGCCGCCTGACACAAAAGCTCAGCGACCGCCGCTGCACGCGCCTGATGGCCAGTCAGGAACGACCGTGAACGACACAGCCACTCAGTCGTCGCGACGGAGCGGCAGTTCGCTGAAGAGCTTTTGTTAGGCATGCGGTCATGCTGCTGGCTCCGCACCCCATATCTGATGCTGATGCTCTCTGAATTCTGGCGTACGCTCAATCTCGACTCGGTCATAACAAAGAAAATCATAACCAGTCGCCTTCGACGCGCGTTCTGCGGCCTGGTCGGGCTGCAAACGGCGGTGCTCCATATTGTAAATGAACGCATGAAAACCCGCAGTCAGGTCTGGCGCTGTCAGTTTCCACCGTGCCCCACAAACAAACTGTATCTTGTCGCAGCCTGCAAAAATGTCATAGCTGACCTGCCGAACTCCACCACGACAACACGCGAGCAGAAAAACAGCATTGTGAGCGATAACATCAATTGGGCAAATGGTCTGCGCAAAGTTGTACCAAGTGACAAAATATCCGCCCAAGCCACTGTCTCCAAAACCCTCAGGATTTGCGTGAGTCGCAAGATAAATATAGTCGAACTGCTTTTTGAACTCAGCCAGTTTCCTGAGCGAATCAGAGGCTGTAACAACATGTTCCAAGGTTTCCATTCCATGCATCATGGCAATAGACTGTATTTGACTGACCTCAACGTCGCACACGTCTTGGCTAGCACGAAGGATAAGCAATGTTTTCATGAAATCTATAACGGCCTAACGCCAGCCTTCACCCTCAAAATGGCCCGCGTCTGCGCGGGTCATTTTGTAGGTGTGGAAGGTTTGGTTGGGGCCGTCTTTACAGCTTTCTTGTCAGCCGCCAACTTTGTTAGCGCCTGCATCTTAGTATCTCTGTCGTGACGAGCCACGTACCATTCTTCGAATAGAGTCTCTATCAACCAGAGCAGGAGACCTGCTTCATCCGGTTCAACATCTACGATAAGGTTGACGTCCTTTTCCATGTGAGCGCCGATGTTGCCCACGTGTCTCACGGAGTCGATAGCGTTCCACGTTTCAGGATCCACTTTCGTCTTCAACTCATCAATCTCGTCAACGAGTCGCGCCTTTGTGATTCCCCAGAAATCACGGATCATTCCTTGAAGACAACGCCTGCTCAGGGTGGCGGAAGCTTTTGGACTCTTGTGCTTGATGAGGCATGCTTCGGAGTAATCGGCCCGAAGTTGTGCCGGGATGTAGTCTGGGAATGGTTTCGCCTCAGACTCTGGCTCGAGTGCCCAGGAGAAAACGGGCTTCTCGGGTGTCGTGTACCCATTCTCCGCACACTTCTGTATCTTTCCAAGGATGGTCTGTTGACGGCACTTCGGGTTAGGGCACACAACCACAGTAAGAGTACCTCGGTAGTGTCCGTATTCTTTGGCAATGTACGTGTAGTTCGACATTTCTCGAACATCCGCGTTATCCACTGTGCAATCCCTGTTGCAGTAAGGACATGTCCAAAGTTGTCCCATATGGTCTTCTTTTCTTCAGTTGCCCCAACGCTGTTTAGGGCACCTAAACGCAGCCTAATCTCCACCGATTGACTTTTTCGCAGGATGTCACCCTAAAGTCAACCCTCGTCGGAGGGTGCGCAACAGCATTCTTTCGCGTTCGGCAGGCGTTGAGGTGGTCGGAAACGGGGTCAGGGGCCGATTTGCGGTCTGAGGTGCAGCACTCCTTTCGGCCATAAATCGGTAAATTGCTACTCAAACTAAACGGGCCCTAGCCAAGGGATTGGACGACAGGAACAGACACTTGCGCCCGCACCGGAGTCAAAATCGGAAATCGTTTCCTGAATCCGTTACCCGTTACCGTGACCTCACCCCGCTCAGGGTTCCTTGGCCATCGGCCCGCGGTTTGACATAAAATCACCATCATGGCATTTTACCATCATGATCAAAACGCAGGTTCAAATCCCGGATGACTTGTTCCGCCGGGCCAAAGCCGTAGCCGCCGAGCGGGAGTGGTCGTTCGCTGAGGTGGTGCGCCGGGGGCTCGAATACATCACCGCGGTGAACCCCTCAGGCCGCACCCCCGGCAGTGAGTGGAAACTCCCGCCGCCAGAAGACTTGGGACGCTTTCTCGCGCCCGAAGAACAGTGGACGGAACTGTCCCACGACCAGCCATGATCTCGTTCGACACCAACCTGGTGATTTACGCGGCCAGCGCCAGCGCACCGGAACAACCGGCGGCGGCGGCGTTCCTTCAATCGCTGGGCAGGCGACGGGATGTGGTGGTCTGTGAACTCATGCTCGTGGAGGTCTACCTCAAGCTGCGGAATGCGCGGATCTTGAGCCAACCCCTGAACGCCGCGAGGGCTGCGGCCTACTGCACGGCGCTAAGGGCCAATAACAACTGGGCTGTGGTCGAGTCGGCCCCTGTGATGGAATCCGTGTGGGCCATGGCCGGAACGGCGGAGTTCGCCATTCGCCGCATCGTGGATGCCCGACTGGCATTGACGCTGCGCCATCACGGCGTCACCGAATTCGCCACATCCAACGTGAAGGATTTCGAGGGCTTCGGCTTCAACCGAGTCTGGAATCCGTTGGTCCCGGCGTGACACGGACAACGATTGAACCACAGAAACCGACACTCGCGCGCCTGAGCCGGAACGATTCAATTGGATCGGTTGTGCTGGCTGCGTCTTCTTCCGCAAGAGCTTCGTTGTTCACTCGTTACGGGCCTTCAATCGGCCCGCGCCTCGCTCTAGCCTCGTCTTGCGACAGAATCCGCGACGCCATCCCTTTCCTCCCAACTGAATCGTTCCGCCTGAGTCCAATTCGGAAATCGTCCCCTAACCTCGTTACTCTGACCCTGTTACCACACTGGCTGTCCTACATGAGCCGCGCAATCTGGGCAACGAACATGGCCGCTGGAACAAGAAGCGCTTGCCCCAGCAACGTGCCGACAAGGCGACTTCCGACGAGCCACACGATTGCACGACGGAACTGGGGTTCGGACACTTCGCCGGAGACAACGTCGTCGGTCATCACCGACAGATGCGGATCAATGAAGGCAAACATGAGTATCGTGGCGACACCATTGATGACGGAAGAAAGTGTGCTCGCCGTGACGCGCAACTCTGGATTGAGGCACCCGGCATAGAGCGCGGCGAAAACGCCGATTGTCCAAAGAGCAACCGCCAAGACGTTGGACCCGACAACCCAGGCGGAAACGCTCTTGCCGGAACGAAGGCTCGAGACGTTGCCGACAGCAGGCAGGCGTGCGGCATCTCGCACGTACCCGATGCCCCCTTTGAAGAGGCCGTGCATCAGCAGGCGCGGAACAGATCGATGGATCTGGAAGTGCGATACCGCCACAGCAAAGAGGCGCTGAAACATGGGTATCAAGAACGCACCGACCAGAGTGGCCAAGGTCGCTGACAACAGCAGCCAGCGGAAGTCACTCAACAGGGCCTGCGAGACGCCTTGGGAGATGTTCTCCTCGATTCGCTTGGCAAGGAATGGCCCCTGGAACGAGTTCGACGTGCGAGAAACAAGCACAAGGATGTTGAACAGCGCGAAGCAGACAGCGATTCGCCCCGTACGAACACCGGCGATGCGCACTGCGTAGGCGAGCGTGCCAATCAGGTGAATGATGAACGTCAGCGCACAGAGAACGAAGAGTTGGAGATCCATGAACCTTGCTTGTGTGCGACCTGACGGCGAAAGCCACGTGAGCGGCCCAGCATGTCCGCATTGCGAACTGACGCAGTCCGCCCGCGTTCGCTCCAGTGATTTTGTTCGGCTGTGACAAGCGGCACGTCACTCGTTTGCACGCGAAAACACTATTCGATAGAATTCCGAATCCAGTTCCCCGGGCAAGATAAACGGCTGCTGCAAAGCCGCCCCATTTCCGAGTTGCGTCGCGACATCAGTGAAAACCCATGACAGCAGATTCGTTGCCCGTTGGGGTCGATAGACAAAACCGAGCTTGGAGGTCCAACTCACATACGTCGTTCCCATAACCTGACCTCTCGTGATCTCCACAAACGGGCGGTGCGCGTGCAGCGCGAGTGGCGCTGAAATTGCAGTTGAGTTCGACGGGTCCGTGATGCGCGCCAAGATGTAGCGGTTGCCATTGATGGGCAGCGCAAGATTGAAAGTCTTTGTCGTCGTTGGCGCGGTGTCGAACTGCCCGTCGCCGTCCAGATCCCACTCGACCCTCAGCACACTCGCGCTGCTCTCGGGATCAGTGCTCGCACCGGCATCGAGCACCACGGTTTCCCCGGCCATGGGCGCCGCCGACTGAACTTTGATCGCTGGCTGGGGGGCGCGATTCGGACCGCTCGCCGGTGTGATCGTCGTGTCCACGGAGGTTTTGTTGCCAAATCGATCGAAGACGGCCAGCGAGTAGTTGTTGGCCGATCCGGCAGTGAAATAAGGGGTGCTGAAGCGCGTCGTCATACTTGTGCCAGCGAGTGGCAGTTCGCCGACAAGATCGCCGCTACGAGTCAGCCACGCCGCGACAAGACCGCTGGAATCATCGGCTGTGAAACTGATCTCGATACGCCCCGCTACGATGCCGACCGCACCACTTGTGACGCCCGTCAGCGTCGGCTTAGTTGTCTCGCCCTCGTCACTGTTGAAGTAGCGGCTCGAACTCAGCACCAACGCCGACACATACGAAAGCCGGGTGGTGTCGTTCGTATACCGGCCAGGGAAGAAATTGCCCCGCAGTCCTCGCAGACCATTGCCCATGATATTGCCGTGGAAGTTGGCATCGTTACGGAAGTCGTGGGGAAGCCCGAACGCGTGCGACAGTTCATGTGTTAACGCACCTCGCACCGAGGAACTGACACTGCTGATCGTCGTTCCTTCAAACCAGGGAAAGGTCACGTTCTGCTTGAGCGGATAAGGACCGATTTCCGCAATGAACAGGTTATCATAAGGACGATCGTCGGTGAACATGCCCGGGCTCCAGCGCGCGAGCGCGTCGCTGCCCATCATCGCGACGCCCGGGTCGGGGCCGGAGCCGAAGCTCCCGCCCAACGCGGTCCCGCCACTCACGGAACCATCCGCCGCCTGCACATGGGCTTCCGGAACGAGCAACCACACTTCTCCGGTCGTCCACGTGGTGATCCCGGCGTTGCTGGCCGCCTAGATGGTTCGACCCCAGATGTCGTCACGCAGATAAGCATCAGTTTCGGGAATATTTTTCACGTGAACCTTAGGCGTCACGCCATCGGTCTCTGTCTCGATGCGGAAGGTCTTTGCTCCAAAGCCGTGCCTTTCGAACTGGTCGCGATACCAGTCTTGGCTGTCCGTGATGATTGCCCGGATCTTTGCCACCGCGTCGGCCTGTGCGTTGCGGTTCGAAGGAATGATGTAAGCCAGGCGCACGGTTGGAAGTGCCGGAGCTGGCGACGCCTCGCGCCTTGGGGCGCGCGCGCTCGCCGGTTGAGGTGGTGGCATGTCACTGTGGTATCTGTCAGCGTAGGCTTTCAGAAACTGCCACCCCTCCATATCGGATGCGGTGGTTTCTACGCAGATCGCAGACACGACAGCGCAACAAATGAACAAGCAACGTAAGACTATACTGCTGATTTGTGTCATAACGAAGTAAGCTCAGCGACCTGGCCGCCAGAAAGCAAGGACTGCAACCGAGGCGTGATGGCCAGGTTCGCTGGGGCGCCTTGTTAGGCGACTTGGCTATGCTATTTGGCGGTTTTCTCTCGTTTTAGGATCACAATTACATGCGGATCTTTGTCCGGTCCTTGCGATGTCGCAATCAACTGCTCAACCTGGTATCCCTGCTTCAGTCGCATCTCTGTCGCTGGCATCAACGATCCGGCAGATCCGTGGTCCGCCCAATAGTCCCATGCCGGGGGCTTTACTGTGGTCGCCACGACGGTGAATACGACTAGCCCTCCTAGAAGACAGCCTAGCGCGAGACTCATGGTGTCGATTCTGTTTCTCATACTTTTGTCCTCTTGTCGGTTGATGATCGATACGGAGTTCGCTATCGCCTAACGTTGTTTAGGCCACCTAAATGCGGCCTAATCCTCCCGCCTGAACCTTTTTTGGCGGGCTGCAGTCGAGAAAGTCGACCCTTGTCGAAGTGTCCGCAACAGCATTCTGTCGGCAGACGGTGAGGCGGTCGGACATTTCGAGTCCACCTCGAAGTACATTACTTTCCAGTTCCTTCAGCGAATTGTTTTTTGACGACAACCGTGCCGCCTATGAAATCGTGAAGCGCCCGTTTTCTTCGGTTGAGCAGCACAACAAAAACCTCACTCCATATCCATACATTTTGAAAAATATCGATCGCTCGGTCCCACAACGGAGATACTTCCTGAAGTCTTGTGGTCCGCTCATCCGAGCCCAACGCGGCAACCTGCGTCCAATCCACCTGAAACATTGCCCACACCTCAGAGACCAGAACCAATAACGCGATCGCAATGTCCACGGAAGAACGCCTCCACGCTTGGTTCCAACCGATCCGGTTTCCATCGGGCCGTGTGACCCGGATGCCAACCGCCAATTTGCCGAATGTTCCTCCAAATCGAGCATGGAGGTACACTGTATACATATGCACCAGCAGGAACGGAAAAACGGAAAGAACGATGGTGAGGCTTCGATCCGATCCGTACAGATCCAAGGTCTTCATCAATGGAAACGTGACGCCAACGATGATCAGTGCGTCGATGAAGGAGGCACAAAAACGTTTCCAGAAACCGGCGTAGACCTTATTTCCATCTATCTCAAGTGGCAGAAAGTTCATGGTTTCTTTGTTCCTACATTTGTTCAACCAACCACCGCACACACTACCGCCACCCCACGGATACATTATCATTAAAGCAATGCTTTACTCCCAACGGAGGATTCTCAGTTCCATGATTTTGAGCCTGTTGAGTCGCGCTATGAACGGATAGGAGTATCCCGGGTTTGGACCGTATTCAACACGTGTCCGCACATACCTCCCAACCTTTGCTGCAAGCTTATGGGGTGTCTGTATCCTTCGGCTTACGAGCCATCATGAACATCGCATCTGCCAGCTTTTCGTGGGCTTTCACAAATCGCCACAGAAGCCGCAATACGAATATTGATACACCGATGACAAACAGATAATAAGCCACCGCAAACAGTCCGGCGAATCCCATCATGATTTGTTCCATGTTATTGTGTGTTGTTATTGTTTTGTGCCTGTCTTGTCGCTGACGATTTAAAAGTTAAGCCACGCCGACAGCGCGTGAACGGCGCGGCGGGACGGCCTGCTCGGTTCAGCATCATCGTCGTCACCCCACCCTCAACTCTTGTGAAAGCAGACGTAGACGACCGCGCCGAATGCCGTAGCCGAACCGAGCAGGCAAAACAGCACATCTACGCCGCTCGTCATCCCCATCGCCTTCACGAGGCCGACCGCGCCGGCGAGAAGGAAACCCACCATGGCGAAGCCGACCACCGTGTCGCCTTTGGAACTGCTCGTTGGCGGGATGCGCCGCGTCTGTGTGGTTGTGTTCATTGGGTCTGGGATGCTCTTGCTGCCGAACGTTGGGTGATTCAACGATGGTCTGCGAATTTCGCGTGCTGTTGGAACTGTCTCGGTGGTCGCGCTACCGCTGATTAGAGGTGGATGGACCGGGATATTGATTAGAGTTTCACCTCGATGATCAACCGGCAATCGGATTCCGTGCCCAGATCCTCCGGTGGCCAGTGGACCGGACCGTGGGACACGGTCCTTACCTAGGAGGCCATTGGGCTACACACCAGAATTCCTGGCACAGATTCAGCCTTACCCGAGCACCTCAGAGATAGGGCGATTTCTCCGAAAGCGCTCATGCGCGCCTAATGGCGAACGTTTCATCGGCCACTTCACCGCAGCCTGATTTGACCCAACTATGAAACAAGGAAACTGCGTCATCGGCTGTGGGCTCCAAAGACTAGTTGGCCCGCTTTACCGGTAGCTCAACAATCCGAACACGTTTTCCGGCCACCGTGATCAAGGCACCCTTTATCAGCGAATCCCTGAAGGTATCCAACACGTTGATTAGGTCCCCTAGGATGGCGCGGACTCGAAGATCGGATCCCCTAAACTGAATCACACTCGGACCCACTCCGTTGGTCGAATGCAAGAGCGCTCCGAAGTCCAGATCGCTGGTAAGCACCACAAAGCCCTCTCGTCGAGCCCACTCCATGATGAAACCGTCAGGCGCGTCGAGCGCACCAACCTGCGACCAATGCCAGGCTTCGATTCCCAACGCTTGAAGCTCTGCGACGAACCCCAATCCGAGGTTCATGTCGACAAGGACCTTCATGCTGATTCCAGGTGAACCTCCATCTCCTGAGACCTCCAGGAAGCGTACATAAGCGCTGCACGAATATCTGCTTCTTCAAGATACGGATACTCCGCCAGTATCTCCTGATGGGTCATGCCCGAAGCCAAGAGGCCTGTGAGCGTCCCCACGGTCACCCGCATGCCTCGAATGCACGGCTTACCACCCATGATGTTGGGATTCAGCGTGATGCGATGGATGTCTGGGAAATGCATGGTGAAGCTGTAAGCCAAGATGCGATCTCTGTCGAGGCAACACCACGGCTGCGAGCCAACTGCAACCGAACAGCTTTCGGAGAATGCGGTTTAGGCCACCCCTACCGGAGGGTGAACCGTGGAGTGGACGGTGGGACACCGTCCCTACCAAAGGGAGTGGGCCTGTCCGAGCCTCCGTCACTTCGGCGCGACGAGAACCCGAAGGCCGGACGCGGCGTTGGCGGCGCGGTACACGCGCTGGGTGGCGGGGCGGTAGTCCGCAGGCTTGGCGCGGTAGATGTCGCAGAAAGTCTGGGGGTTGCGGTCGATGTAGGGGAACCAACTGCTCTGCACCTGCACCATGATGCGATTGCCGGTGCGGAAGGTGTGGCAGACGTCGGGCATGACCCATTCGAGCCGGGTCACGCGGCCGGGCTCCAGGGGCTTCGGACGATCATATCCCTCCCGGAACTTGGCGCGCAGCGGCTCGCCACGGACCAATTGCTGGTAATGCCCCATCTCGGCCTGCGTGGGGTTGGGCTGCGGGTCCGGATGGGCGGCGGTGTACACATCGATGAGCTTCACGATGAAGTCGGAGTCGGTGCCCGTACTCGAAATGTGCAGGCTGGCGGTGATCGGTCCGGCCAGCGTGATGTCCTCGGTCAGCGGTTCGCTTTGGAACACCAGCACATCGGGCCGGCGCGCGGCGAACCGTTGATCCTCCACCATGTAGGAGCCCGGCATGCCCGTGGTGATGCGCTGGGTGAAGGGCACGGGCCGGGCCGGATCGCTCACGTACGCGTCGAAGGCACTGGCAACATCGCCTCCCGGCGGCGGCTCGAACGACAAGCGCCTGCCCGGGTGGAAATACAACGTCTTGGACACGGCATTCGTCGGGGGCCAGGCGGCCTCCTTGCGCCATTCGCACGTGCCGGTCTCGAAGACGTGGGCCTCCGCCAACGCGATGTTGGTCTGTCCCTTGAGGAACCGCCGCCAGAAGGGCAGTTCAATTTCGTTGCGATAGAACTCGGCCGTCTTGGAATGGAACGGCACCGGGCCCAGCGAGGAACCCTCGCCGCCATGCCAGCCGCCGTGCGACCACGGCCCCATGACCAAGGTGTTGAAGATGCCCGGGTTCTGCCGCTCGGTGGCGCGGTAGGTCTTGAGCGCTCCGGAAAGATCCTCGGCATCGAACCATCCGCCCACAGTCATCACCGCGGCGCGGACGTTCTTCAGGTGAGGCGTGATGTCGTGACGGGCACACCACTGGGCATTGGTGATGTGGCCGATGAGGTTGTCCCAGAAGTCGATCTTGCCCTTGTAATACCGATCGCCCAAGTCGCCCACCGCCCCGCCCCGCAAAAAGAACTCGTATCCGTCGGGCGTGCCGTAGTCGAAGGGCACGGGCTCCTGACTCAGCGGGTTCTGGAGTTTCTGCCCGAAGAAGCTGAAGAAGCCGAAGTTGTGGGCCAGCAGGAATGCCCCGCCATGCAACGTGTCGTCGCCGTCGAACATGTCGGCCACCGGGGCCTGCGGCGACACGGCCTTCAACGCCGGATGCGAATCGATCATGCCCATGGCCGCGAAGAAGCCCGGGTACGAGATGCCGTCCATGCCCACGTTGCCGTTGTTGTGGCGCACGTTCTGAACCAACCACTCGATGGTGTCCCAGGTGTCGGTGCTCTCGTCGGTGTCCTTCGGGCCGGTCTTGGTCGGCTTGTGCGGGCGGACGTCAACAAAGGTGCCCTCGGAGGCAAAGCGACCGCGCACATCCTGGCACACGAAGATGAACTTCTCGCGGACCAACCCGTCGCCGAAACCCGGATTGCGGCCGGCATCGACTGTGTACGGCTTGAGATTGTACGGGGTCCGCCTCAGCAGGATCGGGTACTGGCCGGGCTCCTTCGGCGTGTACACCACTGTGAACAAGTTCACGCCGTCGCGCATGGGGATCCTCACCTCGCGCTTGGTGTAATTGGCCTCGAACCCGCCGGAGTCGTCGGCCTTCGCCCAGGCACCGGATAGGAGCAGCAGGAGCAGGCAGAACACTCTGGCCCACACAACACGGCATTGGACACCCATGGACCGAAGACTGGCCTGCCCCCCAGGCCGAGTCCATAACGAGAGATCGCGAGGACTGCGGGAGATCACCGGGAATCACTGACTCTGGAGCACCCGGCACCCGCGTCCGACGGATCCCAAGCCCAGACTCAGGGCAGGAAGGCGTTGACCAGGGCGTTGCCGATGCCGATGAGGGCCGCGCCCGAGATCAGGCCAGCGCAAATGGGTTCGCACCCCTCCACCCACAGGTCGTGCTTGTGGGAGCCTGCGACGGCCTTGCGGCCCATCCA
>Ga0214923_10005718_pt1 | contig 14305 bp, 5 predicted proteins | sample LL1510_MetaG_FD_177993 | JGI IMG/M metagenome (GOLD analysis project Ga0214923, IMG submission 177993) | Freshwater microbial communities from Lake Lanier, Atlanta, Georgia, United States - LL-1510 | ecosystem: Environmental > Aquatic > Freshwater > Lake | place: USA: Georgia | collected 2015-10-15 | reverse complement strand
ACTACCACGTTGAATAACATCTTAAGTCAGCCTTATCCTCTGCCGGTAAGTCCAACTAATACACGTACCTATACTTTAGTTTCAGTAACGGGTAGTTGTGGGTCAGGTACTGTGTCGGGTGCAGCAGCTGTTTCCGTACAATCCCCACCCAGTGGCGTGTTGAGTGGTAGTCAAACGATATGTGCTGGATCTTCAGCTAACCTTACCGTAGCGATGACAGGAACTCCTCCTTGGAATATTCAATGGTCAGATGGAACCACTACCCAGACTGTAACTGGAATTACTGCACAGCCTTATATAATCTCGGTAACTCCGATTACCAATACGAATTACAGCTTAACTTCTATTAATACTTCTATTTGTTTGACAGGAAATAGTTCTGGAAATGCGAGTGTTACTGTACGTCAATTGGCTAGTGCAACCTTATCTGGTCAACAAAGTATATGCACGGGTGCTGGAGCGATTTTAAGTGTGAATTTAACGGGAACTACACCTTGGAATTTCTCTTGGACAGATGGTACCAACACCTTCTCACCTTCGAACTTAACTCAATCTCCTTATTTAATTTCAGTATCCCCTTCCATCCCTACTACATATTCCCTTGTGTCTGTTGGGAATGGATGTGGAGCAGGTACAGCAACTGGTGCAGCAAGCGTAGGTTTTTATTCTCAACCGAGTGCGGTTATAAGTGGCAACCAATCTATTTGCCCCGGAAACACTGCCTCACTTAGTGTTTCATTAACTGGTAATAGTCCTTGGAGTATTACCTACACTCAAGGCACATCCTCTACTCAAATCACTGGTATCACCACATCTCCTTATGTATGGCAGGTTACTCCAGGAGGAAATAGAACCTATACTTTACAATCTGTTACCAGTCAATGTTCAGGAACAGTTTCAGGTTCTGCAATTATTGCACAAGCAACGCAAATAACAGCAACCCTTTCAGGCTCACAAACCATATGTCCTGGTAGTGCAACTCAATTATCCGTAAGCTTTAGTTCAGGAAGTGCATGGCAATTAAGTTGGTCTGATGGAGGAACCACCTATACTCAAACGGGAATCACTTCTAATCCTTATTTAATTTCGATTACTCCAGTAACAGCTGCTACTTATTCCTTGGTGAATGTCTCCGGTGGAAGTTGTTCCGGGTTAGTTGGGGGACAAGCAATTCTATCTATGATACCTACTCCACAAGGAGTTTTGAGTGGTAGCCAAACTTTATGTTCCGGGAATGCAGCACAATTATCAGTTGCTTTAAGCGGATCTTCCCCTTGGAGTTTAACTTGGACAGATGGCACCACCAGTCAAACCCAAACTGGAATTACCAGTTCTCCTTATGTATGGAGCGTTACTCCCTCTTTAACCTCTACATTCCAATTAACAGGTTTAACAGCACCAGGATGTTTGGCAGGAACCTATAGTGGCAATGCGGTGATTCAAGTGAATCCTTCTCCCAGCCCAGCTACTACCAGTAGTAATCAAAGTATATGTCAAACCTCAGCCCTAATTGGGGGTAATACCCCAGTAACAGGAACGGGTATTTGGAATATCATTTCAGGTTCGGGTACTATTGCTAATACATCTATTCCTGTAACGACTGTAACCGGCTTAGGTCTTGGAGTGAATACCTTTGAATGGGTGATCACCTTGGGCAATTGTGTGAATCGAGATACTATACTTATTTATCAAGCAGTTGCTCCACCCACTGCAAATGCAGGGGTATCTCAGGCGATTTGCGGAACAACCGCACAACTAAGCGGAAGCAGTATTGGGAATGGAAATGGGCTATGGACTTTAATCAGTGGGGGAGGATTAATAAGTCAACCTACCCAAGCTCAAACTAGTATTACCGGATTAGCGATTGGCTTAAATGTAATACGCTGGCAAGTGAATAATGGCATTTGTCCGATAACTTCTGATACCATTTCAATTTATACTGCAATATCGGTTGCTCCTGCAAATGCAGGTGCAGATCAAACCTTGTGTGGAAATCAAATCGTATTATCTGCCACCTCACCCGCAGCCCCTTCCTTCGGATATTGGCAAGCACCTGGATTGCCTGTAATCTTTGTAGATAGTACCCTTTCAAATACTACTGTTTCCGGTTTATCCTTAGGGTTAGATACTTTATTATGGATTACCGTAAATGCTGGATGTGTGGATTCTGATACGGTTGTTTTCAATCGGGAGTTGCCTCCAGTAGCAGGATTTAGCTATACACAGTTTGGGTTTGATGCCTCTTTTGTGAATTTAAGTTCGAATGAACTGCAATGGAATTGGCAGTTTGGCGATGGACAAGGAAGTACTTTATCGCAACCCCATCACACTTGGCAACGAGCAGGAACTTATGTGGTAACTTTAATTGTAAGCAATGCCTGTGCTTCGGATACTTTAATAGATACCTTGATAATTGGGGGCGTGTTAACAGATCCTCTGATTTCAGAGGCAAAGTGGGAGATCTTCCCCAATCCTGCCCAAGATAAAGTAGAGGTTCGATTGCAGGTTGAACAATCTGAAAATTATAGTATCAAAATTTATGATGCTTTAGGAAGATTAGTGTTGGATACTCCTGCTGAACTTGTTGCTCAAGAAAAAAGTTGGCAACTCAATATTGGGGAATGGACCAAAGGAGCTTATCAAGTAGTGCTGTATAATTCACAAAAAACTCAGGTTAAATTACTTTGGGTCGAATAGATTTGAATAATTTACCCCTCTTGAATTGTTAAGCCAAAGTTAAATTTTCACTATAGCTAAGGGCATAAGCGTGTTATACTGGGCTTTTGAAAGATCCTGAAAATCTTCATTTTCAATTTTTATAAAATATCCTACCTTTAGATACCTAATTTTTGAATTCATGAAAAATCTACTTCGACTTTTCGCCTTTTTAGTATTGTTAAGTACCCTTCAACCTGTTTTAGGAAATGGGATTGTGGTGAATAGTGTTTCTTTACAGGGACAGAATATTACCAACCAAACCTGGCAGGTTCAATTTAATCTTACCTGGAATAACTCTTGGAGAGATGGGGTTAATTATGATGCTGCTTGGATTGTAATCAAGTTTAGGGTTAATAATGGGCAATGGCGACATGCTACTTTACGTCAGGTAGGTTTTGTAACCGGTACGGGTACTGGAACGGAGTTAAGGATTGCTCCTGATAGTATCGGTGCGATAGCGAATCGGAATTCCTCAGGCGCAGGTACCTATGCGGTAACAGGGATGCAATTACAATGGCATTATGGGGTGAGTGGGGTATTAAACACTGACTTGCCTCAAGTAAGAGTAATTGCCATGGAGATGGTTCAAATTCCTCAAGGACCTTTTGCAATTGGAGATGGGAATGGTTCTTCTGAATCTCAATCTGCTTTAGGGGTTGCGGATAATAACTATTATGTGGTAACTACTGAATTGTCGCCTCCTTTGCGGGCAGATGGTACTTTTTCAACCGGAAATAACATTACTCGTATTGATGGAGATGGAGGAGTAGATAATGATGGAGATGGAGTAATTGATAATACAGGCTTTCCAGTGGGATATAATTCATTTTTCATGATGAAGTATGAAATTACCCAAGAGCAATACGCTGATTTTTTAAGTATGATTATTTCATCCCAAGCCGCTGCAAGGTTTATGGGGCAGTATAATCAGTTTAGGAATAGAATAACCTTGTCTGGGGGATCTTACTTCACTGATCGGCCAGATCGTTCTTGTAATTTTTTATCGTGGATGGATGGATGTGCTTATGCAGATTGGGCTGGTCTTCGACCCTTTACAGAAACCGAATATGAAAAAGCTTGCCGTGGGCCAATTGCTCCTGTGCTAAACGAACTTGCTTGGGGTAGTACATCTATTAGCCCACCATTTAATGGTACCGGTCAAGGAAATATGCTTACCGTTAACGGTACTGAAGATGGAACTGAAATCGCCAGTAGTACTGCTAATAATGTGTATTTAATGTACGGTACTAGTTGTTGGAATACCTTGTATGCCAATGATGGTACTGTTGTGGCGGGACCGGTTCGGGTAGGGCTTTTTGCGGAAAATGGTTCTACCCGCAGCACAGCAGGTTCTTCTTATTATGGGGTAATGGATTTAAGCGGGAATATGTCGGAGCAAATGGTATGTATTACCAATTCTACTGGGCGAATATTTAATGGATTACATGGCAACGGAGTAATAACCACTGGGGGTAGTCCAGGATGTGCGGATGTTGCAAACTGGCCTGGGCTTAGTGGGGGTGCGGTAACCGGTGCGAGTGGGGCAGGGATCAAATGGACTGATAATCTTACTTTAGTAGGAGGATGTAGTACCGGATCATTACCAGGTAATAACTTATCCTATCAAGCAATAAGTTTTAGAAGCCAAAATGAAAGTGGACAAACTGGAAGAAGCTTGTTTGTAGGCTTTCGTTGTGCTCGTACCCAATGGTGGTAAACAAGTTTATAAACGAATTTATTAAATTCTAATCTCGTGTTTACCACTCTCCTCAGGTGTACATTCTGGTTGATGTTAGGATTGGGAATCAACTCCCTCCTGGCTCAAACTATGATTGTATATAGTCCGAATGGAGGAGAAGTGTTTGAATCGGGTGGGGCAATGTCCATACGATGGGATTATGCGTCAGCCAACACAGTTCAGATTGCATTCTCTACAGACAACGGATCTACCTGGGCGAATGTAGGAACCGCACCCGGGAATGCATCCTTTTTTAACTGGACAAGTATTACTGCCTCTAATTCTACTACCTGCAGAATCAGGGTTTTTGATATCTCCCAACCTTTATATACGGATATTAGTAATGCTTCTTTTACAGTTCTGCCTGCGCCTTCCGTGCAGTCCGGTAAATACAGTGGGGGAAGTTATGATGGATATATAGCTGGGATTAGTGGTAATCCAGTTCAGGTAAATAGTCCGAATGGAGGAGAGATCTTTATGGTCGGAGGAACAATGTCTATTCGATGGAATTACTCCTCTTTAAATAATGTCCAGATATCCTATAGTACTGATAATGGTTCTAACTTTTCTTCTGCGATAGCCACGGTTTCTGCTTCTTCCGGATTTTATAATTGGACGAGTATTGCTAATGCACCAGGCCCCAATTGGAAAATTAGAGTGGTAGATGCAGTCACCCCAAGTATTGGGGATACGTCTGACTTGGTATTTACAGTAATCGCCGATCCTGGAACGAATGTAAATAAGTATTCTGGAGGAAGTTATGATGGATATAGTTCTGTGATGACAAATCCTTTGCGGGTATTAAGTCCCAATGGGGGCGAGGTGTTTGAAGTAGGAGGGGCTATGTCTATTCGCTGGGATTATGCCAGTTTGAATAATATCTCCATTGCTTATAGTACCGATAATGGTTCTAACTTTTCTAGTGCCATTGCTACGGTTCCTGCCTCCAGTGGATATTTTAATTGGACCAGTATTGCCAATGCTCCATCTGCGCAATGGAAGATTAGAATTTGGGATGTAACTCAAACTTCGATTGCAGATACATCGGATGTAGTCTTTACGGTATTAGCAACCCCAACACTTCAAGCTGGAAAATTTTCGGGAGGTTCTTACGATGGGTATAGTTCGGTAATGACGAATCCTTTAAAGGTATTAAGTCCCAATGGGGGAGAGGTATTTGAAGTAGGTGGGGCTATGTCTATTCGTTGGGATTATGCAAGCCTCAACACCATAAGCATTGCGTATTCTTCCGATAATGGCTCCAATTTTTCGAGTGCAATAACTTCTGTACCTGCCAATAGTGGATATTTTAATTGGGGAAGCATTGCCAATGCGCCAAGTACCCAATGGAAAATAAGAGTTTGGGATGTGTTAACCCCTTCCATTGCCGATACCTCTGATTTGGTGTTTACGGTGAATGCTAGCCCGACACTTCAATCTGGTAAATATGGTGGAGGGTCGTATGATGGGTATGCCACACAAGTATCTGGAAGTCCTGTCACGGTATTGTCTCCGAATGGAGGAGAGACCTATTACACTGGGGGTACCATGTCAATTCGCTGGAATGCGTTTGGCATTTCTAACGTTAGGTTATCTTATTCCACGGACAATGGAAGTACGTTCTCTGCCATCGCAACGGTAGCTGGAAATACGGGTTTCTATAATTGGGCATCCATCGCAAATGCTCCTTCTTCCCAATGGATAATACGTATTCAAGATGATTTAAATCTTACAGTGTTAGATTTGAGTGACGCAGTTTTTACGGTATTAACCCAACCTACTTTAAATGCCACACGATATTCAGGGGGATCTTATGATGGATATGCAAAGGCAGATACTCTGTTAAATTGCTTATATGCCCAAGCGAATTTATCTGGGAATACTAATTTTTGTTCGGGTGGATCTGCAACGATGTCTTTGGATTTAGGAGGAGCACCTCCTTGGAATTTTACTTATACTGATGGAACTTCTTCCACTTCAGTAACGGGAATATCTACAACCCCCTTTACCTTTTCGATTACTCCCGTAGGTAGTAGAACCTATACGGTAACTACCATTAGCAATGGATGTGGATCTAATACTGGCTCAGGTCAAACGACTGCAACATTGGTCTCTATCCCTGCGATAAGTATTAGTGGAACACAAACCATTTGTTCCGGAGGAGTAGCACAATTAAGTGCGGTGTTAACTGGTGGAGGTTCTCCTTGGGCGATTAGCTGGACTGATGGAACGACCCCAGTATCCATCTCCGGAATCACTTCAAGTCCTTATGTATTTACGGCAACTCCCTCTATCCTATCCACCTATTCACCATTATCCGTATTTAGTGGATGTGCTGGAACCTTAGGAAGTACTGCAGTAGTAACCTTGTTCGCTCCACCCACTGCTCAAATATCCGGAAGCCAAACCATTTGTGCAGGAGGCTCAACAACCTTATCGGTTCAATTATCCGGAGCAAGCCCTTGGCAAATAACGTATTCCAATGGCACAAGCAATCAACAGGTATCAGGGATTACTACCAACCCTTATGTATTATCAGTTACCCCCATCGTTAACACTACCTATACCTTAACCCAAGTGACCAGCAATTGTGCGGGTAGTGTATCCGGTTCAGGTACTGTCACCGTTAGTGGAGCATTAACTGCTACCTTAAGTGGAACCCAGTCTATTTGTCCGGGGAATGCTGCGCAACTGACCACAACCTTTACCGGACTTTCCCCTTATGCGCTTACTTGGACAGATGGCACTACTCCCGTTACTGTCACGGGAATCACCACTTCTCCTTACTTATTTACGGTTACTCCAACGAATACCCGAACCTATCAACTTGTTTCTGTTAATTCCGGAATTTGCAGTGGGGGAGGAGTATCAGGCAATGCAAGGGTAAATGTATATCCTGTGCCTACGGCACAAATGAGTGGAGCACAAACCTTGTGTGCGGGTAATCCGGCCAATTTAAGTATCGCCTTAACTGGAACAGGGCCTTGGCAAGTTACCTGGACGGATGGCACTACCCCTCAAACCCAAACGGGCATTACCGCTCAACCTTATCTATGGACGATCACCCCTGCCAATACCACTACCTATCAACCTCAATCTGTATCTGACGTATGTAGCGGAACGGTATCTGGGAATCATGTAGTATCTGTTCAACCCATTCCTACAGTAACCTTATCTGGAAATCAAACCCTATGTGCCTTTGCCCCAGCTACCTTAACTTTTGGCTTAACCGGTATTGGTCCTTGGAATCTTACTTGGACTGATGGTACCTCTGTAGTTTCTCAAACTCAAATCACTTCCCAACCTTATCAGTGGACTACAACTCCTTTAACCACTAGAACCTATAGTCTTCAATCCCTAAGTACTTCAGTATGCAGTTCGGGAAGCCTAACAGGACAAGCCATTACTACTGTATTAAGTTCTCCTACTGCCACCCTAACTGGAGCACAATCTATATGTGCGGGTAGTGCAGCATCTCTTACTGTTCAACTTACCAGTAATTCTCCTTGGTCTTTCACCTATACGGATGGAACCACTCCCGCAACCATTACGGGAATAACTTCACAACCTTATATCTTATCCGTTACCCCAACTTCCACCCGAACCTATACCTTAACCCAAGTAAGCAATAGCTTATGCGCAGGTTCTGTTAGTGGAAGTGCAAGGGTTCAAGTGGATCCTACTCCTATTGCCAATTTAACGGGATCTCAAACCATTTGTGTAGGAAGTAGTGCTAATCTTTCAGTAGGTATAACCGGAACATCTCCCTATCAAATTGTATATTCGGATGGTACTACTAATACAACCCTAACTGGAATAACGCAATCTCCTTATGTAGTATCCGTTACTCCTACGATTACTACCACGTATTCTCTAAATGCTATCAGTTCTGTAGGTTGTTCTTCCGGAATCTTTAGTGGAACCCCTGTTATTACTGTGTTGCCTTTACCTACTGCCACTGGATCTGGAAATCAAAATATATGTATTGGCAATTCAGCAACCTTATCGGTTGCGCTTACTGGGAATTCACCTTGGAATGTTACTTACTCCAATGGAACAGCTTCTGTTACTATGTCTGGAATCACCAGTAACCCTTATCAATGGAATGTTACTCCAACCATAACCTCTACTTATATAATAAACAATGTTACTAATTTATGTGGAGCTGGAACGGCTGCTGGTTCTCAAATCATATCAGTTAATCCATTGCCTACCGCTGCGATTAGTGGAACTCAAACTTTATGCGCAGGAAATTCTGGAGTATTAACTTTTACCTTAACCGGAAGTGCGCCTTGGAATGTTACCTATTCGGATGGTATTACGCCTACCACCTTAAGTTCTTTAATTGCTACCCCGTATACCTTAACCGTTACGCCAAGTGTATCCAGAACCTATACCATTACGCAGGTTTCAGATGCTTTTTGTTCAGGGACTGGGTCAGGGTCTGCGTTACTAAATGTATTGCCTTTACCGACGGCCACTATTTCTGGAAGTCAATCTATTTGTTTAGGTTCTTCAGGCTCCTTATCCGTTCAATTTACGGGAGGAAATCCATGGCAAATGACTTGGTCAGACGGGACTACTTCAACTGTGGTAACTGGAATCACTCAAAGCCCTTATGTATGGCAAGTAACGCCTACTGTTTCAACTACCTATTCCATTCAGCAGGTAAGTAATTTCTGTGGAAGTGGAACCTTCTCTGGCAGTGTAAGTATGAACGTGAGAGGCATTCCTACGGCTAGTATGTCGGGAAGCCAAACGATTTGTCCTGGTAATGCTGGAGGTTTAAGCATTACCCTTTCTGGTGCTGCTCCTTGGGCACTTACCTATTCTGATGGCTTCTCTTCTTATTCAGTTGCAGGGATTACTGCTTCCCCTTGGGTAATATCTATATCTCCCATTGCCACGCGCACGTATACCTTAACCTCAGTAACGGATCAATGTTCAGGTACGGTTAGTGGACAACAACTGATATATGTGAACCCAGTACCTACTGCTAATATTAGTGGAACCCAAACGATATGTCAAGGAAACACAGCGCAACTTAGTGTGCAATTTTCAGGAACCCCAGCTTGGAATATCACTTGGACCGATGGGGTTACCAATACGGTAATTACCGGAATCACCAGTTCTCCTTATTTGATTGCCTTAACGCCAACCACCACAAGAACCTATCAGCTATTACAAGTATCTGCAGGATGTGTAGGAACCTTTACCGGTAGTGCTACTGTGCAGGTAGATCCTATATCAAGTGCAGTGTTGAGTGGTGGGCAAACCATTTGTGCCGGAAACTCAACCCAGCTTACTGTGCAATATACTGGATTACCTCCTTGGAATTTAGTCCTTTCAGATGGAACCAATACTTATCCATTTACAGGACAAACAAATACGCCGCACCTCATTAATTTAACCCCAACGGGAAGTGTAACTTATCAACTTCAATCGGTAAGCAATGCTTGTGGAACTGGGGCAATCTCTGGTCAGGCGTTAATCCATATGGATCCTTCCCCTTCCTTAGCGCAGGCAGGATCGAATCAGCAAATCTGTGGGGATAGCGTATTGTTAGGAGCTATTCCTCCTACCCAGGGCACTGGAATATGGACTGTGTTGAGTGGTACTGGAAGCTTAACTTCTCCTACTACTCCGGTTACTGCATTAACCGGGCTTACCCAAGGTCAAGATACTTTGGTTTGGACCACTACTTTAGCTACTTGTAGCTCTAAAGATACTTTGCTGATTAGGTCTTGGCATTTACCAGATACTGCTAATGCAGGAACTTGGAGAATGGTATGTGGTACGAGCGATACCTTATTTGCCCTTCCTACCGTGTGGGGGACTGGTACATGGATACTCATTGCCGGGGGCGGAACCCTCACGCAGCCTCAACAACCTATCACTACGGTTAGTGGACTTTCCCCGGGACAAAACCTCTTTTTATGGAGAGTTCAAAATGGAGTTTGCCCAGCCTCTACCGATACCGTTAGTATCATTAGTTATAATGGAGTTAGCCCCGCAATAACTTCCGGAGATCAAACTTTATGTGGTAATACCATCCAAGTAACTTCTACGCTTCCCACGATTGGTACGGGAGTATGGCAGATTGTGTCGGGCCCTGGTCAGATTGCAGGGCCAATCAGTGGTTCTTCTGCCACAATTAATTTCTTAGTGCCCGGACAACTTACCACCTTAGCTTGGACGATCACCAATGGCGCGTGTATTAGTGAAGATACCCTTGTACTGACGCCACTACCTTTGCCTACCGCTGCTTTCACTTGGCAACAATTTGGTATGGATGCAGATTTTGATGGAAGTACCTCTAGTTATACGCAATCCTGGGTTTGGGATTTTGGAGATGGAGATACCAGTCATTTATCTTCTCCGCATCATACCTGGCTTTCCTCAGGTCTTTACCCAGTTACCTTAATTGCTTTTAATAGTTGTGGAACGGATACCCTAATCCAATGGCTTACTATTATTGGCGATAGCCGAGATGATTTATGGGAAGGAAGTTTTTATTTATATCCGAATCCCTCTTCCGGAAAATGTACGCTTAAATATTGGCCGGAAGATGCTGCTGTAAAAGGAACTATTCAACTCTCAAATGCGCAGGGCGTTGTGTTGCAAACTTTACCTTTTGTAGGAGAAGTGAATCAGATGCTTGACTTAACATCCTATGCACGGGGCATCTATTGGGTTACCTTGAATACGCCCTCAGGTAAATTAACCCGTAAACTCACAATATATTAATTTTACTTTTCTTTCGTTTGAAGGATTAGATTTTACCTATGAAAAGATACCTTTTTATTATAGTTTCTTGTTTCTTTTTCCTTCAAGGAAACGCCCAGATGATTTTTACTGAGGGGAATTGGAATACAGTTGTTGCCAAAGCCAAGGCGGAAAAAAAATATATCATGGTGGATGCTTATACCGATTGGTGTGGGCCCTGTAAGCAAATGGCTAAAAACATTTTTCCCTTACCTCAAGTAGGAGATTTCTACAACAAGAATTTTATTAACTATAAATTGAATATGGAAAAGGGAGAAGGGGTTGATTTTGCTCGCAACTTTCAAGTAGGGGTGTATCCTTCTTATCTCTTCTTCGATTCCAATGGAACCTTAGTTCATAGAACTGTAGGATATAAACAAGGCCCTCAGTTTATTCAAGATGGGGCGGCAGCGTTAGACACTACGAAGCAATTGGTAACTAATATAAAAAAATACCAATTTGGACAAAGAGATAGTGAAACGTTATACAATTTAGCTTTAGGATTGGCAAATGCTGGGGCTAGAGATGAGAGTATCGAAAATGCTTATCTATTTTCCTTATCCCCCGCTCAGTTGATTACTGAAAAAAATTATAAGTTCTTAGTTCAAACCAACGGAGGATATAGAAGTAAGACCTTCCGCACTATCCTGGAGAATCGAAAAGCATTTCAACAGATGATGGGTGGAAGCGAAGTAGATCAATTTTTAGGGGAAAACTTATTTCGAGCTGTTCAATATGCGGGAGGAAATCGAATGACAAGTTTGAAAGATTCTATTGTAAAAGATATCGAAGCTTACTTTGATAGTCCGGTTAAGGATCAATATTTATTATATTCTACGATGTTGATGTTAGGATTTGAGGCTGATCGTGGGCCGTATTATAAAGTGATGACTCAATATTTAAATTCCTATGGTCAATCGGATGCTAAAACCTTACAAGCTTATGCAGGAGAGATTATACAATCTACTTCAGAAGACGACCGTCAACAGGGCGTAAAATGGGCACAACAAGCTGTGAAGTTGGAAGCTACCGTGGCTGCCTATGAGGTGTTGGCAACCGTATTGTTAAAAACGGGAGACAAAGTGGCAGCGCGCAAAGCAGCTGAAAGTGGTTTAGCTTTGGCGACTGAAAAAGGAGCAGATGAAACTGTTTTCCGCGAGGTGTTACGTCAAGTACAACCTTAAAGAAATAATAAACCTGATTATAATTTTTAGGAATGTACTACGCCCATGGAAGAGAATTTTTTAATTCTTTTCTGGATGAGTACTTCGGTTTCCTTAGCTTTTAAGGTTTTCAGATCTTTTAGAATAATGTTTCGAACATTTTTATAAACCGTTTCAGGATCTTTATGGGCTCCTCCTAAAGGTTCTTCAATAATACCGTCAATTATTTTAAGATCAAGATTATCTTGAGCCGTAAGTTTTAATGCTTCGGCAGCCTTTTCTTTTTGTTCCCAAGAACGCCATAAGATAGAAGAGCAGGATTCAGGCGAGATTACAGAATACCAGGTATTCTCCAACATATATACTTTATCTCCAATCCCAATTCCTAAGGCTCCTCCTGAGGCTCCTTCCCCAATCACGATACAGATCACGGGCACTTTTAAGATGGACATCTCAAGCAGGTTGCGCGCTATGGCTTCTCCTTGTCCTCTTTCTTCGGCTTCTAATCCTGGATAAGCTCCGGGAGTATCAATCAGCGTAACAATAGGTTTGTTAAACTTCTCCGCCATTTTCATTAGGCGTAAGGCTTTTCGATAACCTTCAGGATTTGCCATCCCGAAATTTCTGAGTTTACGGCTTTTGGTATCTCTCCCTTTTTGTTGGCCGATGATCATTACAGTTTCATGCCCGATTCTACCGAATCCTCCTACCATAGCTTTGTCGTCGGCGAAGGAACGATCGCCGAATAGTTCTACAAATTCTTCGGTGATCCCTTGAATATAGTCGAGTGTATAAGGGCGTTCGGGGTGGCGACTCAGTTGAACTCGTTGCCAACGGGATAGGTTGCCATATATCTGGGTTTGGAGTTCGAGTAATTTGGTTTCCATCTCAGCGATAGGGCCTGAGAGGTCAATTTTACTAGATTCTCCAGTATTCTTGAGTTCTGTAAGCTTTTGCTTCAGCTCAACGATAGGTTTTTCAAAATCAAGTTCGATTTCCATTTGCGTTTTAGGCAGGTAAAGATACGAAAAGCAGTAGAAAATGGGATTTAAATAAATATAACTGAAATTCAGTAGGTTAATAAGAGGTAGAACAATTTTCAGGGATAATATTATGTGGGTTCAATGGGGATTTGTAGTTTTGCATGCTCAAAATGGTTCGGTAGTTCAGCTGGTTAGAATACATGCCTGTCACGCATGGGGTCGCGGGTTCGAGTCCCGTCCGGACCGCAAGAAAGCTTCACAATTGTGAGGCTTTTTGCATTATGGGCATCCCTGCCCTTGCAGGCGTCCCGCGTGCAAGGATAAAATGGGATAAGTTGTTGTTTTCGTCAAGGCCTTTATTGTTGCAGGCGAGGAACCATTGAACCCTTTCGCCCTTGCAGGCGTCCCCGCCTGCAAGGATAAAATAGGATAACATGTTGTTTTCGTCAAGGCCTTTATGGTTGCAGGCGAGGACGCCTGCAACGGCGGGGTTGGTTGTTTTCGTCAAGGTCTTTATTGTTGCAGGCGAGGAACCATTGAACCCTTTCGCCCTTGCAGGCGTCCCCGCCTGCAAGGATAAAATGGGATAAGTTGTTGTTTTCGTCAAGGCCTTTATGGTTGCAGGCGAGGACGCCTGCAACGGCGGGGTTGGTTGTTTTCGTCAATGTCTTTTTGTTGCAGGCGAGGACGCCTGCAACCGCGGGGTTGGTTGTTTTCGTCAAGGTCTATTTGTTGCAAAGCTAAAGGACGCCTGCAACGGCGAGGTTGTTTTTATTATATCCCCGAAGGGGATAAATGTTTATAGCTAAACGAGCCCCCCATATATCTAGCGACGCCGGAGGCGTCGCTTTAGTTTACCCCCTTAAGCTAAAAAATCCTCATTTTTACACATGTGAAAGCACCTGCGATAACTCCGGAAGCAACAAACCAAACTCCGG
>Ga0214923_10005717_pt1 | contig 14311 bp, 9 predicted proteins | sample LL1510_MetaG_FD_177993 | JGI IMG/M metagenome (GOLD analysis project Ga0214923, IMG submission 177993) | Freshwater microbial communities from Lake Lanier, Atlanta, Georgia, United States - LL-1510 | ecosystem: Environmental > Aquatic > Freshwater > Lake | place: USA: Georgia | collected 2015-10-15 | reverse complement strand
TTTAGATACATAAATTTTCCTTTAGTTTTAATTTCATCAATAGTAGTTGGTAGTTTATTAATTAATTTTTTATAAAGTTTAAATGGTCCGTGAGTTTTATATCTACCCTGCAATATATTAATTTTCAATAGTTCATGATTATTTATTTTTTTTTTTATAAAATCCGAATATAATTTAACTTCAACTATTTCAGGCATTAAATTAATATATAAAATTTATTATTTGAAGAGTATAATATATAATAATCATTTATAATATTTACTATAAAGTTAATAATTAACCTTTGTTTTTTAAATGTATCAGTTTTATGGTAAATATTATAAATGATTATTATATATTATAGTTATGACTAAAAATAAATATATTTGTTATTGTGGTGCAATATTAATAAAATATGATAAAAAACATGAAGTAACAAAAAAACATACTGAATATATAAAATCTACTATAGAAACTAATAAAATTACAATGAATACTAATCAATTATTATTTATTAATAGTGATATTAAAAATTGTATTGTTTTAGGAAATCCTGGTTGTGGAAAAACAAAAACAATTATTGAATATTGTATTGATAAATATAATAAAAAATTAATTAAAAGTAATAACAATTTTTTAATTATATCATTTTCAAAAAAAGCACAAATAGATTTTATTAAACGTGGTAAATTATCTACACAACCTAATTTATTTACTAATACAAATGTTAAAACAATTCATTCATTAGCAAAATCAATATTTGATAAATTATTTAATAAAACATCAAATACTATAAATACAATAATTTTAGCTACCTATAAAAATTTATTAAATAATTATGATGGTTTAATTAATGTATATTCATTAAATAAGTGTTCATTTATTATTATTGATGAATCACAAGATATTAATGAAAATCAATATAATTTAATTAAATTAATATCAACAATTTTAAAAATACCGTTAATTTTGGTTGGCGATCCCAATCAGAATATATATCAATTTCAAGGTGGGACAGATAAATTTTTAATGAATCATGTAAAAGATAATATATTTTACTTGACACACAATTATAGGTCTACTAAACAAATTATACAATTTTGTAATTATATGAGACCATATAATTATTTACCACGAATGATTTCGGGTAAAAATACAAATAATTCAAAACCATTAATTTATTCTAATACTATCGATAATATATTAGAACATATTAAAAATGAATTAATTAACAATGAATATAAATTACACGACATTGCTATTATTGGTCCAGTTAAATTATCTAAACCAAACAGCAATGGATATGCAAGTATTGGGTTACAATTAATTTGTAATTATTTAGAAAAAGAAAAAATTAAATTTGTAAAACATTTTAAAGATCCAGAAAATAAAGAATTTAATAGTAAAGAAGATTTTGAAATAAAAGAAAATCATGTTAATATTATAACATCACATGGTAGTAAAGGTCTTGAATTTAAAAAAACATTAGTTATAAATTTTCATTTTAATACTTATTCTAGAAAACCAACAGAAGATGAATATATTAAATTTAAATATTTATGGTATGTATCACTTAGTAGAGCAATGGAAAAATTAATAATTTATGTTGATACTACTAAAAAAATATTTCCAGAAATATTTAATATACCAAAAAAATTATATATTACAAATAATAAAATTGATTTTTTTGAACACGAATTTAAAAATGAAGAAATTCAAAATATGTATTATATAACAAAAATACTAAATGATAATAATTATTTTAATGAAAATACATTTTTTGAATTTAATAAATTATTTAAATATGTGATTCAAAAAGAACAATTATTTGATATAGATAATTCAGATATATTTGAACATGATAAATATGCCTGTTTATATGGGTTGTTTATTGAAAAGTTATTTATATTTTATTACTATAAAAATAAAGATGATATAGTAACTTTAATTAATATTTATAAAAATAAATTAAATAATATTTTATTTGTAAATAAAAAATATACTAAAATTTATGAAAAATTAAAAAATAAAAATATCATTGATAATTATTATAACTTATGTTATGATACTATAGATAAAACTAAATTATCTGGTGAAGAAAATGATTTTATTTTATATTGCTATGATAAAATAAAATCAAATATTATAACTATTTATATAAAAAATGATGTATTTAATTATGATAAAAATTATTTAATTAATTTATATGATTTATTGTTATTAAATTTTAATGAAAAATATATTTTTGATATTGTACTATATTTTTATCAAATTGAAAATGAATGTAACTATATATTAAATTATAATTTTACACAACATTTAAAATCACTAGAAAAATATTATATACATTTAGATGAATTATCAAAAAAATGTAATAATTTTCAATTTAATATTTATAATAAACATACTAATATGGAATTATCAGGTGAAATTGATATATTACATAAAGATCAAATTATAGAATTAAAATTTATTAATTCCATAAATGAAAAACATATAATACAAACATTATTATATTATAATAATTACAGTATTAATTGGAGCATAAAAAAAAATTTAGAAATTTGGAATTTTAAGGATGGTTATAAATATATTATAAATTTTGATGATAATAGTACGTGTTGGGATTTAAATTGTTTTATTTGTAAAACATTAAAAATAAAAATGACAAATAATATATTTATGTTAGATTTAGAAACTAATACTAAAGATATATCTATGGATTTTACTGAACCATCTAATACTGAAATTATTGATAGATTTGTTTATGAATATAATTTAAATTATGTTATTTCAGATGGATTAATTAAAAATATTTTACCATTAACTACAACCCATATTAATGGCATAACAAAAAATAATTTAATTAATGCTGATGATGATTTAACAAACTTTAAATATGATATGGATAAAATAATGTTATATTGTGATAAACCACTTTTTATTGGTCATAATATAAAAAGATTTGATTTACCAATATTATTTTATTATGAATTATTAGATAAAAATAAAATAAATATATTAGATTCAATGTATTTTATTCATTTATTTGTACATGATAAAATTATATCAAAAAAATTAATTGATTTATACAACTTTATTTTTCAAACTAATATTAAACAAACACACCGTGCAAAAGGTGATACAATGTTAATTGTTGATATATGTAAAAAACTTGATTTACAATCAAAAGACTTAATTAAAATGTGTGATATAGATGGTTTTCAATAGTTCATGATTATTTATTTTTTTTTTTATAAAATCCGAATATAATTTAACTTCAACTATTTCAGGCATTAAATTAATATATAAAATTTATTATTTTATAAATAATATTAAATGGACGATATTACAAAAATATATCAAAAGTATAAATTAAAACCTTCTAATCAAAGTATGAAAGAAATATGCTATCCTACTAAATATAATTTACAACCACAACAAAAATTTTTACCAGAATATTTATGGGATAATAAAAAAACAATAAATGGTTTATTAATTTATCATCGTATAGGTTCCGGTAAAACTTGTACTGCAATTAATATAGCCGAAAAATTTAAAAAAAATTATAATATTATGATAGTATTACCGGCAGCGTTAATTGGTAATTTTAGAGATGAATTATTATCAAATTGTCCGGGTGATAATATTTATATTAAAGATAATGAAAAAAAATTATTAAATAATTTAGATTTTAAAAGTAAAGAATACAAAGAATTAAATAATAAAATAGATGAACGAATTGAAAAATATTATAAAATATTATCATATCATAAATTTATTGATCTAGTTCAGGATAAAAAAATAAAATTAGGTAATACTTTATTAATTATTGATGAAATACAAAATATGATATCTATGACTGGTACATTTTATAAAACTTTAAAATCAATTATTGATAAAACAGACAATACATTAAAATTATTTTTATTATCAGCTACCCCAATGTTTGATAAACCTAGTGAAATAGCATTAACTTTAAATTTATTAAGACCAATTGATCCTTTACCTATTGGTATTGATTTTAATAATAATTTTTTAAAACCAGTTAGTACTGATAATGGAACTAATTATAAAATTATAAATATGAATTTATTTAAAAAATTAACTCAAAATATGGTATCCTATTATAGAGGTGCTCCACCAAAAGCATTTCCAGAGTTAGAATTAAAAATAACAAAATGCAATATGAGTAATTTTCAATATAAATCATATTTAACAGCATTAGCTAAATATGATGATAATATTAAGGGTTCGTTCAAAGATGTTGATATTTTAAAATTACCAATTGGATTTTTTTTAGGTCCCCGTATTATATCTAATATAGCTTTTCCTAATAAAAGTATTGGGGATGTGGGTTATGCATCTTTTAAAGATGATAAATTAAAAAATATAAAAAATTATTCTATCAAATTTTATAAAATTTTAAAAAAAATTAAAAAATCAGAAGGTCCTATATTTGTTTATAGTAATTTTAAAGATGTTGGTGGATTAAAATCATTTATAAAATTTATTGAATACAATGGTTATAAAGATTATAAAACATTTGGTGAAAATACTAAAACTTTTGCTGTTTGGTCGGGTGATGAAACCCATCAATTAAAAGAAGAAATTAAACATATTTTTAATCAAAAAGAAAATAGTAATGGCTCTAAAATAAAAATAATATTAGGATCACCTTCTATTAAAGAAGGGGTTAGTTTATTAAGAATAGAACAAATTCATATATTAGAACCCTATTGGAATTTATCTAGAATAGATCAAATAATTGGTAGAGGGATCCGTTTTTGTTCTCATAGAGATTTACCTAAAAATAAACAGATTGTAAAAGTATTTTTATATTTGGCAACTCATAAAGATGAAGAACAAACAATCGATCAATATATATGGAACCTAGCTAAAAATAAAAATAAAATTATAGAACAATTTGAACATGCATTAAAAGAAAATGCAATTGATTGTAAATTATTTTATGAACGTAATTATTATGATACTGATGAAAAAAAATTAATTTGCAATATTTAATAATATTTATTTTAAATTATTTTTTTATAACTTATAATAATAATATGTTATCAGAAAATAAAATTAATATGATAATCATTTCTCTGCTACTAATAATTATAGTAATTTTAATTAATAATAGTATAAAAAATCGTGAAACTTTTGATACACAATGTAATAACGGTCAATGTTTTACTTGTAGTAATAATCATAACTATAGAAAACAATATTGTTCTGATAATCCAGTTACTAGAATATGTCCTGATGGTTATACATTAAATAACGATACCAAATTATGTGATAAAAAAGTAATGTATGAAAATAAAGAATATATTAAAACTGCACGTCCATTAATGGAATGTAATAAGAATGAATTACAAATAGGTGATACTTGTGTAACTGATTCACAATATACTTTTGATCCTAAATATACATAAATTAATTTTAAATATACATAAATTAATTTTGATTTTAAATATACATAAATTAATTTTGACTATTAATTTGTAAAATACTTTTTTTTTTATTATTTAATATAAATTTTATAATAAAACAAATTAACGTATCTATTGTAACCATATCAATATATTTTAACATTAATTCATTTCTATTAAATAAATATGTTCTATTAATAATTTCATTATAATATTTATTAAATATTTCATTATTATTATTTTCCTTTTTATTTAAATAATTAGTAACTGTTTCTTTCCATTTATATAAATCTATTTTTTTTATTTCTTCTAAAAGTTTTATTGTATTAAATTTATTAATGCTATCTATAATTTTATCACATGTTAATTCAGATTGAATTTGTTGATAAATATAATATTCATTACTAATTTTTGATACCCCCATACTGACTAAATAACCGACCTGTTGTGTGGTTCTTAAGTCTTCAAAAAATATATTATGAGTAATTAATTTTATAAATATTAAATGTAAATTAATTATAGGTTTAAACTTACCTGTAAAATATGATATTTTAATACAATTTGAAATTTCTTTTTTATTGGGATGATTTATAATTAAATTTTTTTTTATTTCAATTTTAGGAAATTTACATATATTTAAATTAGTATTAATATTATTTAAATTTGGTAGATTATTTTTATTAATATTACCATATATTATAACATATGAACCAGCATTTTCTATTATTGATTTTAAAAATGTACGTATTTCATTTATATTTATTTTATTTAATTCAACTAATAATATATCATACATATATAAATTTATATATGCATTATTAAATATATATTCACAATATTCCCAAGGATTAACTGTTGTAATACTATTTATACTATCTTTGAATAATGATATTTTAGATTTAATTAAATCATCTGTTATATTTATATTATTTATAATTAAATTTAATGTATCATTTATAAATTGTTCGTGATAATTTAAATCATTATATAAATATAAACGTAATTCAATTGAATTATATTCAGAACATACATTTATAGATGCTACATAATTATATTCAAATGCTTTATATAATTCTTTATTAATATGATAATTTAATATTTTAACACAAATATTAGTTAATAAAAAATTTTTAGGGGAACAAAAATAATTAATATTACTAAAAATTATATTACAATATATTATTGGTTCATTAAAATCTGATATACCACCATACCATATATTTTTATTAATTATTTCTGGTATTTTATAATTAATATTTTCTATATATTTAGGTTTTATATTTGAATATTTATTAATACTATTATAATTAGTATCCATACTCATTATTTTTATTGGATTAGTAAATATATTTATTTCTTTATATTTTGTATTATAATATTTATCAACTAAATAATTACTATATCTAAAATTTTTAGTAACTATTATTTTTATTGCATCATCTAAATTAATATATTTATTTAAATTTACAATATCATTATTTGTTAAATTATTATATTCATAATTACAATAATATATTTTACTTGGTTCATAATATAATAAATTCATTAATAAATCAGTACATAAATCTAATGTATCCATTTTATTTAAATTATTAAATAAAAAGTTATATTTTTTTTTATTGTATTCATTTATTTTATTCCAATCTAATAATAAAATCTTATTTATAAAATATTTTAATATATTATTAATATCATTTATATGTTCTATTCCTTTTTGTGTTAATATTAATTTAATAATAAATATACCTGCTAAATCAACTGATGAATTTAAACTATTAATATAACCTAATGATTTTAAATAATCTATTGGTAAATTTTCTTCTGGTGAATTTAAAATATTAGATAATAAATTATATATTTTTGAATTTATATTATAATCAGCTATTTCAAATATATATTCTAATATTTTAATATCACTATTAGATTGCATATGATATGTTTTACCTTTATTAATACTATAAATTGGTTTAATTAAAGTTAAATCATTTTCAATATTAGATTTTAAAATACTACCAAAATATTTTTCAGTAATATTAATTAATTCATCAATACTTTTATTTGATGCAATGCAAATTGATATATTATTAGGATTATAATATTTTTTATAAAAATCTAACATTTTATCATAAATATCGGGTTTATTTAATGTCTCACTAGAACCAGTATAAAATCCATTATAATTTGATTCTGAATTAGCTAATAGTCTTTTTAAATTTAATAATTTCCAACCATCATTATTAATATTTTTTTTATGTTCAGAATCAACATTTTTTAATTCATTTAATATATATTCTTTTTTTAATTCTGCATTTGTTAAAAAATCTACATATATTTCTAATATTGATTCTAAATTTTTAGTAAATATATCAAAATAATATATTGTATTTAATTCTGCCGTAAATGCATTAGTACTACCACCCGCCTCACCAATTTTACTAATTAAATAATCTTTTTCTTGATATTTTTTACTAGTTATAAAACACATATGTTCTAATAAATGTGCTATTCCTTCATAATATTTTTTATTAGCATATGAACCGGCATTTACTGATGTTACTACATATGATTTATCTAATGTAACATCATTAATTAATATACATTTTATGTTATTTTTTAAAATATAATATTTATAATTACGGTTATCATTATTTGGTTTTATTATATTCATATATTAGTATATAATATATATTATATAAATTAATTTAATGATAAATTATAATCCATTATTAACTATAAATAATCAATTAATTTCAATAGTAGAAAAATATAACAATAATAATGAATATTTAACATTTATTTATTATACTTGTTGTATGTTAGGTGGTTATGAAAGTATAGATTATTTAATACATTTATTAGTATTTAATATTAGAAAAATAACATATATTGATATTACTTTATATTATCCTTATAAAGTTAATATTGAAAATAAAATGAACGAAACAATAAAATATTATGATTTTTATAATTTACAAGAAAAAGAAATTATAAATATATTTATTAATAAAATAATTAAATTAAAACCAATAATAATTAATAATGTTATAACATATTATCCATTAAATTATATAGAATATTATAATAATACTATTACATTACGGGGATTTAATCAATTTATTAATTTTAATAAAGTATATGAGGGGAATTTTTATGAATATGGACGTATTGTTGATTACTTTATAAATAACATAGATATTGAAATAATGTTAAAACTAATTAAAAATAATAAAAATTGCGATATGATTAAAATATTTAAAATTTATTTTCAAACACCACAATTGATGCATGAAAATAAACATTTTTGGATTAATAAAGAAACTTTAATAGCCGACCATAATATATGTATTGATTACCGTATTAATAATAAAAATTGTAAAGATAGAAAAAATAAATATAATAGTAATATTATATTATCATTATTAACATATGGCGATTGCAGAGATAATGCATTATTATTAGAATTTTATTGTTGTTTAATTGAATGGAATGAATATATAGAATTAATAAAAAACTTTAATCAAAATCAAAATAAAATAATTAATTTAATTAGAAATCAAAATAGGATAGTTAATGTTGATGTTTATTTTAATGGTTATTATACAAATTATAATGAAAAAACAAAACCAATAAGTGAATATAAAATAAATAATAATTTAGATAATTTAGATAAATCAATAAAAGATAATATATATATCTATAAAAAACAAGTTTATTTTTATTATGAAAATCATGTATTTGTTGTTAAAACTAATTTTCATAATAATAAATGTACTTTTAAAGCCATTGATATTATGTATAATAAATATGATTTAACTTTTTTAAATGATTATATCGGACAATATAGAGGTGATTATATAGTTGATAATAAAAAAATAATTATTAATAATGTAATTTTAGAATTAGGTAGAAATGATTTTAATTTAAAATTAAATACTATTTGTAAAATGAAAACTCAATTTTTTAATAAAATACGTTATGAAAAAAATTTAAAAAATAAATTACTATTTTTATCTGATGATTTTATTATCCCTAATAATTTTTATGATATTAATAATTTTATTATTACCCGTGAAAGTATATTATATAAATTAAGACAAAAATATTTTAATAAAAATATTAAAGTAGAACATTATGATAATAAACCTTCTAATAAAATTAAATATTTTCTATTGGAAGATATTTAACAAAAAATATCTTCAATTACTATTCCTTGTTCTAACATTTTTATAATTCTTAATGGATGCCAACACTTAACCATTAAATCTTTTAATATTATATTTATTTTATCAATAGACATTTTTTGATAGTCCAATTCAAATATAATTGAATTACTAGATAAATAAGTCCAGTTAATTTTATCTTGATTTTTTTCTAAAATATGAATTACTTTAGGATTTGTATTAGCTGATAAAGATATCCAATCAATACGTTCTATATTGGCTTCTAGTAATTCTACAACTTTATCATTACTATTTTCAGATAATTGCATCCATTCATAACTAGTTATATTATTATTATCTATTATATTATTATTATTATTATCTATTATATTATTATTATCTATTATATTATTATTATTATTATCTATTATATTATTATTATCTATTATATTATTATTATTATTATTATTATCTAGTTTTTGTTTTTTATTATTATCTGGTTTATCTTTATTATTATCTAGTTTTTGTTTTTTATTATTATCTGGTTTCTCTTTATTATTATCTAGTTTGTGTTTTTTATTATTATCTAGTTTTTGTTTTTTATTATTATCTGGTTTCTCTTTATTATTATCTTGTTGCATTGGTATCATCCACCATTTAATTTTATTAGGATTTTCTTTAACAAGTGTTATTGCTTCAGAAAAATCATTTCTAACTAATGTATCCCAATCAATATTCAATGGATATTTTTTTAATAGCTTAATAGCATTACTATTTCTCTGACTTGATAATTGATCCCAAACAATCTTATCAGGATTATTTTCTAAAAGTTGGATTGCACCTGGATGTGGATTAGCCGACAAAGCCCACCAATCAATATTATCAATATTAATCCAGTCAAATAATTTATAATATATTTTAGCCATTATTTTATTGTTTTTATTAAATACTTATATATTATTATATATTATTATTTTTTCAATTTTTATATAAAATCAGAAAAAAGCATATAATGATCTGATATACCAGTTAAAACTGTAAATGAATAGATATTTTTAATTTTTGAATTTTTATTATATATTATAAAATCAGTTTGATCGTTTTGTGAAAAATTAGTTGGTATTGTTAGTCTATTAGTATTTATAAAATTATTTCTAAATAATTGTGTTTTATCTTCCCATTTTTTATATCTATAATTATTTAAATTTTTTTTATATAAATTAATATTAAAATCACCACAAACTATTTTATTATTTATCAATTGATAAGAATTAATTAAATCATATAAATTTTTAAATTGAACTATTATATGGTCTTCTGTTATACCTAAATTTATTAATATATTATTTTTAGCGGTAAAATATTCTAAATGAGTATTAAATATTTGTATTATCTTATTATTATATTTAATTGATGCTGTAATTATATTTCTATTTAAATATTTATATTGAAATATTTGTGGATTATTTAATTCAATTTTACTATAAATCCCATTGGCTAAATAATAATAATCTCTTAATTCTGTTTCATAAAATTTACCATTTTGAGTTGAACCAACAATTTTATAAATATAACCTAGTTTTTTCATTTCATTATTAAAATAATTAAAATTAAATTTATTACGAATAATATTTAAATCAGTTATATTTGTTTTAATATCTTCATCAGTTATAGGTACTAATTCTTGTAAACATAAAATATCTGCATTTACCGATTTAAATAATTCTAACCATTTTTTTATATCTCTTGATTTTTCAAATGGATTTAATGCTGTTCCAAATATTGGGGCTATACCTTGATTACATCTACTAATAAAATTATGTAAATTAAATGTAGCAATTCTTAAAGCTTTCTTTTTGGGTTTAATTTTATTTGTTTCTTTATTACAAAAATTAACAACACCTAATCTATTAAAATCTTCTCCTGGATATAAATAAGGTTTATCAGAACTATAAATTATAATTTGTGGAGAATAACCCATTTTTATTAATTGTTTTTGTTCTGGATAAACTATACTACTAATTGCATCATTATCAATATTATAATAATATTTATTATTATTATTATATTTATTAAACCCCCCTTTTAATAATTGGGATTCAACAGTTAAATCCGAATAATATTCCATATTATCGCTTTCTAATTCTTCATTATAATTCATATCTAACCATTTTTCAATATAGTTTATTTTTAAATTAATATAATATCTGGTTTTTAAATAAGTGTGTATTGTTTCTAGATATTTATTTTTATTAACGGGTTTAGTAATATCAATCATTTTACTTTCATTATATTCAGTAGTTGTTTCTGGTATTTTTAATTTATATCCAAAATTAAACATTTGTCTTATTACTAATAAATCAGTCATTTGGGCTGGTCTTCCTCTTCTAAAACGTAATAATAAATCACATTTCAATCTAATTATTTTAAGACCCATAAAATAATAATAAAATCTTGGATTTATTACCAAGTCATTATAATCTTTAGCACCAAATATAATAGCTCTTTTATTTAATTCATCAACCCATTTATCAGACCATTCTTTAGTACCTTTATATGAAATATCCATATCTGTTTTATTTAATTGATCTATTAGTTCTGGTTTAATGTTATTATTTTCTAATAATATACAATCTAAATCCCTAGCTTCCCTAATTCCATAAGTAAATAATACTCCAGAACTAAATATCATTAATTTTTCTAATTCATTTTGTGAATATTCATACATAAAGTTTTTTATTTTATTAAATAACATTTTACTTTTTATCATTTCTAATAATCTCCACGATTTTTGTTTTTTTAAAAATTTTAATGAATTTTCGTGAAAAAATATTCCTGAATATTCATAAGCTTGATTATTATTATCTGATACATGTAAATAATCATAACCACGTGGATATCTATCATCATTTGCATCATATGAAGTTGTTTTAATATCTTCATTAACAAATATATTTCTTAATTCCATTTTTAATTCTGCACTACTACCATTAAGTAATTTGGTTTTATCTTGTAAAGTATATACAATTATTTTAATTTTATTTACTTTACTATCTTTTATAAATCCTAGTCTATTAATTTTATATATGATTTCTGAATTAGTTTTCATTCTTCTTTCATTTGCATATAATTGAAATATTAAATTATATGCCATATAATAATCTATTTCTAGATCTTTAATATAATGAATATCCCCTTTATCTTTTAATATATTAATCATTTCATTAACATTATCATTATATTTTAATGATGATGGATAAATAACTATTATAGATATATTTATTGAAGATTTTATATAATATTGTATTACTAAATCATTAATTTCTTTTTTTTTTAAGATTGATAAAAAAATATTGTTATTATCCTTTGAATATTTGGTTAATGGTTCCAGATAATCTTTATATTTAATATTATCATATAATGGTTTAATTTGTTTATTACAACACCATTCCATATTATAATAATAATGATATTAATTATTTAAAAGTTGAAAAATAAAATAATTAATACATATATTATTATAATTACAACAAACAAAAATAATAATAAGTAAATTTAATTATAACAAATGACAGACCAATCAAAACAAACAATAAATTTTCATAACAAAACAAATCTCCCAATAATGGTTGATGGATGGGTTAGAATTTCACACTATCTAAATAGTTTAGAGGGTATAATTATTTATCCTAATACTGAATGTATGGTAACTAGTATTACAGGTGAATGGTATATGAATACAATGTTTATGGAAATTGAATTAAGTAATATGTGGAATTCAGCAGGAATTTTTGATTATACAATTGGAAAATTTAAATCAGAACCATGTATCAATGGTAATTATTCATGGATGTATAATAATCATTTTGATGCAATATATGATAATAATACCATTGTCTTTGATTATAAATGCGATGATATTCTCAAGTAATGCAATAAATGGTTAATTTAAAAACAATAAATGCCTAATCTAATTTTTTTATTATTTAAATTTTCTTATAGTTAAAAAAAATTGAAATAATAATTCTAAGTGATACCCTAATATAAATAACTATAACAAAAAAACAAACCAAAACAAATAATAAAAATGTCTTTTACTATTCCTGCAACACCAATCCGTTCAAGAAGAAATAACAATGTTCCAGATGCTCCTTATCGTGAGTCTAGGTTCATTGAATTAACTGATTTAAATACTATTAGTATGTCATTATTTGATGATATTCCTAATACACCAGTATCTAATAGAGAAATACAAATACCAGATGCCCCTTATCGTGAAAATAGACATTTAACTTATTCAGAGTTAAATACTATTTCAACCGTATTATTTAATGATAATCTATCTACTCCACAACGTGTAAATAGAATTATTCATAACCAAGCACCCAATAGATGCCGTAAAACAAAAAAATATCATAATATTAATTCTATTAGTATTAAATTATTTGAAGAAACTAATAATTTATTATGGGCGCCTAAAAAAACAAAAAATATATACAACATTAATAATTTAGATGATATTATGTGTGTTCTTTTTTAATTTATTTACTTTTTTAATTTATTTTATTATATAAAAATTGAAATATAAATACTTACTTTAATATTATAATACTTAACAAAAAACCATAAAACAATGAATTCACCACGTATTGAAATACCTATTCAAAGACTATCACTAATTAATCCTAATGTTGCAGGTAAAAAGAAACTATCAATACCTGATAGAAATTTATC
>Ga0214923_10005716_pt1 | contig 14313 bp, 14 predicted proteins | sample LL1510_MetaG_FD_177993 | JGI IMG/M metagenome (GOLD analysis project Ga0214923, IMG submission 177993) | Freshwater microbial communities from Lake Lanier, Atlanta, Georgia, United States - LL-1510 | ecosystem: Environmental > Aquatic > Freshwater > Lake | place: USA: Georgia | collected... | reverse complement strand
ATGTGAGCCACAACTTTACCCCCTGATTGAACAGCAGTGCAACAGAAAAACTAAGCGTTGGATCACATTCTACCTAGGGATGCAAAATAAGCAATTAGAGCAACCCAAATGCTGCCAAGGCGCTTTCTACAGCCTTATCATCGTCATATAATAAGCCTTGCAGGCCGCATTTTTTTGCTGCTTCTATATTGTGCGCAGAATCATCCAAAAAGAAGCACTCTGCTGCTTTCAATCCAAAAGTGGTTAATAGATGATGAAATATTGCTGGCTCAGGCTTTACCAGCCGTACTTCATGGGAAAAGACCGCTCCATCAAAAAGCTCCAGAAAGCCAGGAAGCGCTTTAACCACCTCATGTCCAGGCTTAGCCATGTTAGAAAGGATATACAAACGATAGCCCCTAGCTTTAAGCCGCTTGGCTAGCGCAAAAGCGCCTGGACGCAACACATGTAACGCGGGCATATGACGAATAAAATGCGCCACATCAGCTGAATTAAATTGTCCCTGCAAGGCATTGGCAACCCCATCCGCATCAAGGGTGCCACGGTCCATTTCACGCCATGCTTGCGTGTGACACATCGGAATCAGCTCGTATGGGCGAGCCTGGCGGTCAGCAAAAATAGTGTCTATATAATCGCGGGGATTAAAGTGAATGAGCACCCCACCCAAGTCAAAAACAATGTTTTTTATCGCTGTCTCCGCTTGCCCCGCCACTGGATAAGCGGAAGTACCGGCGGTCAGATTTGCCTGTGTCATGCCGCATGTTCCTAGCATCAACCACATGATTATCGTTTTCAAGCTCATATTCCCCAAGCGATCTATCACTTTCTATAACATCTGCCGCCATCATCCTATCTTTTTTCGGCCGCTAAAGCAAAGTCGGCGCTCAGCGAGCTTCCAGATCGGTGGTCAGATACTGCTTGAGGAAGGTGATACGCTCGGCACCCTTAGCATTTTTGATGCCCATGGCGATAGCGCGCGGCTGACCGATGAGAACGCAATATTGCTTTGCACGCGTCACAGCAGTGTAAATCAGGTTGCGCTGAAGCAAGATGAAATGCTGCATGAAAATAGGAATAATTACCACTTTGAATTCAGAACCCTGGCTCTTGTGAATAGAGATAGCATAGGCAAGCACGAGCTCATTCAGCTCAGCAACGTCATATTCATGTTCCCGATCGCCAAAAGCAACAAGCAACTTTTGTTCGGCCTTGTCCACACCGACAACTTTGCCCATATCGCCATTGAAGACAAACTTTTCATAGTTATTCCGGATTTGCATGACACGGTCACCAACACGGAAAATAGTGCTGAAGTGGGTTATTTCGTGGACGGGATCTGTCGGCGGGTTGAGAATTGCTTGCAGTTCTTGATTAATCCGCTGCGTCCCCACAATGCCACGATTCATGGGCAAGAGCACGACGGTCTCATCAGGCGGAATGTGTAGTTTGGGTAACCGCTGCTGATAAAATGTTTTAAGGAGAGGAACAATATTTTCTGGCGCATCCTCTTTGACAAACACAAAGTCTTTTTTAGATCCTGGCTGCGCCTGTTGAGGAAAATCACCGTGGTTGATGCGGTGAGCATTAACCACAATCATGCTGTCTTCAGCCTGGCGGAAAATTTGCGTGAGACGAACTACTGAGACTACACCTGAATCAATGATGTCATGCAACACGTTACCTGCGCCAACCGAGGGTAATTGATCAACATCCCCAATGAGCACAAGCGACGCATGCCACGGCAACGCTTTGAGGACCGCATGCATCAAAAAAACATCAATCATGGAAGCTTCGTCGATGATAAGAATATCAAGCTCCAAGGCATTCTGCTCATTACGCGCAAAGCCAGCTCCCCCTTGCCCAAATTCTAGCAAGCGGTGCAGGGTCTCGGTGTGTTTCCCCGTGCTTTCAAACATACGCTTAGCCGCACGGCCGGTAGGCGCTGCCAGCTTAAAGCGCACGCGTTCCTGCTCAAGCAACTGGATGAGGCATTTAACCAACGTGGTCTTCCCTGTCCCCGGTCCACCAGTGATAACAGAAACCTTGTTCTGGAATGCAGAAAGCACGCCGCGTTGCTGGTCATCATTCAGTGCAAGAGATCCACTGCCAGCACGAAGTCTGGCATACACTCCCTGTACATCCACATGCAGCAGCCTGCTTGGGTACTCCTTCAAACGTAAAATACGCTGAGCGATGCCCCGTTCTGAATGATAATACTGTGGCAAGGTGATGAAATGTTCATTTTGATAGGAAAGAAGCTTTATTTTGTCAGCTGTATAAAGCTCATGCAGTGCTTGCTTAAGCAAATCAGCATGCTGGTCATCAAGCTCCAAAAGTTCGCAGGCCTTTTTCTTAAGCTCAGGAACTTTTGCATACAAATGCCCGCCTTCTGTTGCTTGAGCAATAACGTGCAACGCGCCAGCCTTGACGCGTGGCATGGAATATCGCTCCAAACCGAGCTTAAGGGCGATTTGGTCGGCAATCTTGAAACCTATGCCCCATATATCATCGACCAGGCGGTACGGGTTTTCTTGCATCTTTTCCACGGAAGCATTGCCATAAGCCTTGTAGATCTTAGCGGCGTACGCGGGAGAGACGTCCTTGGATCGCAAAAAAAGCATAACGCGCGCTACCTCTTTTTGCTCTTGCCAGGCTTGAACAATAGCCTCCAGTCGCTTAGGGCCTACCCCCTCTACACGCAAGAGGCGCTCCGGATCTTTATCGATAACATCCAAAGTGCGATCGCCAAACGCGTTTACTAAGCGCTCGGCAAAAGACGGGCCTATCCCCCGGATAAGCCCTGAAGACAAATATTTTAGAACCCCGTCACGGGTGGTTGGCAAATGAGCAACACATTCAACCGCTTCCAGCTGCTTACCAAACTTTGGGTGCATACCCCAGGTGCCTTTGACCACGACCTGCGAACCCTGGTGCAACTGACCGGTCATCCCTTTAATAATAATCGTTTCATGCGCATTCACCTTAAGGGCAAATACGGTAAAACCAGTATCCGGGCTTTTAAAAATGACGCGCTCAATAGTTCCTGTAAGCTCTGTCAATCCATCCATAACGCTGGTTTATTACCGCCCTTGCTTAGCTTTTTGAATCAGCTCTTGCTTCTTGGCAGCAATAATGTTCTTAGTACCCTCAGGCAAGCTATTCTCAAGATCACCGAAGAATTTAATAAAATCGGAGCAGAAAGACTGCAATTGCGCCTTGGTGGTAACATTCTTATTCAGGAACTCAGTACAGCTACCTTGCGCCGCCAACATTTGCCAAACCGGGCTAGAGGCGCAGTGAACAGCCCCAAAACTTTCGAGCAGCAGCGGTTCCATGGTAGGACGCATCATGCTTGCATTGCCACCCAGAAAAGTCTGCACTGGGGTCAAGACGCGGGCAAGCCTATCTGCAATAACAGGAGCCTTGTCTTCCAGTTGTGGCATTTCATGCATGATTTTCATCGCCTGGATGCGCGCTTTGTGAATTGAAAGCATCACGGTAGGGTTTTCATTGAAGAACGCAGCAATCATTCTTATGTTTTCATGCTGCAGCTGCATCGCTTTTTGTTTTGCACCCTGATGGGCATGCCCATGCACAGGCTCTTCTGCATGACTACTATGCATGGCAAAACTAGCAACCATCGACAAACTAACAACTACACGCATAGTTTTATTAGAACACATCATCATGATTAATCTCCTAAACAATAGGCAAGCGCCAGCAGCTAGAACGTGATTGCGCATTTCAAATAAGCAGTCCAGTCCTGGCCAATCCGCTTGCTTGATACAGTAACATCACCGCCATACCCAATGCCGATATCAGAGCGGCCACTTTTAGTATGGTATAACGTTTCTGAAAAAAGTTTATGTTGATACACACTTGGAGCTTGCGCAATTTCAGCTACCAGATCACGCAAGTCGACACTTGCATTATGAATCCGCTTGATCCACTCCTCGCGTTGAGCATAAAAATCGTACCCCCAAGCACTGCGCCAGCGCTTGTTCCAATCAACAGTAACAGCCACCACCACATTCGTCACCGGACCCGGAACCACGGTAGCCTTGAAGGAAGAGGGGAGCACATTGGAAAGCAAAAATTCGGTTACACGCTTATCATTGAAAGCTTGGGTCTCTGCATCATTCATCCCAGGATAGTTAGTGATATTTGGCTGGTGATTGCTCACATCTGCCATATCAGCCGCCGTTTGCGTCGGACGAAAAATGAAAGAGCGTCCCTCTTCGTTTTGTAGGAAAATATCGTACGAAGCACGAATCCACAGCTGAGCAAAATTATGAAACAAGCCAATCTTTTGCTCTGCATAACAACCCAACCCGAAATGCCCACCGTTACCTAGGCGAGGGGTAAGCAGATAATCACGCACCGCACGCAATGATGCTAGCGCCTTTTCCTTCAGTTCATCATTGTTGTTAGGGTTAAACGAAACTTGCGCGATCCCACGAGCCATCTTGTCCGATTGCGTCAACCGACTGGTTGGCACTATAACCTCAAACCCCAAATCATTCTGAAAACTAGTCATATTGAGCGTATTAAGGCCAACCTTCAGGCGCGTGTCACCAAGACCCGCACGTACCTCGTAGAGTTCTTTTTCTTCTACCGACGATCCCTGAAAAAGATTTCCTATGGCTGCTTGATCGCGCTTGCTGAGCCAAAAATTGCGCTCGCCGACTTGCAATGAGGAAGCCAACTGCAAGGTGAACGGTCCTCTAGCGGCACCACCCTGCACCAGCACTCCAGCCTTGCGCTCCTGCAACGTTATCTTGCGGAAGAGAGGAATTAACTGCTCAAACGCGGCCGTACTAGAACCAGCCGGGATGAGTGTTTGAATTACTTGCTGAATGCCCGCAGCGGTAATGTCGGGCAGAGTAAAGACATCATCAACCGCCATCTTCATGCGATTGGTCATATTGTAGAAAAACTTGGCAGACACCCCTCCATACTCCAGTGCCGTGATTTTCTGAGGGAGCAAATACAACATATCTCTACCCGCCGGCGCTCGTGTGGACTTCCACAGTGGCTCACGAATATCTTGCAGGCTTAATGCTAAAAGATCTGATGGGACACGCATCTGAATCGGCTCTACCGGAATGTCAGGAATGTCGTCCAGCTCAATCTCATCCCCTGGCTGACCGTAGTAGTCAATGTCAGCAGCCTGTAAGTGGGAAACGGGGCTAAATAGCAAAGTAAACGCTAGGTAATAGCGCGGAAACATAGTCATTAGGTACAACCCATATATTCATGCATCAACCGAGGGTGTGTATGCAATGAAGGAATAAGCAAGTAAAAGGCTACATTTCTCTATGAAATCCTTTTACACAAATTCGACAAGCAACCTTAAAATAAAACACCCCCTCCTGTCAAATCCCCTGGCGAACCTCGCTTTTCAGGTTTTTATTCGGCTCCTAAATGCGCACTTGTCAAGCCTACCATTGCACACAGGAGCATGGTAGACTGCCTTGGTAGTTGAGTCGAGTGGAAAATTTCAAATATTAATAATGCGGTTGTCCTATGCTACAAAAACCACAAAAGAAGCTTATCGTCCTGGAAGGTAATATCGGCGCTGGAAAGTCCACCCTGCTCAACCTGATCAGAAAGCACCTGCCCGTCAGCATCATTCCTGAACCAACTGATCGGTGGCAGCGAGTCAATCACCGCGCAGAGGAAAACCTGCTGGATCTTTTTTATAAAGAGACTGCTCGCTGGGCTTATACGTTCCAGTCTTTTGCTTTCCTCACCCGCGTGCAAAGCGTTGTTGAGCATATAGCCAACCATCCCGAGCATGATACCTTCATCTTAGAACGATCAGTATATTGCGACCGTTTCTGCTTTGCCAAAAATTGCTATGAAGCCGGCTTCATGAGCCCGCTGGAATGGAATATCTATAAAGAATGGTTTTCCTGGCTAGTTGACAATAATTATGCCCCCCGTCCTAACGGTTTTATTTATCTGCGAGTAGAACCAGACATCGCTTTCCAGCGGATACAAAAACGCTGTCGCTCTGAAGAAGCTGGAATTAGCAAAGAGTATCTGGCGTCCTTGCACCAAAAGCATGAAGACTGGCTCATTGACCAAAAAGAGTTGTGTGATGGCGTTAGAAATATTCCCGTCCTCACGCTCGACTGCAATGAAGAATTTGAACACCGCTTTGCTAAACACCAAGAACACCTAGCTCAGATTGCTGATTTCATCGGCCACAAGCCCCAAGCTGATGCATCAGCGCCCACCCTGAACACCTGCCCAACCTCCATTTGAAAATAAATGTTGCGGAATGTGTTTATTTTGTGAGCAAAATGCCTATACTACACTCAAGTGGCTTACTTTTGAGGAGTTCATACAATGGCTGATCTAGAATTCACGCGCGTCGCAGCATACATCGCAGCTGGTGCCTGCATGGGAATTGGTACCCTCGGCCCCGCTCTAGGACTAGGCTTCATTGGCGGTAAGGCATGTGAAAGTGTTGGCAAAAAGCCGGAAAGTGCCGCTCCTATTAACCGCACCATGATTACCGCCATGGCGTTTGTTGAGGCAACCGCCGTGTACGCCCTGGCTGTCGCCTTTTTCCTCTTGGCCAAGTGAGCGCACAAGCGCTTTGGTAGGCGTTTCATGGAAATAAACGTAACGTTTGTTGTGCAAATCCTTAACTTTGCAGTCTCCTACGTTGTGCTGAGTAAGTTCTTGTTGCGCCCATTCATGCAACGCATCCAACAGAAGCGCGCTGCACGCGCATCCATCTTACAAGGACTAAAAAATAAAGACGCCCAGTTGGCACAACTTACCAAGGACAAACAAGACCAGTTGGTAGCCTTTCGTACACACGTTAATGGCACGTACCAACCCCCCCTTCCCCACCTGCCAGCCCTCCCTACCTTTCAAGAAAAAACGCTTCCCAAGGAAAATGTCGATAGGCTCATCGCTGAGGCAACAACCTTGGTAACCGAAAAGGCTTCCCATGCATAATCCTGCAACATTAGGTGATGTGCTTTTTCGATGCGCCATTTTCAGCCTTTTTTCTTATAAATGCTTCCAGTTGCTCAAAGCACATCTGGTCCCCTGGTTGCGCTCCGCGGTCAAACAAGACCGGAATGCGCTCACTGAGCTCATAGAAAAAGACAAGTTAATTACCATATCGCGTCGCAAGCTAGAATCGCAAATTCATCATCAGAAGCAGCTCTTTACCGTGTTGGAGCACAACATTAAGCGATGGCACCACGATTTATACCTCGCAAAGCAGCGGACAGAAGATAGTCGCGCTCGTGTTATCGCTAAATACAACGCAAAACTTGCAGCGCAACAAGAAAACCTTTTTATAACCCAGGCGCTTGCCGCTGCGTTGCCTCAAGCATTACAAAATGCCGAGCAGCAATTGTTACTCTCTTATGCAAGGAGTGAGGGCCAAGCAAACTTTGACCGATTCATAAGCGATCTGGCCAATAACCAAGCTCAGGCGAGGTAACCCACATGCATGTGATTAATGAACGACTGGGCAAGCGTTATGCGCAGGCTCTTTACAATCTTCACACCCCCACGCTTTCGACTGAGTTTATAGAACAGCTCCGGTCAATTGCCACCTTCTTCGCTCAGCACCCACAGCTGCCCCTCGTGCTCGAACTGGAGCGCGTACAAGCACATCATTTACCCGCATGCATGGCAATGGTCACTCAAAAGGCCCATGTGCCCTCTGTACATGTCCCTCTGTTGGTTGATCTAGCCAAAAAACACCGCTTATCCCTCCTAGAGCCTATAGCGCGTTATCTAGAGCAACTCGTAGATGCCGCCCAAAACCGGCGACGCTACACCGTCTATAGCTCTCATCCTTTACAGGAGGATCAAAAGCAGACTATCCTCAGCTTTGTTCAGGCACAAGCTCCTGAAACCCAGATAGAGGTGAGTTTTGAAGAAAAACCTAACCTGATATGCGGTGTGCGCATCATCAGTAACGAAATGATGTGGGAACGCTCAGTGCGCAAAACGTTCCTGCAAATTACACAACGCTTGCTTGCACGGATTTAGGCCATGATTGAAAAAGAAACAGACCTCATACGCTTGCTCGAAAAGAGTCTGCAACCTTCAACGGAAAATTCTTTTGAGGAAATAGGCGTTGTCATCAAAATAGGCGACGGGATTTGCAAAATCTATGGCCTAAACCACGCCGTCTTTGGCGAAGTTGTTCTTTTTGAGTCTGGGGCACAGGGACTCGTTCTGGATCTGGATGAAAATTTCGTCTCTGTGATCTTGCTTGACGCCCGCGCCACGGTGGCCGAGCAGGAAATCGTACGTCGCAGTAAGAAAGTTCTCGAAGTCCCTGTGGGCGATAGCCTACTCGGGCGTGTGTTGAATGCTGTCGGCACACCCGTCGATGCCCTGGGAGAACTAACAAATGTGTCGTATGCGCCGATCGAGCGGGTCGCACCAGGCATTACCGAGCGAACGCCGATCAATGAATCGCTCGAAACAGGTATTACTGCCATCGATGCCCTTATTCCTATTGGCAAGGGCCAGCGTGAACTCCTGATTGGCAACCGGAGCACAGGCAAGACAACCATTGTGTTGGATACCATCCTCCACCAGCAAGATAAGAACGTCATTTGTATCTACGTAACGATTGGTCAAAAACAGTCGCATATCGCCCGCATCACCCACGAGCTTGAGCAACACGGGGCCATGGATTACACCATCATTATTGATGCGAATGCAAAAGAGCCGGCTCTTTCCCAATTCTTGGCTCCTTACACAGGCTGCACGGTGGGAGAATATTTTATGAGTACGGGGCGGGACGCACTCATTATCTATGACGACCTAAGCAACCACGCGATTGCTTACCGTGAGTTGTCGCTTCTGCTGCGCAGACCACCTGGTCGCGAAGCCTACCCAGGCGATATCTTCTACATTCATTCGCGCTTGCTTGAACGGGCTGGTAAACTTCTGCCGGCAAATGGTGGGGGTTCTCTTACAGCATTACCTGTCGTGCAGACACAGGGCGATGACATTGCCGCCTACATTCCCACTAATTTGATTTCCATCACAGACGGGCAGATTGTCCTAGATACGCAGCTCTTCAACGCAGATATCAGGCCGGCAATCAACATTGGTCTTTCCGTTTCCCGTGTTAGCGGCGCAGCCCAAACTAAAGCTATTAAGCGCGTGTGTGCTTCGCTCAAACTTGAGCTGGCACAATACAATGAATTGCTTGCGTTCGAGCAATTCGGCTCCGAGCTAGACAAGGCCAGCCAGCGAGCCCTTGATCGCGGTCGCCGCGCCGTTGAGCTGCTCAAACAACCTGAGCATGAGACCTACACTTTTGTTGACCAAACCATTTTCCTTTTCCTACTCAAGGAAAAATTCTTAGACAAATTGCCGCTGGCAGATGTCAAAACATTTGCCGTACAATGCGCCTCGTACCTAAAAAGCGCTTACAACGACACGTACCAAGGCATCCGCGAAACCAAACAATTGACGGACCAGCATGTGCTTGACTTGCGCAAAGCAGCAGAAGAATTCTCTCTTGTCTTCATGCGCAGCGCATAAATTACCTGTGTACTGGTCGCTGTTTTTTGCGATTGTTTTTTTACTTGCCAGCTGTGGCAAACGAGCAAAAAGTTTAGTACCAGCGCCCAGCACATTCGGAAAAGTGGCCCGTTTTGATCTGCCCCGTGCGCCACGACTTAAAGGATCATGTGCGGGAAATGCCGTTTTACTGACGTGGCAACCCATCAATCATCCGCGCTTATGTGGCTACGCGTTGTATAAATTTGAGGCAGGACGCTTTTTGCGACACAAGCCTTATGCGCGGGTCAAGCGAGGCACTCATACATTGCTCGATCCGCAAGCCTTTAGAAAATACCACAGCGCCTGTTATGGCCTGCGACCCTGCTTCAAAATGAACGGGCGCGTGCAGCAAGGACCGCTTAGCAATGTAATCTGTTTCGCCAAAAAGTAGCGACAAAAAAAAGGCCCTCCAACTTAGGACAAGCTGGAGGGTTGGGGGGGCGAACAATACTTTTCGTATTGTTCATTTAGGGACCTGAGTAAGTTTCCTAAAAAGTTTTTTCATGGCAAATCGTAGCAAGTGACATACTAGATGTCAAGCAAAAGCATCGGACGTACTTTGCTTTATATGATCAGCACGGAAAACTTTGTGAACAAATAATTTTAAGCAGATGTGATTCACAATGATACAGCGCTGCACCTACTTGCTATGGCATTCATTGCTTTGCTGTTTTTTCTTTGCATCTCAAAGCGCGCTTACACAACCCTATCACGCGCTGAGCACCATTACCATGTGCACGCAAGCGGACAAAGCGCTGAGCAAAGAATTGACACCGCTCCTGATGGAAGGAAGCCCTACCAAGACTATGACCCGCAAAATACGGGAATACTGCATCACGCATTTGCAGGCCACCCCTTTGTGGCTCCGCACCAAAGACCAAATCAAACTCCATGCCCTTTATTTTCGTCGCCCTAACGCGCGTTACAACGTAATTTGTTTGCATGGCTATTTATTTCAAGCAACGCCACCTAAGGAGTGGTGTTGCTCGCTAGCCTACCTTCTTCCCGAAGCAAATGTATTAATGTTTGACTGGCGGGGCCTTGGCGACAGTGAAGGATACAACGGGTTTTTCTGGAAGAATGATTTTGGCTCGCGCGCTTGGCTCGACATACAGGCAGCTACCGATTTTTACAAGCAAAAAAATAGCTTACCGGTTGTTGCAATTGGCTTCTGCCTTGGTGCCGCAATGCTTCTACACGCTATAAGCCAAGCAAAGCTCCATCATTTTAACCAACCTGACGTGATCATTTTAAACGGGATGTTTGATCGGTTTGAAAATATTTTTAGCCGAATGAAGCAGTTTTACGTGCTACCCCTCTACGCCGCGCTGGTAGCAAGTGGTATTGGCACCCTTGCCGCTACAGCTCTCATGAACGGATCTCTTTTTAATCTTAATCCCATTGAGCTTGCACACGGCATACAACAGCCTGCGCTCATCCAATTATTAGCCGAAGATCCCTTTGTACCCCTCAGCTCGGGGCTGGCTGTATACGAATTGTTTCCCGGTTACAAGGAACTATGCATTAGCACTATTGGCAAACATGTGCGATTGCATACGGCAGCACCTGCACAGTTCAAGCAGGTGGTTGATCGCTTTATCAACACTACTCTCCAGCAACTTCCTTCACCTCAACTTCATGCTGAAGCATGAAAGCTTTTTCCAGCAAGGCTTGCTTTTCATCGGAAGAAATGTTCTTCGCTTCAAAATAGCGGTTGAGCAACGTTGCAAAATCCATATCCACTTTTAATGCTGCGCGCCGCTCGCGGGCAACCGGCTTATGAACCGGAATAACGCCGACGACGTAGATAGCATGGCGACAAGCCTGCAAGATAGCGTTCAGGTCAACGCGGTCTGGCACCCCAGGGGGTAAATGATAAAGAATTTTCACGATAGCATCTGTAAGGTCATACTGTTGCACCGCCGCCAAGAGTTGCTCCGTTTGGTCCTTAAGCGGCTCTAAGGTCACTTCCACCTGAACCATGCGACGCGTAGAAAGCATGACAAATGAATAAGTCGTAACCTTTATCCCCGCGCTATCATCGATTTGTACATCGACATATCCCTTTTCTTCATTGCGCTCGCCAAAGTCTACGCGCTCAATTGAACCCGCATAGACCACTGGTACGCCGCCACGATTCAAATCTTGAAAGCGATGCAAATGCCCTAGGGCTACATAATCGATTGGCGCCACAGCAAGCTGGGAGGGCAAGAATAAAGGATCGGTGCCGTAGACAGCACATTTCTCTGAGCCGGAAAACACCCCCGAGCTGACCGTTAAATGCCCACCCAACACGGTAGGCAAAGCAGGGTCAAGGCCAACTGCAAGTTGCTGAATAATTGATCCAACGCTTTCCGACAAATATGCTGCTATCTCAGCGTTGTTCTTGTGATGATGTGCCTGATGGGCCACTAGATGATTACGTGTTGGCCACGGAACACCGATAATCTGTACCGGACCACTTTTCGTCTGAATGAGTTGCACGCCAGGTTTTGAAAAGACATAAAAACCATCCGCTGCAACATAGGAGAAAACGTCCAGCGCATGCGCTCGGCCAAAGCTGAGTGGATGGTCGTGATTCCCCACAATAATAATCACTGGAATATTAGCGCGCTGCAATCGAAGCAGCCGCTCCGCAAGCATTTTTTGTTGTGTGGGTGTGGGATGGGCTGTCTTGTACGCATCCCCACAAAAGATTACAAAATCAACCTGCTGCTGGATAGCGTTTTCAACAAGGACATCAAGGTTTTTGGCAAAATCGAGCAGCCGGGTGTGTATCCCGGTAGCTGGGTCGATTTTGCCATAATTTTCAACGCCAAAGTGTATGTCCGCGGTGTGGAAAAATCTCATTCAAAACCTATTTTTTGCTCCCCATCCATCTTGACGGCGCCCCGAAACTGAATGGGTTCATTATCGTGCAAGATGTCATCCATTTTTTCAATATGCCCTTGACCTGCTTGCCGGCGGACTTCTTCACGCAGCTTCTTAGCATAACCAGGTTTATTTTCTTGACGGGTGCGCCCAATAGCCAGCGCCTCTGCAGGAACGTCAATGTTCACGACCGAGCCTGCCGCCGTGTAGGCATCCTTGCCAACCACCACCGGCGCAATAAGCGTATTGTTGCTTCCAACAAAAGCACCATCTTCAACAACGGTGGTATTTTTCTTCAACCCATCGTAATTGCATGTTATGGTGCCAGCGCCAATGTTAACCTCAGCACCAATTTTAGCATCGCCGATATAGGACAGATGCTTCATCTTCGTGCCGTTGCCAATTTCAGCGGTTTTAACTTCAACAAAGTTGCCGATTTGAACGTCATTACCTATCGTCACATTCTGGCGCAGTCGAGCAAAGGGGCCAACATGAACATTCGTGCCAAGCACCGTTTGCTGCAACACTGAATGCGAATGTACCGTAGTGCTATCCCCTATTACCGAATCTTCAATAATGGTAAATGCTCCCACAAAACATTCCTCACCAATGACGGTGTTGCCTAGCAGGTGTACGCCGGTGCCAATGAACGAACCAGCACCAATATGTACGTTCAGGTCGATGTGGATGCTTTGTGCAAGCTCAAAACGCACACCACGCGCCATCCAATACTTGATGAGCTCGGAACGTTTGATTTGTTCAACGCCCCACAGCTCTTGCAACGTGTTAACGCCGCGCACATTGTCATATGGCACAGAAAGAGATTTGACCCCAAGACTATCCTTGCAAGCCATGGCAACAAGTTCTGGTAGATACATCTCTCCCGTTACCGAGCTTTTCCCAAGCTTGGTGATGTAAGCTTGCAAGAAACTGCGCTTCATCATGTAAACGCCAGCATTGATGCGGTTAATAAGGCGCTGCTCATCTGTGCAGTCCTTTTCTTCCACGATTTCAAAGTTGCCGTCTTTCTCAATGACTCGCCCATACCCAAATGGATCAAGTACATAAGAAGTGCAGAAGGTAATCGCAGCATCGGCAGCAGCATGCTCATCCATCAGCTGCTTGAGTACTGCCGTGGTCATCAGCGGCATATCGCCATACAAAATGAGAATATTATCCGCATCCCAGGTGTCTTTACTACACCAAACCGCGTGTCCGGTTCCCAACTGCTCTTTTTGCTCAACAAAGCTAGCATCTTTGATCCCGGCACGAACAATTTCTTCCTGCACGGTTTCAGCTTGATGCCCTAAGATCACGGTCATTGGGATGTCTAGCGCTTCCAAGGCACGGAGAGGATACAGCACCATCGCCTGGCCACACATATTGAACAATAATTTGCTTTTTTTCGTTTTAAAACGGCTCGATTTGCCCGCCGCTAAGACAACAGCACGTGTTGTTGGAACTGTCATAGAATCCTCCCAGGGTATAGAGAGAGCAGAAAGGTTCCCCGCTACGGACCTTTTAATGTTTATTTCTCTTCAATAAAACGTATTTTTAGCTTAAAATGTCACATAATAATACCTGCAGTTTTGCCAAGATTGCAAATAGTTATTGAAATTCTAAAATGCTCGTTTTTGACGATGCTTTGCAGCTTAATCAAGCACGTCAAAACGACTTCAGATGGAGAGGTGGCTGAGTGGTTGAAAGCGGCCGTCTCGAAAGCGGCTATGCCAGGAAACTGGCATCGTGGGTTCGAATCCCACCCTCTCCGCCATACTTCGCTAAAGCTTCGTATGGCACGGCCACTCCGATCATCAACGGCCATTGTTGCTGCCAAAACTGCCAGCCCTAGCTTTATGCCAGAGCTGGGCGTTTCCG
>Ga0214923_10005715_pt1 | contig 14315 bp, 16 predicted proteins | sample LL1510_MetaG_FD_177993 | JGI IMG/M metagenome (GOLD analysis project Ga0214923, IMG submission 177993) | Freshwater microbial communities from Lake Lanier, Atlanta, Georgia, United States - LL-1510 | ecosystem: Environmental > Aquatic > Freshwater > Lake | place: USA: Georgia | collected... | reverse complement strand
CGCTTAAGAAAATTGCGCTAAATTATTCCCTGATCCACCTTTGCCGCTAGCATCTTGCGAGCCACCTCTCGAAGCTCCATCAATTAATTTTCTTAAGCGATCGTTAGAGTTATCGCGATATTCATCTTGTCTGTTCTTACGGGCTTCCGCCATTTTTTTCTGTTCTTTTTCCTGACGTTCATCGTAAGTTTTTTTGTAGTCCGTCATCAAGACACATCTGCCTGCATCCCAACATCTGCCTTTTCCACAATCACAAGCATAAGTTAAAGCTTGAGCGGAAATTGCGAAACGATCCATCTTGGACTCGCAATTATCTCCGGCACTGTTTCCGAATTCACGCCACACGCCCTTATCTCGATCGCAAATTTCGCGATCGTCAAATGAAGTCGAGCGACCAAATTCGGCGAAAGCGTGGTTTGCGATCAAGAAAAAGATAAGAGTGAGAGCGAGTTTTCTCATTTTAGAATAATTTTTTTAACTCTTCCAAAACTGCCGCGCCCATTTGCGTACAAGAAACACGTTGTGAGGAAGCAATTGCGATATCTGCGGTTCTGATATTTTTTTCCAAAACTTTTTCCACCGCTAATTCGATTTTATCAGCCTCAGCAGCGTATCCGAAAGAATATCTGAACATCATAGCCAAACTTAAAATTGTCGCGATCGGATTAGCAATATCTTTTCCAGCAATGTCTGGCGCTGATCCGTGGATTGGTTCATAAAGCGCAAATTGTTTGCCGTTAGCTTGTTTGGCGCCAAGTGATGCTGATGGCAACATACCCAAAGATCCAGTCAGCATTGAAGCAGTGTCTGACAGAATATCGCCGAACATATTTCCGGTTAACATTACGTCGAATTGTTTTGGATTACGAACAAGCTGCATCGAAGCGTTATCGACATACATGTGCGAAAGTGCGATATCAGGATATTCATTTTTACCAATTTCGGTAACAACTTCACGCCACATTTCTGTAGTCTCGATAACGTTAGCTTTATCGATTGAACAAAGTTTTTTGCCGCGGACTCTTGCTAGATCAAATGATACACGAGCGATTCTTTCTACTTCTTTAGAGTTGTAAGTCATGGTGTTGATGCCTTGGCGTGAGCCGTCGGCTAAAGTTGTAACCGAGCGCGGTTCGCCAAAATAAAGGTCACCGGTAAGTTCGCGAACGATCATGATGTCGAGGTTTTCGACGATTTCGCGTTTTAGAGTTGAAGCGTCAGCAAGTGCGTTAAAAACTTTTGCCGGACGTAAGTTTGCAAAAAGCTCTAATTCTTTACGAATGCCCAAAAGGCCGCGTTCTGGGCGATGTTTATATTCCAAAGATTCCCATTTTAATCCGCCAACTGCCCCAAGCAAAATTGCGTCAGATTGTTTTGCTAAATCGATAGTCTCTTGTGGAAAAGGCGTTCCAACCTTTTCGTAAGCGATTCCGCCTAAAAGAGCATTTTCAGTTTCAAATTTTTTATCAGTATTATTTGAGAAAAATTCGATGATTTTTTTAGTTTGGCCAACCACTTCTGGACCAATACCGTCGCCTTCAATTAAGAGAATTTTTTTAGTCATTTTGTTTTTATTTAAGTTTACATTTGGTTGTGGACCCCGTCATGCGACGGGGTGACAAATGAGGGTAAGGAGTTGACCATCCCCGATTGTCACCCCGTCGCATGACGGGGTCCACAACAAATTTTATAAAATAGTTTTTAACTCAGAAAATAATTTCACTGCCAATTCTTCACCCTTCGCATCAAGCCAATTGCCAGACTTCTCATCAAAAGAAAAATAATCCGCACCCGTTAATGGTGAAGAATACCAAATTTTTTGATTTCCAGAATTACGATTAATGATGTAGGTTTGTTTGGTTGCTGTAATCACAATTTCTAAAATTCCGTCAGAATATTCAACATCGAGTTTGGAATTTTTATCAGCAGTTTCGATGCTTTCAGAAAGGTTAATTAAAGCAGTTTCGCAGAATTTTAAAAAATCTTTTTCTAACATTTTTCTAAAAATAAATTTTATTTTTTTGCAAAAAAATAGCGCCAGAATTTTTAAAAATCTGACGCCATTTTAGAAAACTTTTTAAACCAAAATTACATTTTGATTGAAACTGTAACTGCACGACGATTTTTCGCCCATGCTTCTTCTGTGTGTCCTGCATCAACTGGCATTGCTTTGCCGTAAGAAACCACTTTAACTTTCGAAGATTTTACTCCGTTTTTTACGAAGAATGCTTTAACAGCATCAGCTCTTTTTTTACCCAATTTTTTGTTATAAGAAACTGAACCTCTTTCGTCACAATATCCTTCAATAACAACTTTACCGTTAGAAGATTTGATAACTTCTTTAACCATTGGCAAAGCTTTATTTTCAAGACTTGCTTTAGCTTCAGCAGTTAATACGAAGCTGTTAGTATCGAAAAATACTACATGTTTATTTTCAGATTTTGCTGCATCTGAAACTTTTTCTTCATGAACGATAACAGGTTTTGCTGATTCATCTTTTGAAGAATTTTGAGAAAGATTTTTGCTACAAGAAGCAAGTAACAAAGCGATAACAATAAATGAAAGATTTTTGAACATGAGTGACCTCGAAAAAATTGATATTGGGTTACTGCGCGGTAAATAAAAAATGTGGTTTTAAGAAACTATGGTGTGACAACTTTGATGACAACAAAAAACTGTCATCCTGAGCTTTAGCAAAAGATCTCGTAAGCCGAGAGTGTTTGTTTACGGATAAAGTTTTTTCACTTCCCAATGACGTGCACCATTTGGTCTTTCGAAAACTTCTCTGGTATGAATACGAAAATCGCCTTCTTGCCAAAATTCAATTCTTTTTGGAACTACTCTAAATCCAGACCAGAATGGAGGTCGTGGCACATCTTGTCCGGCAAAATCTGCAGTAATTGCGGCAATTCTTTCTTGAAATTCTTCCCAATTTTTCATTTCGCAAGATTGTTTGGAAGCCCATGCGCCAATCTGACTTTCGCGTCGGCGTGAAGCAAAATAATCGTCCGCTTCTTTTGCTGTAACTTTTTCAATTTCCCCTTCGATGCGAATTTGATATCCCAAAATTCCCCAATAAAAACATAAAGCGACATTACGATTTTGTGATAATTCTTTGCCTTTGCGACTGGTTAAATTGGTGAAAAAACAAAATCCTCTTTCATCAAAATTTTTGAGCAAAACCATTCTTGAAGATGGAAAATTATCTTCATCAACGGTGGCAAGACACATTGCTGTAGGTTCCACAATCGCAGAATTAGACTGCGCTTTATTAAACCATTCCTGAAACTTTTTAAAAGGTTGATCAAAATCGACTGTCATTTTTTAAAATATTGAAGGTGAAATTTTTGAGGTTTATGTTCCTAAAAAATTTTCCAAATTAATTATTTATCCAACATGCATCCAATTTTGCGCCGATTAGTTTATTTATCATTAATATTTTTCTTAATTTTAGCAGTAATTCCGCCTTATAATTGGATCTGTAAAATGAGTGGAAAATGTAGCGGAATTGTTTTTGAAAATCTTCTCCCTAGCACCGAAGGAAATAAAGAAATCACTGCTTTCATGGAAGTTATGAATTATCGCCAAGATATCGAATTTGAAGTGATCGAACCTAAAATGTTGCACACAGTTTCGGGCAAAAAAAATTCCGTTATTTATCACGTAAAAAATCTTGCCGATCACACTGTAAAATTCCGACCAGAATTTTCAGTCGAACCCAAAGAAATGGCGAAATATATTTCACGTGAGGAATGTCTTTGTTTCAGAGAATATTCGATGAATAAAGGCGAAGAGATTGAACTGCCCGCAACATTTAAGTTTAAGTCGAAGATCGATAAAGATTTTGCGGGGAAAGATGTTGCGGTGCGGATGATTTATACGGCGAAGGTTGAGTAGTTTTACCTCCTTTGAAAAAGGAGGTGTCACGCCTCGCGTGACGGAGGATTTACTGAAGTTACGGGGAATAATACAAAAAAATAAAAACTACCTGTAACTCACCCAAATCCTCCGTGCGCTCATGCGCACACCTCCTTTTGCAAAGGAGGTTTTTTCGTTTTAAGATCTATGCCACGAAGTGCCGTCTTTGCTGTCTTTTAGCGTAACTCCAATCTTCAACAAATCATCGCGAATTTGATCGCACAACGCCCAGTTTTTCTCCAATTTTGCTTTCACACGCAACTCAATTTGTGAATTGATGTAAACTTCATCAACGGCATTTTCAGATTTTTTATCCAAAAATTTATCATCAAAAAGACCAAGAAAATCAAGGGTCTGCAAGAATTGTTTCTTCAGATTTTCATCACCGCTATTTTTAATTTCTTTAACTTTTTCGTGCAGCAAAGCAAAAGTTTTTGAAACATTTAAGTCATTGGACAATTCCTGCAAAACCTCTGAAATTAAGGCTCCGTCATACCCTGTGGCAGTATATGACTTTAACTCACTTTCATTGAATAAAGTATAAAATTTTTCGACAGATTTTTTGGCATCGTCCAAAGCTTTAGCATTAAAATCGAAAGGTTTGCGGTAATGAGTTGAGAGCAATAAATAACGAATCACAATTCCGCTAACTCCTTGATCTAACAAGTCGCGCACCGTGATAAAATTTTTCAGTGACTTGCTCATTTTTTCACCATTCACCGTCAAAAATCCGTTATGAATCCAAAAATGGGCATAGTGCGAACCCGCATTGGCGCAGCAACTTTGCGCGATTTCATTTTCGTGATGAGGAAATTGTAAGTCGGCGCCGCCGCCGTGAATGTCGAAATCAGTGCCTAAATATTTCGAACTCATCGACGAACATTCAATATGCCAACCCGGACGACCCTTGCCCCACGGGCTTTCAAAGACGCTGGAAATATCGTCTTGCGCGTCGGCTGGTTTCCACAAAACGAAATCGAGAGGATTTTTTTTGTAAGCTGCAATTTCAACACGAGCACCCGCGATCATTTCGTCAAGACTACGATTTGAAAGCTGTCCGTAATCTTTGTAAGATGCGACATCGAATAAAACGTGACCTTTACTTTCGTAAGCAAATCCGCCTGCGATTAGTTTTTCGATCATCTCAATCATTTCAGGAATATGCGTGGTTGCACGCGGCTCAATGGTTGGACGCAAAACATTTAAAGCGCCAATATCTTGATAAAAGAAATCGATAATTTTTTGAGTTAATTCTTGAATCGAAATTTTTTGCTCTAATGCCGCGGCGTTGATCTTGTCGTCAACATCCGTGATGTTACGCACGAAAGTAACTTGTGAAAAAATTTGGCGGAAAAAACGGAAGAATAAATCGTAAACCACAACGCTGCGAGCGTTTCCCAAATGCGGACGATCGTAAACTGTCGGGCCGCAAACATACATTTTTAAATGCTTCGGATCGATTGGTTTTAAGGGTTCGAGCTTGTTGGTGAAGGTGTTGAAGAATTGGATTTGTTGGGTCATTTGTTTTGAATAAATAATGATAACTAGTCATCCAATTGGTCTAAAAACTGGACCCCGTCATGCGACGGGGTGACAAATTCATGCGACGGGGTGACAAGTATAGGTAGGGTTTTTTCACCTCCACTCTAATTTGTCACCCTGTCGCATGACGGGGTCCAGTTTTAACCTTACTGGTTTGATTGGATATCAGGATGAAAGAAAAATTCTAAAGATAGAGTTCTTTAATAACTTGGTTACGTAAATAATTTTTTCCTTTCACGCCGACATATTTTACTTTCACTTCGCCATGGCGCGAGATCAATATTGTGAAGGGAATGCGGCCTTGATATTTAATATTTCTTTTCTTCAAAAAATCTAAAAATCCTTCTTTAAAAACTAAATAGCGTGGCGGGAAATAGAGTTTGCCGTATTTGTTTAAATATTCGTGCAAGGCTTTTGGATCAAGATCGCGATCGGTTGCTAAAGTGATAACTTGTAAATCGGTATTTTGAAATTCACGTGCAACTTCGTTAATTGTTGGAAATTGCTGAGTGCAAATCGAACACCAAGTTGTGTAAATATAGAGCAGCACTGGTTTGTGATCGAAATGCTCAAACTCATTAGCGATTTGAGTTGTGGTCATTGGTTGCGGAGTATGATCGTTATAAGTGATGTTTTGCGATTCAGGAATATGAACATCTAAATAGCCGGGATTTTCAACAAATAAGTCCCATAAAAGCATACCAAGTAAGGCTCCAGCAGCAATAACGACAAAGAACTTTTTCTTATTTTCTCCCAATTTTTTTTTCACATTTTTAAAACTTTGCGCTCTTTTATAATCTTTAAGCGAGACAATTTTTTCCGACATTATAACTCCTTTCCATTATTGTGAGCTCTCTGCTGACTTTGCTTCAGAGCTTTCTTTATTTCATGACGTCTGGCATCTCTTTCACTTTCGCGCTTTCTGGTATTTGCTTCGCGCTCACCTTCATTTTCTTTTTCCAAACGTATAATTGCATCAGAAAATTTTACATCTTCATCGCCATATTTCACGGTTTCATTGACATTTTGCCGCAGTGAATAATCAACAACTTTATGCACTAAAAAGCTGCTAACTCCAGCAATCATTCCCATACCAGCAACATTTCCGGCAACTTCCAAAACATTGCTGCCAATTTGAAATCCGCGCGCCGTTGTACTGACAAATTTGAATAAAAGCGGCTGTTTAGTTTGCTGCACGCCGCTGTGATCTAGCGCGTAAGACATTAAACGAAAAGCAGTTTGGGCGCAAGTTAACGGCGTTGGATCAAGGCCCAAACGCATCACGCTGGAAGTGATATTTATCACATCAGAAGATTTTACGTCCCTAAATAGATGTTCAATCACCATCGGCAATTTTCCAGCTTCGTGAAGAATATTCATAAAAGCATTCATGCTTTTAGAACTGGCGCCAAATTGCATACTCATTTTCATCACATCGGCAATGTGATGTTCGGGAATATCTTTAATTTCTTCGATGGTTTTATTTTTGCGCAAGCCATCGGCAATTTCTTCACCATGTTGAGCAATTGCAACTGCGGCTAAAACTTTAATGTCGGCTTTGCCTTGCGAATCGGCTTTTTCGTAGGATTCTTTGATAAATTTTGGCTGTGCTACTGTTTCAACAACATGTTGAAAAGTTCCTTCAATGATACTTTTCTCGATTTGATCAAGACGATAATGCGCCGTTTTACCATTGTGATGGAAGCTGGCATGACTTGCATTTCTTTGATGTTTTTGAGAAAAATTAAGATGAGAAGTTTCTAATTTAACACCTTCCGACGTTACATCTTCAAGCCTTACATCTTCTAACGCTTCATCATCAGGTAAAATTGAAAAGCCAGAATCAACTTTAGATTCAACAATTTCCTGCTCGGTAGAGAGGTTTTTATTAACGCCACGACTATTTAAAGTTTTATCAACTGACATCAAATTAAGTTATGTTTTTGGGGGAAAGGGCTTGATCTTAAAGATGCCGCTAAAGTAATTTGCTCGCGATAAATTCATCTAAAACAATTTACCAAGCAATCCTTTAAAAAATCAATCAATGATCATCAAAATAAAAAACCTAAGAATATCCACGATCATTGGCGTTTTTGAATGGGAAAAAACTGTTGATCGTGAGCTTATTATCAACGTTGAAATCACCACCAACATTTCACAACCTCTGCAAAGTGACGAAATTTCTGATACGATCGATTACGATCAAATCATTATTAAACTAAAAAATCTGGTCGCCAACAACAGATTTAACTTAGTTGAAAAATTGGCACAAACTTTGATGGACGCGATTCTAGAAGATAAAAGAATTAGCAAATGCAAATTAGAGATCGACAAAGTTGGCGTAGTTGAAAATGTTGATTCATTTTCCGTAACCATCGAACAGGAAAATCAAAATGGATGAAAGAACACAACAGGTTCTAAGACTGATACAATCGCATTCGAAAATAAAAAATTATCTGACCATCTTGTGTTATATTGCAATCATGAGCGGACTTTTTGTTTACGTCTTTTACGCGATTGGCAAAAACAACCATACGGTGAAATTGGTGAAGCAATATAATCAAGATCCCGAGCATTATAAAATTGAAAAAATCATGACCAATCCAAGCATGAATTTTCAATATGACGATGGCCAAGTTTATCACATCAAGGCCAAAAAAGCCCATCACATGGATCAAGAACAAGTGGTGCTTTACGATGTTTTTGCCACCGGCGATATTGGAAATATCACGGCTGGAGAACTTGAAGTTAACGAGCAAGGCGATCATTTAATTTTCACCCAAAATCCGGTTTTAATTTTAAATCGGACCCAAGGATTCAAATCAAACAAAGACAAAAATGAGCAATAAATTCGGACAACTTTTTTCATTCACCACTTGGGGCGAAAGCCACGGCGAAGCAATTGGCTGTGTGATTGACGGCTGCCCTTCCCTTTTAGAATTAAATGAAGGCGATATTCAAAAACATTTGGATAAACGTCGCCCCGGTCAGTCAAAATTTACTACGCAAAGACAAGAAACTGATCAAGTTAAAATTTTATCGGGAGTCTTTGAAGGCAAGACCACAGGCACTCCGATCAGTTTAGTAATTTACAATCAAGATCAAAAAAGCGGCGATTACGGAGATATTAAAGATAAATTCCGCCCAAGCCACGCTGATTACACTTACTTTGAAAAATATGGCATTCGCGATTATCGCGGGGGTGGTCGATCTTCAGCGCGCGAAACTGCAATGCGTGTTGCAGCTGGTGGAGTGGCTCGCAAAATTTTAGAAAAAGAAAATATTCAAATTACTGGTTACTTAACCCAAATCGGTGAGAAAAAAATTGATCGCAGCCGCATCGATTTTGCAGAAATTGATAAGAATGATTTCTTTTGTCCTGACGCGATTGGCGCAAAAAATTTCGAAGATTATTTACTCGAAATCAGAAAAGCTGGCGACTCTGTTGGTGCAGTTATCGAGCTGGTTGCAAAAAATGTTCCAGTTGGTTTGGGCGAACCAATTTACAATAAATTAGATACCCAAATTGCGGCAGCAATGATGTCGATCAATGCTGTGAAAGCTGTTGAAATTGGCGATGGCATGGAAGCAGCTGCAAAAAAAGGTTCAGAACTTGCTGACGAAATGTGGGCTGAAAATGGTGAAGTAAAATTCGCTTCAAATCACTCTGGCGGCGTTTTGGGAGGAATTTCTTCTGGGCAAGATTTGGTGGTACGTTTTGCCGTAAAGCCAACCAGCTCAATTTTGATTCCCCGCAAAACTATCGACGTGAATAAAAATAATTGCGAAATAATCACCAAAGGCCGTCACGATCCATGCGTTGGAATTCGCGCTGTTCCAGTTGGCGAAGCAATGCTGGCTTGCGTTTTAGCTGATTTTATTTTGCTCAAAAAATCCCGTAGCTAAAAATATAAATTGCAACTTTTTGGCACAAAATTTTATGCCAAAAGGATTTCGCTTGATTGCTCAAAACGTCTAAATAACGATTCCCATCGGTCTTGATCCTTGATCAATTCTGAACCTAAAACAACAAATTTTCAAAATATGAAACATTTACTAAAGCTTGCAGCTTTCTCTGCCGTTTTAACCTCTTTGGCTTGTCCGGCGATCGCCCAAACTCCATCAACTGATAATAAATCAGCAAATTCTGGTGGTCGTGAAGCACATAAAGAAAAAATTCAAGCTGAGCGTAAGGAAATTAAAGAAAGTCGTGAAGCAATCAGAGAAGAGCGCAAAGAAATGAAGCAAGAGCGTCAAGAAGAACGCAAAGAGCGTAAAGATCAAAGAATGCAAAATCACGAACAACGCTCAGAAGGCAGAATGGAAAGACGTGAAGAAGGTAGAGGAGAAGGTAGAGGAGAAGGTAGAATGGAAAGACGTGAAGAACGTAGAGAAGGCAGAATGGAAAAACGTGAAGAACGCAGAGAGCAAAGAATGGAAAATCACCAAAATGGTGGCCCACAAGGTGGTCCTCAAGGTGGCAGACCAAATCAACCTAATGGCGGTGGTCAACAACCAAAAGCTTCTGGTGCACCTCAAGGTGGTCCTCAAGGCGGCTCACAAGGTGGAGCTCCACAAGGCGGACCTCAAGGTGGCCAAGGTGGTGGCCGTCCTCCAATGAACGGCATGAGACACTAATCTAAATTTAGAAATTAGTTTCTAAGAACCGGCTTCAGAGCAATTCTGAAGCCGGTTTTTTTATATCTTGGAATATTTCTGCGCACTGGACTCAAAAAACTTATCAAAAATGCTGCAAACCACTCGCGATATTTGCGGAGTGGCTACGTTAATTTTTATCACATTATTTTTAACTCTGACCAAACCATCTTTTTTTAGATCTTCAAGCTTCGCAATTTCTGCTCCAAAATAATTTTCTGGAAGATCGAAAAAAGCAGAAATTTCCTTCAAATCAACTTCTAAATAGCACATGATTTCATCAATAATTTTCTTACGAATTTGATCTTCTTTGCTGATCTTGATACCTTTGGAAATGGCTAATTTTCTGGTTAAAATACCTTTTTCATATTCTTTAAAATCTAAAGTATTTTGTACGTAACCAAATCCCGACAAATAACCAATCGATGACACACCAAAGCCAATAATATTATCAGAAGTGTCGGTGCTGTAACCCTGAAAATTACGTTTTAATTTTTCATCTCTAAAAGCTTGCACCATTGTATCGCTTGGTTTGGCGAAGTGATCTAATCCGATAGATAAATAACCGCTACGCTGCAATTTTTCTGCTGCAGATTTATACATTTTAATTCTGGTGGAATCATCAGGCAAATCTGATTCTTCAATCAAACGCATATGCTTTTTTTTCCAACCAACGTGAGCATAAGCAAATAAAGCAATACGATCTGGATCAAGCCGCAGAGAGTAATCGATATTATTTTTTACCATCTCAACCGTTTGTTTGGGCAAGCCGTAAATCAGATCAAGATTGATATTTTTAATTCCGTGTTTGCGAAAATTTTTTACGCAATCTCTCACCAAATCAAAAGATTGCTCACGATTAATTGCCGCCTGCACTTCTTGATTAAAATCCTGCACACCAAGGCTGACTCTATTAATTCCACACTCGAAATAAGTTTTAATCTTATCTTCATCAACATTGCGCGGATCAACTTCAATGGCTATTTCAGCATCTTGCGCAATTTCAAATTCAGCTCGGATAGTTGCCATTAAAAACTTAAAACTATCTGGCGTCAGAATTGTTGGCGAACCGCCGCCAAAGTGAATATGTGAAACTCGATGTTTTTTTTGGCGTAATATTTCACCAACAAGACGAATTTCTTGTTCTAAAATATTAGCGTAATTCTCAATTGGTTCGTAACGCTGAGTAATTGTGGTGTAACATCCGCAATACCAACAAAGCTGCTGGCAAAAAGGAATATGAATATAAAGCGATAAAGTTTCTTCTTGGCCTAAATCTTTAAGCCAAGAGATGTAAGTGTTAGAATCAATTCCGGCACTAAAATTTGGCGCGGTGGGATAGCTGGTATAGCGCGGTACTTGGCTGCTATATTTTAAAATCGTCTGCTCGTCTATTTCGCCAAACATAATTTCTACGAATGACTTTTCGAACCACAGCTATTGGCACAAATTTTTGGGCCAGCATTTTTTACTTCATACCACAAAGCATTTAAAACTCCGAAAGAAACCGCCAAAGCTGTTCCTAGAATCCAAGCGAAATACCACATAATTTGAGTTGGTTTAAAGATTTAATATAAAAATTTTGAATTCTTTTTGACGTCTTGCTCAGTAACTTTTCCACGCATAACTCTGAAAACCCACGAGGTGTAAAGTAAAATAATGGGCACGAAAATTATGGCGGCGATCAACATCACAAATAAAGCTGAGTAGCTGCTTGAAGCATCCCAAACCATTAAAGACGAACTTGGTTCAAGATTGGATGGTAAAATGAACGGAAACAAAGTTAGGCCAGCAGTGGCAATAATTCCTAAAATTGAAATTGAGCTGGCGATAAAAACTTTGCCGTAATGTTTGATGGCAACGAATAGCAGCACAAAAATTTGTCCTAAAAAACCCAGAGCTGGCGCGATAATCATCCATGGATATTTTGTGTAATTATCAAACCAACCACCAGCAACTCTTACGACCACTTTGGCTAGAGGATTTGAATCGGCAGAAGTTCCGGCAAAAGTTACTAGTTTATAGCCATCAACAAAGTTTAAAAATACCCCGCCAACAGCGAATAAAATAATCGTGAGCACAGGAAATATTTTTAAGAATTTTAGCACTCGACGTAAAATCTCTCCTTCAGTTTTGATCGCTAAATAAGAAGCTCCGTGAACTATCAACATCGCAACGCTGACTAATCCACAAAGCAAAGCGAATGGCGAAAATAAACTGAAAAATGCGATCTGATTATTAACCACCATAAATTCATCAAAGCTGAAAGAAACGCCTTGTAGCACATTTCCCAAAGCCACGCCAAAAACTAAAGATGGAACTAGGCCTGAAACAAAAAGACAATAATCCCAAGTTTGGCGCCATTTTTTACCTTCCATTTTACTACGATAATCAAAACCAACGGGGCGCAGGATTAAAGCTAGCAAAACCAAAAGCATGGCGAAATAAAATCCCGAGAAACTTACCGCATAAACATGAGGCCAAGCCGCAAAAATTGCGCCTCCTCCTAAAATAAACCAAACTTGATTGCCTTCCCAAACTGGGCCAACTGTGTTTAAAACGACACGGCGCTGCGCATCACTTTTAGCAACGAAGGGCAGTAAAATTCCCACTCCCAAATCGAAACCATCCATAATTGCAAATCCGATGAGCAATACGCCCAGAAGCAGCCACCAGATAACTCTTAAACATTCGTAATCAAAAAATTCTAACATAAATTCTTAACTAATTTTGGATTAAAAAAACGCCGCTGAAATGGCGGTTAATCTTGCTTCATTAAATTGTCTGGCCCGATTTTTACATATTTTACCATCAGGTACAAATCGACCACCAACAAGGTTGTGTAGAGAATTGCAAACCCGAGCAAACTTGCTAAAACACTACCGTAAGACACTGACGAAATTCCCAAAGAAGTTGGTAAAATTCCTTCAATTACCCAAGGCTGTCTGCCAAATTCGGCGACGATCCAACCCAGCTCGGCAGCAATCCAAGGCAAAGGCAAAGAAAGTAAGCAAATTTTTAGCAAGAATTTGCTGTCGAAATTGCGTTTGATATTCATTTGGTAAAAGGCTGTAGCAAACAAGATGATGAAATACAGGCCCAGAGCCACCATAATTCTGAAGCTGAAAAATAGCGGAGTAACTTTTGGCGTGACTGACTGCGCCGCCATTTTAATTTCATCAGCAGTGGCGTTCTCGATGTCTTTGCGATATTTTTTCAGCAGCAAAGCATGACCAATATCGCCATAGTTCTCGCGCAGATATTCTTTGTCTTTTTGAAAATCTTCGCTTTTGCCAGATCGAAGATTTTTCAGAACCAAATATTGCGTGATACCGTTTTGAATTCTGCCTTCAGCAGTCTGCACTAAATCTTTGATTCCGGGAACTTCTTTGTCGAAAGAACGAGTTGCAATTAAGCCCAAAACGTAAGGAATTTTAACCGCATATTCGTTGGTTTGTTTTTCCTGATTAGGAATAGCAAAAAGAGTGAAATCTGCCGGAGCTTTTTCAGTTTCCCACATTCCTTCAATTGCGGCCAATTTCATTTTTTGGTTAGCACCTGTCGTGTAACCACTTTCGTCACCCAGCACTGCAACCGACAACGCCGCCATCAATCCAAAAGACGAAGCAACCACAATCGATCTTTTGGCAATTTCAATATTAGATTTTTTCAGCAAATAATAGCAGCTAATTGAAAGCACAAACATTGCGCCCGTAACATATCCAGCACTGATCGTGTGCACAAATTTAGACTGCGCCACTTCGTTAAAAATCACTTCTTTAATTGAATCCAATTCCATACGCATGGTTTCAGAATTGAACTTGGCGCCAACCGGATTTTGCATCCAGCCATTGGCAATTAAAATCCACAAAGCAGAAAGATTGGTGCCAATCGCCACCAACCAAGTGACCATCAAATGTTTAGCTTTGGATAATCTTTCCCAGCCAAAAAAGAACAGACCGACAAATGTCGATTCCAAGAAAAATGCCATCAAACCTTCAATTGCCAAAGGCACTCCAAAAATATCGCCAACGTAATGCGAGTAATAAGCCCAATTGGTACCAAATTGAAATTCCATGGTAATTCCAGTGGCAACGCCCATCGCGAAGTTAATGGCGAAAAGCTTGCCCCAAAATTTGGTCATGTCGCGCCAAATTTCCTTATTGGTCATAACATAAACGCTTTCCATAACGCCAAGA
>Ga0214923_10005714_pt1 | contig 14317 bp, 21 predicted proteins | sample LL1510_MetaG_FD_177993 | JGI IMG/M metagenome (GOLD analysis project Ga0214923, IMG submission 177993) | Freshwater microbial communities from Lake Lanier, Atlanta, Georgia, United States - LL-1510 | ecosystem: Environmental > Aquatic > Freshwater > Lake | place: USA: Georgia | collected... | reverse complement strand
ATAACGCTCTTGCTTATGTACTAAATGGTAATGGGACTGTCGGAGATGAAAAACATACGGTCACCACAGGCCAATTGATTACCTATCGTGATGGAGATTTAATTGTCATTTCCGCAAATAAGACTCAAGATTCAAAATCGCCAGAGCTTGATGTGTTAATTCTTGGCGGGCAACCAATAAAAGAGCCTGTAGCTTGGATGGGTCCATTTGTAATGAACACAAAGTCTGAGGTTCTAAAAGCATTTGATGATTTTCAAAAAGGCGTGCTTGGTGTTGTTCCACCAAATTGGGACAAATCAAAACGCCCCCTTCAAAGAGATGGGATTGGCTATAAATTAGGTGCAGATTTAACGGGAGTTCATGGGACACCAGAGGAATTACAGGAAAGTTAAACTTTCAATAAGTTTTTCTCTAAAGGCCACTCACTAAATTTTTAGAGATTTTTATATTCAATAGCTAGGTTTAGAGCTGCTACTGCAGCTTCAAATCCTTTATTCTCTTCGCCTTCTGATAACCCTGATCGTTCATATGCCTGATTTAAACTCTCGCACATCAAAATTCCAAAACCAATTGGCTTATTTCTCGTAAGTGATACTTGCATAATCCCACTTGTTACTCCTTGACAGACATAGTCAAAATGTGGTGTATCACCCTTCAATATTAATCCAACCGCCACTACTAAATCAGAGCCTGCATCAAGTAATTTTTGTGAGGCTAGTGGAATTTCAAAAGAACCAGATACTTTATGAACTAAGACTTTTTTACACCCTGCCTGGGTTAACGCTCTTTTTGCACCAGTTACTAATGCCACACATACATCTGAATGCCAACTAGATGTAACTATTGAAGCATTAAGGCTTGATCCATCTAAAACCTTAATCTTCGGGGATGATCCAGTCATTATATTTCCTTCATAATATGATTTAGTTTACTTCTTTTTGTATTCAAATATTTCTTGTTTGTGGAATTTTCAGGAATCACTAATGGTACCTGGGTGACCTCTATGGATTGATCGGCAAGGGCTGCGATCTTTGCGGGATTATTTGTTAATAAATTAATCTGTGAAATATTAAGATTTCTCAAAATCAATGCTGCATCTTCCCAGGAGCGCATATCTGCGCCATGGCCAAGTGCCAAATTAGCTTCTACTGTATCTAGCCCTTCATCTTGTAATTTGTAGGCCTTTATTTTTTCAGAAAGTCCAATTCCTCGTCCTTCATGACCTCTTAAATAAATAATTAATCCACTTCCAGCTCGCTCTATTTCTTCCATAGCCTTACTCAATTGCTCACCGCAATCACATCGGGTAGAGCCAAATATTTCACCAGTTAAACATTCAGAATGTACTCTAACTAACATTCCTTTTGAGTGGATCTTTCCGTATGACAAAATTGCATGCGTTTGACCATTTGAGCCAAAATCTGTTGCAATCTTCCAAGTATTATTTTTTCTCGGTAAATCACTCCATTCATACTTAACAACATCTTGCTCTAAAACTGGATTAGCTTCAATGAAATACTTTGTGAGCTCTGCAATGCTGATTATTTGCAACTTATTAGCCGCAGCAAACTCAGAAACACTATTACCAGTCATCATGGTGCCATCATCATTTACTAATTCAGATAAAACTCCAACAGGTGGTTGGCCTGCCAATATGCTAAGTGCAACTGCAGCTTCAGTATGTCCAGATCTGCCCTTAAGTAAAGCTCTGTCAGCTACCAGTGGGAAAATATGTCCTGGTCTGACAAAATCATTTGCTTTAGTTTTATTGTTAGCAATTGCCAAGATGGTATTTGCTCGCTCTTTTGCGCTAATTCCTGTGGTTAATTCAGACTTATAATCAACGGAAACTGTAAAAGCTGTACGTTTGAGATCTTGATTATTTGAAATCATTTGAGGCAAATCAAGAGTTCTTGCTCTTTCAGATGTTATTGCCACACAGATAACACCTGAGGTGTGGCGAATCATGAATGCTAGTTTTTCTTGAGTAGCGAATTGAGCAGAAAAAACAAGGTCTGCTTCATTTTCCCGATTTTCATCATCGGTAACAATGATCATTCGACCAGAGCGATAGTCATCTAAAGCTAATCTTGAATTATTAGTCATTGCTTCGACCACCATTTGACTGTCTTTCTACATACTTAGCTAATAGGTCTACTTCGACATTTACTAGATCTCCCACTTTTTTACTAGATAAGTTAGTTTTTTCTAATGTTTTAGGAATTAGCCAAACTGTTATCAAATTTGTTTCAATTTCACCGATAGTTAGTGAAACACCATCCAAACAGATTGAACCTTGAGCGACAACATACTTAAGTAGATGCCCTGGAAGAACTATCTGTAATTTTGTCCATTCTTTAGATGGGGCAATGCTTACAATTTTAGCTGCCGTATCTACATGTCCTTGAACTAAATGTCCACCTATACGATCACTGAATTTCATAGCCAATTCCAGGTTTAATGAATCACCAATCTTTAATTGCCCTAAAGCAGTTAACTCCAAAGTTTTAGTCATAACATCTGCTGTGAAGCCAAAATCTGTGACCTCAGTTGCCGTTAAGCATGCACCATTTACAGCGATTGAATCACCAACTTTTAATTCATCTTTAGAAGAGCTGCAATTTATCTCAATTTTGGCAGAGTCTTTTTGAGTAATAATGTTTTTAACAACCCCGACCTCTTGTATTAATCCTGTAAACATTATTGATCCTTAACTAAGATTATTTTTAGATCTGTATCAACTATCTCGGAGCTGTAAATTTTGAAGTTAATTCTATTTTCCAATGAATTTATGCCTAAGTCACCAATAAAACTTTGTCCAGTGCCTAATAAAGATGGATTCAAATAGATATGAATCTCATCTACTACATCAGATTTAACCAAAAACGTGCCCAATGTTGCACCAGATTCGACTAAAACTTGGTTTACCTCAAGTTTTTCAAGTAAATCCAAGAGGTCAGATATTTTATGACTCTGCAAGAAGAAAGTTGGGGCAGTTCCATCATTTAGGTTATGAGTATTAGGTATGACTCGATTGCCCATAACTAATCTCTTTGGCTGATTGGCATTTTCTTCCTTTGAATTCAATGAAGGATTATCGGCTAATGCTGTACCTGTCCCAATTAAAATTAAGTCAGATTGCCCTCTTAATTTAGAAACTTGCATTCGAGAGGCTTCACTTGTTATCCACTTAGAACTTCCATCTTGGGCTGAAATTTTTCCATCGAGAGTCATTCCAATCTTCCAAATAAAGTATGGGCGATGATTGACTATTTTATTTAACCAAAACCTATTTGTATGACTCACTCTTTCTTTTAGTACGCCACCAACAACCTCGATGCCGGCACTTTTCAAGCGGTCTGCGCCACCTTTTGCAACTAAATTTTGATCTGAAACTGAGTAGACAACTTTTCTAATTCCTGAATCAATTATTAATTCTGAGCATGGCGGTGTCTTTCCATGGTGATTACAAGGTTCTAATGTTGTAATTAATGTTGCACCCTTTGGAATTTTGCCAACTTTTTTTATTACTTTAGCTTCGGCGTGCAAGCCACCATCGTGAAAATCTTGTGCTATTACGTAGCCTGATTCATCAACAATTAGTGCACCAACAATTGGATTTGGAGATGTTTTTCCTAAACCAAGCAGGGATAACTCATCGGCTTGTGCCATTAAAGCTGAGTAATCCATAAAGCGCCCCCAGAATAGAAATCGGGGTACGCAAAAGAAAATGACGCAATGACAGCACGCCACTTACATACATCTTCTCTCATCCGGACTTTAACCGTCGGCCTTGGAGTTTCACCAAGTCCACCGCTAACTGGATGTAAGCGGGTCGCAGACTTTAACTGCCGGTTCGGAATTACACCGACCCCGAAAATGTAGCTTTAGTCTACCAAGAGATTATTGCCTTACAAATTGTTAAATAAGCGCAGTTTTATCGGGCGCCTAGTCTATTTCCTTAATCAGTTTAAATTCAGATGAAGAAAGCTGACCCTGTGAAGCATAAAGATCTAACTTAGTTCTCGTATCTTCAATATCTAGATTTCTCATAGTTAATTGACCAATTCGATCCTCCGGTCCAAAGGCAGCATCCGAAGTTTTTTCCATAGATAACTTCTCTGGAGAGTATGAAAGATTAGCACCTTGGGTATTAATGATTGAATAATCATCTCCCCTGCGTAATCTAATTTTGACCGATCCAGTTATCGTTGATGCAACCCAGCTAGTAAGTGATTGGCGAAGCATTAGTGCTTGGGGATCAAACCAACGACCTTCATATAAAAATCTTCCCAACTTACGCCCTTGCTCACGATAAGTTGCAATTGTGTCTTCATTATGAATAGCACTCACTAATCTTTCATAAGCGATGAATAGCAATGCCATTCCTGGTGCCTCATAAATTCCACGGCTTTTAGCTTCAATAATTCGATTCTCAATCTGATCACTCATGCCAAGCCCGTGACGACCACCAATTAAATTCACTTCTTTAATCAACGCAACGGAGTCTTTGATGGTTTTACCATTTACTGATACTGGGCGCCCTTGTAAAAATTCTATAGTTACATCTTCAGAGTCAATTTTTACTGACTGATCCCAAAACTTAACTCCCATAATTGGCTCAACAATTTCAATATGTGAATCTAAATTTTCAAGTGACTTAGCCTCATGTGTTGCACCCAAGATATTGGCATCGGTGCTATATGCCTTCTCTGTTGAATCTCGATACGGCAATTTATGATCGGCTAGCCACTTTGACATTTCTTTTCGTCCACCTAATTCACTTACAAAATCTTTATCTAGCCAAGGTTTATAGATTTTAAGTTTTGGGTTGGCTAGTAAGCCATATCTATAAAAACGCTCAATGTCATTACCTTTATAAGTTGATCCATCTCCCCAAATCAAGACATTATCTTCAAGCATTGCTCTAACCAATAATGTTCCAGTGACCGCCCTACCAAGTGGCGTGGTATTAAAGTAAACCTTGCCGGCAGTTGTGATATGGAAGGCTCCACATGCAATTGCGGCTAACCCTTCTTCTACTAGTGCGCTCTTGCAATCAATAAGTCGGGCAATTTCTGCACCATACTCTTTTGCGCGATTTGGAATAGATTCAGTATTTGGTTCATCATATTGACCAAGATCTGCAGTGTACGCACATGGCATAGCACCTTTGCTTTTCATCCAAGCAACAGCAACTGATGTATCTAGACCGCCACTAAAAGCAATACCTATTTTTTGACCTATTGGAAGTGAAGATAGAACTTTAGACATGGGGACAGTCTAACCTTTTACGCTAAAACCCCGCTTGGAAAATGGCTTAGCTTTTCAAATATTATGCACTCAAGAAGTGATATGGACCGTCTTAAGTCTTTCATCCGAGGCGTAGCGTAAGCGAAGCAGAAGTTAACAGATGTTAAACCGTAAAGCAGAAGTTAAATACTTCTGCTCCACTAATAAATAGTTACTTCCCCACTATTTATTTAGTGCTTATGGACTATTAGCACGACCCCTAAGGGGTCGTTTGTAACGGTATGTAACTGCTAATTTAACGGTAACTACTAACGGTAAACCATCGTATTCAAACTTGAACTCGCGCTAGATTAATTGGACCAAGCATTTAAATATCCCGCTACGACAACTATTAGAACGCAGACTGCTGAGATGACTAAAATATTCAAAAAATTTTCACCCTCACCTAGGTTCACCAATAGTCCAATACCGAGAAAAATGACAAAGAGCATAATTAGCCAACTCACTTTATTAGTTTATCATCAGGTTACTATTCGGAAATGAAAAGATTGAGTTCTGCATTATGGAGCCTAGCAAAGGCAATCGCTGCAAGACCTGCTAAGCCCAATAAACCAATACCTACCAAGATTCATTGGACTAAAGCAGAAAAACCATTAGAAGAAATGACTGCGGAGGAACGTAAGAATTTCGCAGAAAAGATGGCCAATGAATCTCTTGAGGCTCATTATCCCAAAAATTCAACTATAAAAAATAGATTTGATAAAGACTACATTTACATCGCAACCATAATTTTAATTGGAGCATACCTAATCAACTCTAACTGGGAAAAAATACCGATTTTTGGAAGTAATGCACAGGCAGTAAAACTGATAAAGCAAGCGTGTACAAACAATATTTCAATAGAGGAAAAAATTAAATTAGCGACCAAAGCTAAAAATCTGAATCAGGCATTAAGTAGATTTGAAACAAACTTTAGCTCACTCCAAATATATCAATTGTTTATTCGGGCAAGTTATGAGAATGGAGATAAGGATGGGGCAGAAAAGTTGAGATTACTAGCAGTTGAAAAAGAGTTACAAATTTTTGAGGATTGTAATAATCTACGATGAAAAGTGAGCTCAATTAATGAAACTTGCTAACACCATTCCAACTATCCAAAGTGCAAGTAAAAATAGTAATATTCCTTTTCTGAACCCCTTTTTACTGATTTCTTCTTTGCTCCTTGGATTTCCAGTAATCATAGATTTTTTGGGAGTTATAATTTCACCCAATGCAAAGAAAAGCCAAAAAATTCCAATAAATATCAATCCGAGAATAATCCACAATAAACCTATTTCAGTATACATTTTGAATCTTCATTGATTTAAGTTGACTCAGGTCTAACTTTGCCAATAATAATTGTTACGACCCAAGACACAACTCCAAATCCCAACATAACTAATCCAAAGCCAATTCCAGAACTTATCCAACCCAGAACAAATGCGATTGGAGCCGTAAAGGTTATTGGAGTAAACATCATTCCTACAGTTCTTGGAAATAGAAAAACCCCTACTAATCCAATGCAAAAAATAATTAGTAATCCTGGAATGAAACCTCCATTAAACAAAGTATCTCCATCACCTGGACCAGTCCAAGCTGTGCCAAGGTAAGAAATAGCTAACAGGATTCCTAGAATTCCGCCAATCAAGTTCTTACTCCTAACTTTCCACTAGAAAATTTAACTTACAAAATTAATACGTATAAATTGATTTATATTCTTGATTGTAAATCAATACATTGACTAGACCTAAATTACATCGTTTTTCCTTTTCTTTATTTATAGTCAAGGATTGAAACAAGTTCTTACAATCTTGAACATTATTGTATTTAGTCTGTCTTGTATAACTTATGTAATTACTTGCTGATTCAGTTTCCATTTGTTTAATTCGTAATTTTTGAGTATTCGTAAAACACTTTGGGTTATTAGTTCCAATTTTCCAAATCTTAAAAATATGATTTTCTGATTTTATTCTATCAATTACAGGAATACTCTCATCAAGTAAGATGAAAATTTCTCTACTGCTAAACATATAAGGATTTTCATAATACTCTCCAAGTACTTTTTTGAAATTATTAAAGTACTTTTTCTCAATTGAATTAACTTCCTTCTTAACTTTTTCACATTTACTTAGTCCTAATATAGCGTTTGCAGGAGTCAAATTGAATATTGGTAAGAGCATAATGGCGGCAATAACTGTAGTAATTTTCATTAACATATGATTCATCTTTCGCAAGCAATTCCATCTTTGTCTCTATCGGACTTACTGTTTGCCTTATAGAGCGCAGCATCAATTGTAGGTTCGTTCTTAGTTGCTCCACCTTTATTGACGGCACCAGGTTTGGCTACTCCTCCTGGATAAACTTTGTTTAACTCAGTGCAATTTTTAAACTTCTTAACCGCTGCATAAGAAGCTGAAGTAAAACTAGCGATAAGATGAAAAATTATTACAGCAAAAATAAATTTTTTTACCATTTTCTTGTCGCCATATCCCAAGTTTGTTTGCATTTGCTGCAACTAGCCTGGATAGTAGTGCGGTGTTTTTTTAATCCACCAGTAATAAATTGAGACAATCCAAAAGTCAGAACCGCTCCAGTTACCTTCAAGCCACTCGTATCTACTTTTTCTTTTGTTGTTACTGTGCCTCTATAGTTACAAAATGGACAAATTATTGAAGCCATAGCTTGTAGTTTTTTATCATTAACTTCTTGACTTGCATCTCTAACCCTTTCTATCCATTTCTTTGGCTTTTGTTCAACGTTCTTAACTTGCCTTGAATCGCTAAATTTATTAGTTTTGGATTGATTTTTTCTTTTACTTAACCATTTACGTATAAAAAAAACAATTGGTACAACTGGAAACCAAGAAGCAAATATTTGAAAACTGAAATCTAACAACCCAGAAAAAACAGAAAATATGGAGGTATTTATTCCGCCGCTATCATTTACTCTAGAAATTGAATTAGATAAGTTTCCAATCAATATCAATAAAAATAAGTAAAATAACCAATCCTTTAAAACTGGAGAATTAAATAGGAATTTAGTTTTTTTCATAACTACCTCCACTTATTTCTAGAGTCTGTTGGAGAAGCTTTACAGGTGTATTTTACCTCTGAAATTGATTTACCGATAGATGCTGAAAGTGAATAAAATGCCCCAAGTGAAAGAATCTATCCCTTGGCAGATAGTGTCGGGATAGACACCTCAGGTGTTGTAATAAATCCAAATATAACTATAAATGATATTAAAAACTTTTTTCTTGTAACCCCTAACAATTAATTGGGAACTATGATTAATTAAATCTATTTGTCGCTAAAATTAGACACTCACTCATAGCTATTAATCTTTATAAGTATCCAATAATTCAAGTTTATGTATACACCTTAATTCTATTAATTTTCCGAGCGAATAGTTATCAGTAATTTTAATTGCCGAATTTGATGTTTTTTTATCAACAACCTGCATAGCTGTTTGAAATGAATTTAGATAAGTTTCTATAAGTAAATTATTTGTTTCAGAACTTTTTTGAGTTTCCCAATACTTAAAATACAGAAAACTTATATGCATATCCACAAGGTTTAATGCAGAATTAATAACGGAGTCTATGTGCTTTTTAGTGATTTCTGTAAATTCATCTAAATCTCTCTTCTTTACTCTGCCAGAGCTTACGCCAACAGCGGTTATATTTATAAGGAAATTTACTCGGCTAATATATAATAAAATTGAAGTCCAGAAAAGAATTATTTTATTTACAACTTGCTTACTTTCTAGATTATTTAGTGCAGTTTTAATATCTGAAAATACAACTGTGTTCATATTATTATATTCCGAAATACTCTTATATTCTTTTATTAATAACTCATAAATTTCTGCAAGTGCACTTTTACTATTAACTTTTTTGTCATAAAGTTTGAGGTTTAAAAAATCTTCAAACATAATTAACGAAAAATCTACAAGAATTTCTTAACAAATCTAATTACTAATTCAATAAATCCAACAAAAATTAATGCATAAATAATTAGAAACGCCGGATAATTGATGCTCCACCAAGCATCGTCAACCCACCTTGGATTGAAGTAAAAGTTTTGATAAATCCAGTTTGGTTGATAAACAATCCCAATTAAAAAGGTAAAAGTTAGAATTGAAATTCTTACTTTATTCATCCTCATATTCTACTCCCGAGCCTCTTGAGATTTCATTACGTTGTAGGCATTTAAGTCATCCAACATCTCATTCCATAGCCAGCTACTTGGCCTTAGTAGTCCGTACTTCTTCTCAATCTCATACTGCTCATTAAAAGCCTCATCGTAAAACTCTTGGGTTATATCTCCTCTTTTTAGTTTACGACCTAACTCATCTATGTAATCGCGCCTGCGGGTTAATTCTTCACCATTCATTTTTATAAGCCATATTCAATAAATTATTAGGGTTTGGAACTAAATATTTCTTTATTCACTCTAAAGACAATTCTATATGAAAGTAATTTTTGATTTAATAAGGTTTGACTTAGAAACATTCACAAATTTAATTCCTAAGAAATGGTCCACTAAAGTTCGTCTTTGTTTCGTTAGAGCCAACAAGTTACCAAAAAGTATAAGTAAAAAATAAGCGATGAGTAAAACTCCAATTGAGTAGGTAACAATATTGTTTGATGCCATTAAGTTGAAATCACCCGAAAACAATGAAATCAGAACTAACGGAATTCTTCCAATAATTTCAGTAACGATAAAAACTAAAATTAATATTACAGGAAAGAAAACATACGGAGCTAAGCCTCTCCAAAGTTGTGCATCAATTCTCTCTTCTTCTTCGTCGCCCATCCAGCGCTTATCAAATGGGGTCCTGTCAATGCGGGTGAAAAAGAAAACTTTATTAAAAAAAGAATTCTCAATAGGAGTTGGGTCTGAAGCAATGGCAATTTTGGCGATAGTCATTCCAAAGGTTTGACCATTATTTCCAACTCTAATCCAATTACCCCAAAGAGTTATGTAAAGAAAGCCGATAACAACTCCTGCAATAATAAATATTGACGCAGCAACATTTGGTACCCCAATAAAAGTAAGCAGATAAATTGGTGAAACAGCCAATCCTGATAATATCGGCACAAGTATTAACAAAACTCTATCAATTAAATATGCTGAAACTCTTTGCATAGGACTTGCTAACGGTAACTTAATTAAATCGCTATCAATATACAAAGGATTCTCTTTCTTTTAATTAGTTAATATTACATCAAATGTTGACAAAATCTACACTTTTTTGCAGCAAATCTAATCTGCTCGGCACACATAGGACAAATCTTGAATTCACTTGAATCTGTAACTTCTACTGGTTCATATATTTCAAAAATTCTACTTAATGCCTCTTCGGAGGTTTCTTGAACAAATCCTGCATTCTCATATATATGGCTGAAGCTGGTGCTTCTACATTTTAGGCAACTGGTCTCTGCCATTGGTACTGGTGATTTGCACTTATCGCAGATTTTTCGGGATGAAGGTTTGCTAGCTGTACTCGTGTCTTTTTTTGTTTCCACATAATCAAATTTTTTCCGAGTGTTACTTGCTCTGCTGCCACGATTCTTAATAATTAAGCTTGAAACTCCAAACCAGATTGCAGATTGAACTATCCCACCAACTAGGGATTCAATTGGGCTTGCCATACTTCCACCTGCAGCGATTATGGCGCCAAAAATAAATCCTATAAGAGCCCAAAATTTAGGATTACTTGAATTCACTTCTTCACCCTACTCAATTACTTAACCTTTGCCCAGGCTATTGTCGCTTCAAGTCTTTGCATAGCTTCTCTATCAACCTTGCGGCATTTTTATGGGTACCAAACTTGAAAGTTTTGTCATTTACGCTTATTTTTACAGACCTTTGCTTCATTATTGCCCAATTAGAACTGCAAGCTGATATATCTTCAAAATTAACTGCTATGTGGGGCTTGATTGACTCATCGGACCAAAAAAGAATTCTCTTATTAGTAATAATAAGCCACCCCAAGTCACAATTTTGAAACATAATCATCGGATTTCTACTTCCAAAAGCTTTACTCATAAGAGTAGTTTCAGAATCAGCTAAGTATTTACTTATCAAATCTTTACGAAAATTCTCACCCATTCCACCTGCGCCACCCAATTTGCTTAACTGAACAATGTCTGGATACTCAGGCGTATAAAAGCCTTTCATTTTCTCATCCTACTAAGTTCTCCTACCTTTGCCCAAGTTAATCAGTAGAATTTGCAGAAACCTATAGTTGACCTGCGGTTTTGAATTGCCAAGAGGTTACCATTAATGAAATGTATAAAAATCCCTTTTTTCTTAACCGAGTTACCGTAGGAGCATTTATTCTATGAGTGTCTTTCAGGATACTCCTTAAGGCTAGGGTAAGAATAAAAATTACAGTTTGTATTGAATTTGTGTAACGAGATGCAAAATTAGCTTTAATTATTTTGTCTATTAGATTCCCACATTCCTGCATAAAAGTACTATCATCTAGGTTTTTGACATTAAGGTAATTACTTTCCAATAAGTCTCTTATCTCCATACTGACCTTTACGTAATGCTCATAATCATCAGGGTGCACAGGAAAAATAAACTTGGAAGGTGACTCAAATGTTCTCGTGTTATTACTAAATGCAAACGGACTACCAGGGGTGTATTTCAAAATTTTATAATAATCAGGACTCAATGCATCTGGATTGGCTTCAAAGGGTTTAATTGTCCAAAAATACAACGCCCACAAATCTCCAACATCTAAACCAGTATTTTCGGCCATCCCTGTCTGTGCTGCAACATCAATAGATTGTGCAATTGTTTGAAATGTTTGAACTATTATTGAGTCATCAGAAATCTCTTTTTTGAATAGGCCCACAGGTTGAGTATAGGAAAATTTTTCGTATTTTAATAGACCAGCTGACCTAGTAATCTCCTACAAATATAGATAAAATTTATTATGGGTATTGGAGACTTCTTAAAGAAGCAGCTTGATAAGCAGACTGAAAAAGTTAAAGCCAGGAGAAATTTTGCACAGAATATTCAGGACCTATCTATACCTCTTGATAGACGGTTAAATCTCAATCCAGACGGTCGTGAGCTTGAATGGATGGATGCTGTTGACTTATATGAAACCGAGTATGCACAAATTAGATTTGATAAAGGTTGGAAGTTGGTTAAAGGTTGGGAATTTAGAAGGAGTGCAGATAGATTCCTTCCAGTACGGTGGCAAATCGGAGAAGTAATTGTGGAGGCTAAATACTTAAAAGTTGATGGTTTGCACGTGGGAATTGTTCAGGAAAAGATTATTAAAAAGTAATTTTGTAACAGAAAATTTTGGGTGGACTATATACATATAGAGCGAGCGCAGATTAAATAACCCTAGGTCAAACGCCTAAAGTCTCAAGTTCTTTCCCATATTTTTATGACAGGCTTACTTAACTCCAGCTCTTCCTTATCCTCAACTAATACAAGGTGGGAGACCCTAGAGACATCAATTAATTCCCAAGATGAATCAACTTCATTCCAAGACTCAAGCTCTATTGAATCGGCTGAGTAAGCCGCCTCCTCTTCATTTCTTCCCTGCACAATAATCTCAAAATCAAGATTAAATCTTCTAACTACTTTGAATTTTTTCGCCACTAAATCCATCCCCTTAGTCTGCGACCCACCACTGACAGGGCTATCCTTACTCTGTGCTAAAGGTATGTCTAACCCCCGTTGTAATTGCTGGGCTCTTGCTTTTGTCTAGCTGCTCAAGCTCAAGTTCAAGCAAGGTATCCGACCCGTGTGAGGTTGCGGCTGAGTCGGCACTTAACTATCTGAATCAAGCTAAAAAGTACCTTTATGATTACAAATCAATTGATACAAGTGAGCTTGATTATGATGACCCAATTTCTGTAAATAGCAGAATACTTTGGGGTAATTACTGGCAAACTAGCAGAAATAGTTTTTGGGTAATAATAAATAATCAAAATTGTTTTACACCTGAACAAGTGATAACTGCACAGCGAGAATTAAACTTAATTAAATAACTTGCAATAACCTGCTTTAGTAGTAACTCCTAAATTACCATTTTTAACTGCATAAGATGGCGAGTTGCGACGAGTTTAGGACTTCTAGGTCATATTGGGTGGGTCGGAAAACAAATCGCCCCAACTCTCACTTTAGGAGATATTTCTAGTTAGGGTGTATTAACAGGAGTGAAGAGAAATTAAACAAGGTGGGGTTGGATATTCTTTTAACTAGAACTAGGGCGTAGGATTTAGGTATGGGCTGGGGAACTTTTATTGCGGGTCAAACGGTTAGAATTGTTCGGCGCAGTGGAAAACTTCGCTACCCAATTACCCGTCCCTCTGGACCAACCTTTTCGGAAATGTGGCTAGAAGGGTTGAATAAACCCAAGCTGACGGAGCAAGAAGAAATTGACGTACAGAAACAAAAGTACGAATTGAGGGAACAAAAAAACCTAGAGCGAGATAAGAGATTCCAGGATAAGTTGCTAAGTAAGAAATTGGAACTAGAGCCCGAACAATTGGAAAGAGATAAAGAAAATTTTAGTTATCGTCAGGAATGGTTTTTGGCCGGTGAAATTGGTCGTAAGCAACGAAAAACTCTTGGGTTTAAAATTCTATTCGTTGCTACAGTGATACTTGGAGCCTTTTTTGTCTACGCACTTATAGTTGTTTTCTTAATATGAACCTTGGCCGTTCCCTGGCCGTTCAGCAACCTATAAAGGGTAGAAATCCCTCTTATCAAAAGTAAATCATTAAGCGTAAATCCCTCACAAGATGTTAAACCCCGTAAGGCGAACCCACCGCCCAGTGATTACTCTTAATCACCAGGTCGCGTAGCTCACTAGTATTAGATTATGAATCTGAAAAGGTTTTTTACATTAGATGCCAGCAGAAAGCGGGCAATTTACCTTCTTAAGTTCGAGTCTATATTAATACTCGGAGTGGTAATTTATTTATTAGTGGCACCACTCATTTCCTCAGTAAGTGAAGTTGATGCTCTATCTGCCGAAATTGTAT
>Ga0214923_10005713_pt1 | contig 14317 bp, 12 predicted proteins | sample LL1510_MetaG_FD_177993 | JGI IMG/M metagenome (GOLD analysis project Ga0214923, IMG submission 177993) | Freshwater microbial communities from Lake Lanier, Atlanta, Georgia, United States - LL-1510 | ecosystem: Environmental > Aquatic > Freshwater > Lake | place: USA: Georgia | collected... | reverse complement strand
GTGGTCACCGACGCGCCGGTCGACAACCACGGCCGGGGCGAAAGCTTCTCGCCCACCGACCTGGTGGCCACCGCGCTCGGCGCGTGCATGCTCACGGTCATCGGCATCGTCGCGGAGCGTCATGGGCTCGACCTGGCGGGCATGACGGCGGAGACCGAGAAGGTGATGAGCGCGAGCGCCCCGCGGCGCATCGCGTCCCTGCGCACGCGCATCACGATCCCGCTCCCGGGGGATCATCCGCAGCGGACGGTCCTCGAGCGGGCGGCCGCCACCTGCCCGGTGCATCAGAGCATTCATCCGGAGATCGATGCCCCCGTCGAATTCATCTGGACGGGCTGAGCGCGGCACCCCGGAAGAGCCCCCATGGCCGATCTCTTCGCCGCCTCGCGGGCGGCCAACGTCGCTCGGGCGGCCCCGCTCGCCGCCCGGATGCGCCCCCGGCGACTCGCCGACTATGTCGGGCAGGAGGCGATCGTCGGCCCGGGCAGGCTGCTGAGGCGGCTCATCGAGTCGGACCGGCTCGGCTCGATCATCCTCTACGGCCCCCCCGGCGCGGGCAAGACGACGCTCGCCGAGATCATCGCCCACGAGACCCGCCGGCGCTTCGTCGAGCTGTCCGCCACGGCGGCCGGCGTGAAGGAGCTCCGCGACGTGCTCGACGCGGCCCGGCGGCGCCTCGAGGACGACGGTGCCCGCACCTGCCTCTTCATCGACGAGATTCACCGGTTCAACAAGGCCCAGCAGGACGTCCTCCTGCCCGACGTGGAGCAGGGCGTGATCGCGCTCATCGGCGCGACGACCCAGAATCCGTTCTTCGCCCTCACGCCGGCGCTCGTCAGCCGGAGCCGCATCTTCGAGCTGGCCCCCCTGGCGCCCACGGACATCGGCACGCTGCTCGACCGCGCCCTCGCGGATCGGGAGCATGGCCTCGGCGGCGATGCGGTCTCGCTCGATGCGGACGCCCGCGCGTTTCTCGTGGAGACCGCGGACGGCGACGCCCGGCGGGCCCTCGGGGCGCTCGAGGTCGGCGTTTTGTCCAGCACCGACCGGCCGCTCACCTTCACGCTCGACCTCGCGCGGGAGAGCGTGCAGCGGAAGGTCGTCGCCTACGATGCCGGCGACACGCACTACGACTGCGCGAGCGCGCTCATCAAGAGCATCCGTGGGAGCGACGCCGACGCCGGACTCTACTGGCTGGCCCGCATGCTCGAGGGGGGCGAGGATGTGCGGTTTCTCTCCCGGCGGCTCGTGATCCTCGCGAGCGAGGACATCGGCAACGCCGATCCGCGGGCGCTGGTGCTCGCGGTCGCCGCGATGCAGGCGACCGAGTTCGTCGGCCTGCCGGAGTGCCAGCTCACGCTCGCGCAGGCGGTCACCTACCTCGCCCTCGCGCCGAAGAGCAACGCCTGCACGCGTGCGATCGGAGCCGCCCGGCGCGACGTGCGCGAACGGGCCGTGATCCCCGTCCCACGTCATCTGCAGGACAGGCATTACGCCGGCGCGGCGCGCCTCGGCCGCGGCACGGACTACGCCTCCGCGCACGACGCCCCCGACGCCATCGCCGCACAGGACTACCTGGGCGTCGAGCGGACCTACTACGAGCCGACCGATCGCGGCCTCGAGCGCGATCTCGGCAGCCGGCTCGCCGAGATCAGGCGGCGGCTGCGGGAGCCGCGGCCGGACGAAGCGACTGGCGGGTGAGCTCCGTCGTGATCGTGCCGCGCAGGACCTGCTCGAGCCGCTCGAGTGCCCGGGCCACGGTGGCGCCGTCGAGCACGCGGTGGTCGGCGATGATCGTGACCCGGCAGCGGCCATCCGCCTCCACGGGTGCGTAGCAGAGGCTCGTCGTGCAGAGCGTGGGGTGGAAGTGATTGCCGGCGCGAAACCCGGCGAGCGTCGAGAGGCTGAACGTGCCGATCCGGCCGGGACGCTTCCGTGAAGCCGAGTTCATGTGCCAGCGGAGAATCGTCCGCCGCAGCGCTCCGGGCACCATCTCGAGTTCCAGCTGCCGGCGGAAGACCTCCTCGACGGGCGCCGTCACGTGACGGTCGATCGACGCCTGCAGGGTCGCGAGCGCCGTCTCCTCGGGCCGGGCCAGCCGCGCGAAGAACAGACGGTCGTGTCCGGAGTCGGCGCGGTTGATCGCCAGCGTGGCCACGCTGTCGCCGGAGGTGGCCAGGCGGGCGTGCGGCCGGTACACGATCCAGCTGCGCAGGAGCGGCATCTCGCGGGCCACGAGCGCGTAGGCCTTGAGGAAGAGCGCGGCCCAGCCGACGCGCGGCGCGGTCACCCTCCGTACCGCCGCCAGCTCGTCGAGCGCGAGCGTCCGGTCGACGGGGAACAGGGGGATGGACCGCGCGAGCAGGGCCACGTCGTTGACCGTGCCCCTGCCCGGCGGCAGCGCGGTCGTGGTGACGGGGTGCGTGGACATCGGACAGGCTCCGGATCGGGAGCGGATTGAAGCAATCGACCGGGGCCGATGGAAGGGCAGATTGCCCGCACGCCGGGGCCATCGACGGGCCCGGTGCGGCCGGACGGTCGCCGCCCGCTACACTCGCCCGCCATGCGTGTCGTGGTGCAGCGGGTGCGCGAGGCCGGGGTGACGATCGCAGGCGCGTCGATCGCGGCCATCGGCCGCGGCCTGCTCGTGCTCGTCGGTGTGGAAACCGGCGACACGGCGGCGGACGTGGAGTGGCTGGCGTCGAAGGTCGCCGCCCTGCGCATCTTTCCAGACGACACCGGGCGGATGAATCTCAGCGTGCGGGAGATCGGCGGCGACATCCTCGCCGTGAGTCAATTCACCCTGCACGCGAGCACCGAGCGCGGCAATCGGCCCGGCTTCACGCGCGCCGCCCGACCGGAGGAGGCCATCCCGCTGTACGAGGCGTTCCTCTCCGCACTGGATCGGGAGACGGGGCGACGGACCGCTCGTGGCATCTTCGCCGCCGACATGCAGGTGCGGCTGGTCAACGACGGCCCGGTCACGATCCTCATCGACTCGCGTCGACGTGAGTGACCGCCGGCACGGTCGGCCGCATGCCGCTGCGAGGGCACCGCGTTGCGGGCGATCCGCGGCACCGCTGCCATCGCCCGTGTGCGCGTGGTATCATCGCGGGCGATCCGCGGCCCCGGCGTGATGCCGGAGGCCGGCGTCATCATCTGCGGTGGCTGTAGCTCACTCGGTTAGAGCACCGGTTTGTGGTACCGGGGGTAGCGGGTTCGAATCCCGTCAGCCACCCTGCTTCGCTTGGTCGAGCATCAGCGGGACGCGGCGGGCGCATCGGCGCCGAGGTCGAGTTTCTTCCACCGCTTCCCCGCCAGGGCCGCCACCGTCTCCCGAGAGAGCGTGCCGTTGTCCTTGAAGGTGAGCGATGTGAGCTTCGGCATCGCGAGGATTCGCGCGAGAGCCGCCTCGCCGACACCGGTTTCGCGGATCGACAGTTCCTCCAGCGCCGGGAGCATGGCGATCGCCTCGACCGTCGCATCGGTCATCGCCGGCACGCTCCAGATGTCGAGCACGCGCAACGACGTCGCCGACGCGAGCCGCGCGAGACCGTCGTCACCCACCGACGGCAGTTCGTGGAGATAGAGCCGCTGGAGCTTCGGCAGGTCGCGAAGCACCTCGAGCGCCGGATCGCGCACGTCGGGCAGATCCCGGAGGGTCAGACGCGTCAGCGGCAGGCCGGCCAAAGCGAGCACCCCGTCCGTACCGAAGCCCTGGCACCGGAAGATCTCGAGCGACTCGAGCCCGGCAAGTCGTGCGAGATGCGCCCCGGACGCGTCGGTGATCGCGAAGTCCTGGAGGAGGAGCGACCTCAGCGTGGTGCTCGCGGCGAGCCCCGCCACGCCGGCATCGGTGACGACGGTGCTGCGGTGCTTGAAGGCCGCCAGCTTCGGCAGGCCGCCCGCCACCTCGAGCGTCAGGTCGCCCGCCTCCATGTTGCCTCGGAGATCGAGGGCCCGCAGCCCCTCCAGCCGCGCGAGCCGCCGTGTGGCGAGGTCGTTGAGGCGGGTCTGCACCAGCGTGAGACGTTCGAGGTGCCCGAGGTCGGCGATCGCCCGGAGCGACGCCCCGGTGAGGTTCGTGTTCGACGACAGGTCGAGCTCGACGAGCCGCGGACACTGGGCCACGACCGCCTTCACGCCGTCATCCGTGAGGCCGGCATTGGTGATCGCGAGCACCTCGAGCGCGCCGCGGGCCGTGAGCGCCTTCGCCGCCGCGTCGTCGAGCATCCGACAGTCGAATATCTGCAGCACGCGCAGGTGCTCGAGCGAGGCCATCCGCGCCACGTCGTCGTCGGTCAGGAGCGAGCCGTCGGCGATCGACACCTCGGTGAGCCGCCCCGCGGCATCGACGACGTGCCGGGCGGCCCCGCCGAAGTCCGCGAGCCTGGCCGCGACGGCGGCATCCGGCGTCGAGGCCGTCGCCCGTCGCCCGGCCTGCATGGCACCGGCCAGATGCATCGCCAGCAGCGCCGCGACGACGGTCGCGATGCGCCGGGGCACGACGTGTCGATCCCGCGCGTCAGTCAAGCCGATAGCCTTCCTGGTAGGTGGGCTTGATGAGGTCGGCCACCCGCGGCGTCTTGAGGTCGGCCAGGTTCGTGACCTCGAGCTTCTTCGCGTCCCACGCGATCGTCTCGCCCCACTCGCCGAGCTGGCCCTCCGATCCCCCCTGGGCAGCCGCCCAGACCGCGAGGTTCCCCAGGAGGATCATCTCGGTGAGCGGACCCGCCCGATCGATGAAGTTCGACTTGGTGATCCGCGGGTCGCCGGCCTGCTTCGCCCGGAACAGCTCGAACATGTTGTTGACGTCGTTGCCCTTCCCCTGATCCTCGGCCGGCTCGAAGTCGACGTTGACCTTCTCGACCCCCTTCAGCTCGTACTTCCCGCAGTAGTCGTCGGAGCTGTAGAAGGCGCCCTTCTCCCCGACCACCAGCACGCCGCTGTCGGACACCTTGTCGATGCCCCACTTGGCGAACACCTCCGCCGGCGGCTTGTTTCCCTTGCGGTCGTACCACCAGAACGGGATCGCGGGCCGCGTGCTCGTCTGGGGAAACTCGAACTTGATGACCGAGCTCGCCGGGTAACTGTCGAAGTCATGGCCCGTCGTCCGGGCGACGACCGAGACCGGATCCTGCAGTCCGCACGCCGCGAAGGGCACGGTGAGCTGGTGGCAGGCCATGTCCCCGAGCGCGCCGGTGCCGAAGTCCCACCAGCCGCGGTGCTGGAACGAGTGGTACAGGCCCGGCCAGAACTCGCGGAACGGCGCGACGCCGATCCAGCTCTTCCAGTCGAGCCGCTCGAGCGCCTGCGCGATCTCGTCCTTCTTCTTCTTGACGAGATCGGCGACCGTCTCGGCGATCTCGTCGGCACCCACCTTGGCGTCCTCCTCCTCGGAGACCTGCGCCATCGCCTGCGCCTGATACATCCTCAGGTTCATGCGGCGGCCGGGCCCCTGGGCCCAGACGGGGCGATTCGACCAGGCGTAGACCTCCTTCAGCGTCCCGAGCACGCCCGATTGCAGCTGGGCGATCGCCTCGCGGGACGTGGGGAGGGCCGTGCCCTGATTGCCCATCTGGGTGCAGACGCCGGTCTCCTGGGCCACCTTCGCGAGGAGCCGGGCCTCGTAGATGGTGCGCGTCAGCGGCTTCTGCGTGTAGCACGAGATGCCCGCCCGCATCGCCTCGAGCGTGGCCGGCGCGTGCATGTGGTCCGGGGTGCTGATCGTGCAGATGTCGATGTTCTTCGCGTGCGCGGCGAACAGTTCGCGGTAGTCGGTGTACCGGGCCGCGGACGTGAACCCTTCCGCGCTCCCCTTCTTCTCGAGCGTGCCACGGTCGACGTCGCAGATCGCGACCACGTCGCCGAAGAGCGCGGCATTGCTCGAGTCGCTGCCCCCCTTCCCGCCCACGCCGATGCAGGCCACCTGCGGGCGCTCGTTGGCGGAGTTGCTCCAGGCCGGCCGACTGCCGGCGGCCACGAAGTACCCGACACCGGCCGCCGATGCACTGCCGAGAAATCCACGACGCGTCGCCCGAGGCATGTGACACCCTCCCCAAAAAAAGGCCCTGAGACGGAGCGCCCCGCGGACGCACAGGCCCGAGACCGAGTACGTTCGAAATCCGGCGTGCACCGGCGTGCACGTCCTCGCGAGCCGAACCGGCATGGACCGGGGGACTCGGCCGCGGCATCGACCGTGACCGCCCGGCCTTCGGCGATGGATGATACCACGCCGACCGCGCGAGCTCACGAGGCCCGTGACCGACCGGAGGCTCCGCGGACGACCGTCACGGGCGCTGCGGCGACCCTGACGCCTGGCGCGGTTCCGCCGGCGGTTTGACTCCCCCTCCGGCCACCGGTAAGAACGAGGCCGCACGGTACGCTTTTTCCCAGGCTCCTCGCGCGGAGATTTCGGCCATGATCCTCGGCAAGCTGTGGCGGGCCCTCGCGGCCCAGATGAACAAGGTCGCCAACTTCTTCTGGACGGCCGACCCGATCGCCCAGTTGCAGTACGAGTACGACAAGGCGGTCGATCAGATGAAGGAGGGACGCGAGGGCCTCGAGCAGTATCGGGCGCTCGTCGAACGCGTCACCCGGCAGGTCAACGGCGATCGGCAGCACGTCGCCTCGCTCGAGGCCCGGGTCAAGGCCTACCTCAAGGCCGGGGAGCGCGATACGGCCTCGAAGTTCGCGCTCGAACTTCAGAAGGCGCGGAAGGAGCTCGCCGAGAACGAGAACCAGCTGAAGCTCCACGAGACGGCCTACGAGAACAACGTGACCAAGGTGAAGCACGCCACGAAGAAGCTCGCCGACCTCAAGCACAAGATCCAGAAGTACGACGCCGATCTCAAGCTGTCGCGCGCGGAGGCCGAGCTCGCCAAGCTGGCGACGAGTTTCAACTTCGACATCACGACCGATTTCGGGCAGATCGAGGACGTCATCCAGGACAAGATCGGTCTGAACCGTGCCAAGGTGCGCGTGGCCGCCGATCTCTCCGGCGAGGGCCTCGAGGACATCCGTCGCGAGGAGGCCGTCGAGCAGGCGATGGCGAACGAGGCGCTCCGCGAGTTCGAGATCGAGCTCGGCATGGTCTCGCCCGAGACCAGCGGAGTGACCGCGGACGACAAGGAGCTCGGTACCGGCCGGGTGAGCCAGACGGCGGGCTGACGCGGCATCCGCGCGACCGGCTCCGCGGGTTGCCCCCACGATCGCACTTCTGACGACGCCGTCCAGCGGCGGATTCCTCGTGACACCGACGCCCGTGACTCCAGCCCCGCCCGAGAACGGCGCTCGCACCGTCGAGGGTGCCGTCGCCGTCGATCGGCCCACGCTCGGCGCGGCGACCGTCGCACCGGGCACGTCCGCCGCCCTGCCCGCGTGGTGTCCCGACTGGGCCGAACGGCTCGGCGATGCGTACCTCTCGGGCACCAGCTGCGTCTTCCTCCTGCACGGCAACGTGCGTGACGCCGTGCCGATCGCCCCGTCCGGTGCGACGCCCGACGCCGCCTCGTGGGGCTCGCTGCCGGAGTTTCTCGCCCGCGAAATCTTCGGGCGCTGGGACGTGGTGCTGGGCTACGACGTGGGGCGCGGACTGCGGCCCCTGGCCGGCAACGATCCGGCGCGACTCCGCACGATGGCCCAATGGCTCTCCGAGCGGCTGGGCAACGCCTCGGGCTGGCCCCGCGAGCCGGAGGCCGCGATCGGCGCGATCGACGCGATCCTCGAGCGGAATTTGATCGACCCGCCCGAGCAGCGCAAGCGGATCGCCATCGTGCTCGATTACGCACAGTACCTCGTGCCGGATGCCGAGGGGGGAGGTCGTGCCGGTGCAGGCCGACTCGTCCGGGTGCTCTCGTGGGCGACGAATCCGCTGCTGCGAAGGGTCAACGTCGCGATCGTGCTCGTGGCCGACACGCTCGCCGAGGTGCACCCGCGGCTGGCGTCGAACCCGGCTGTGACCGCGATCGACGTGCCGCTGCCCGACCGTGAGGAGCGCGAACGCTACGCCCTCGCGGCGGCCGCCGCGTCCGGGATGAGGCCCGAGCATGGCGACGCGATCCGCCGGATGGCGTCGCTCTCCGGCGGCCTGTCGCTCGAGAGCATCCGTGCCGTGATCGCGCTCGCGGCCCGCGACGGGTCGGCGCCCGACGGACCCGAGTTCGCCGCCCGCAAGAAGGATCTGATCGAGCGGTCGTGCCGCGGGCTCGTGGAGTTTCTGCAGCCCCGCCTCACACTCGACGCCGTGGCGGGCCATGTCGAGGCGAAGAAACGGCTGGAATCGGACGCCGGCGCGATCCGACGCGGCCAGCTCGAGTCGGCTCCGATGGGGTATCTGATCTGTGGCCCGGTCGGCACCGGCAAGAGCTTCATCGCCGAGTGTTACGCGGGCAGCGTGGGCATCCCCTGCGCGGTCCTCAAGAACTTCCGCAGCAAGTACGTCGGCGAGACCGAGGGCAATCTCGAGCATGCCCTCGACGTGCTGCGCGGGCTCGGCCCGGTCGTGGTGATCATCGACGAGGCGGATGCGGCGCTCGGCAACCGGGAGCAGGGGGGCGACTCGGGCACGTCGGCGCGCGTCTTCTCGATGATCGCGCGGCAGATGGGAGACACCCGCTACCGCGGCAAGATCGTCTGGATGCTCCTCACGAGCCGACCCGACCTGCTGCCGATCGACCTCAAGCGACAGGGACGCGCCGAGGTTCATATTCCGCTTTTCTATCCGCACGATCAGGCAGAGATCGACGCCATGTTCGCCGCGATGGCCCGGAAGAGCCGGGTGCGGCTGGCCGCCGGCCTGCCCGGTCCCGTCGATCTCGAACTCGGCCTCTCCGGCGCCGACATCGAGAGCGTGGTGCTGGCGGCCCGCCGCAGGTCGCTCGAGCGGGCCACCGAAGCGGGGGTGCCGGCACCCGAGGAAATCGGCGCGGACGATCTCCGTGGGGCCCTCGACGACTTCATGCCGTCGGCCCAGGGACTGGAAAAGGAGATGCAGGAAATCGCCGCCGTGCTCGAATGCACCGAGCGACGATTCCTCCCCGAACACTGGCGGGAGGTCGTCGGGAAGCCCGGTGGTCGCGCGCGACTCCAGGAGCGGCTGGCGGCGATCCGCGAGGTGATCAGTTCATGAGTCGCGGGGACGCCGCCACGGGCGGCGATGCCGTGGGAACGGGACGCACCCGGCGGCGGGGGGTACGCGTGCAGTGCGGATGCGGCACGCTCGGATCGTGATCGGAAGGACGAGGCAACCAGGAGACGCATGATGGCCAAGAACCAGACCGCCGCGGGAAAGACCCCGTGGTTCGACGAGTCGACCGACACCCCGATGCTGTCGGAATACGCCCGCAAGCTCGATTCGTTCTGCGACGCCGTGGCCGACGGCCGCGTGACGACGCGTGAACTCGAGGAGCAGGAGGAACGGCTCGTGTCGCTCATGCGCGAGGTGGAGCCGCTCTTGTCGCCGGAGGCGCACGAGAAGGTGACGCGGCTGCTCTGCGAGGTGACCGCCTACGATCTCATGCAGGCGCTCCACATGGCGGGCAAGGCGCGCCCGAAGACGGCCTTCCGCGGCTGAGCACGGCGAGGGCGGGGATCGCGGCATCGTTGGTCGTTCGACGATGTGACAGGTTCGACGGCGTGACAGGGAGGATTGAGAGATGGCAGGGCAACCCAAAGCTCCGTTCTGGCTGGCCGTATGGGCCGTGATCCTCGGCCTCGTCGGCCTCGCCGCCTGGCGGGCCGGCATGTTCGGTCCGCGGGGCGCGGCGGACGTCGCGCCCCCGGCACCCGTCGCCGGCGGAGCACCGGGCGGTGCGTCCGGGAGCGGGGGTGGTGCGGAGGGAATGGCCTCCGAGGCGGCCGACACCTCGGCCCCCACGACCGTCACGGAATACACCTTCACGCCCGCCGAGAAGCTGCCCCCCGTGAAAGGCACGAGTGCCTACAAGGCGCTCGAGGACGACACGGTGCGATTCGCGCTCAACGTGTGGGCGGGCTGGAGCCCGATCATCTACGCCAACGAAGGCTTCAAGGCAGGCAAGGTCTGGCAGACCCCCGACGGCAGGCCGTTCAAGCTGGAACTGGTGCTCATCGACAATCCGGTGACGATGCGGGACGCCTACGCGGCCGGCGAGGTGCATATCGGCTGGGCCACCCTCGACATGGTGCCGCTCTTCCTCGAGGGGCTCGTGGATGCCACGGGCAAGCCGAAGGATTCGCGGGTCATGCCGCGGATCTACCAGCAGGTGGACTTCTCCAACGGCGGCGACGGCATCGTCGTCCGCGACTCGATCAAGACGGTGCGGGACCTGGTCGGGAAGAAGCTCGTGCTCGCCCAGAACTCGCCGAGCCAGTTCTTCGCCCTCAACATGCTCGTCGCCGGAGGGGTGCAGCCCGGCGAGGTCGACATGGTCTACACCGAAGACGCATTCCAGGCTGCGGCGGCGTTCAATGCCAACAAGGAACTCGCCGGGTGCGTGTCGTGGGCCCCCGACATCTACAACCTGGAGAAGGCGAAGGGCAATCGCATGCTCGTCACGACCCAGACCGCCAACCGGCTCATCGCCGACGTCTGGTTCGCCCGGGCCGACTTCGCCAAGGATCATCCCGACAAGGTCGAGGCGATCGTCCGCGGCATCTTCGACGCGATGGAGGCGCTCAAGACGGAGACGGCCCGTGCGAAGGTCGCGGAGCTCATGGCGGCGGGCTACAACATTCCCGCCACCGACACGCTCGCCATGCTCGGCGACGCCCACTCGACGAACTGGGCCGAGAACTACCAGTTCTTCGTCAATCGCAACAATCCGGCCAACTTCGAGCGGATCTGGAAGCAGGCCTACTACCTCTACCGGCGCGTGGGGGCGATCTCGAATCCGCCGGTCCCGTTCGATCAGGTGATGGACTTCTCGGTGATCCAGAAACTCGGCAAGGAGCCCCGCTATGCCGAGACGCGCGACGAGTACGCCCGCGCCCTCGCACCCAAGTCGCTCTCGCAGATCCGCGCCGAGAACGAGGAGATCCTCACCAACACCGTCGTCATCCACTTTTTCCCGAACAGCGCGGACCTGAGGAAAAAGATCGTGCGACGCCTCGACGGCAAGGAGGTGGAGGAGCCGTACGATCCCGCCGTCGATCTCGTGCTCGACGAGGTCGGCGCGCTCGCGCAGCAGTTCGGCAATTCGCGCATCGTCGTCGAGGGGCACACGGACGGCTCGATGAAGGGGCAGGTGCCCGCGAGCATGGTGAAGGACCTCTCCCGACAGCGGGCCGGCGCGGTGCAGGAGGCGCTCGTGGATCGATTCTCGTTCGATCCCAACCGGTTCGCCGCCGACGGGCTCGGCTGGGACCGGCCGGCCGACCCGGACCAGCCGGACAACCACGCGCTCAACCGCCGCGTCGAGATCAAGGTCTACTCCGCGGAAAAGGAGTGACGGGCCGTGGGCACCGATCGGGCCACACGGCGGCCGGCCGCGCTGCGGGGTGACGTCCCGGCGGTCGAGTCCGCCCTCTGGGGCTGCACGACCGTGGCTGCGATCGTGGCCCTGTGGTTCATCGTCACGGCCGGAGCGGGCGGCGAGGATCGGCTGGTCAGTCCGCTCGTGCTGCCCAGCCCGGGCGAGACGCTCGCGGCGCTGCCCGGCCTCTTCGAGAAGGGCCTGGTGGCCGACATGCTCGTCACCCTCCGAAGGGTCTGCCTCGGCTTCGGGCTCGCCGCGGTCGTCGGCGTGCCGCTGGGCGTCCTGGCCGCCTGCTTTCCCGCGGTGCGCGCCGCGCTCGCCCCCATCACCATCTTCGGACGGAATATTCCGATGGCCGCGCTGATTCCGCTCTTCTTTCTCATGTTCGGGATCAACGAATGGGGCAAGGTGATGTTTCTCTTCGTGGCGAGCGCCGCCTTCGTGATCAGCGACGCCACCGCCGCCGTGCTCGAGGTCCCGCAGCGGTTCGTGGACACCGCGCTGACGCTCGGTGCCAACCGTCGCCAGATCATCATGAAGGTGCTCGGCCCGCTGGCCGCTCCCGCGATCTTCAACTCGCTGCGACTGCTCTTCGGACTCGCCTTCGGGTACGTGATGCTCGCGGAACTCGTCAACGCCAAGTCGGGTGTCGGCGCCATCATCAACGTCTCGCAGCGGCTGGGGAGACGCGAACCGATCCTCATCGTGCTCGTGCTCATCGCGCTGGTGGCCTACGGGATCGATCGCCTCCTGTGGTGGCTGCAGTGCGACCTCTTTCCGTACCGCTACGGGGGGCGGGGCTTCCTGCCCCGGTCGCTGCGTCGACTCTCCGCGGGCGCCGATGCTGCCGGGGATGCGGCATGAGCGCACCGGTTCCCGAGGACACCCGGCCGCCCGCCGTCGCGTTTCAGGACGTGACGAAGATCTACGGAGCGGGCACGCCGCGGGAGTACGTGGCGATCGAGGGCATCACCTTCACGATCCCCGACCTCGCCGATCGCGGCGAGATCTCGTCCTTCCTCGGGCCGAGCGGGTGCGGCAAGAGCACCGTCCTGCGGCTCGTGGCGGGACTCGAGCCGCAGCATCCGCCCACGAGCGGCACCGTCGCCGTCCTCGGCCGGGAGATCGTCGGGCCCGGCGCCGACCGCGGGATGGTGTTCCAGGACTACACGAGCTTCGACAACCGCACCGTGCTCGACAATGTGGTGTTCGGCCTGGAATGCCGCGGCGTCCCCCGACGCGAGCGGGAGGCCGCCGGCCGGGAGTGGATCGCCCGCGTCGGCCTCGACGCCGTGCGGGACGCCCGGAAGTATCCTCACGAGCTCTCCGGCGGGATGCGTCAACGCGTCGCGATCGCCCGGACCCTCATCCTGCAACCCCGCGTGATCCTGATGGACGAGCCGTTCGGCGCCCTCGACCCCGCCACGCGGCTCGACATGCAGGACCTGCTCGTGCGGCTGTGGCGCGAGGTGGAGTCGACCGTCCTCTTCGTCACGCATTCGGTCGAGGAGGCGGTGTACCTCGGCGATCGGGTCTACCTCATGGCGACCACGCCCGGCCGGATCGCGGAGGAGATGCACCTCCCGCATGCGTCGGCGCCGGCGCGCGAGGCCCAGTCGGAGCCGTGGTTCAATGAACAGGTGGGCCGCATCCACGCCCGCATCGAAGAGATCGAGGCGGCCGCCAAGCCCCTGCCCGGACACGCGTCCCGTTCGCCATCCGTCACGCGGGCGTGACGCGCACGGCGATCCCATCGATTTGGCACCATGTTCCAGCGTGTCGGCACCTACCTGAAGGCCGCGTTCACCACGAGGTGGAACCTGCTCCTTTTCGGTGGCGGCGTGGCCGCGGCCCTCATCGCCGGCGCGCCGGTCACGGGCGTCGTGCTGCCGCTCGTGGCAGCCGGTGAGCTCTACTACCTCGCCAGCATGGTGACCAACGGCCGGTTCCGGGCGGCGATCGACGCCCGGGACGCGCAGGCGCGACGGGCCGCCGACGCGGCGGGGACCCGCGAGGCGTACGCCCGCATCCGCAAGCAGCTGCCGCCGCCGCTCCTCGCCCGGTTCGATCGGCTGCGGGACCACTGCGAGCGTCTCGTCGCGCTCGCGGGAAGCCTCGGGGGGCATGACGAACGCGCCGCTGGTGGCACGCTCGAGTCACTCGATCGGCTCCTCTGGGGCTATCTCCGCATGGTCTGGAACGCCTCGCAGCTGTCGGCATTCCTCGACCACACGGACCACGACGCGATCCGCACGCGGATCAGGGAGCTCGAGCAGCGCCTCGCCTCCCTGCCCGCGGACGGCACGGGCTCCGATCGCCTCCGGGAGACCGTCGAGGATCACCTGCGCACGAGCCGCGAACGGCTCGCGAACATCGACGAGGCACGCACGAATCTCGACGTCGTCGCCGCCGAGATCGAGCGGCTCGAGGCCAAGATCGCGGCCCTCGCGGAAGGCGCCGTGGCCAAGCGCGACGTCGGCGACCTGGCCCGCCGCGTGGACGAGGTGGCCGAAGGGATGCGGCGCACGGACGAGACGATGCGGCAGCTCCCGCTGCCCCCGGAGCTCGAGGAACTCGACGACCCGCCCCCGATGCTCCGCGAAGAAGCATGAGGTGGAGTGAAGCCGCCCCCGAGCCGGCGACGTACGACCGGGAGCATCCAATCGTTGACACCTGTTCGAGCAAGGTCGGGGCTGCCGGCGTCCTCTCGCTGGACGTTCACTCCGGCCCTCCAGGCAATCCTGTTCGGCACGGCGGTTGCTCGGCAGGTGAATCGGCGTCCTGCGAGGGTCGGGGTTGCCCATGCCCTCTCGTCGGACGTTCACTCCGGCCCTCCGGGCCTCCGCTCTCTCGGAGACGGC
>Ga0214923_10005712_pt1 | contig 14319 bp, 13 predicted proteins | sample LL1510_MetaG_FD_177993 | JGI IMG/M metagenome (GOLD analysis project Ga0214923, IMG submission 177993) | Freshwater microbial communities from Lake Lanier, Atlanta, Georgia, United States - LL-1510 | ecosystem: Environmental > Aquatic > Freshwater > Lake | place: USA: Georgia | collected... | reverse complement strand
CAACATTCGGGTATTGCCGAGCGTGTTCGGTTTGACGCGAGCCAAATCGAGGAACTCGGCGACGCCCTCATCGTGCGAGCGAATGAGTTCGGCAAAGACCTTGTCGTCGACGAGCTCGTCGGTCACCGGCTCGAAACCAAATCGAGAGAAAAAGTCCACCTCGAACGTCAGACAAAACACTCGCGAAACTCCGAGCTCGCGCGCATCCGTCACGAGTCTCTCCAGAACAGCCGATCCGGCTCCCGAGCGGCGATTTTCCGGCGCAACCGCGAGGGAGCGCACCTCGGCGAGGTCCTCCCACATCACGTGGAGTGCACCGCACGCAACCACCTCGTTCGACACCGCCTCGGCGACGCGAAATTCCTGGACCTGTTCGAACAAATCCACGCGCTCTTTGCCCAGCAGAATGCGCTCCGCAACGTACGGCGCGAGGAGTTGCGCAATTCCAGTTACGTCAGCCGTGCGGGCGCGTCGAACCGAAAAAGTCATGCTCGAAGATTATCCGGAGATTTCCTTCACCGAGCCACTCGACGCCTTCTGCTTGTCGACGCGCACCACCTGTTCGGATGCGACGATCTCAAACAGGAACTCGCCATTGGCAAAGTCGACCTTGATGTGGTCTCCAGCAGAAAGGTCGCCGTCAAGAATTCGCTCAGAAATGCGATCTTCAATCTCCGACTGCATCGCGCGACGAAGGGGTCGTGCGCCCAGAGTCGGATCGAAGCCGATTTCGATGAGGCGGTCTTTGGCAGCATCCGCCATTTCAATCGACAAGTCGCGGTCGAGCAGCCGGTCGCGCAAGCGACGCACAAACAAGTCCACAATCTGGCGCAATTCAGCCTTATTGAGCTGCGGGAAGACGATGATTTCGTCCACACGGTTCAAGAACTCGGGCTTGAAGTGCTTTTTCAGCTCTTCGTTGACCTTGCCCTTCATGCGGTCGTAGTCATTGGCAGAATCGCCCTCGACTTGGAATCCGACCGGTCCTCCCGAAATGTCTTTCGTTCCCAGGTTGGTCGTCATGATGATGACCGTGTTCTTGAAATCGATGACGCGTCCCTGACCGTCGGTCAGACGGCCCTCTTCGAGAATCTGCAACAGCGAGTTGAAGATGTCCGGGTGGGCTTTCTCAATCTCGTCGAACAGGACCACAGAGAACGGCTTGCGACGCACCTTCTCGGTGAGCTGGCCGCCCTCTTCGAATCCGACGAATCCCGGAGGAGCACCAAAGAGACGGCTGACCGTGTGCTTCTCGCCATACTCGCTCATGTCGAGCGAGATAAGTGCCGACTCATCGTCGAAGAGGAATTCGGCGAGCGCCTTGGCGAGTTCCGTTTTTCCCACACCGGTGGGACCGGCGAAGATGAAAGATCCACTGGGGCGCTTCGGGTCCTTGAGTCCCGCGCGCGTGCGGCGAATCGACTTGGAGAGCGCCAGCACGGCTGCTTCTTGACCGATCACGCGTTCATGCAGAGCCTTCTCCATGAACACGAGTCTCGCGGACTCCTCTTCGGTGAGCTTGAACACGGGGATGCCCGTGGCCTGAGCCAGCACCTCCGCAATCACACCTTCGTCGACAACTCCATTGCCTTCGGCATCACCCGAACGCCACTTCTTCTCTTCACGAACGCGCTCGCCCTGGAGCTGCTTTTCCTCGTCACGGAGCGACGCAGCTTTCTCGAAGTCTTGGTCTTCGATTGCCTTCTCTTTTGCCGCACGAACGAGCGCAATCTTGTCGTCAATGTCGCGCAGCTCTTTCGGATTCGACAAGATTGACAGACGCAACCGCGCGCCAGCCTCGTCAATAAGGTCAATCGCTTTGTCGGGCAAGTAACGATCGCTCACGTAGCGGTCGGCCAGGTTCGCTGCTGCCACGATGGCGCCGTCCGTGATTTGCACCTTGTGGTGCGCCTCGTATCGGTCGCGAAGACCTTTCAGAATGTTGATGGTGTGGGGCAGGTTTGGCTCATTGACCTGAATTGGTTGGAAGCGTCGCTCGAGTGCCGCATCCTTTTCAAAGTGTTTGCGGTATTCATCGAGCGTCGTGGCGCCGATGGTTTGCAGTTCTCCGCGCGCCAGCAACGGCTTCAGGATGCTCGCCGCGTCGATCGCGCCTTCGGCAGCACCTGCGCCCACGAGAGCGTGAATCTCGTCGATGAACACGATGATGTCCCCACGAGTGCGAATTTCTTTCGTGACCTTCTTGAGGCGTTCTTCAAAATCACCGCGATAACGGCTGCCGGCGATGAGGCTGCCCAAATCAAGCGTGTAAAGCTGCTTGTCTTTCAACGTCTCGGGAACCATGCCGGACACGATGGCCTGGGCGAGTCCCTCGACAACGGCCGTCTTGCCGACGCCCGGTTCGCCAATGAGAACGGGGTTGTTCTTCGAACGGCGCGACAAAATCTGCATGACGCGCTCGATTTCTTTCTCGCGTCCGATGACCGGGTCGAGCTTTCCTTCGCGAGCAGCCTGAGTGAGGTTGCGTCCAAACTGGTCGAGTACCTGAGAACCTTGTCCGGCCGACTGGGATTCTTCTTTGACGCCAGCAGCAACCTGCTCCTTGCCCTGATAGCCCGAGAGCAACTGGATGACCTGCTGACGAACGCGGTTGAGATCGGCTCCCAGCTTGACGAGTACCTGAGCGGCGACTCCCTCGCCCTCCCGAATGAGGCCAAGCAAAATGTGCTCCGTGCCGATGTAGTTGTGGCCGAGCTGCAGTGCCTCACGGAGCGAGAGTTCGAGCACCTTCTTGGCGCGTGGCGTGAACGGGATGTGCCCGGTCGGTTGTTGCTGGCCTTGACCGATGATGTCTTGAACTTGCTCGCGCACGGCGTCGAGCGAAATGTTGAGTGACTCCAGAGCCTTAGCAGCGACTCCCTCACCTTCATGGATGAGGCCAAGCAAAATGTGCTCCGTGCCGATGTAGTTATGGTTGAGCATCTTGGCCTCTTCTTGTGCCAAGACAACGACGCGGCGGGCGCGGTCGGTAAATCTCTCAAACATGTGGTCAACTCCTTGATTGTGCTGGAGCGGTGTGCCGCATCCATCTCTTTGAGGGTAACGAGCCGAGCTCAAGAAAAGTCCCGTGTTCGCCGTAGGCGTGAGCACCGTCCGAGCTCGGTTAGGGTGAATCGTGAGCGTTGTTCGTCCCCGGGAGGTGCCACTCGGTGGCCTTCGCGCGATCACGGTTCGGCGGACACTGCCCAATCGAGAGCGAACCACCATTGGCGCATGGTGCTTCATCGACCACTTTGGGCCCCACCGCGTCGCTGACGCGGGGGGCATGTCTGTTGCACCGCATCCGCACACCGGTCTGCAAACGGTGTCGTGGCTGTTCTCCGGCGAGATCGAGCATCGAGATAGCGTGGGCTCGCGCCAACTCGTCTCCCCCGGTCAGCTCAACCTCATGACCGCCGGGCGAGGAATTGCGCATTCGGAAGAGTCGACGGTCGACAGCGTGTGGGTACATGGCGTGCAATTGTGGGTCGCGCTTTCCGAGGAGTATCGCCACGTGGGTCCGTTCTTCGAGCACGTCGTGCCGCCCCGCGTGGTGCTTCCCACCATGAACGACGCCGGTGAGGCACTCGTCACGGTTTTTGTTGGCTCTCTCTTGGGCGTCGAATCGCCGGCAAAAACTTTTTCTCCGCTCGTTGGGGCAGAACTTGTCATCCCCGCTCAGTCATCGGTAGAAATGCCGGTCAATCCCGACTTTGAGCACGGTTTCTTAGTGGATCAGGGGACCCTGCGTGTCAACGGTGAATTCGGGGAGCACGCCGACCTCATTTATCTCGATCGAGGTCTGACTCATCTCGAGCTGTCTTCGGGATCGCAACCCGTTCGGGCTATCCTGCTCGGAGGTACCCCGTTCACTGAACCCATCGTCATGTGGTGGAACTTCATTGCTCGCACCCACGACGAAATCGTGGCTCTTCGGGACGAGTGGCAGCGTGACGTCGTCGAGGGACTCGACGCGGGCGGACGCTACGGTCACGTCAACTTCGATGGTCTGCCCATTCCCGCACCAGAGATGCCGAGCGTTCGCCTTCGCGCCCGGGCAACGACTCGGGCATAATTTCACGCGCGACGTGGCTCAGTCCTTGCGCGTTTCGTGGCTAACTTCGTTAGAGAATGGTGACGCCACCCAGTGTCTGCCGTCCGCACATTTCACCAAGGAATTCAATGTCTGCGACATCCGAACCGGAACACGTCATCATCGGATTTGGAAACGTGGGTCGCCACGTAGCGCGTCAGCTAATCGACGACGGTCGCGCCGTGACCATCGTCACGCGTTCGGCGCCACGTAACCCAGAACAGGGTGCACGTCATGTCGTCGGGAGCTTGGCTGACCTGCGTGGATTGTGGCGCAGTATCCCCTCAGCCGACGTGATTTACAACTGTGCAAATCCGCCCTATCAGCACTGGTGGCGGCACTGGCCATTCATTACCCAAGCGGTCAACGCCTTTGCCCAATCCACCGGAGCGGTCATCGCCACGGTCTCCAACCTCTACGGATACGGACGCGCGCGTAGCCCGTTGCGCGAGGATCTGGCACTACGGGCCACTTTTCGCAATGGACGGATTCGCGCCGACGCGTGGACAGAGACACTCCAATTGCATCGCAAGGGGCTTATCCGAGCGGTCGAAGTTCGCGCGGCTGACTTTGTCTGCCCCGGGCCGCAAAGTCGCGTCGGCGACCGAGTAGTCCCCCGCGTATTGTCTGGAAAGGCAGTGCAGCTTCTCGGAAATGTCACAACCGAGCATTCGTGGACGTTCACGGCGGACGTCGCGCGCGCGCTCATCACAGCCGCAAACGACCCGCGCGGGCTCGGCCGCGCATGGCACGTTCCGTCCAACCCGGCACGCACGCAAACTCAAGTCGTGAACGACATCGCCGACGTTGCCGGAGTGAAACACGTCAAAGTTTCGTCGCTGTCAGCGTCCACGGTTGGACTTGTTTCGCTCGTCAATCCCGTCGTTCGCGAACTTCGCGAAACGGACTACCAGTTCGCGAGACCGTTCATCATGGATTCTTCGGCCTTCACATCCACGTTTGGCCTCGAACCCACGCCCTGGCGAACGGGTTTGGCCGACCTCGTGGCGCACTACGACAATCGCGTCGACGTCAACGCCTAGGGTAAACACATGGGTGACGTTACGGAGTATCCGGAATCGGTGGAGCGGTTTCGCGCAGCCCTGCGCGCGTGTGGGGCCTTGGGCGAGCCGATCAAATTGGACGAGAACGCGCATACCGCGGCTGCGGCAGCCGAGGGATTGGGCATTTCCCGGGCCCAAATTGCGAACTCTCTCGTCTTTCTCGCTGACGGAGCACCCGTGCTGGTTATGTCCTCTGGAGGTCACCGCGTCGACCCGGACAAGATTTCGCGCGCGCTCGGTGGAGCCGTCATCACGAAGGCCAACGCCGATGACGTGCGTTCCGCCACCGGCTATGTGATTGGTGGGGTGAGCCCGGTTGGTCTGGCCACAACAATGCCCACTCTCGTGGACACCAAGCTGGCCGAATTTGACGAAGTGTGGTCGGCCGGCGGTCATCCTGCCTGGGTTTATCGCACCACGTTTGACGAGCTGGTTCGCATGACGGGCGGGACCCCCGCCTCCGTGGGCGAGTAGCGGACTATTTCGACGTCAGCGCTATTGCAGCGCCGACGTCAGGCGAGCAAGGCCATCGAGCACCGTGGAGAAGAATGGCTGACGCTTCCAATCCTCGAGCGTGAGTTGACGACTCATGTCGCGATAAGACTGTTCGACGTCACGCATCTGATGAACGAATTCTTTTCCCCGAACGAGAAGTGACACTTCCAAATTCAAGGAGAACGACCGCATGTCCATGTTGCTCGAACCAATGACCGCGACGTCGTTGTCGATGCTGATGTGCTTCGAATGCAAAATTGTGGGCGCTTTGTAAAGCCAAATCACGACGCCCGCCTTGAGGAGAGCCTCGTAGTAGGAGCGTTGCGCGTGATACACCAACGCCTGATCACCCTCTTCAGAAACAAAAAGTTCGACGTGCACGCCCCGGCGCGTGGCGGTCGTGATGGCATACATCAACGACTCATCGGGGACAAAATACGGTGACGTAATGATGATCTTGCTCGTTGCCGCGTAAAGCAACGCGAGAAACAACCGCAAGTTGTTTTCGGTCGGAAAACCCGGACCGCTGGGCACGATTTGACAGTCGAGGTTGGCCTCGCTCGCATAGCGGCGCTGTGGTGGCGATTCGGCAACGGGAAGCAACTCATCACGCTCGCTGTACCAATCCGTAACAAAAATTACGTCGAGTCCGCGAACGATGGGACCTTGGAGGCGCACCATGGCGTCTTTCCAGTGAAGGCCGCGTCGCAGATTGGACTTTTTCAAATACGACGAATCGATCATGTTTTGCGACCCCATCCACCCAATGACGCCGTCGATGACGATGAGCTTTCGGTGGTTACGCAAGTCGGGTCGTTCATATTTTCGCTGCAACGGAGCAAAGGGCAACATGAGATCCCAGTCGACTCCCATGGCGGTGAGACGTCGCCGAGTTGCCCGATAACTCACTGTCCGCAGGCCGGCCACGTGGTCAAACAGGACGCGAATTTTTACGCCTCGAGCAATCGCCTTCTCCATCGCCACGAATAACGGCTCGGTCACCGTGTCGGTCGAAAAAATGTAGAACTCGATGTGCACAAACTTTTTCGCCGAGTCAATGTCGGCGGCGATGCGCGCAATCGTGTTGTCGTAATCGATCATCAGCTCGGCGTCGTTGCCCGACGAGATAGGCAAGGCGCCAAGCTCTCGATTGAGACGAACAATCTGCTTGAGCCACAAGGGCCATTTTTGATCCTTCGGCACAAGCTCAACGTCACGAGTGGCCTCGACGATGAACTTGTTAATTTCCTGCTGCTTGCGGCGTCGACGACGTCCCAGTCGCGGACTGCCGATGAGCAGGAACAACAGAACGCCCACATACGGGATGAAGAAAATTGCGAGAAGCCATGCCATGGCGGATCCGGGTCGTCGGTTGCGCGGAACGATAATGACGGCGACAACACGAATCACGAGATCGACAACGATGGCCGAAATTGTGAGCCAAAACGACCATGAATAGACGGTTTCCGAACCTGTCATGAGCAACTACTCGCCTGACGTCTCATCGCTTGTCCGTGGTCTGCGAGGGAAGTCCGCGCTTCGCTCGTTCTTGCGCTTCGATCTTGGCGAACTCATCGCGCTCCGTTCGATCGGCTCGCAAAATAGAACGAATGATAAGCCAAAACAACACACCAAGAATGGCCGTCGGGGTGACGGACCACAGCGCATTGACCCACCAATTGTCCATGGGCTCAGCCTAGTCGCGCACTCATCGCCGAGTGATAATGCACTTTATTTGACGAGTGGAAACAGGATGGTTTCTCGAATTCCCAGGCCCGTGATGGCCATGAGCAAACGGTCAATGCCCATGCCCATTCCTCCGGATGGCGGCATGCCATGCTCCAGTGCACGCAAGAACTCTTCGTCGAGGCGCATCGCCTCAAGGTCGCCCTTGGCAGCCAATTGCGCTTGCTGAACGAATCTCTCGCGCTGCACAACGGGGTCAACCAGTTCGGAGTATCCCGTCGCAAGTTCGAACCCGCGAACGTAGAGGTCCCACTTCTCGACGACACCCTCGATGGATCGGTGGGCGCGCACGAGTGGACTCGTGTCGACGGGAAAGTCAAGCACAAACGTGGGTCGCTCGAGACCGCCCTTGACGAAATGCTCCCACAGCTCTTCAACGAGCTTGCCGTGGTTGGGGTGCGGCACATCGACGCCAACCTTGTCGGCCAGCGCGTGGAGTTCCTCCACCGACGTCTGGGGAGTGATTTCTTTCCCGGCGGCGTCCGACAGCGAGTGATACATGCTGACGCGATCCCATTCCCCACCCAGGTCATACTCCGTGCCGTCGGCCCATGTCACCACGTGCCCACCGGCCACCGCGTGCGCCGCGTTTTGAATAAGCGCCTGGGTCAGCGCCGCAATGGATGTGTAGTCTCCATACGCTTCGTAGGCCTCGAGCATTGCAAACTCGGGACTGTGCGTCGAGTCCGCACCCTCGTTGCGAAAGTTCCGGTTAATTTCAAACACGCGTTCGATGCCACCGACAACCGCGCGCTTGAGGTACAACTCCGGTGCGATGCGCAAGAAAAGTTCCATGTCAAACGCGTTGGAGTGCGTGACAAACGGTCGAGCGGATGCACCTCCGTGCATCACCTGCAACATGGGTGTCTCCACCTCGAGAAAGTTGCGACTCGCGAACGTGGCGCGGAGCGATGACATGACGGTTGCGCGTGCGACAACCGTGGTGCGTGCCTGCTCTCGCACAATCAAGTCGAGGTATCGACTGCGAACTCGGCTTTCTTCACTCAATTCGTTGTGCAGGTTCGGAAGCGGCAAAAGTGCCTTGGAGGCCACCTTCCAGGAGGTCGCCATGATGGACAGTTCCCCACGGCGACTCGAAACCACCTCACCCGATACGAAAAGATGGTCACCCAGGTCGACAATTTCCTTGTAGCGATCGAGTGCTTCGTCGCCGACGTGATCGAGCGAAATCATTGCCTGAATTCGCGCACCATCCCCCGCCTGCAGGGTCGCGAAACAAAGCTTGCCCGTGTTGCGAGCAAAGACAACCCGTCCCGCGACTCCGGCGGTCACGCCCGTTGTGGCGTCGGCTTCGAGACCACCGAAACGTTCACGCAGCGCAGCAATCGAATCTGTGATCGGCACCGCAACGGGATACGCCTCGAGCCCCAGGTCGTTGAGCTTGTCACGTTTTGCCAGGCGCACAGCCTTTTGTTCGATGACTTCATCGGCACTCAGTTCGCTCGACGAAACATCGGATGGGGGCTGTGCAGTCATGCCCCCAAGTCTACTTCGACGAAAAAATGTCGACCGTGTCGAGGAGTCTTGTCGAGCCAACCCGCGCGGCCACGATGTATGTCACTCCTGCCGTTGACGCGGCATCGCAATCAACGCTCACGAGCGAGAAATCGAGGGGATTCACCGCCGCCAGATAATCCACATCGACACCTGGTTCAGCCTCGAGCACCGCACGCATTCGCGGCAGACTTTCCTCGGGATGCGCGGTCGCGAGTGACATCGCGCGACTGAGAGCGAGAGCATGGATTCGGTCTTCCGTCGAGAGGTACCGATTTCTGCTCGACATGGCCAGTCCGTCGGGTTCGCGCACCGTGGGCGCGACCACCAAGCGCAGGTTCGGGTAATGATCGGTGATGAGCCGACGCACGAGAAACACCTGCTGGGCATCCTTTTGGCCAAAAATCGTGACGTCGGGGCGAACCATGTCAAAAAGTCGTGCGACAACTGTCAACATGCCGTCGAAATGACCCGGACGCGCCGCGCCCTCAAATTGAGCTCCGGCCGGGCCCGTCTCGAATCTCGGAAGCTGAACTCCCGGCGGGTAGACGTCGTCGATTCCCGGCGCAAACACGGCGTCAGCGACACCGGTAAGAGCGCGCACGTCGGCGTCGAGGGTTCGCGGGTAGCGATCAAAATCCTCACCCGCGCCAAATTGCAAAGGGTTGACGAATATCGACACCACGACGCGCTGAGCCATGTCGCGTGCGGTGCGCGCGAGTGACACATGGCCCTCGTGAAGCGCGCCCATCGTGGGAATAAACGCGACCGTTCCCGGCGATTGGTCCCGCCACGCGTCGAGGTCATGTTGCGTGTGAAGCACGACCGGGAGAGACGGTGGCAGAGCTGCGTTAGACATCAATTTCCCCGAGAATTCGACCGCTCATCAGGGTATTTTCCACCGCCGACCGAACAATCGGGCCCAGTACACGCGAGGGATGTTCGACTCCGGCCTGCTCAAGCAGGGCACGAGCTTGATTCACGATTGCAATCGAGAAATTACTTGCGGTTGCCACCGCCTCGGCATAGTGTGCGCGATCGGCTTCGGCAACCACAACGGGTTCTGCGCCCATCTCGACGGCGAGCGCTTGACCAATGGGGAGTACCGGCGTTGAGGCCGTCACCACCATGCAGCAGTCGGTCAGGCGTGCAACGTCAACACTGGTGCCGGTAAACACCATGGCAGGGTGGAGCGCAATCGGAATGACGCCCCGCGTTCGGGCAGGCTCGAGAACCGAGAGTCCAAAATTGGGCGAGGTGTGTAGCACGATCTGACCGGGCTGCCAGGCTCCTGATTCCGCAAGGCCCGATACGAGGTCGGCAAGTTGCTCATCCGGAACGCAGAGCAGTACCAGCTCACTGCGCTCAATGATGTCAGGTACGTCCAGAATGGGCACCGCCGGAAGAAGCGCTTCCGCGCGGTCGCGCGATTCTTGCGACACGGCAGAAATCCCCACGATTGCATGACCAGCCCCGGCGAGCGCCTGACCGAGTACCGGGCCGACGCGTCCCGCACCAATGATTCCGACCCCGAGGCGGCCGTCTCGTTCTGCGGTCATGCGCGACTGTCCGAGAGGTGGGGTGTCTCTGGGTCGTCGGGCGGGAGGACGCACATCCATTCCGCAATCAGTCCGCACACGACGAGCACGAGTGAACACACGCCCAACCCGCCGGCGGGCAACAGCAGGCTCCAGTCTGGTAGCACGGGACGCCCGAACAAAATGATGAGGATGCCCAACCCGGCGCCGAGCAAAATGGCGCCAGTCAGGGCGCTCGCCTTGGCAAGCACCGCCACTCGCACGGCATAGAACGGGTCAAGGGGCTGCCGGCGCTTCCCCGTGATTCGGCGACGAACCGGGACGGCCATGGCGACAACGGCGACAGCGACAACAAGCAGCGTGAGCTCGATGGAGTACGGCGGAACGAGTGTGATGCCTCCCGACGTCTGCAGAAACAACTCCCCCAAGTAGGCCACGGCCGCGCCAATGGCGACAAGTCCGACAAGCAACGGAATCGACGTACGTCTCATGTCAGCACCTTACGCGCCAGCGCCACCGATCCGATGCCCGGAATTGAGGCCTGTGGGTCAATTTCGAGCCACGGGTCGAGCACGAACAGGCGTTCGTGCGCCCGAGGATGCGGCACGGTCAGTGCCTCGGTTGAAATCTGTTGACCGTCGAAGTCAATCAAGTCGAGATCGAGCGTGCGATCACCCCAACGTTCTCGACGCTCGCGCCCCCACACCGATTCGATTTCCTGCAACACTTCGTGCAACGCTTCGGCGTTGAGCTCGGTCTGCACGATGGCAACTGCATTGAGGTAACGTGGCGCGTTCGTGTCGGGTCCGTCCACGCGCACGGCGACGGTATCCACGTACGTCGACACCGCAACCACGGAAATTGCGAGGTGAGCACCCAGTCGACGCACGGCATCGTCCAACGTCGCCACCCGATCACCCACGTTGCCACCGAGGGCGATGACGGCGCGCGCGCTCATCGGTGCCCGCTTTGGGTTCGGCGAATCGAAACGGTGACGTCGGCAAACGCCGTTTCGATGGGCGCCTGTGGTTTGTGAATCGTGACGTCAACCGCGTCGATGCGCTTGTCAGCCAAAATGGCGGATGCGACGCGCTCGGCAACCGTTTCCAGCAAGTTCACCGGGTCTCGTCGCACATGCTCGACCGCGATGAGTGCGAGTCGACCATAGTCGACAGTGTCAGTCACCTCATCCGACGCGGCCGCGGAACGCATGTCGAACTCGACAATCAGGTCGACGATGAAATCTTGTCCGTGCACGCGCTCATGTTCCTGCACTCCGTGGTGCGCGAACACCGTGAGCCCGGTGAGTTCGATTCGATCAGACCGGGATGCCCGTTCACTTTCGCCGTGATCCGCGGCCCGGCTCATGATGCCGCCTTCCACGCTTCGTTGACCGCGAGCGCAAGTCGCGTGGCACGCACGTCGTGCACTCGAACGCCCCACGCGCCAGCCGCGACGGCGCGAGCTGCCACGAGCGCCGACGGCAGATCCCGGTCGTGCATGGGTGCTCCCTCCGGCAGGAGTTCAGCGATAAATCGTTTGCGCGAGGCTCCCACGAGCACAGGAAATCCCAGCTCACGGAGCTCGTTCAGGTGGGTCAACAACAGCCAGTTGTGAACCGAGGTCTTGGCGAATCCGAGCCCCGGGTCGAGCACGATGCGCTCATTCGACACGCCTGCCGCGCGCAGGGCATCCACCCGCTGAGCGAGCTCTGCACTAACCTCGCCGACAACGTCGTCATAGGTTGCCATCGAGTTCATGGTGGCAGGGGTTCCTCGCCAGTGGCCCGCAATGTAGACCGCCGTGGACTGTGCCACGGTTCGTAGCATCTGCTCGTCGGCGAGCCCGCCAGAGACATCGTTGACAAATCGCGCCCCGGCCTCCACCGCAGCCTGAGCTGTTGACGCGTTGAGAGTGTCGACACTCACGGCGACGCCCCGGGAGGACAGTTCGGCAATGACAGGTACCACGCGCGCACGTTCGACCTCATGGGGAACTCGCGTCGCACCGGGACGCGTGGACTCGCCACCCACGTCGATGATGTCCGCTCCCGCGGATACCAAATCAAGTGCGTGAGCCACGGCCCGGTCGTGGTCGACAAACTTGCCACCGTCACTAAACGAATCAACGGTCATGTTGACGATGCCCATGATGACCGCTCGCTCGGCGGTCAACAGTTGCTCAGTCACGACTGCCCACTCCGAACATGCCCATGATCTCGGCTCGGGCAGCCGGATCGGTCAGCGAGCCACGCGAGGCGACGGTCACGGTCGACGCATGAATTTCTTGTGAACCTCGTGCCGTCACGCACTGATGTGTTGATTCGATGACCACCAGCACTCCGCGTGGCGCGAGTCCGCGTTCAAAGGTGGTCGCGATGTCATCGGTCAAGCGTTCTTGAATTTGTGGACGCGCAGCCAACGCATGCACGACGCGAGGAATCTTGCCCAAGCCAACGATTCGGTCTCCGGGAACATACGCCACATGAGCTCGCCCCGTGAAGGGGAGCAAGTGATGCTCGCACAATGAGCGCACAGCAATGTCGCTCATAATCACGGCTTCGGCATTTCCCTCGAACGGGATGCCCTCCGCCAAGTACTCCACGGGGTTCTCATCGAGTCCGAAAACGAGTTCGGCATACGCATCGGCAACAAGTTCCGGTGTTCTGGCCAAACCAGGTCGCGAAACGTCTTCGCCGAGTGCGTCGAGAATCTCCGCAACCGCGCGACGAATCCGTTCCCGATCCACCGGCACGGCAATCGCCTACTCGGTCGTCTTCGTTGTTTTGCGCGGCTTGGTGGCCCGCTTCGACGGTGAGGCCCCCGGCGAAGACGACGCTTTGCGCGCAGGGACGCCCACCGGTGGTTTTTTTGACACGGGTCGTTGTTCACTCGACAACCATGTCGGGCGTTCCTTGAGCTTCTTGATGCCCACAAAAATCTTGGCAATTTGCTCCTGGTCTAGCGTTTCCTTTTCCAGAAGTTCGGTTGCCAACTTGTCCAAAATTGCGCGGTTTGCATTCAAAACCGTCCACGCCTCGTGGTGCGCATTCTCGATGAACTTGCGGATTTCACTGTCGACCGCGTCGGCCATCTTCTCGGAATAATCCCGACTGTGCCCCATGTCGCGACCGTAGAACATCTCACCCGAACCACCGCCGAGCTTCACGGCACCGACGGTTGATGTCATGCCGTACTCGGTGACCATCTTTCGAGCGATATTTGTTGCCTTTTCAATGTCGTTGGATGCTCCGGTCGTTGGATCGTGAAAGACGATCTCCTCGGCCACACGTCCACCCATCGCGTAGGTGAGTTGATCGAGCAACTCGTTGCGCGTGATGGAGTACTTGTCTTCGAGCGGCATGACCATCGTGTATCCCAAGGCTCGTCCACGCGGCAAAATCGTAATTTTCGTTACGGGATCGGAATAGTTCATCGCCGCCGCGGCGAGAGCGTGACCTCCCTCGTGATACGCGGTGATCAGTCGTTCCTGGTCTTTCATCAGGCGACTACGACGTTGGGGGCCGGCCATCACACGGTCGACGGCCTCGTCGATCATCTCGTTCGTGATAATTTTCTCGCCCGCACGGGCCGTTAGTAATGCGGCCTCGTTGAGGACGTTCGCTAGGTCGGCACCGGTGTAGCCCGGCGTTTTGCGCGCCACGACCTCGAGATTGACGTTCTTTGCCATGGGCTTGCCCTTGGCATGCACTTCGAGAATCCGCTTTCGACCCTCGAGGTCGGGCGCATCCACTCCAATCTGGCGGTCAAAACGACCGGGGCGAAGCAACGCAGGGTCCAGGATGTCCGGGCGGTTTGTTGCCGCGATCATGATGACGTTCGTCTTCGGGTCAAAGCCGTCCATCTCG
>Ga0214923_10005711_pt1 | contig 14320 bp, 17 predicted proteins | sample LL1510_MetaG_FD_177993 | JGI IMG/M metagenome (GOLD analysis project Ga0214923, IMG submission 177993) | Freshwater microbial communities from Lake Lanier, Atlanta, Georgia, United States - LL-1510 | ecosystem: Environmental > Aquatic > Freshwater > Lake | place: USA: Georgia | collected... | reverse complement strand
ATCTCATAGCGGCAGAGTTACAGACTGCTATAGTTCTCAAACTTGGTGTATTTGCCAAGGAAAGTCATACGCACGGTGCCGATCGGCCCGTTTCTTTGCTTGCCGATGATGATCTCGGCGGTCCCTTTTTCTGGCGAGTCCGGGTTGTAAACCTCATCGCGATAAATAAATAGAATCACATCGGCATCTTGCTCAATCGCTCCCGATTCGCGCAGATCTGACATCACCGGCCGCTTGTTGGGCCTTTGCTCAAGCGATCGATTCAATTGCGATAACGCTACAACCGGACATTGCAGCTCTTTGGCGAGTCCTTTTAGCGATCGGGAAATCTCGCTGATCTCGGTAGCCCGGTTTTCCCCGGCCGCAGAGGCTGCAGACATCAGCTGAAGATAATCAACAATCACCAGACCGAGCTGGCCGCACTGACGCGAAAGCTTGCGCGCCCTTGATCGCAGCTCGAGCGCATTAAGGCTGGGCGTTTCATCGATATAAAGCTGAGAATCCTGCATTTTCTGGATCGCGCCGGTCAACCGTGGCCAGTCGTCATCGACCAGTTGCCCGGTGCGAACCCTTTGCTGATCAAGGCGTCCGACCGAACACACCATCCGCATCGCCAATTGAGTAGCGCCCATTTCCATGGAAAAAACCGCAACCGGCAAACACTGATCGACCGCAACATGCTCGCCGATATTCAAAGCAAGCGCGGTCTTTCCCATCGACGGCCGACCGGCGACGATTACAAGGTCGCCCGCCTGAAAGCCTGATGTCATCTTGTCAAGATCGGTAAACCCTGTGGGTACGCCGGTCACACCGCTATGGTTGCTCTGATCGTAGAGCTGACCGATTCGGTCGACCACCTGGCTCAACAAATCGGGAAGCGCTTGAAAGCCGCTACGCCCGCGGGCGCCTTCCTCGTTGATACTGAAAATCTTCGATTCCGCTTCATCGAGCAAGCTGCGCGTGTCCCGGCCCTGGGGGTTGAGCGCCTGGTTCGCGATATCGTCTGCGACCGCGATCAGCCGGCGCAAGATCGCCCGATCGCGAACAATTTCAGCGTAGCGGCGAATATTGGCTGCGCTTGGCGTGTCTTGCGCAAGCCGATTCAAATAGATCAATCCGCCGACTTCTTCGGACTTTCCGATGGTGCTCAGTGCCTCGTGCACGGTCACGACATCGGCGGGCTGAGCCTTATCAATCAGTGATGCAACCGCGATGAAGATTTGACGGTGGTCAGCGCGATAAAAATCATCCGATCGCAGCAAATCCGCAACCCGGTCAAAGGCGCTGTTGTCGAGCAGCAAACCACCAAGGACCGCCTGTTCAGCCTCAAGCGACTGCGGGGGAAGCCGCAGCTGACTCAGGTCGGGATCACGGGGTGAGTCCACGGCAACAAATGCCCTATTGACGGCTAAGAAAGCCCGGACCTGTGTCCGGGCAGTGAGGCTGAATCAGACCGTCTCGCCGGTCACGGAAACTTTGATCGCCGATAAGACGTCGCTGTGAAGCGCAATCTCGACATCATGGTCTCCGATGGTCTTGATTGGCCCGTTGGGCAAGCGGACCATGGCTTTCTCGACCTGAAAGCCCTGTTTTCTCAAGCCCTCAGCGATATCAAAATTGGTGACGGAACCAAAAAGACGACCGTCCACCCCGGCTTTTTCGGTGACCTTCAGACTGAGGCCTTCAAGCCGCTCGGCCTCGCGCCTTGCATCGGCCAAGCGGTCGGCCTGAATCTTCTCCAGTTCGACGCGACGGGCTTCGAACTCGGCAATCGCCGATTGCGTGGCGCGCCTTGCCTTACCCTGGGGAATTAAAAAATTTCGGGCGTAGCCGTCCTTGACTTTGACCACGTCACCGAGTTGGCCAAGATTGACGACTTTCTCAAGCAAAATAATTTGCATAACTTGACTCCTTGTCGCCTGAATCAGTGATTGTCGGTGAAGGGTAGCAGCGCGAGAAATCGGGCACGCTTGATCGCATCGGTCAACTGGCGCTGATACTTGGCGCTTGTCCCGGTGAGACGGGCAGGAATGATCTTGCCGGTCTCGGTGATGAAATCTTTCAAGAGCTCAACGTCTTTGTAGTCAATCCACTCCATCTTTTCTGCTGTGAAGCGGCAAAACTTGCGCCGTTTGAACAGTGCCCCTTGCGTTGGGCGCTTCGGTTTACGGTCTTTCGTGTTGCGACGTGTAAATGCCATGTTTCTATCCTTCGATGATCTTCATGTTCTGAACGTGCATACGCAGGCCGCGCGCATGCAAGCGAGTGGGGGCGAGAAATCCTTCAAGCTGCAAGCAGCTTCCAAGCGGCAGTCGACTTGCCTGAATTGCCAGTGCCTCAGTAAAACGCAGTGCCATATCAAAATCCACTTGGCGCTGCGCTCCTGCCTCGCTGACTTGACTTTCCACAAACCCTGTGGCGTCCAGGATGGCTACGCCGGCAGGGCTGTAGCGAAGTACCTGGATGGCCTTGAGGGTGAGATGAAGCCTCAGTTGATTGACGGGCTGCCCGATGAAGCGACCTGATGCCTTGTGCGCTTACTCGCCGCTCGCCGCTGCAGCAAACTGCGGCGCGGGCTCGACGGTGCTGCGGCGGGACTCCTCGCGCTGGATCTGGCGCAACATCGGCGATTGGCCGGTATGTGCCTTTTTCATGCCGGTCGTCATGTGGCGCAAGACCGCGTCGTTAAAGCGAAAGGCGTTTTCCAGTTCGGCCAAACAAGCTGGTGTGCACTCCAGGTTGAGCATCACATAGTGTGCCTTGGTCATTTTGGCAATCGCGTAGGCTAGCTGCCGGCGGCCCCAGTCTTCGATCCGATGGATTTTGCCCGCCTGGGCTTCGACCATGGCTTTATAACGGTCCACCATGGCTGGGACCTGTTCGCTTTGATCAGGATGGATGATCAAAACGATCTCGTAATGACGCATGTTTACATCTCCTTTTTGGTTGCTTTCCTGTCGGAATTCCCCGCGGACTCTGTGGCCTCCTCCGGTCGCGCATCAACATGCACCACCTGGAGTGTTGACCAACATGACAGGCCTAACGCGCGTCGGTGCGTTAAGCCGGTGAGGAGCCGAAGATTATAGCCCGGGAACCGGCGTTAGCAAAGGCGAACCTTGATGCCAGGCAAGCAAATTGCGCGCTGCAAGCATGGCCATAGCAAGTCGCGAAGACCGGGTGGCCGACCCGATGTGGGGCGTGAGCACGATGTTGTCACAGGCAAGCAGCGCTGGATTGACCGCAGGTTCTGATTCAAACACATCAAGACCTGCGGCTGCAATGCGACCTGCCTCAAGCGCATGGGCAAGCGCAAGGTCATCGACAATGCCGCCGCGTGCGATATTGACCAGCGTTGCGCTTGGTTTCATCCGCTGCAGCTGGGCTGCGCCGATAAGGTGGTGCGTAGCCTGCGAATAAGGCAGCACCAGCACCACATGATCCGATGACTCAAGCAAGTCGTCTAAGCCAAGCCAGCTTGCGCCCAGCTTCGCTGCTTGTTGCGACTCGCTACGGTTGTGATAACAAATCCGCATCGAAAACCCCTGCGCGCGTTGCGCGATCGCGCAGCCGATGCGTCCCATGCCAACAATGCCAAGCGTGGTTCCGTATAAATCAGCACCTAAAAACTGATCCCAGGCCCAGGCCTTCCAGGAGCCTGCTCGAAGCCAGCGCTCGGACTCGGTGACGCGACGTGCAGTGGCCATCAGCAGCGCCCAGGCCATATCAGCAGTTGCTTGCGTGAGCACTTCGGGCGTGTTGGTGACCGGAATCCCGCGCGCGCGGCAGGCCGCAAGATCGATATGGTTAAAACCTACAGAACCTGTTGCGATCATCTTAAGGCCAGAGGCTGCTCCGATCACCGAGGCGTCGATTCGATCGGTGGCCACCGTAAAAAGCGCGTCCATTGGTGCAATCCGCGCACAGAGCTCAGGCGCAGTCCAAGGCACATCAGCCTCATTGTGTTCAAGCGCAAAGTGTTCGGAAAGGACATCAATCACCTCGGGGAAAACGCGGCGTGTGATCAGGAGTTTTGGCATGGTGCTGGCTTGCGCAGTCTGATGGAGCATCTTGTTGTCTCTTCGTCTGTTGTCTCTTCGACTGTTGTGTCTTCGTGAGTTGTCTCTTCGCTTAACCAATTAATACGATATGAACCCGATAAGGACCGTGAGCGCCCATTACCAGGGTTTGCTCGATATCGGCCGTTCGTGAAGGGCCCGACACCAGGTTCATTGCCCTCGGGGGTTCACCATACTCAGCCCTCATCAACGCGAAGGCATCTTCGTAGTGCGCAACCACCCGGTCAACGGGCAAGAGCGCAATATGCGTTTCGGGCAGTAAATGCGTTGAGGCGGGTCGGTCTGCAGCCGACAAAAGCATCAGCGTGCCGGTTTCTGCAATACCCGCGAATGCGCCACCTAGCCCGACCAGATCGTCGCCGCGCGGGGCTCTGAATTCCACCTCAAATGAAGGCGATTCAGCCGCTGCGACGCTAAAGTCAATCGTGGACAACAGGGGCCAGGCAGCCACACGCAAACTCAGCTGATGGGTAATCAAATAGCGCAAGACTGCTTGGGGTACATCGGCATAGCCCGACACCCGCTCTACGCTGCTTGCCATGCGCTGCGCTTGCTCACAGAAGTGATCCAGCAAGTCCGCTCCGACGCTTGGGCCTTTACCTCGCGGTCGCGCAGCCAAATAGGCGTCGCGCTGCTCGACACGCGCCCGATCCGCCGGGGAGGCTTTGCTCGGGTCGCCATGGCCCTGCGCGGATCGGATCCGACGCAGGATTGCGCGCTTGGCAAGACTGGTATCAGGAATCATACTTCTTCCTCTTCCCTCTCAGGTACCGGGATACCAAAAACCTGGCGCAAATAGCCAAGGTAGGCATCGTCATCGCACATGTTTTTGGCTGGCGTATCGGATAACTTTGCAACCGGCTGCCCGTTGCAGCGAACCATCTTGATCACGATTTGTAAGGGTACATAACCCAGATCGTTCGTAAGATTAGTACCGACTCCGAACGCGATCTTGCTGCGCTGATGAAAGCGCCTGTAAAGTTCGATCAGCACCGGAAAGGTCAGACCGTCTGAAAAGACCATGGTTTTTGTTTTTGGATCGATCCGGTGTTTTTCGTAGTGCGCGATGATGCGCTCACCCCATTGAAAGGGATCACCGGAGTCGTGTCTGGCACCGTCAAAGAGTTTACAAAAAAACAAATCAAAGTCATTTAAAAAAGCGTCCAGACCAAACACGTCAGACAGGGCAATACCAAGGTCACCACGATACTCGCGCGCCCAGGTCTCGAACCCGTAGGTTTGCGAGTCGCGCAACCTTGGTCCCAGCGCCTGGCAAGCCTGCAAATACTCGTGCGCCATGGTTCCCAAAGGCGTGATGCCATGCTTCATCGCGTAAAAAACGTTGGAGGTACCGACAAAGTGGCGACCCAGCACAGTCTTCAAACTCAGCAGCACCTCTTCATGCCAAAGCCGCGAAAACCGGCGACGCGTGCCGTAGTCGGCCAGCGTGAGGCCAGCGAGTGAGGGATCATCGGCAATCAGTTTCGATTTTTCAATCAGCCGACGCCGTCCCTCGCTGTAATCCGGAACCGGATGCATGCTCCTGAAGTAAACCTCATTGATGATGGCCAGGATTGGAATCTCAAACAAGATCGTGTGCAACCAGGGCCCCTCGACCGTCATGTCGAGTTCACCCGAATCCAGTCCCCTCATGTGAACCAGACGCGGGTTCATCTGAAAAAGCGCCAGAAAGTCCACGAAGTCGCTCTTGATGAAACGCAGACCCCTTAAATAGTCGAGCTCACGCTCGCGAAACCGCAGGCTGCACAGGGCATTGATCTCGTCCCGAATTTCGTCAATCAAGGGACGGAAATCAACGCCTGGGGTGCGACATTTGAATCGGTACTGGACTTGAGCACCGGGAAAGTGGTGAAGCACCACTTGCATCATGGTGAATTTATAGAGGTCCGTGTCGAGAAGCGACGAAATGATCATCGACCGATTCTAGCGGCTGCAATCCTAAATCGGGCATTTTCCTGAACCTTTGGAAAAAGCGTCAGTTTTGCTTTACAGTTGGGCTAAAATTTAAGCACCCTGGACCCATAAGGACGCCCGATGACGCATGTCGTAATGGAATCTTGCATCCGCTGCCGATACACCGATTGCGTGGATGTGTGCCCGGTTGATTGTTTTCGGGAAGGCCCCAATATGCTCGTGATTGATCCGGATGAATGCATCGACTGTGCGGTTTGCATTCCTGAGTGTCCGGTCGATGCCATTCGGGCCGAGGAAGATGTTCCCGCCGATCAGGAACATATGATCAAGCTCAACCTCGAACTGTCCAAGGGCGGCTGGCCAAGCATTACCCGGTCTAAGGGTGCATTGCCCGACGCCGATGCCTGGAAGGACATTAGCGAAAAGCTTTCAGAACTTAAGCGTTAACAAGGACAAAGCACGATGCTTTATCAATGGCGGGAAGCACAGCGGGCCATCCTCCAACCGCTATCGGAGTGGGCACTGTCCGCCTCGCAGATGTATGCCAATCCCTACAGCCCCTTCTCGCATGTACCGGGTGCTGCCAGGGTGTCGGCAAGCCTGGAACTGCTTCACCGTTTAGGCAAGGAATACGAAAAACCACCCTTTGATATCAAAAGCGTATCGATTGACGGCCATGAGGTTGAGATTGTCGAGCGCTGTGTGCTGGATAAACCGTTTTGTAAGTTATTGCGGTTTGACCGGATCCTGCCGGCATCGCTCGAACATCGCGCCAGTGATCCTTCGGTTTTGATCTTCGCCCCTTTATCCGGTCACCATGCCACTTTGCTGCGCGATACGGTTCGGACCATGCTGCCCGACCATAACGTTTACATCACCGATTGGGTCGACGCGCGGATGGTGCCGCTCTCGGAAGGCGCTTTTCATCTCAATGATTACGTGAGTTACTGCATCGAGTTCTTCCGTCTGCTTGGCCCGCGAATCCATTCGATGTCCGTCTGCCAGCCCACGGTACCGGTTATGGCAGCGATCAGCCTGATGTGCACGCTCAAGGACAAGGCGCGTCCTCTGAGCATGACCATGATGGGCGGGCCAATCGACTCGCGACGCAGTCCGACCACCGTCAACCAGTACGCAACCGAAAGACCTTTTGCCTGGTTTGAGGACAACGTGATTTTTCGGGTTCCCGGCAAGTATCCAGGGGCCGGCAGACTTGTTTACCCAGGATTCTTGCAACACGCTGGGTTCATCGCGATGAATCCGGATCGGCATGCAACCTCGCATTGGGACTTTTACCAAAGCCTAGTTCGCGGTGATATGCAAGACGCGCAGCAGCATCGACGTTTTTACGACGAGTACAACGCGGTGCTCGACATGCCCGCTGAGTATTATCTCGACACCATTCGCACGGTTTTCCAGGAGCACAGGCTACCGAATGGTAGTTGGGATGTTCAGGTCGACGGCGAGGTATTGCGCGTGGATCCCAAGGCGATTCGTGATGTACCGCTCTTTACGATTGAGGGCGAATTGGACGACATCTCGGGCTCGGGACAGACCGAGGCGGCGCACGGTCTCACCCCCAATCTGCATGCGGCGCATAAGCAGCATCATGTCGTCATGGGTGCGGGCCACTATGGCATATTCAGTGGACGTCGCTGGCGCGAACTGATTTACCCTAAGGTTCGCAGCTTTATTGCGTCCTATACGAAAAGGCTTAACGTTGCCAAGCCCTAGGCTTGTTGAATCGATTCACCAGCTGTTGCCTCAAACCCAGTGCAGGCGTTGCGGTTATCCTGCTTGCAAACCCTATGCACAGGCGATCGCTGCAGGCGAAGCGGATATCAACCGTTGCCCGCCCGGCGGCGAGCAGGGCATCAAGGCGCTAGCTGCCATCACCGGAAAGACTGCAAAGCCGCTTGATCCCTCCTGCGGCGAGCTGCGGCCTTTGCACTTTGCCTGGATTGTTGCCCATGATTGCATCGGTTGCACAAAATGCATGCTTGCCTGTCCGGTCGATGCCATCGTCGGCGGGCCGCAACGTTTGCACGCTGTGATCCCCGAGCGTTGCACCGGCTGCGAGCTTTGTCTGCCGCCTTGCCCGGTGGACTGTATCGAGATGCGCCCCTGGGAGCCTGAGCGTTCATGGACCCGCTCTGATGCGCAAGAGGCGGGTGTGCGATTTGAGCAGCGTAGCCTGCGCCTTAGCGGACAGCTTGAAGGGGGCGACATGGGTGGCGATATGTGTGGCGATAGGGGTAGCGATGTGGAGAGTGGTAGGGTTGGCGCTAGGGGTGGCGATGTGGAGAGCGATTCCGTGGGCGATCCCGTGGGCGGTGCGGCGAGCGGTGCGCCGAAAACCGAAACCAAGGCCGCCAGTCCGGCCCGAGATGCAGCCTCGCTGCCGCGAGCGCGCGCCATTATCGAAGCAGCGATTGCCAGAGCGAAGGCAAGGCAGGAAGGCGCAGCATGAATCGGGCCAAGCGCCGGGCGATGTTTGAGCGCTGGCGGGAGGAAAATCCGCATCCCCAAACCGAGCTTTTATGGCGTAACCCCTTTGAGTTACTGATCGCCGTGATGCTTTCGGCGCAGGCCACCGATAAAAGCGTGAACCTGGCCACTCGGGGACTTTTCGAGCAAGCGCCCGACCCTGCCTCGATGCTCGGGCTTGGTGAAGCAGGGGTCATCGAACATATCAAGCACATCGGCCTTTACCAGGCCAAGGCGCGCCATGTTGTGCAGACCTGTGCGCTGCTGCTCGAGCACCACGGCGGCGCGGTACCCGACGATCGCGAAGCGCTGCAAGCGCTGCCTGGCGTTGGTCGAAAAACCGCTAATGTTGTCCTCAATACCGCGTTCGGAAAACCCACCATGGCAGTCGACACCCATATTTTTCGGGTTGCCAACCGAACGGGGCTTGCGCCCGGCAAAGACGTGCTTGCGGTTGAGATGAAACTGCTGCGCGTGGTCGAAGCAGAGTTCTTACGCGATGCGCACCATTGGCTGATTCTTCATGGACGCTATGTCTGCAAGGCGCGAAAACCCGCCTGCCCAGCTTGTCGGATCGCCGATTTGTGCGACATGAAAGACAAAACCACCGCGTGAAGGCTGCGGTCATTCATGCTCTTTAATCCGAGCACAGCCGATGTCCGGCGCTTTTTTTGCGATGCTTGGCAAAGGGCACGCCAGGGTTTACCCTGCGAACCGCTGCAAAGCATCGCTGCCCAGTGGTGCTTGGAGCATCCCGAGTATCACCGCTTGCTCGACGCAAGCGAGCAGGCGATCGACAAGGACTTTCATCCCGACGCTGGCCGCGAAAACCCGTTTTTGCATCTCTCGCTGCATTTGGCGCTTGAAGAGCAGATCGGCGCGGATCAACCCCCCGGGATTCGCAAAGCCTGGCAGGACTTGCTGGGCCGCTGCGATGGCAATCGCCATCAGGCTGCGCACCAGGGCATCGAGTGCCTGGGCCGCGTGTTGTGGGAAGCGCAACGGCGAAAAAGCATGCCTGACACTGAGGCCTACTTGGCCTGTTTGCGGCGTGCATAAGGACACCTCGTCTTTCGCATCTGGATTGCTTTAAAATGACAGCTTTGTGACAGCCGTGAAGGCGTTTTCCGCATGTTTTCTCGTCTCATGCCCGCAGAGGGCAGTTTTTTTGAACACTTCAATCGGCTGGCAACCCAGGTCGTTGAGGGCAACAAGGTCCTGGTCGAATTGCTTCATCGCTTTGACGATTTAGCGGCACGCAAGCAACTGATTGCAAAGGTTGATGAGATCGAAAAATCAGCCGACAAGACCACGCTCAATACCATCGCCATGGCTCACAAGACTTTCATCACACCGATTGACCGCGACCACATCCACACGCTGGTCAACGGTCTGGACGATGTGCTTGATCAGGTGCAGGACGTCGCCGAAGCGGTGGTGCTTTACGACTTGCAAAGCGTCACAAAAGAGGCGGTGCAACTGGCCGAACTCGGTCTGATGGCATCCGAGCGGCTTTGCCATGCGGTTCAGCTGATGTCGAACTGGGACAACGCGAGGGCAATTTTGCAGACCTGCGAAGAGATCGATCGCTTGGAATCGGACGCCGATCGGGTGATGCGCGCAGGGATGTCCAGACTGTTCCGAGACGAGGAAGACGTCAAACAGGTGATCAAGTTAAAAGCGGTTTACGAGCTTCTCGAAGAACTGACCGATAAGTGCAAGGATGCAGCCAAGATTCTTGAAGTGGTGGTCCTTGACCACGCCTGAAATTGGTTCGGTCTGTGGCTAACTTCGTACTTGGGATCACCCGGAATCAACCGGAATCCCTCGAATCCCTCGAATCCCTGGATCACCCATTCGCACTAACTTGTCTTGAGTGCTTGCAAAGCCGCAGGCGCCGCTGTGTTATCGGACCTCATTTTTCATTCACCGCATACCATTGGCGGCATACGATCATGCTTGGCCAGATTCGGGCTTTGAAGCCCATGTTTATGGCCAATATTAAGGTAACCTGCCGACGCTGCATGGACTCATCAAGCCCCACCCATCATTGAGTATCGCAAGGAGAATTTTCATGACAAGAGAAGTGGTTGTGATCGACGGCGCGCGTACCGCCGTGGGAACTTTTGGCGGCAGTTTGAAGGACTTTGCACCGACCAAACTTGCTTCCGACATTGTTCGGGAAGTTGTTTCACGCGCTGGGGTTGATCCGGCTGAAGTAAGCCATTTGGCTTTTGGCCATGTGGTGAACACGGAGCCGCGCGATATGTATTTATCGCGGGTTGCAGCGATCGAGGGGGGTCTGAGCAAGGACACCGCTGCGATGAACGTCAACCGCCTCTGTGGCAGCGGCCTGCAGGCGATTGTGAGCGCAGCCCAATCGATTCTGTTGGGCGATGCCGACATTGCGATCGGCGGCGGGGCTGAATGCATGAGCCGCGGGCCTTATGTTTTGCCCGCCGAGCGCTGGGGCGCGCGCATGGGACATGGCGGCACCATCGATATGATGCTTGGAGCGCTCACCGATCCCTTTCAAACCGTCCATATGGGCATCACCGCAGAGAATGTCGCCAAGCAATGGGGCATCAGCCGCGAAGATCAGGATGCGCTGGCGGTGCAAAGTCATCAGCGCGCAGCGCGTGCAATCGAGCAAGGACGATTCAAGGACCAGATCCTTGGCATCGAAATCAAATCGCGAAAAGGGTCGGTGATGTTTGACACCGATGAGCATGTGCGCATGGATGTTAAAGCCGAAGACATGAGCAAGCTCAAGCCGGTATTCCTTAAAGAAAACGGAACAGTCACTGCAGGTAACGCATCAGGCATCAATGACGGCGCTGCAGCGGTGGTGCTGATGGACGCTGCAGCGGCTGCGCGTCAAGGTAAAAAAGCAATGGCCCGCCTTGTAAGCTACGCACACGCTGGGGTTGATCCGCACATTATGGGCATTGGTCCGGTACCGGCCTCACGCAAAGCGCTCGCCAAAGCCGGACTCCGTGCGGATCAGATGGATGTGGTGGAAGCAAACGAGGCCTTTGCAGCGCAGGCATTGGCGGTATGTCGGGATCTTGACCTTGACCCTGCAAAGCTCAACCCGAACGGTTCAGGGATCTCGCTGGGCCATCCGATCGGTGCCACAGGGGCAATTATCACGATTAAAGCGATCCATGAATTACAACGGATCAAGGGTCGCTATGCGCTGGTCACCATGTGCATAGGCGGCGGTCAGGGAATTGCCGCGGTGTTTGAGCGTATCGAACACTGATTGACGCTGAGGCTTCAAAAGCCACGATTGCTTTAAGAATCGCCCTGGCGCTCCGGCGTCAGGGTCCTGACCCCGGCCTTTCCGGCGACTAGCACCAGATTAGCGGCTCGGGCCGCAAAAAGGCCCACCGAAACCACTCCGGGCCATTGATTGATGGTCGCCTCGAGCGAAACCGGATCATCGATTGATAAACCCGCAGCATCGATTATTGGGTGACCGTTATCGCTCAGAAAACCCTCGCGCACCCTAACCTTCGCCCCGAGTGCCTCAAGCTTGCGAGTGACCTGTGCTCGGGCCAGCGCCAGCACCTCAATGGGCAGCGGAAAGCCGCCGAGCACCGGCACGCATTTGGCCTCATCGACTATGCAGACAAAGCGCTCGGCGAGATCGGCCAGGATTTTTTCACGGGTGAGCGCACCCCCGCCGCCTTTGATCAGTCTACATTGCGGGTCAACTTCATCAGCCCCATCCACATAAAGCGGCAAATGCTCCACCGTGTTCGGATCGATGACACGAATACCGAGCGATCTCAGCAGCTCGCTGCTTGCGTTCGAGCTTGAGACCGCGGCATCGATCGCAATCTGATGCGCGTGGATGAGGGCGATGAAGTGGTTAACGGTCGAGCCAGTTCCCACTCCCAGCACCATGCCAGGCTTGAGAAATTGAAGCGCTTCGTGCGCGGCAAGGCGTTTTAGGGCATCGTTTGAGGACGTCAACATGGCTCCGATTGATGTGGTGGCAGGCTGTTGACCTCATTGTAGGCCGCTGCTTATGCGACAATTAAAGCCATGACTTGGCACACCTGTCCGCCTTATGGCGATGATCCAACGACGGCCTGCTCAGTAGCCATGATCCAAAGACGCTTAGCCCAAGGGCGATGACCTAGCGACGCCTAGCCCACGACGATGATCCGAAAACGGCGCTGTCGCTACAAAAATCGCAACAAGCTCTGAGCATGCCAGCGCAGACCGTCACAGCCTCCCAGTTCGTGTCTTGGCTCCGGTCGGTGGCACCCTACATCCATAATTTTCGAAACCGAACCTTTGTGGTTGGTTTTCCGGGCGAACTGGTGCAAGCAGGCAGGCTGAATGCCTTGATTCAGGATATTGCTTTGCTGACCGCGCTGGGCATCCGCATTGTGGTGGTTCACGGATGCAAGCCACAAGTAGAGGAGCAATTGCGCTTGCGCGGGCTCGAGGGGCGCTTTGCCCAGGGTATGCGAATCACCGACTCGCCTGCGTTGGAGTGCCTCAAGGAGGCCTCCGGTGAGATTCGCCTCGATATTGAAGCGGCGTTTTCGCAAGGCCTTCCCAATACGCCGATGGCCAATTCGGCGATTCGCGTGATTTCGGGCAACCTGGTCAGCGCAAGGCCGGTCGGAATTGTGAACGGCGTGGACTTCCAGCACACAGGCCTGGTTCGCAAAATTGATCGTGCAGCGATTCGATCGGCGCTTGATTATGGATCGGTCGTGTTGCTCTCGCCGCTTGGGTTTTCGCCCACAGGTGAGGCCTTCAACCTGACGATGGAAGATGTTGCGGTTACAACCGCGATTGCGCTTGACGCAGACAAAATGATTTTTCTCACCGAATTGCCCGGCATGCTTGATGAGGCCGGCGATTTGCTCAGCGAAATCTCCGAGGCAAGCGCCCGCAAGTTGCTGGCCTCAAGCGATGCGCTGCACCACAGCGAGGTTGCTCGAGGCTATTTACAAGCGGCGCTGAAGGCTGCTGAAGGTGGGGTTGAGCGAAGTCATCTGGTGCCTTTTGACACCGACGGCTCCTTGTTGCTCGAATTGTTTTTGCATGATGGCGTCGGAAGTATGGTGGTGGAAGAGACGCTCGAGGCTTTGCGTGAGGCAAGTATTGACGATGTGGGTGGCATTTTGTCGATCATCCGTCCGCTTGAGGAGGACGGCACTTTGGTGCAACGCGAGCCAGGAACGGTCGAGCGCGATATCGAACGATTTTCTGTGATCGAGCACGACGGTGTGATCTTTGGCTGCGCTGCGCTTTTTCCCTTTCCGGAATCGGGCATGGGCGAAATGGCCTGTGTGGCGGTCAACCCAGGTGCGCAAGGCCAGGGCGATGGCGAGCGGCTTTTGCGGCATATTGAACAAAGAGCGCGAGCTACAGGGTTAAAGCGCATATTTGTGCTTACCACGCGTACGATGCATTGGTTTTTGAAGCGAGGCTTTGTGCAGGTAACGCCCGATGAGTTACCCCCACAACGCCGCGGTCTTTACGACAAGCAGCGCAACTCGCAAGTGTTGATGAAGGATTTGGCGCCATGAGAACGGTTCATTGTATAAAGTTAAACAAAGAAGCTGAGGGGCTTGACTTTCCGCCCTATCCGGGAGACCTGGGGCAAAAGATCTATCAGTCGGTCAGTAAGGAAGCCTGGCAGGGATGGGTGAAGCACCAAACCATGCTGGTCAACGAAAACCGCCTGAATCTCGCCGATTTGCGCGCCCGCAAATATCTTGCGCAACAAATGGAAAGTTACTTTTTCTCTGACAATGTTGATCAACCAGCGGGCTATGTTCCGCCAGCCGGCT
>Ga0214923_10005710_pt1 | contig 14325 bp, 14 predicted proteins | sample LL1510_MetaG_FD_177993 | JGI IMG/M metagenome (GOLD analysis project Ga0214923, IMG submission 177993) | Freshwater microbial communities from Lake Lanier, Atlanta, Georgia, United States - LL-1510 | ecosystem: Environmental > Aquatic > Freshwater > Lake | place: USA: Georgia | collected... | reverse complement strand
GCCCACAGGCATGGGCGCTCAACTTCGGTTCATCGTTGCCTAGGTATCCGCACGCTCGGCATGTCGCCTTGCTCGGTCATGTACGAGTGTTGCGCGACGGAGACGACTCGGGTCACGCAGGGCGACGTGCCGAAGGTCGAGAACTCCCTGATGCCCCGACCGTACGACCGATGTACTTGCGTGACGCCGACGCCGAGATCAGCTGGACGACACGCGACGCGCGAGGCGTGCGATGAGCATCCTCGGTCGCCTCCTGCGCACGAACCGTCGGGCCAGTGGCCGACCGTTTCGCGGCAACCCTGATGACGACACCGCCGAGTTGTTGGTCATTGAGCCGATGCACCGGTCGCATCTCGCGCGCGTCATGGAGATCGAGAGGACTGCATACCCCAAACCGTGGACGGAAGGCGTCTTTGCCGACGAGCTCTCGATGCAGAATCGGGGCTCGCGCTACTACCTGGTCGCCCTGCTCGGTGATCGTCTCGTCGGATACGGCGGAATGATCTACATGGACGATGCGGCCCACATCACCAATGTCGCAGTTGCCGTTTCGATGCGCCGGCGTGGCATCGCCACCGAGCTGCTGCTTGACCTCTCGTGGGAGGCGAGGCGTGCAGGCATGAAGTCACTCACGCTTGAAGTGCGGGAATCGAACGTCTCGGCCCAGTCGCTGTACCGACGTTTTGGTTTTGTGCCGGTGGGCGTGCGAGCGAAGTACTACGAGAACCGTGATGACGCAATCGTCATGTGGTGCACAGACATTCAAGGTGATGAGTTTCGCGAGCGACTGCAGTTGATCGAGGCAGAACGTAATGGCTGACGTGCAGCAGAACTTCGTGGCTGACGAGTCGACCGTCGTGCTTGGCATCGAGACGAGTTGTGACGAAACGGCCGTATCGGTGGTGATGGGTGGCGGAGACGTGCTGTCGTCGGTGGTGTCGAGCCAACTCGACGAGCATGCCCGATTCGGCGGGGTGGTGCCGGAGATTGCGAGTCGGGCACACCTCGAAGCACTGCCCAACGTGACCGCCGAAGCTCTCGAACGTGCCGGCATCGACTTCAGCCGTATTGATGCAGTCGCCGCCACGGTCGGCCCAGGTCTTGTCGGCGCACTTCTCGTCGGCGTCTCTGCGGCGAAGGCAACTGCACTCGCCCTCGACGTGCCCTTCGTCGGCGTCAACCACCTCGAGGCTCATCTCTATGCAGCGTTGCTTGACGACCCAGACGTCGAATTTCCGATGCTGTTCGTGCTCGTCTCGGGCGGCCACACGATGTTCGTCGCAATGAACGACCCGCACGATTACCGAGTTGTCGGGCAAACCATCGACGATGCTGCAGGTGAGGCATTCGACAAAGTTGCACGATTTCTCGACCTCGGATTTCCTGGCGGACCTGCAATTGACAGGTCAGCACAAAACGGCAATGAGAAGGCGGTCAACTTTCCGCGCGCGATGCTCAATGACGGCCTCGATGTTTCCTTCAGCGGTCTCAAGACCGCGGTCATTAACCACGTGCGGGCGAACCCCGACGTTTCGAACGACGACGTTGCAGCGTCGTTTCAGCGGGCCGTAGTCGACGTCTTGGTGCACAAGGCGCGACTCGCCGCACGCGAGTGCGGTGCGCGCACCATCGCGCTCGGAGGGGGAGTCGCAGCAAACTCCCAGTTGCGCCGAGAATTAGAGAAGGCCGGGAACGACGATGGTCTTCGCGTGTTGCTGCCGTCACGCGAGATGTGTACCGACAACGCCGCAATGATTGCGAGCGCCGGCTGGTATCGCCTGCGTCGAGGCGAATCCACGCCACTCGACGCCGGGGCCAACCCCAACCTGAAATTGGCACGAGGACAGCGATGACCCAACGGGCTGAAAACGGGACGGCCGGAGCGCCACCTATGCGCCCGCTCGCCCTTCGCGGCACGAACGCCGACGGCTCCGCGGGTCGCGGAATCGATGTGTGGCCACCCGTCGTGCTCGCCCCGATGGCTGGGGTGACCAACGCCCCGTTCCGCAGTCTCTGTCGCGCGTTCGGCCCCGGACTCGTCTACGTAAACGAGATGATCATGGCCGCTGCTCTCGTGTACGGCAATACGCGGACCCGATCGATGGTCGCGTTCGCACCCGACGAGAAGTTTCGCAGCTTGCAGCTGTACGGCAGTGACCCGCGCATTATGGAGTCGGCAGTCGAAATCCTCGGGCGCGAAGACTTGGTCGACCACATCGACCTCAACTTCGGGTGCCCGGCGGCGAAAGTAACGCGAAAAGGCGGTGGCGCCGCAGTGCCCCTCAAGAAGAATTTGTTGCGCGAGATTGTGGCAAGCACCGTGCGTGCCGCTCGTCGATACGGCATTCCCGTCACGTGCAAGTTTCGGATGGGCGTGACCGACGACTTGCTCACATACCTCGACACCGGAGCGATTTGCCGAGACGAAGGTGCCGTTGCCATCGCGCTCCATGCGCGTACTGCGCAGCAGCACTATGCGCCGAGCGCACACTGGGATGCAATCGCCGCATTGAAGCAGCACGTGCAGGGAATCCCGGTACTCGGAAACGGAGACATTTGGACTGCCGACGATGCAGTGCGCATGGTGCGCGAAACCGGATGCGATGGCGTCGTCATCGGTCGTGGTTGCCTCGGCAAGCCGTGGCTGTTTCGCGACTTGATTGATGCCTTCGAAGGTCGCCCGAAACGAGAAACACCTGCGCTCGGTGCGGTGCTCGACGTGATGGTCGAACACGCCGAGTCGTTGATGCATCACCACCAGGCCAATGGCCGCAACGACGAAGGCAAGGGCATCCGCGAATTCCGCAAGCACTGCGGCTGGTATCTGACCGGATATCCGGTTGGCTCCGACGTACGCCGCAGGTTTGCGGAAGTGTCGACACTCGCCGAGGTGCGAGCCCTTGCAGCTTCGCTCGACCGGAGCCTGCACATCGTCGCCGGCGGCGAGCGCTTGCCGCGAGGCCACACCAACGGGCCGATCAACGTGGTGCTTCCGCACGGGTATCTCGATCATCTTGACGACCTCACGGTGCCTGACGATGCGATGGTCACCACGCTGAGTGGCGGATGAATACCGCTCGACCGACGCTGGTTCTCGCATCGCGCTCGCCGCGTCGTCGCGAGTTGCTCGACCGACTCGGCTTGAGGCACATCGTCGACGCCGCCGGGATCGACGAGACTGCGCTGGTCGGTGAGTCACCGCGCGACCATGTGCGACGTCTCGCACGGTCGAAATGCGAGACGGTCGCGGCTCGCTACGCGAGCGAAGTCGTTGTGCTTGCTGCCGATACGACGGTCGACGTCGACGGTGAGATTTTCGGGACGCCGCGCGACGTGGAAGAGGCTCGCGCCATGTTGCAGCGGCTGTCTGGCCGCACCCATCTCGTGCACACGGCGGTGTGCGTATCGAGGGGTCGCCGCGAGACGGTCACGCGCGGAACCGGGCCAGAGCGTGCCGCTACGTCAGTCGACGGCACACACTGTGAACTTGACACCGCAGCCGTCACCATGGCGCCAATCGACCCCGACCTCCTCGAGCGATACCTCGCCACGGGGGAGTCGCTCGACAAGGCGGGGGCCTACGCGGTGCAGGGCGAGGCCGCGGCGTTCGTGGCCGGCGTCACTGGTCATCTCACGACCGTGATTGGGCTTCCGGTGCGGGTCGTGGAGCGACTTCTCACCCCGCTCGGGTTGCCGCCCACACAAGCGCACCCCTAGCATTAGCACTCGCCTTGGGAGAGTGCTAACGCTCCCGAGGTGCCAAAAACAGCCCGTCTCCCCAGGGAGACCCGCACAAAAAGGAAGAAACATGAACCTGAAGCCCCTCGATGACCGGGTAGTGGTGAAGCCGTCGGAAGCCGAGCAGACCACCGCCTCGGGTCTCGTCATCCCTGACACCGCCAAGGAAAAGCCCCAGCAGGGCACCGTGCTCGCCGTCGGCCCCGGCCGTTGGAGCGACTCAGAAGGCAAGTACTTCCCGCTCGACATCAAGGTCGGCGACACCGTGCTCTACAGCAAGTACGGCGGCACCGAGATCGCGCACAAGGGCGACGACCTCCTCATTCTCACCAGCCGCGACGTGCTCGCGATCGTCTCCAAGTAACCCCCACACGAAGGAACCACACACATGGCCAAATTGCTCAAATTCGACGAAGAGGCGCGCCGCGCTCTTGAAGCCGGCGTGAACAAACTCGCCGATGCCGTCAAGGTGACCTTGGGACCTAAGGGTCGCAACGTCGTGCTCGACAAGAAGTTCGGCGCACCGACCATCACCAATGACGGTGTGTCGATCGCCAAGGAAGTCGAGCTCGAAGATCCGTTCGAGAACATGGGTGCACAGTTGGTGAAGGAAGTCGCCACCAAGACGAACGACGTCGCTGGTGACGGAACCACCACCGCCACGGTGCTCGCTCAGGCGATGGTCACCCACGGCATGCGCAACGTCGCGGCCGGCGCCAACCCGATGGGCTTGAAGCGCGGCATTGAGAAGGCCGTAGCTGCGGCCGTCGAGTCACTCAAGTCGCAGTCGAAGGAAGTCGACGACAAGGGTGACATCGCCAACGTCGCGACCATCTCGGCTGCCGATGCGGCAATCGGCAAGGTCATTGCCGATGCAATCGACAAGGTCGGCAAGGACGGCGTCGTCACGGTCGAAGAGTCGAACACGTTCGGCATCGAGCTCGAGTTCACCGAAGGTATGCAGTTCGACAAGGGTTACTTGTCGCCGTACTTCGTGACCGATCAAGACCGCCAAGAGGCCGTGCTCGAAGACCCGTACATCCTCTTCCACTCGGCGAAGATCTCGACCGTGCAGTCGATGCTTCCGTTGCTCGAAGGCGTGATGAAGACGGGTAAGCCCCTTCTCATCGTCGCCGAAGACGTTGAGGGTGAGGCACTTGCGACCCTGGTCGTCAACAAGATCCGCGGCACCTTCAACTCGACCGCCGTCAAGGCGCCGGGATTCGGAGACCGCCGCAAGGCGATGCTGCAAGACATGGCAATCCTCACCGGTGGCCAGGTCATCAGCGAAGAGGTGGGCTTGAAGCTGGAGAACGCCGGCCTCGACCTGCTCGGTCGTGCCAAGCGCGTCATCATCGACAAGGACAACACCACCATCGTCGACGGCCATGGCGACAAGGCTGAAGTGAGTGGCCGCATCAGCCAGATCAAGACGGAGATCGACAACACCGACAGCGACTGGGACCGCGAGAAGCTGCAAGAGCGCCTCGCCAAACTGGCCGGCGGCGTTGCCGTGATCAAGGTCGGCGCAGCTACCGAGGTGGAGCTGAAAGAGAAGAAGCACCGCATTGAAGACGCCGTCTCGGCGACTCGCGCGGCAATCGAGGAAGGCGTAGTTGCCGGTGGCGGCACCGCACTCATTCGTACGCGTCCAGCAGTGTTGAAGGTCGTCGAGTCGCTCTCGGGCGACGAAGCGACCGGCGCGCGCAGCGTCTACGACTCGCTCACGGCTCCTGCCCGCCACATCGCCGACAACGCCGGCATGGAAGGCGCGGTCGCAGTGCAACAGGTGGAAGCCGCGAAGGGCAACACCGGCTTGAACGCCGCGACGGGTGAGATGACCGACCTCGTGAAGGCCGGCATCATCGACCCGGCGAAGGTGACTCGCGCAGCGCTGCAGAACGCGGCGTCGATCGCAGCCCTCGTCATCACCACTGAGTGCCTCGTTGCTGACAAGCCTGAAAAGGCTGGTGCGGCACCTGCCGGCGGCGGAATGCCCGGCGGCGGCATGGGGATGATGTAACGATTCGTCCCGCTCACGCGGAACGCACAATTACAGCGAGTTAACGGTCGCCTCCGAGCGCGCCAAGTACGGCGTCGTGGAGGCGACCGTTGCTCGTTATGAGCGAGTTCGATCGATAGTCGGATGCGCCGAGCCGGTCTGACGCCCGCCCGCCGGCCTCGGTGACAATGGGGTAAATCGCTGCGTTGTCATACGCACCGAGCCCGATGGCATCGACGGCGAAGTCAACCGTGCCTTCGGCGACAAGCATGTGTTGCCAGAAATCGCCGTAATTGCGTAGACGCTTGACGTCGCGTTGCAGTGCATCAAGTCGGGCGGTCTTACCGGCGCGGTGCCACGACTCCGTCACCGTGATGCTTGCGCTTGATTCTCCGAGGTGCTCGACCGCGCTGACATGCATTTGGGTGCCGCTGTGGGCACTGCGGTTGCGAGCCGATTGCACCGAGCTGCGATATGCACCGGATCCCTGCGCGGCCCACCAGCGTCGTCCGAGGGCGGGGGCGGACACGACGCCGATGATCGGCACACCGTTTTCGACGAGCGCGATGAGCGTCGCCCATATCGGCACCCCGCGCACGAAGTTGCTCGTGCCGTCAATCGGGTCGATAACCCACTGACGGGCGGCACCTGAAGGGCCGACCGTGCCATGCTCTTCGCCGTAGAGCGAGTACTCGGGTCGTTCGGACTGCAACATGCTGCTGATCGCCGACTCGGCTGCCCGGTCGATCTCGGTCACCTCGGTTGCATCGGGTTTTCGATCGACGCGAAACGTTCGCGCGTCGAACGCTGGCAACGTGACGGCGTCGGCGACGTCGGCTGCGTGTTGGGCAAGCGTGAGATCGTCGTGGAGTGCGGAGCCGCTCACGGCTGGTGCTGGCTCATTGTGCAAGCATCTCGCGCACGGTGCGCTCAAGACCCGCCGCATCGAGGCCGAACTTGCCGAGAATCACGTCCGGTTTGGCGTGCGGGATGAACTTTGTCGGAAGTCCAAGCACCCGAATATTCGGCGGTGCATCGGCCTTCACAGCGGTGATTGCATCGGCGAGCAGGAAGCCGATGCCGCCGTCACGAACACCGTCTTCGATGGTGATGACGCGTCGGTGCTGGGCCGCATCGCGAATCATCGCGTCGTCAGCTGGTACGCAACTGCGCACGTCCCACAGCGTCGCAGAGACGTTTTCGCGCGCGAGCGTGGCAACGACGTTCTCTGCGGCGGCCACCATCTTGCCGACCGCAAGGATGCACAATCCCTTGCCGGCATCGATGGACATGCGGCGGGCGTCCAGGCCGGTTCCGACGTCGTTCTCTGAGACTTGTCGGGCGTTGCCTTTCGGATAGCGGATGACGACTGGGCCGGTGTCGGCGAGCGATATGGCGTCGTGCAACATTTGCTGTAGGTCTTGTGCGCTGGAGGGTGCGAGAACTCGCATGCCCGGCACCTTCGACAGCAGCGCCATGTCGTACACGCCGTGATGGCTCGGGCCGTCGTCACCGGTGACGCCTGCTCGGTCGAGGCAGAAGATCACCGGGAGACGGTGTAACGCGACGTCGTATACAAGTTGATCCCAAGCGCGATTGAGGAACGTCGAGTAAATCGCGACGACGGGTCGCATGCCGCCCATTGCTAGACCCGCTGCAAACGTCACTGCATGCTGCTCGGCGATGCCGACATCAAAGAATCGGTCGGGGAAGTGCGACTGGAACGCGATGAGGCCGGTCGGCCCGGGCATCGCCGCGGTGATAGCGACGATGCGCTGATCGGTCTGTGCCTCTTTGATCAATGCATCGGCGAATGCTTGTGTGTAGCCGGTCGGTACTGATTTCGGCGGACCGCTCACGGGGTCGAAGACGGGGGCATCGTGCAAGTGCTTCTCGTCGTCGTCCTCTGCCGGCGGATAACCGCGCCCCTTCTGCGTGATGACGTGCACGACGATCGGGCCTTCTTCTGATCGGGTCGCCGCGGCGGTCAGTGCGTGTTCGAGCTCGACGATGTCGTGGCCATCGACGGGGCCGACGTACCGCACGCCGAGAGCTTCAAAGAACGCAGTCGGCTGTAGGTACTCGCGGATGCCGGCCTTGATGGCTTCGAGTCCGCGTTCTGCTTGCGGCCCGACGTAGGGCAGTTCGTATAGCCACTGCTCGAGTCGGCGTTGACGTCGTACGTATACCGGGTTGAGTCGCACGTTCGTGAACGCGCGGGCGAGCCGCGAAGTAAGTCGATCCTTGGGGCGCGGGTGCTCCGTGGGTTCTTCCAGAGGGTTCGGGGCAGCGACGAGGTTCGATACCGTCGGTGCGTACGAGCGGCCGTTGTCGTTTAGCACGATGATGACGCGGGACTTTGAGTGACCGAGGTTGTTCAACGCTTCGTACGCCATGCCTCCGGTGAGCGAACCGTCACCGATGACGGCGACCACGTGCCTGCGGTCGGGGAGAAGCCCCTTGTCGCGGGCCACGGCCATGCCGTGCGCGTAGGAGAGCACGGTCGAGGCGTGGCTGTTCTCGATGAAGTCGTGGATGCTCTCTTCTCGGCTCGGGTAACCGGACAGGCCGCCTGCTTGCCGCAATTGTGAGAATCCGCCGCGGCGCCCGGTGACGATCTTGTGCACGTAGGCCTGGTGGCCCGTGTCCCAGAGGATGGCGTCTCGCGGCGACTCGAACACTCGGTGCAGAGCGAGCGTGAGCTCGACTGCGCCGAGATTGGAGCCGAGGTGTCCGCCGGTTTCTGCCACCGAAGTCACGATGAAATCGCGGATTTCGCCAGCAACTTCCTGCAGTTGCGCGATGCTGAGGCCGCGCAAATCGCTCGGTTGGCGAATATCCGCGAGCCCCATGGCGCAGAGAACGCTAGCCGTGGCGGGCGGCGAGGCGCCTTTCGTTCCAGGCGTGAATTCTGGCGCCAATCCAGTAGCCGCTGGCAAAGACGAGCAGACCGCCGACGCCGTCGATCCAGAAGTGGTTGCCGGTAACAACGATGCACACGAGCGTGACCGCGGGGTACAGCAGCAGCGAGAGTCGCATCCACCGCCGACGCGCCAGCGGATACATGGCGAACACACACCACGTCGACCAACCGATGTGCAGAGACGGCATTGCCGCGTACTGGTTGGAGAGCGAACGGCCCGGTCCACGATCGAACGCCCAAGGCCCGCCGAACTCCTTGATGGTGTCGACGTAGCCGAAATTTTCCGCATCGTTGTAGTTGCGTAACTCGTGTTCAATACATGCCGCTCCGTAACCTTCCGGAGGGCACGGAGCATCGAGCAGCCGCGGCGGCATGAGTGGGAAGAGTGCAAAGCCGATGATTGCAAGCGCAGTCATTGCTGCAAGCGCGTTTCTCCAGAGAGCGAAGACATCTGGTCGCTTCACGAACAACGCAATGAAGACGGCGAGCGTGACGAAAAAGTGCGCCGTGCCGTACCAGACGTTGAAGAACTTGATGACGTTCTCGTGGGGGAGGAACCAATCTTGAATCGTCTCCTCGTGGTACAACCCGAGAGCTCGTTCGACGCGAATCATCCGCACTGCATTGACGAAGGCCTCAACTGGTACTTGCGAGCCGGAGACGAGCGCCGAGCCGAACAAATTTCGCACAAGCGAATACACGCCGTAGAAGACGACGACGATCAGGGCTTCTTTCCACCAGAGCGTGCGATGCTCGCGTGTCGCGCGCTCATGCGTCACGCGACGAGGCTAGCGACAGAAGGTTCGGCGAATACGGGTAATGCAACTGCCAATCTCAAGCAGAGCAACTGCGCAATCAGTTTGTCATCGCAGAGAGACGCATCGGTAGGCTCGTCGCATGTCATCAGACGCCAATCTGCTCGTTGCCCCAGATGTCTTGTCGCGAGTGCTTGCTCGTGGTCGCTCGACCGGCGCCGATTTTTCGGAAGTCTTCGTCGAAGACAAGCGTTCAACGTCGGCGAGTCTCGACGACGGCAAGGTGGAGCAAGTGTCAAGTGGCCGCGACCGCGGTGCCGGCATCCGCGTAATCAAGGGAGACACCACGGGTTTCGCGCACACGAGTGACCTCAGTGAAAAGGGTCTGCTCGCCGCCGCCGAAGCAGCGGCGGCCGCCGCGTCGCAGGGTGGCGGAGGAGTCAACACGGTGGCGCTCGGCGCGGTGGTGCGGCATCCGGTGAACACCGTCCAGAAGTGGCCCGACGAGGTGGCGAAGCGCGACAAGGTTGCGCTGTTGCAGCGCGTAAACACCGCTGCGCGCGGTGTGCACAAGGCAATCGTGCAGGTGTCCGCCGGTTACGGAGACTCCCGCAAGCGTATTCTCATCGCCAACAGCGACGGGGTGCTCGCCTCCGACGAGCAAGTGCGCACACTCATGCGCATCAGCGTGGTGGCAAGCGGTGACGGAGGCATGCAGACAGGCTTCCAGTCGCTCGGCCACACCATCGGTTTCGAGGTGTTTGACGAGAACGACGTCGAAGAGTTGGCAATCTCAGCAGCCAAGCAGGCCGTTACGAAGTTGAGCGCGCGACCAGCACCGTCTGGTTCGATGCCCGTCGTCATCAAGCACGGCTCTGGTGGAGTGCTCTTCCATGAGGCGTGCGGACACGGTTTGGAAGCCGACATCGTTAGCAAAGGTGCGAGCGTGTACAAAGACAAGCGCGGCGAACTGGTCGCGTCACCTCTTGTCACCCTCATTGACGACGGCACGATGACGGCGGAGTGGGGCGCAATCGGCATTGACGACGAGGGCCACCCGTCGCAGCGAAACGTTCTGATCCAAGATGGCGTGCTGACCGACTACATGTGGGACTACCTGCGGTCGAAGAAAGAAGGACGTCGCCAGTCGGGCAACGGCCGACGCCAGAGTTACCAGCATCTGCCGATGGTGCGCATGACGAACACGTTCGTCCTCAACGGGCCGCACGACCCTGACGCGATCGTGCGCGATACCAAGCACGGCGTGTACGTCGCGAAACTCGGCGGCGGTCAGGTCGACACGGCGAGCGGCGACTTCGTCTTCGGCATGACTGAGGCATATCTCATCGAGAACGGTGAAATCACCGAGCCGCTGCGCGACGGAAACCTCATCGGCAACGGCCCGCAGGTGCTGCGCGACATCGACCTCCTCGGCAACGACTTCGCCATGGGTAACCCGGGCACGTGCGGCAAAGACGGCCAAGGCGTGCCGGTCGGTGACGGCCAGCCCACGCTGCGAGTGAAGAGCATGACGATCGGCGGCACCGCCGCGTGAGAGTCGAAGTCCCCGACCTGCAGGCGATCGCGGATCGCATCGTCGCTCAGGCAAAACCCGGAGAACAGATAGAGGCCTACATCGGACGCGGGGGAGAAACCTCGGTGCGCGTCTATGAGGGCGAGCTCGAGCACTTCGTGTCGGCGCAGAGCGCTGGCGTTGGTATCCGGGTCATCAAAGACGGTCGTACCGGAGTCGCCTACGCCGGCACACTTGACGAATCGGCCATTTCAGAAGTGCTCGCTGACGCGCGCGACAACGTGCAGTTCGGCAACCCGGACGAGTTCGCCGGACTCGCCACGCCAGACGGAGTCGAACCCGTGCCGCAGAAGTTCTGGGACGAGGCGCTGGCGAACTATCCAACCGATCAGAAAGTTGCGTTGACAAAAGACCTCGAGCAGCGCGCGCTCGCCGCCGACTCGCGCGTGCGCACCGAGTCGGCCAATTATGACGACGGGTGGGACGAGTCTGCGTTCGCTACGACGACTGGCATTCGCATCAGCGGTCGAAGCAACGGCTGCTATGTCTCCGTAGTGACGCTCGCTGACGATGGCGACGAAACCCAAACCGGATTCGGGTTCTCAGTTGGCGACTCTCCGAACGATTTCAACCTCGACAAGGCAGCTCGCGAAGCCGCCGACCGTGCCACGCGCCTCCTCGGTGCGACGAAGCCCTCGTCAAAGCGAACCACCATCGTGCTCGATCCCTACGTCACGTCGCAATTCATCAGCATCCTCTCCAGCGCATTCAGCGGAGAGAACGTCTCAAAGGGTCGCAGCATCTTTGCCGACCGACTGAACGAGCAGGTCGCGGTTCCGTCGTTCACGCTGGTTGATGACCCGACGAACAAACTCGCCTATACCTCGACCGATATCGACGGCGAAGGCTTGGCGGCGCGAAGGAACGTGCTGATCGAAGACGGAGTGCTGAAGATGTTCGTGCACTCGTCGTACAGCGCCCGACGAATGAAGACCCGCAGCACCGGCAACGCAACTCGGGGCGGATTCGCGGGCTCGCCCGGCGTGGGATGCCTCGCCATGCAAGTCACACCCGGCTCGAAGTCGCAAGCCGAGTTGATTGCCGGTATCGATGATGGAGTGCTCATCCAAGAAGTGTCAGGCCTGCACAGCGGCGTGAACCCGATCTCAGGTGACTTCTCCACCGGCGCGTCAGGCATGACGATTTCCAAGGGTGTCGTTGGCGCGCCGATACGTGAGTTCACCATCGGCTCCACCTTGCAGCGAATGTTGCTCGACATTGTGGCCATCGGCAACGACGTCGACTGGCTGCCGATGCGTGCCGCTGGACTTTCGCTCGTCATCAGAGACGTCACCATCAGCGGCTCGTAACTCGGCAAGTTTGACTAGCGTCGCTTGCGTCGATGGAGTGGTGGCAAGCCCTGGTGCTCGGGGTGGTGCAAGGGCTGACGGAGTTCTTCCCGGTGTCGAGCAGCGGCCACCTGGAACTTGTTCCGTGGCTCTTTGGGTGGGGCGATATCGGGGGTGAGTCGATCGGCACGGCGTTCGATGCATCGTTGCATCTCGGGACGCTCGCTGCGGTGATCTTCGCAACGAGGAATCAGTTGTGGTCGCTCGTTCGTGACGGACTGAGGTACCCGTTCAGCAGCGAGTTGCGGGCGTCGTCGGCGCGCGGACGCCTCGCATGGATGTACGTCGTGACGGCGATTCCAGCTGCAGTGATTGGTGCACTCTTCGACGACGTCATTGCCGAGGCCCTGGGTGGGCCTGTTGCGGTTGCTCTCTCGCTCATCATCTTTGGTGCCGTCCTGTTCTGGGCTGATCGTCGCGGCGGTGAGCGCACCGAAGGAGACTTTTCCATGCGCGACGCGTGGCTGATCGGAGCGGCACAAGTGTTGGCGCTCAATCCCGGCACCTCCCGGTCGGGCATCACCATCTCTGCGATGCGTGCGCTCGGCTTCACGCGAACTGAAGCCGTGCAGATGTCGTTCGTCGTTGGCGTGCCAATCATCGCCGGGGCAGGCATCTGGAAGACGGTGGGTCTCATCAGCGACGGTTTACCCGACGGTTTGGGCGCCGCGCTCATCATCGGCATCTCGTCTGCGGCAGTGACGGGTTGGCTGGCGATTCGGGCTTTGCAGCGTGTGGCATCGCGATCCAACTTCAACGTGTTCGTCATCTATCGACTGGTGCTCGGGCTCGTCGTGTTGAACCTCGCCATCACTGGCTTGCGCTGACCAGGGACTGGCACATCACCAGACCCGTAGCCTTACGCCCGTGCCAGGCATTCGCCGTTTGAATCACGCGGTGCTCTACGTGAGCGATGCGCGACGCAGTGCCAAGTTTTATTGCGAAGTGCTTGGCTTCACGGTGGTGCAAGAAGCGATGGGTGGTCGTGCGGTATTCGTGCGGGCAGAAGCCTCGACGAACCATCACGATCTCGGTCTCTTCAGCATCGGGAATGTGCCGGCTGCGAGGGGAGCAGGGTTGTATCACCTCGCATGGCAAGTCGACACCATCGATGAACTCGCCGTCATTCGACAACGAATAATCGAGTTCGGTTCTTTTGGCGGTGAGAGCGACCACGGAGTCTCAAAGAGCATCTACGGCCATGATCCCGACGGCATCGAATTCGAGGTGATGTGGATGGTGCCAGAGTCTGACTGGGGAACGTACGCAGTCGACGCAGTGGTCGCGCAGCTTGATCTTGCCGCTGAGCTCTCCCGATGGTCGGGTGTTGCAACGCGGATCTAGTCGGAAGACCCCGACCCCGACGCACCAGTCGACGGGCTTGCCGCGGAAGCGCTGCCACTGCTCGAACCGGAGTCTCCCACGCTCGACGTCGAGCTATTTGTCGTGCCGCCAGACGCTGCCGTATTTGTAGCGCCCGAAGAGTCGCTGGCGCTCTTGGCCGTCTTCGAGCCTGAACCTGAGTCGGTCTTGTAAAAACCTGAACCTTTGAAGGTGATGCCGACGGGAGTGAAGACCTTCTTCACCGGCCTCATGCGGCCGTCGCTCGGATGAGGCGCCTCCGTGAGCGGTTCGTCGTCGAACGACTGGCGAATCTCGATGGTTTCGCCAGTCTCAAGGAAGCGGTACACGTAGGTGGGCATCGGACGAAAAAGTCTACGATGAAGCGATGCCCGTGCACGTTGCCGTGGTGCCCGCCGCCGGTCTCGGCACGCGTTTCCTGCCGGCGACCAAGGTGGTTCCAAAGGAGTTGCTGCCCGTCTTCGACACACCGTCGTTGCAGCACACGATTGACGAGGCGGCGCGAGCAGGTATCAACCACGTGATTGTGGTGTCGAACCGCGCGAAGCCGGCAGTAGAGGCGTTCGCAGAGCAAGCGACCGGGGCCGTCAAAGTGAGCGTCG
>Ga0214923_10005708_pt1 | contig 14328 bp, 13 predicted proteins | sample LL1510_MetaG_FD_177993 | JGI IMG/M metagenome (GOLD analysis project Ga0214923, IMG submission 177993) | Freshwater microbial communities from Lake Lanier, Atlanta, Georgia, United States - LL-1510 | ecosystem: Environmental > Aquatic > Freshwater > Lake | place: USA: Georgia | collected... | reverse complement strand
AGGCCGAGCACCACACCGCGCAGCCATGTGGTGCGATCTAGTCCGCGAAGGGCCGTTGGACGGATGAGCAACAGGGCGAGGAACGCAATCGTGAAGCGCCATGCAAGAAAACTGTGAACTGGTAAGTGGTCAACGACCGCATCAACGAGGACAAAAGTTGAGCCCCAAATCAACGTGGCAAGCAGGAGCGCGGCCGTTGCCCGGGTTGTTGTTGTCATCGCGATGGTGTCATCAGACCACAGTTAATGTGATGGTTGTGCCACGCGGAATGCGCACTCCCGCTTTCACGCTTTGCCCAACCACCTTGTTGAAGTTGCGACCTGCTGGGGCGCGCACGCGAACTTTCAACCCCAGCGATGTCAAGGTGGCGATTGCTGATTTCTCAGACTTAAGTCGCAGATTTGGAACTGTAACTAAGGCTGGACCTTTGCTCACGGTTAACGTGACAGTGCTGCCTTTGGGCACGAGTTGGCCGACTGCCGGAGAGACGGACATGACACGACCTTTGGCGACAGTGTCGCTGAAACTATCGGTGAGTGTGACCAGTAAACCAGCGGACTGAATTCGTGTGCGAGCAGTTGTTGCCTCAACACCGCGCACAGCTGGCACTGCAACCGGAGCGGGACCTTTGCTGACGATGAACGTCACGTCACTTCCGACATTGACTTTGATGCCAGGTTTCGGGTTCGTCGTGATGAGCGAGCCTTTTGGAATCTGTTCATCAAATCGGCTCTCTTCTTTGCCAAGCCGCAGTCCGAGCGCAGCAATTTGTGCAGCTGCTTCTGTGACCGGCATGCTGGTCAGACTCGGCACACGCACCTGCTCTGCGCCGCGGCTAATGACCAACGTGATGATGGCTTGACGTCGTTGCTGCGCCCCACTTCTTGGAATGCTGCGAATTACTGAGCCGGCTGGCACATCAGCAGAAAATTCGCGGATGATGCGCACGTTGGTGAACCCGGCCTCGGTGAGCGCGCCTGTGGCGGCAGATTGATTGCTCCCAGTCACGCTCGGCACAGTCACCGGGGCATACGTCTGCCATGCCCACACCCCGCCACCAGACAGTGCTGAGATGAGCAGCAGCGCAACAATCCGGCGACGCAGCCTGCGTGGGCGCGGTGGGTGTGACTCGCGCGTTGCCTTGCGTGCTTTGCGTTGCTGCTGTGGTGTTGGGGGCAACAGTTGGGTTGCCCTGGGCTGCACACGCGTGTGATCCGCGCCTGCCCCAGGCGACGATTCTTTACGCGGTCTCGGTAGGGGAGTTGGTGCAGGCAGGAGTGCGCGTACCCGCCGAATTTCGTTGGCGAAGGCGTCTGCATTCGCGAAGCGTTGGTCGGCATCGCGCTGGGTAGCACGCAGGATGACGGAATCGACGTCGGCACTGATGCCGGCAACTTTCGTCGATGGAGCCGGCACTTGACCGCGACTATGCGCGAGGGCCAATTGCACAGGGTTCTCGCCCATAAATGGCGGCGCACCCGTGAGCAACTCAAAGCCGACGAGGCCGAGCGAATAGATGTCGCTGCGCGCGGTGCTTGGTTTGCCCTCAACGTATTCCGGGCTGAGGTAGGCGGCAGTACCTGCGAGTGCGCCGACGCCTGTGAGTCCGGGTCCGATGTCATCGGCTGCGCGAGCCAAGCCGAAGTCTGTCAATTTCACCCGACCTTCATCGCTAATCAAAATGTTCTCCGGTTTGATGTCGCGATGCAGCACACCTGCGTCATGTGCCGCAGCCAAACCGGTGGCAACCGGAGTGAGCAGCGCGAGTGCTTGCTCTGGACTCAACCTGCCGATACTGCCTAGCAATGCTCGCGCGGATTGGCCACGCACCAACTCCATCACGATGAATGCATGTGCACCATCGAGACCTTGATCATGCACCGCCACAACATTGGGATGATTAATCCGGGCTGCCTGCCGTGCTTCGGCAATAAACCGGGCAGCGAAATTGGCGTCTTGTGCCAGATGCGGGTGCAGAACTTTTACGGCAACCGCGCGATCAAGGCGAATGTCGTGACCGGCATAGACGGTGGCCATTCCGCCATGCGCGATGTGGCTGTCGATGCGGTAGCGATTGTCCAAGGTTGCGCCGAGCAGTGGGTCAGTCCCAGTGGTCGGCGGCATGGGTGGAGTTTACGGAGCAGATGGCTCAATCAGGCCGCTTGTGGGACTTGATGCGCGCGCCAAGTAGCGCCGTTCAATCATCCCGGAGAGTGCAGCCGTTCGCCCCGCAAGCACAGCATCGCGGAAGGCACGGGCCATCTGCTCCGGCCGGTCTGCTCTAGTGACTGCGGTGGCGAGCAGCACGGCATCGCAGCCAAGTTCCATCGCAAATGCTGCATGGGAAGGCGCCCCGATTCCGGCATCCACAATCACTGGCACCTTGGCAGATTCCACAATCATCTGTAGAGCGTGGGGGTTGCGAATTCCCAGGCCAGTGCCGATGGGTGCGGCAAGAGGCATCACAGCCGCGCACCCCACAGACTCCAAGCGCCGCGCCAACACCGGATCGTCGCTGGTGTAAGGCAATACGGTGAAACCATCGCTTACCAATTTCTCGGCTGCAGTCAAGAGTTCCACTGGGTCTGGCAACAGGGTCACATCGTCGGCAATCACCTCAAGTTTCACCATCGATGTGCCAAGTGCTTCGCGCGCCAACTGCGCAGTGAGCACCGCATCGCGCGCAGTCTTGCAGCCAGCCGTGTTGGGAAGCACAGAAACATTGCATGCGCGCACGACATCCAAAATCGATTGGTCTACCGCCGACACTCGTCGCAGAGCAACGGTGACAAGTTGTGTCTGAGAGGCGGTGATGATGTCTGTCAAAACCTGATGATTGGTGACGCCACCGGTTCCAAGAATGAGTCGTGACGTGAGTTCAAGGTCACCAATGCGAAGTGGGCTATCGACTTCGACGTGTTGTTGTGTGGGCATCTCAGCCACCTTGAGTTGCCGTGACGAGTTCGATGGTTGAGCCGTGGGCAACCGCGGTTGCGCTCCAACTGCTCCGAGGGACGACCACTCCATCAACTGCCACCGCAACGCCGCTACTGCTCACACCTTTGAGTGCATGCACGACAACATCGCTTACATGCGCGCCGTGAGGTAGCTCGGTGGCAACGCCATTGAGTGTGACTGTCAGATTGTTCGTGGCTGTGCGGTCAGTCATGGCGTCACCACGCCCTTGAGTATGTCTTTGACCACGTGTGCAGCCAGCGGAGCCAACAGAATGCCATTTCGGCCATGGCCGGATGCCACGACAACTCCGTTAACAGTACGCATGATGGGCAGATTATCTCGGCTCACCGGCCGCAGTCCCGCCCATGTCTCAATAAGTTCACATTCATCAATTCCCGGCACGACTTCTCGGGCATCCTGCAAGAGATCTCCGACTGCGCCCACGGTGACGGCAATATCGCGACCCCGTTCTTCCATGGTGGCACCAATGACGATTTCGCCATTGCTTCGCGGCACAAGGTAGACATGGCGACCATGAACGCAGGCGCGAACTGTCGCTGTGAGAAGTTTTCCGGTGGCTCCCGTCATGAGCACGCGCAGGATTTGCCCTTTGACTGGGCGGATGTCCAACCCGGGGATAAGCGCTGGCGTGTCAATCCCCGCGGCGACGACCACTGCATCTGCCATGATGGTGGAACCGGCAGCAGTGCGGACATGTTGTGCATCAACTGTTGTCGCTCGCTCACGCAACATCGTGATACCGAGCCGATCAACCACAGCGGTCAACGCTCCAAGCAGGGCGCGGTTGTCTACGGATGTGTCACCGGGAACGAACATTGCAGACGAAAGATGTGGGCTAAGTGCTGACTCTCGGGCGCGCGCTTCACTCGGGGTGAGTGGCGTGTAGTCAAGTTGGTACGCCGCCAATTGTGACTGCACGCGAGTGAGTTCTGAGGCGTCATCACGGTCGATGCCCGCGACGAATGTGCCAGCGTCGTTGAATCCGCATGGCTGTGCAGCATCGTGTGTGAGGTCAGATGCAAATTGCGGCCAAAGTCGGGCTGCCTGTAGGCCCAACTCCAACACACCTGGCTCAGATGGCGTGGATTCGGTGACCGGCGCGAGCATGCCGGCTGCGGCCCAAGACGAACCACGCATGGGGTGTGGGTCAATGAGCGTGACGCGCCAGCCGTCACGCCGTGCTTGCCACGCGCAGGAAAGGCCGATGACTCCCGCGCCAACAATCGCAACGTGTGGGCGGTCATGGGGCACGCTGGCAACTCCTCACGGCTCAGGCTTCGTAGTGCACCATAGAGTGGGGCACATGGCTCGCGCACGGCTTTCGCAAGCACGACTTTACGCGTGCATTGACGCGCGCACAGAGCGTGGGGACCTGCGCACTTTCCTCGACGCGATTCTCGCCGGGGGTGTTGATGTGGTGCAGTTGCGCGATAAATCCTTATCTGTTGAGGATGAAATCGCAGCGCTGGGAGTCGTGCGCGAACGCTGTGATGCCCACGGCGCATTGTGGGCTGTAAATGACAGGGTTGACATAGCGCAAGCTGTGGCTGCGCCGATTGTGCACCTTGGGCAAAGCGATATGCCGGTCTTGATTGCGCGCGACCAACTTGGACCCGACGTGTTGATTGGTCGCTCGACGCATTCACTTGCCCAAGCAGAAGCCGCGGCCATGAATGCAGACGTTGGCTACTTTGCAGTCGGCCCAATCTGGCCCACCCCCACCAAACCTGGACGTGCCGCCATCGGACTCGACGTGGTGAGGGCGGTTGCAGACGCGAGTTGGTCTCAAAACAAACCGTGGTTTGCCATCGGCGGAGTTGATTCGCAGACACTTGGGCAGGTCGTGGATGCCGGTGCGAGTCGAGTTGTGGTGGTGCGTGCGGTCACTCAGGCAACATCGCCGGAGGATGCGGCGCAGGAGTTACGCGCCACTTTGGTTGCAGTGGGTTTGTGATGGCCAAGCTGACATATTTGGCGGTGCTGACGTTCATTGTGTTTGGTACTGCTTGGCTGCCTTGGGCAACCGGCGCTGTGGTGTGGCGAAAACTGCGCCGCCTCACTCTCGCCCTGCTCTTACCGTGGGCGGTGTTTGCGGCATGGGATGTCTACGCCGTGCGCACCGGACATTGGTCATTTGACAGCACAAAGGTGCTCGACTTCCGGGTGTTTGGGGTATTACCCCTTGAAGAGTTGTTGTTCTTCATCGTGATTCCGGTGGCATCCATCCTCACGCTCGAAGCCGTGCGTGGCATGCGCGGCTGGGCCGTGGGTGATGAGCAATGACGTATACGCAACTCGCTGTGACGGGCGTCATCGCGGCGGTTGTTCTAGACATGGTCATTGTGCGCACGCAACTCTTGCGTCGCAGAGTGTTCTGGGTGAGTTACGCAATCATCTTGCCGTTCCAACTTATGACCAATGGGGTGCTCACGGGCACGCGCACGGTGCGTTACTCAGGTGACGCCATCATCGGGTCAAGTACGCCAGCGAATGCACGACCTGCGTTCATCGGCGATGGCCGAATTTGCTATGCGCCGGTGGAAGATGTCTTGTTTGGATTTGCTTTGATTTTGCTGACGCTGGTGATGTGGGTGTGGCTTGGCCGAAGGGGCGTGCAGCGCACACCTATTTCTAGTTCCGTCGGAAGGCCACTTGCGCGCCTTCGTCAATCCAAGAGTTCAACCTCGAGCGGCGATAGCGCGTAGCCACGCTGCTGCAGCAACTCTCAGCCGTCGTTGCATCGACACAACGGCACGACGGTTGAGTACGTCGTAGTCAATATCCTCAACCGCGTCCACGATTCCGCAATAAAGGACGCTGGCAGCGCGAATGCACGGCTGACTATCTCTGTCCAACAGCGCGATGCCGTGTTCGGCCCGCTGTTGCAGCATTCGCACACGAGCAATTTGTTCTCTCAAAGCCTGCTTAACTGCCGGGGTCGTGATGCGTTGCTCTAAGACATCGCGAGTGACGCCATGTGTCCGCAACTCTGACATTGGCAAGTAGATGCGCCCACGTTGGAGGTCTTCACCAACATCGCGAATGAAGTTCGCAAGTTGAAAGGCAATGCCCAAATCCATCGCTGCGTCAAATGCGCGTGACTCTGTGCCGCCAAGAATGGGCACCATTTGTAATCCAATGACAGCGGCAGAGCCGTAGACGTATTCGTGTAGGTCCTCGTAAGTCTCGTATTGCGTGATGCGTGTGTCCATCCGCATGGAATGCATGAATGATTCAACATGTGTCATGGGGATGTGCCAACGCCGCATCGTGTGACGCATCGCTTCAATCACTGGGTGGGCAGGTTCATCGTCGGTCATCCGAGCGCGGAATTGCGCCTCAAACTCATCGAGCACACGCGCACGTTCGGTTACGTCAGCGTCGCTGGACAGGTTGTCGACAATTTCATCTGCATACCGAGCGAAGCCATACAGCGCGTGGACGAACGGTCGTTTCGCAGGTGGTAGCAGCAGGGTCGCGAGGTAGTACGTCTTCCCATGCTCAGCGTTGAGTGTGCGAGCAACTTCATAGGCAGCCTGCAGGCGCGGCTCGGTGATTCCGGCGGCACGCAACTCGCGCATTGACACGGCGTGATTGTGGCAGTCAGGTGGGCGGTTACCGCGAGTACGCGCGCGAGCGGTAAGCGCGATCCACTCCTGTGATGCGCTCGGCCGCGAGTCGGCCGGAAAGCAGCACCATTGGCACGCCAACGCCCGGCTGAGTCCCGGAGCCAACGAACACCACGTTCTCACCCCAAAGGTTGCCTGGACGGAAAGGCCCGGTTTGCAGGAAGGAGTGGGCGCTGGCAAATGGCGCGCCGGCTTCCATTCCGCGCTCCTGCCACGTCAGTGGCGTCGTGAGGTCTTGCACTTCGATGCCATCGCCAAATCCGACATAGCCACGCTGTTCAAGTGTGCGAATGATTTCATCGCGGTACCGAGGTGCTTCGCGAGTCCAATCGATGCCTGCGCGCATATTCGGTGTGGGGGCTAGGACGTAGTAAATCTCTTTGCCATCTGGTGCTAATGCTCGATCGGAGTGCGTTGGATTCGTGACCAAGATGCTTGGATCAGACATCAGTTTTCCGGAGTCGATGATGTCGTCAAACACCTTTTCCCAAGCGTGCCCAAAGTGAATGTTGTGATGGGCGATTTGTGAATACTTCGCGGTGGAACCAGCAAGCAAGAGGAAGCACGAAGGTGAGTACGTCAATCGGCGTACCGACCATGGTTGCACTCCGAGCAAGTCACGGTAAGCCACCGGCAGATCTGGGTTCAGCACCACGGTGTCGCACTCGACGCGCTCGCCATCGCTAGTGAGAACGGCTGTTGCCCGACCATTGCGATGCTCAACACTTTCAACTGTGGTGTTGTAGCGGAAAGTGACTCCGTGTTTTTGTGCAGCCGCGGCCATCGCGGTTGGCACTGCGTGCATCCCGCCGCGAGGGAAGAACACTCCGGCAACAGAGTCCATATAAGCAATGACGGCATAGATAGCTAGAGCGTCGTAGGGGGAGAGGCCGGCATACATTGATTGGAACGAGAACACCCGTTGGGTTCGGGTGTCGGTGAGGAACTCATTGACTTTTGCGGACAAACTGCGGAAGCCGCCCATCGCAACGAGCCGTGCAAGGTCTGGAGTCAACAGTTGCAAAGGTGAATCGATGTTGCGGTCGATGAAGTCCTTCATTTCATACCGATAGAGCTGTGAGACAAAGTCAACATATCGCCGGTAACCCGCCGCTTCACGCGGTCCGATGACGGTGGCAATCTCATCAGCCATCGCATCGGTGTCGGCATGAATGTCCAAGCGACTGCCGTCGGCGTAGAACGCTCGATAAAGCGGACTGACTGGGTCAAGTTGCAGCCAGTCACTCATGTTCTCGCCAAGACTGTCGAAGGCGTCGGCGATGAGGTCGGGCATGGTCAACACCGTTGGGCCAGTGTCGAAGTGGTAGCCATCAATGCTCAAGCGCCCGCAGCGGCCGCCAGGCACAGACTCGCGTTCCAGCACGATGACTTCGCGGCCCGTGCGCGCTAAGCGCATGGCTGCAGATAAACCTCCGAGTCCGGCGCCAACAATGACCACACGAGATGTTGGGCCTGACACGGTTCGTGGTGCAAGGCGCGTGAGGCGTCGAGCCCAGGCGGCGGCGGATGTGAAAGGTGAGTCGGCTGAAGTCACATGGTCAGCCTAGGAGTGACGCTGAGTTGCCGCGACTGCAAGTTCACGCAAGGCAGTTGCTGCAGGTTCAGAAATCACATCTAGAGCAGAAAGTGCTGATTCCATCTGGTTGGCAATCGCAGTTTCCACTTCATCTAAAGCGCCAGAATCGATGATGAGTTCCTGCATCCACGACAGCGCACCATCTGAAATCGCGCCATCTCCAAGAAGTCTCAGGAACTGCTGAGCATCAGCCGCGCTGGCGTTGTTGACGGTGTGGGCGACCAACAATGTTTGCTTACCAGTGCGAAGGTCGTCGCCGGATGGCTTTCCAGTCTGTTCCGGCGTCCCAAACACGCCAAGCACGTCATCACGCAACTGGAATGCTTCACCTAGCGCAAGTCCGTAGTGTGAATATGAAGCCATGAGCTCTGATGAGGCGCCTGCAAGTGCACCCCCTAGATGCAATGGCCGTTCAATTGTGTACTTGGCTGACTTGAATCGCAGCACGATGCGCGCACGTTCGATGTTGCCATCAGCACGCGCTTGTTCCACAAGATCGAGATACTGCCCGGCCATCAACTCGGCACGCATCACGTCATAGATGTGTTTTGCTCCGGTCAGATGGGCATCATCAAAGCCCGATGTCATGAGCATTTCATCTGCCCACGAAAGACAGAGATCGCCAGCAAGAATCGCAGCCCCCACTCCAAAAGCTGCCGCATCGCCGGACCATCCTGCGGCTTGGTGCACAGCCTCAAAGCGACGGTGTGCACTTGGTGCCCCACGGCGCAAGTCGCTGGCATCCATGATGTCGTCGTGTATCAACGCACATGCTTGCAAGAGTTCGAGAGCGGCGGCCGCGTGAGCGATGGACTCACCTGCCCTCCCACCAGCGCCGAGGTAGCCCACATATGCGAAGGCAGCCCGGAGCCGCTTGCCCCCTTCCGTGAGGGCGCGGACGTGCTCAGTCAACGGTTGCACATCAGGGCTGATGACGCTGATGGCCGCGCTGCGCGACTCCAGAAAACTGCGCAGGCAGGAGTTGACGTGGTCGCGGATGGTCGTCAGACACACCGCGGTCATCTCGGGCTGAGCAGTCACATCGCGTACCGTAGACCGCGCGCCGCACGGCGTACCCGTGGAGCAGGCAGGTTCGCGACACGTGTCAGCAGAATTTCGGTTCTTTGCTACCAACGCGGCTTGGAGGTGCACATGAGACCAGTTCCCTCCTTTGACGCGTACGTTGAAGGGTGGTCCGCGCTCCACGGTGGCTACCAGCGTGGGCGCAGTCGAATGGTGGACGGCTACTTGCGAGTGGTGTATGTCATCGCCAAGCCTTTTGCCGCACTTTCAGCATCTCCAGACTTGGTCACCACCCTCGGCCTGCTTGTGGGCGTAAGCGTGCCGTTCATCACCGAGGCCGGTGAGCCGCTGGCATGGACATTCGGGGCTGCGATTGTGGTGGCATCGGGAGTCATTGACGGCGTTGATGGTGCGGTTGCGGTGCTCTCCTCCAAGACATCGCACTGGGGTCACGTTGCTGACTCGTTGGTGGATCGCCTGGTGGAAGTTGCCATGTTGATTGCTTTGCATCGCAGTGGTGCACCAGCGCAGGTGGCACTACTGGCAGGTGTCATGACTGCGTGTCAGGAATATGCACGCGCACGCGCAGCTGGTGTCGGATTGACGGACATCACCGTTGTCACCGTGAGTGAGCGACCCACTCGCATCATCGCCACGGCCGCAGCATTCATTGGTGCTGCAGTGTTGCCGCAGCACAGTGCGGCGGTTGTCACAGGGGCGACGGCCTTGTGGGCAGTGCTTGGCGTTGTTGGCCTCGTTCAAATGATTGTTACGGTCCGCCGAGTTCTCATTACTCAACAGTGACCTTCATTAGTCAGGCTTTGCAAGCCGCACGGCTAGTCAGACTTATTCGCCCGGCCGATGAGTTCAGCCACGATGGCACCGCTCATTCCAACGAGGGGTAACCCACCACCGGGGTGAGCAGAACCGCCAACGAGATAGAGGCCACGCACAGATGTTTGGTTGGCCGGGCGTGTGAATGCGGACCGAGGTCCGTGGCTGGCGGTTCCATAGATTGCTCCACCCGGGCTTGCTGTGGAACGTTCCAAATCCGCCGGAGTGCTGATGTGCATCCATCTCAGGTGTGGACGAATGTCCACTCCACGTTGCGCTAACCGCGTCAGCACATTCTCCGCGTATGCCTGGGCGAGGCCTGGTGCATCCCAATTCACTTGGTGTGCGCCATGCCCGTGTGGCGCGGCGTTGATGAGAATGAACCACGCTTGGCTACCGACTGGCGCCATGCTGGCATCTTGCGGAACGCAGGCATAAATTGTCGGGTCGGGCACCGGTTGAGCCAAGCCACGTTGACGGCCTACTGCAAACACAGAATCAAACTCGTGGTCGTAGTTGTCACAAAACCACACATTGTGATGTGCCACCTCGGGCAACACCGCATCCACTGCGGCATAGATGCAGAACCCTGCGAGGGAGGATGAGCGCTTGTTCAGGCGTGCTGCAATCGTTGATTCCTCGCCGCGAAGCAGCTCATTAGCCACTGTGCCGGCATCCGCATTTGCGATGACCTTGTCGGCGGCGATGTGTCGGCCATCGGTGGTGCGAACGCCAGTCACGGAACCATTTGAGGTAGTGATGCGCTGAACTGAACAGTTGAATTCAAATGAAACACCGCGTTCGCGCGCTCGGTGATACACCTGATCTGCAAGGTGACGCAAACCGCCCGCAATGTGATGTGCGCCAAACGTTTGTTCAATGTAGGGAATCGTCGCTAGCGCCGCCGGTGCGTGTCGTGGGTCGCTGCCTGTGTAGGTGGCGTAACGATCCAGCAAGGTCACCAATCTCGAGTCACTGAAACTGCGTTGACCAAGTGCACGCAGGCTTGTCATTGGCGCAATCGTGCGGATATTGCGCGGGTTCATAGCCAGCCGCAACAACGGTTTTAACCCCTGCAGGGGGGCTTCCATGAAATCGCGCCGTGTGAGGCCCCACATATCCGCGGCTCGCGCCATGAGTGTGCGCCATTCGCTGGCAGCAGCGCCGCCCAACGCATCACCAAGAGCATCTGCGCATCTCGCTGTGTCTGCACCAGGAAGCACTGCGCGACTGCCATCTGCCCATTGGTAGGCAAAGGCTGGTTCAAGTTCAACAATGTTGAGCACATTCTCAATCGGCTTGCCAGTCTTGTTGAAGAAATCCCGGTAGACCTGCGGCAGCGTGAGCAGACTCGGTCCGGTGTCGAAAATGAAGCCGTCGCGCTCGTGTCGCCCAACTTTGCCGCCTGCGAAGGCCGCCCGCTCGAGCACCGTGACCTTGTGACCTTTCACCGCAAGACGTGCAGCCGCGGTCATTCCGCCCATTCCGGCGCCGATGACAATGATGGTGCTCATGGCAGGGGGCGACCTTTCCACATCAAGGTGCCGGTGGTTTTCGCGCGCCACGAACAAGCGAGTAGCCAGATGAACACGGCGATTGACACTGGGTGAGCAAGTGAGGCTAGGCGTGGCCCACCGGTGCGCATGGCAACAACAAACCGGCTAGCCACGGCGGCGGCGTAGGCGGTTGCCCAGATGCCTGCGCCGGCGACGCAACCAGCGCTCCAAGCGATGACTGCTGCGGGCAAGGGAACGATGAACAGAAGGGTAAACAATGCGGCGATGAGTGCGGCGGACGTTCGTGAACCAAATGCGGCCCATAGAGATTTGGTGTAGCCAGCGATGAGTGCAGCGTTGTCGCGATACATCGTGCATGTTGCAAGATTCGTCCCGTCGACCACGCCACCGCGACCGCCAGTGCGCTTGATGACTCGCACGAGGGCAATGTCTTCCAAGACTTCGCTAGCCACGGTGGAGTGACCGCCTGCTCGGCGATAAGCATGTGCATCAACAACCAAGAATTGCCCGTTGCCCGCAGTCAGTGACGCCTGGCGTGAATGCTCTGCGAGGCGCAGTGGGAGCGTGGCAGCCCACGACCACTGCAACAACGGTTGGACAACTTTTTGTAGCGCTGTGGTTGTGAGTTGACGAGGGTAGGGACACACGACATCAAGGTTCGCATCGCGCATGAGTCCTACCGCTGACGCGACTGCAGTGGGCTCCAAGATCACATCCGCGTCCATGAAGACGAAGATGTCCGCGGACTGTGTGTGGGCGAGTTGGCTGAGTTGCTGACATGCCCAGGGCTTGCCGAGCCAGCCAGTTGGGGGTTCGTGTTGTGACGAAACAACCTGCATCCGTGACCCTGAGGGCGCCGCAGTCATAGCAATGTTTGCTGTGCCGTCTGTTGAGCCGTCGTCCAGCACGGTGACGGTGAGGTCGTCACAGTTGTGTTGTGCACATGCGCTAGAAACTGCTGTGGCAATCGTCTCCGCCTCGTTACGCGCTGGAATGAGCACAGCAATGGACTCGTGAATTGCAACATTTCGCGCTGGTCTGCGTAACACACGCAGATTAAGCACGGTGTGGAGAAAAATGACGATGCACGCTCCGGCCACACTGCTGGCAAGCGGTGTCATGGTGATTCACGTGTCTGTGAGAGCAATGCCTGAGCTAGAACTTCTCGTGAGTCCGTAGACCGTCTGAAACATGAGCGCAGTAACACAACCATGGCTGGGGCAAGTGCACTTGCTCCCCAGACGGCAGCCGGCATCTGACGCAGGAACCAGCCCACGGCGATGGCGCCGCCAATCCAGGTCCACACGATGAAGACGGTTGGCACATCCCAGCGCCCACGCGGTGCTCGGGTTGGACCTAGTGCTGCCATGAACACCGCTTGGATGATGCCGGCTGCGAGTAACCATCCAAAGTAGTTCGTCAAAGGAATCCCAGGAACTCCCGGCAAATGTGGTGTGGGGTCAAGCCATTGCCACCAGCCGTGGCTTAGGTGTGGGTCCAGAATGAATTGGGGGTCAAGGTAGAGATCCCACGCAGCCAGCATCAGGCTTGCCCACGCCCACTGCGCCCACCGGTGAGTGCTCATGCGACGCGCGGCCATGTGTGCGGCGTAACCCATCATGAACCAGGCGAGCAGCACGATTAGCGGCACGCCAGCGATGGCAAAGAGCTGATGAGTTGCGCGGGCTGAGTCGCTGCACAGTTCTGTGCGTGGACACTCGTGGTAGGTAATCGACACTGCATACCGGTAACTTCCAAAGGGAAATGAAGTGGCAACCCCGAAAGTTTCGATGAGCCAGGCAGTGGCCATGACCGCACCACATGCCGCGAACGCTCGCAGTGCGTTGATAAGTAGCGCATGTGTGAGCATCGATGCTGCTGCAAGCGCGACCACCGCATGGGATATGCCGAAACGATCCCACATCAGTGGCCACTGCAACTGCGCGAGAATTGTGGCGATGAGCAACACAACAGGTAGCGCAGTTTGAATCTTTCGCATTGCAGCTAGGTGCGAGCGATTCGCTTCACCGGGTTGTGTCGGTATTGATTCGGTCACGACAACTCCACCGCTGCGCCGTTGTAAGTCCCTTCACATGCCAGGACCGCAAACCTCGCAAATAGTTCCTCGGCGTACCAACCTGTTTCCTGAGTGCGTGCAATGACTTCGCGGTGCGCAGTGCGCTGGTAGGCAAAAGCATCAATGTCAGCATGGCTTTGCCAGATACTGAAAGTGCCCTGCAATCCAATCGGCGCTTCACCGATGCCCAGCGAAAACATTGGACCGTTCATGGCGTGTGCGTCGGTAGACACCTGCGGCACACTTCGTGCGAATGTGCGCCAATAACGAGGACGAATGCGCGCTCGGGTGATGGCCGCAACCCGATGAGTGTCATGTCGACTAGCGCTTCCAGGCTGAAAAGGTGAGACCTTCGACCACTGGCCACGAGTGGAAATTGGTCGCATCTCAAGGCGCAGTTGTTCATAGGCACAGCGCCGCCACGACCGAACCAGCCAATGTTTTTCAAACTCGGCAGCGGCGGCAGCATCCGACCACACTGTTAGCAAACCCCAATGGTGTGGGTCGGCATCGCGCATAGTGAATGTGCGACCCGACCCCGTGCCCAGGGCCTTCCCGAACGATGGTGCGGTTGGCCCGAGCCGTGCAAGTTGCCATGCCCCGGTGAGCCCTAAAGCGGGTGGCACCATTGAAGTGGTCACACCCCAGACATGCAGGACTGCCCTCTGCGTC